>Ga0105048_10008038_pt1 | contig 16906 bp, 12 predicted proteins | sample MAT05_FD_78382 | JGI IMG/M metagenome (GOLD analysis project Ga0105048, IMG submission 78382) | Freshwater microbial communities from Lake Fryxell liftoff mats and glacier meltwater in Antarctica - MAT-05 | ecosystem: Environmental > Aquatic > Freshwater > Ice > Liftoff microbial mat | place...
AGGATGGTCCCGTGGGCGTGGGCCGCGGCGTGACCTGAGGCTTCGTGACCGGCGTGGACCGCGACGGGGATGGCGGTGCTGGCGGTGGCGATGAGGCCCGGCACCCACTTGATGAAGTACGTCCCTGCGGCGAGGATCGAGGCGATCGCCAGCGTCGCGAGCACGGTGTTGACGGCCCAGCCCGGTGGGTGCGGATGGAAATCGTGGGTGGCGTGATCGTGCTTGGCGGCAGGGGCTACGGCGCGCGCTTGGCCATGGTCGCCGTGGCCATGGTCGCCGTGGCCGTGATCGTGGCCGTGATCGTCATGCGCGTGCAGTTCGTCGCCGGGCTCGTAGTGCTTGGGCCCCAGGAAGACGCGGAAGTAGACGCGGAAGGTGTAATACGCCGTGAGCCCTGCCGTGAGGAGCAGGAGCCAGCCGATGGCGGCGGTGTGGCTGTTGCTGAAGGCCTCGGCGAGGATCATGTCCTTGCTGAAGAAGCCAGCCGTGAACGGCACGCCGGCGAGGTTGATGCAGCCGACGAGCATGGCCAGGCCCACAATCCGCCAGCCCGGCATCCACAGGACGCCCGAAAGCTTGCGGAGATCGAGCTGGCCCGCAAAGCCGTGCATCACGGCCCCGCAGGAGAGGAACAGCAAGGCCTTGAAGAAGGCGTGCGTAAAGACGTGGTATGGACCCGCGGCCAGGGCGACGTTGGCCTGGTCGGGCGACATCGTGGCCAGGTGCTCCATCGAGACGACGCCCAGGCCAGCGAACATGTAGCCGAGCTGGGAGACGGTCGAATACGCCATGATCCGCTTGATGTCGAACTGGGCCATGCCGATGGTCGCGGCCAGCACCGCCGTGAGCGTGCCGACCCAGGCCACGGTGGGCAGGGCGTATTCGGACACCGCGAAGAACGGGAAGAAGCGGGCGACCAAATAGATCCCGGCCGTCACCATGGTGGCGGCGTGGATGAGGGCGGAAACGGGCGTCGGGCCTTCCATGGCGTCGGGGAGCCAGACATAGAGCGGGAGCTGCGCCGACTTGCCGAAGCACCCGACCATGAGCAGGAGCGCGATCGCCTGGACGCTCATGGGGATCTCGGCGAACCTGCCCTCGCGGGCCAGCTCGATGAACGGCCGGACCTTGTCGAAGAGCACGCTGAACTCGACCGACCCGAACTGCACGAACGTCAGCATGATGCCCAGGGCGAGGCCCAGGTCACCGATGCGGTTCATGATGAAGGCCTTCTTGGCGGCCGCGACGGCGCTGGGCTTCTTGTAGAAATACCCGATGAGCAGGTAGGAACAAAGCCCGACGCCCTCCCAGCCCAGATAGAGCAGGAGGAGGTTGTCGGCCATCACCAGGCACGCCATCGAGAACACGAACAGGTTGAACGCGGCGAAGAACCGGCAATAGCCCGGACCCACGTCGTGGCTCATGTACTCGCTGGCGTAGAGCGCGATCAGCGTCGCCAGCCCGGTGACGAAGAGCATCCACAGACAGGTGAGCGAGTCGATGTAGAACGAGAAGTTGGCGATGAGGCGCTGGCCGTTACCTTCGCCCCAGGAGAGGTTGAACCACTCGAAGGCGTGGACGATGTGGGCCTTGCCGCCGCCCTGGCCCACGACGGACTGATAGACCATGACCATCGCCACAAACGCGGCGGCCAGCGAGACGACGGTGATCCACGCGGGGAGCTTGCTCTTGACCTTGAACGCGGCGCAGAGGCCGGTGAGGATGCAGGCGAGGAGGGGGAGGCCGACGACGGCGAGGGCCGCCACGGGCCCGGCGGGCAAGGCCACCGCGGCGGCGGGGGCCGCGTCGCCGAGCATCAACATGGAGCCGATCATCCCGTTCACGCTTGCTCCAAAGACAGGTGCCCGAAGGCCCCGCGTTTAACCTTGCATCTCCGACCAACCCGAGGCGTCGAGGGTCTCTTTCCGCCGGAAGAGCAGGACCACCAGGGCCAGGGCCATCGCGGCCTCGGCCGCGGCGACGGTGAGGACGAAGATCACAAACGTTTCGCCCGTGTGATTCAGATGAAACCGACTGAATGCGATCAGGGCGATGCCAGCGGCCTGGAACATCAGCTCCGTACACAGGAACATGATGATCAGGTTGCGCCGCGTCAGGAAGCCGATCAAACCCAGGGCGAACATGATGGCCGAGACGACGAGGTAGTGATAGAGCGTGATCCCCGGCATAGGCGCGGGCATCGCGGCCTGGGCGATGGTCAAGAGATCGGTCACGCCGCACCTCCCGAGCCCGAGGCGGGCCCGAGCGCAGGATCCACCAGATTCCGCCCGGCGGCGGTTTTCTTGGCGGCGTCGTCCATCTCCACCTTCTTACGGGCAAGGACCACGGCCCCCAGCATCGCCATGAGCAGGATCACGCCGGCGATCTCAATAGCCCCGGGGTGCTCGCCGATCAGCGAGAAGGCCACGCCTTCGACGTTTTCAAGCTTGAGCGTGGCGGGGAGGTCGGTCGCGGCGATCGTATCGACGTTGCCGCCGGCGCGGGCGACCTTCACGAATCGGTCGTCGCCGGTGAGCTTCATTTCCGGCAGGCCCTGGGCGTTGCGGGCGATCTTGTCGCCGCTCTTCATGAGCGGGTTGCCGACGCCGTCGCGGGCGTTGCGGAGGATCGTCTCGACGCGGGTGGGCATGAGCATGAGCTTGGCCTGCCCATCGAGGGCCAGCTTGGGGTCGGCCTTGAGGCTGGCGGAGCCGGAGCCGAGGATGGTGACCAGCGACGCGAGCAAGAGGAAGCCGCAGACCGTGGCCAGGAGCGGCTCGCGGGCGGCGCGGTCGTAATCGGCCAGGGCTTCCACCGCGTCGGCCGAAGGCCCCTCGGTCGCGAGCATGATGACGAACAGATAGGTAATCAGGATGGCCCCGGCGTAGACGATGACCAAGGCAAAGGCCATGAACTCAGCCGAGAGTATGAGGTAGAGGCCGCAGGAGGAGAGGATGGTGAGGATGAAGTAGAGGGCCGCATACACCGGTCTGGGGTGGGTGATGAGCCGGAGGGCGCCGAAGAGTGCGATTCCGGAGAAGATGTAGAAGTGAATATTGGGGAGATGCCCGGCACCCATTTGGGCGGCGGATACTCCAAGTCCCACGAGGGCCAAGCCAAAGGCAGCGGCCGCGACGAGGACACCGATGGCAAAGGGGCTAACGGTTTTTCTGGGCAATGCCAGCATCACGCCCACCGCGCCGAGGGCACACGCACCGTAGAGCAGGATCGGGCTGAGCATGTACGCCAACAGGAACCCCTAGAGAGCCGCGCGGACCGGACGGGCCGCGACGCCGGCTCGACGGCACTTGGAAGGGCGTGAGGATAGAGCCTCCTGGGCAAACCTTCAACCGCCGATCGCAGAGTGAACAGTCGAGGCCCCGATCGCCGCGGGTGGACTTTCCGAAGAGCGGCGGGGCCGGGTTGGGATGGGACCTGGCGAACGGGTAGGATCCCGGCATGACCAGCGTTGGGCACACAGAGTTGAGTAACGCGCCCGCCAAGGGCCGGCGAGCCGACCCCGGAGCGCTGCGGCGCGCGCTCCCCAATGTGCTCACGACCTCGCGAGTGGCGATGGCGATCGGGTTCTTCGGCGTGCTCACGTTTTGGCGCTTTGAGAGCTCCAGCGCCGCCGCTGGGCGGGTTGACCTTGTGCTGCTCGCCGCTGCGGCTTTGTTCATCATCGCCGGCCTCACCGACATCCTCGATGGCTACCTGGCCCGACGCTGGGGCACCGAGACCGCTTTCGGGCGGATCATGGACCCGTTCGCCGACAAGATCCTGGTCGTGGGGGCGCTGGTCTTTCTCGCCGGGCCGGATTTCTGGTTCTCCACCCCGGAGAAACATCGCCTCGTCGGCCACGGCTTCCAACTCTCTGGGGTTTATCCGTGGATGGTGGTGGTGATCGTCGGACGCGAGCTTCTGGTCACTTCCATCCGCGGCGTGCTCGAATCGCAGGGCGTGCGGTTCGGGTCTGATGTGTGGGGCAAGCTCAAGATGTTTCTGCAGTCGGTGTGCATCCCGTTGGTGCTCGTGACGATCGCGATCACGCCGACGATGGTGACACCCGAGAGCCGCCCGTGGGGCCGCAATGTCATCGACGTTGCGGTGATCGTCGCGGTGGCCGCCACGGCCATCTCCGGGATTCCCTACATCTACCGCGCGCTCAAGCACATGCAGTCGTGGGCCGACGCGAGGCGCGACGCATGAGCCCGCTGTCGGCGACGGGCCGAGCACTCATCACCACCTTCGGCCTGGGCTTCATGCGCCCCATCTCGGGAACCTGGGGCTCGCTCCCCCCACTACTCGCGGCCTTCGCGCTCCTGCTGGTCGGGCAGACATCAAACTGGCTCTGGTACGCAGTCATGGCGGGCTTCGTCCTGATCTTCTCCGCCGCGTGCGTCTTGTGGGGCGACGCGGCCGAGCACGCCTTCGGCAAGAAAGATCCCGGCCAAGTCGTCGCCGATGAAACCGCGGGGATGGCGGTGGTGCTGCTCTTTGTGCCACGGATCAACATGGACCGCCCCCTGCACGCGGCCCTGCTGCTGCTGTCGGCGTTTGTGATCTGGCGGCTGGCCGACATCATCAAGCCCTGGCCCGCCAACGGCCTGCAACGCATCCGCGGCGGCTGGGGCATCCTGATCGACGACCTGGTCGCCGCGCTCTACGCGGGTATCGCGGTGCTGATTCTCGGTCGGCTGATCAACTAAGCAACCCGCGCTCACTCCCGCGCTCACGCCCGCGCTCACGCCAGGCTGAGCCACGCCTGCGCAAGCCGCTCGATGTCCTTGTGCAACGGGCGATCGAGCTTGAACGGCTCGAACGGCAGCATCCACGGCGGGGCCTGGGCCACCTTGCCCGGCGCGCGTCCTTGCGCCCGGAGGAAGTTCAACTGCGCCGCGCAGATCGAACCAATGGCGAGGATCGCCGCGAGGCGGTCGGTCTGGTCGAAGGCCATGCGCGACGCCAGCGTGCCCATCGAAACAACGTCCTGGTTGCGGCCGTTGGTCGGGATGGTCGCGTTGGCGGCGGGCAGGCCGTGGTGCCGCATCTCGGCGGCGATGGCCGACGCGGTGATCTGGGCCCCCGCCACCCCGCTGGTCGCGCCGGGCTGCCACGCCAGGAGCAGCGGCGCCTTGCCGTTGAGATCGGGGTTGACGAGCACATCAATCTGGCGCTCCACCAGCAAGCCCACCTGCACCAGCGCGGTGTTGATGGCGTCGCACGCGAAGGCGATCTGTTGGCCCTGGAAGTTCCCGCCGTGGAGCACGCTCGGTGCCCCGGGCGAATCGAGCTTGCCTTGGGCGGTGGCGTCGAACGCGTCTTCGATGGCGATGACGGGGTTGTCATTGACGCCGTTGATCTCTCGCTCGATCAGCGCGCGGGCGTGGTCGAGCTGATCGCGGCAGGCCCCGAGGAACTGCGGCGCGCAGCGGATCGAATAGACCTCCTGCAGCGGCCGCGAGGGGTCTTCCCACGGGCCGTGGCGCTCCGCCTCGGCGAGAATGTTGACGGCGCTCCTGGATTGGCCCGGGTGCCCGCGGGCGTGGTGCAGACGCGGGTCGAGCGCCTGGGCGCGAGCGCCGAGCAACCGATAGATCCAGCCGGTGAGCTTCTCGGCCAAGGCGACGAGCCGCTCGGCCCGGGCCAGCGCCAGTGCGGCGTAGCCGGTCATGAAAGCGGTTCCGTTGACTAACGCGAGCGCGTCGCGCCCCGACAGCGGCAGCGGCACCAGGCCCGCCTCGCGCAAGGCCTGAGCCGCGGGGATCCGCCCGGACTCGGTGATCACTTCGCCGTCGCCCATCAGCACGCGGGCGGCGTGCGCCAGCGGGATCAGGTCGCCGCTCGCCCCGACGCTGCCCACGCACGGGATCGCCGGGACGACGCCTTTGGCGAGCAGGTCGAGCAGCGCCTGGGCGGCCTGCGGCTGGATGCCCGACGCCCCCTGCGCCAGCGCCTGGGAACGGACGATCAGGGCCGCACGAACAAGCGCGGGCTCGGCCATCGGGCCCCAGCCCGCGGCCAAGTGTGCGATCAGCCCCGCGCCCTGCTGGTGGCTCTCTTCGTCGGCGGAATAGCAAACGTGCGGCCCGAAGCCCGTCGTCAGGCCATAGATCGGTTCGCCCCGCGCGTGGGCCTGGGCCAGCACCTCCGCCGACGCGGCCATCCGCTCGCGCGAACGGGCCGTGAAGGCGAGCGGAACTCGCGCTTGCCCCGCGAGGCGCTCGAGCCCTTCGCACGTCAACCGGACATCAGGCCCGAGCATGACGGCGTCGCCCGGCGACAAAGTCGCGGCGGCGCGCTGAACATGGTCCGCAAGCAGAAATGCCGTCGTCATCGCTCGTTCACCTCGAAGGGGATTCGGTCACGCCCACGTCCCTTATCGGGCGGGGCGAGGGGTCGATTTACCTTCGGGCAAGGTGAAGGGCCCGCTACCATCGACCCCTATGCCTTCCCAGTTGCCATTCGACGCCGTCCAACTCATCTCCGAGCGGTTCCGGTCGGCCATCGCCCGAGCATTTCCCGAGCACGCCGGGACCGACCCACTGATCGCCCCCAACAAGAACCCCGCCCTGGGGGATTTTCAGTGCAACGCCGCGATGAGTCTGGCCAAGCTGGTCGGCAAGCCCCCGCGCGAGGTGGCGGCGACGCTCATCGAGGCCGTCAAGGGCGACGTGGGCGACCTGCTCACCCCCCTCTCGGCCGCCTCGATCGCCGGGCCGGGGTTCATCAATCTGACCCTGCGAACCGACGCCCTCGCGGAGTTGCTCCAGCGGCTGGACACGCCGCAGCTCGGCCTCGCCCTCGACCCGGCTGACAAGCGGACCATCGTCGTCGATCTGTGCGGGGTCAACCTTGCCAAGCAGATGCACGTGGGCCACCTGCGGGCCACGGTCATCGGCGACACGCTCGCCCGCACCTTCGAAAGGCTTGGGCACAAGGTCTTCCGCCAGAACCATGTGGGCGACTGGGGCCTGCCGATCGCGATGGTCGCCGACAGCCTTGAACGGGCGGCGGCCGCGGGCGAGCTCAACCTCGACACGCTCACGCTCAATCACCTCAATGACGCCTACCGCGCCGCCCAGAACCGCTGCACCAGTGAAGAAGAGGTGCTCGCCAAGACGCTCGCCTGGCACGGCCCGGGGAGCAAGTTTGTCCACGAGCTGCAGGCTCAGGTCGACGGCGCCAGCGAGGCGCTGTCGGGCGCGCGGGCGATGCTGCTGCGCATGCAAGCCAAAGAGCCCAAGGCCCTGGCCGTCTGGCAGCGGATCAGCGACGTGACCATGGCCGCCTGCCTGGAGGTCTGCCGGCGTCTCAACGCCGACGTGCGGCCCGAGCACTCCGCCGGCGAGTCGTCGTACTCGGATCGGCTCGGCGCGGTCGCCGACGACCTGGCGGCCCGCAGGATCGCCAAGCCCGAGGGGGCGGCTCAGGCCCTCGTCATCAACTTTGATGACATTCCTGAGCCGCTCTTCGTGCGGCGCTCCGACGGCGGGTTCCTCTATTCCACGACCGACCTGGCGGCCATCAAGCACCGCGTGCAGACACTGGGGGCCGACCGGGTGGTCTATGCCGTGGACGCGCGGCAGAGCCTGCACTTCAAGCAGGTCTTCGCGGCGGCCACGCGGGCTGGATATGCCACCAAGGCCGGTGCCGCGGGCCCGAGCGAGCTCGAGCACGCGCTCTTCGGCACCATCCTGGGGGCCGACGGGCGGCCCTTCAAGACGCGCACGGGTGAGAACGTCAAGCTCGCCGACCTGCTCGACGAGGCCGAGGAGCGGGCGACGGCGGTGGTCGCTCAGAAGAACCCCGAGATGCCCGCGGACCAGTGCCGAGCCATCGCGCGGCCCATCGCCGTGGCCGCGATCCGCTACGCCGACCTTTCGAACGAACGTGTCCGCGACTACGTGTTCAGCTTCGACCGCATGCTGGCGTTCGAGGGGAACACTGGGCCGTACCTGCTGTATGCCCTGGTGCGGATCCGCAAGATCTTCCGCGAGGCGGGCGAGCGTGGCGTGGCCTTGCCGGCGGCGACGACGGCGTTTGTGCTGAGCGAGCCGGCGGAGAAGTCGCTGGCCTTGGCGCTTCTGCGTTATCCGGGCGCGGTGCGTTCGGTGGGCGAGAGCGCGATGCCGCACAGGTTGTGCCAGTACCTCTACGACCTGGCCTCGGCGTTCAGCGCGTTCTACGACGCCTGCCACGTCCTCAACGCCAAGGACGGGCCCACACGGGCGGCGCGGCTCAAGCTCTGCCAACTCACCGAACGCGTGCTGGCCGACGGGCTGGGCGTGCTGGGGATTCCGACGCTGGAGCGGATGTAGGGCGTGGGCCTGAGCCTGCCGACCGAGCCAAAAAGAAAACCGGCCGGGCACGTTTGAGCCCGGCCGGAGTAGGTTTGAATCAGCCGGAGGGAAGGGTCCCTTCGGATGCGTTTCAGGCCAGCTTAGAACATGAGCTGGAACTGAGCGCGGACGGCGATGGCGTTGTCGTCGGACCCGGCGCGGACGCCGGACTGGGTTCCGAAGATGCTGTTGCCGACGCCGGGGCCCTGGCCTTGGGGGAGGATGTTAGCACCGGAGAGACGGGTAGCACCGTCACCCCGATCGAGGGAGACGACGGCGTCAATAGTGAGCTTGGCGGCGTGACCAGCGAAGTACTGGTTGATGCCGAAGGTGAGGAAGTTGTAGTTCTCTTCGACGAGGGCGGCGCGGGCGGCACCGGCGCCAGCGTCGTCGTCGAGGTAGATGCCGTCGTAGCGGACGAAGGCCTCGGTGTCCTGGAGGAAGCGGTAGGCGGCCTGGCCGGTGAGGGCATAGTCGTTCTGCTCGAGGCCGGGGCGACCGGGGGCCACGGCGGTGTCAGAGGTGGTCACATACGTGCCGACAGCGGCGACGAAGAAGCTGAAGCCGCCACCCTTGAGGGTGAGGTCGGCGGTGTAGACGAGGACCTCGGGATCCTCGTCAGATTCGGCGCGGCTGTTGGAAGCGCCCTGGTAGTGACCGGCGACGCCCACGAGGCCCTGGAAGTCGTCTTCCTGCATCGAGGTGAAGGCGGCGAAGTCGTCACGCTTGCCGGCGAAGGCGTACTCGCCGCGGGCGGTGAAGGCGTAGTCGGACTCGTTGGCGGAGTTGATGTCGGTGTTAGCGGAGTTGAAGCCGTCGGAGAAGCTGAAGCCGAACCACCAGGCCTCGTCGCGGTAGCCAAGCTCGACGCCCTGGGCGCGGCCGCCCGTGAAGCCGAAGTTGACCAGGGAGCGGTCGACGGCGATCTGCTTGGTGTCGGAGACGAGCTCGTCGCGGAGGAAGGGGAGCTTGTACTGGCCGCCCTTGATGTAGAAGCCGCCGGCGAAGTCGTAGTCGAGGAAGGCGTCCTTCATGGTGAAGCCGCCGCCTGCCTGATTGCCTATGCCAGGGTTGGTAGGGCTTGCGACGCCCGAGCCTTCGGAATCCTGGAAGTCGCCGCTGATGAAGAACTTCAGCTCGGGGCTGACCACGTGACCGTGGAACTCGAGGCGGACGCGACGGCTCTGGAAACCGCCGTCGAAGTTGTCGTCGGGGGCATCGTTGTCGCGGAAGTCCGCGATGTAACGGAACTGGGCGTAGCCGCTGAAGTTGAGGCGGTAGTTGTTGTCGACGGAAGCGAGGAAGAAGTGCTTGTCGTAGCCGGCCGAGCCGCCGCCTTGGAGCAGGCTGCTGCGGGTCTCGCTGTCAGCGAGCACCTCGGCAACGATCGCACGGACCTCGTCACGGGACACAGACTCACCAGCCAGGGCAACTGTGGCGCTGCCCAGGCTGAGGGCAGCACCCGCGAACACAAACAGACGCTTGGTGTGACTCATTCTGAGACTCCTTGCAGGTTGAGACGGGACACTCGAGAGGATTCGGAACGCTCGTCTCGATGCGTCCCACTCTTTGATTCAAACCGTCCGTACTCACGGTCCGCCCACAAGGCGGTACACCCGGACAGTGCACTGGCATATCTGGCATTCGGATCAACAAGGCCCAAACCCGACACTTTTTTTCGGACTTTCCCAAATGCCCGTTATAGGACTCGATTCACTATGCGGTGCCCAGAGCACCCTGAAACATCCTGAAGGACCCTGTAGCTCAGGCTTTTCCGACCAGCATTGTTCCCCTAGCGGTCCGTCAGTGTGGGCAGATCATACCCACTTGTTTAGCAAACGCAAACTCCCTTCGACAATCGGGGCCAGATCGGTTCACTTGTTCTCAGTTTTTTGGCCATCTCCCCCTGTTCAGACCAGCCTTTGCGCAGCCTTCACACCCAATTCTGCCTTTATTGACCAATTTCGACTAAGCTCTGTTGAGGTTGGGACGTTGACCTAAAAGGGCGATTTGTACGGGTTCGGTTCGGTTTTGGCGGGGCGGAACCTTGCCACCCGATCGATTTTTCTCTCTTGAGGGCGATTTTATGGTCCAGAGCAAGCACATTCTGGTGGTTGAGGATGAGCGTGACCTGGCCGAGATGCTCCAGTACAACCTGCGGCGGAGCGGATATCGGGTGAGTTGGGCCCCCGACGGGCCGCAGGCCCTGGCGGCTGTGCGGGCGCAGAACCCTGATTTGATCGTTTTGGACGTAATGCTGCCCGGTTTATCAGGGCTGGACGTGGCCCGGCAGGTGCGGACCAACCCGGCGTCCGCAAAAACCCCTATTTTGATGCTCACGGCGCGGGCAGAAGAAGCGGATCAGTTGGCCGGTCTAGCGGTAGGGGCGGACGATTACGTAACCAAGCCTTTTTCCCCGAAAGTGCTGATTGCGCGGCTGGAGGCGCTTTTGCGGCGCTCGTCGGAGCCGGTAGCGGCGACCTCGGCGCAGCTGCGGGTGGGGCCGGTGGCTGCGGATCTGTCGTCGCACCGCATTACTGTGGACGATGTCGAAGTGAAGCTGACGCTGACGGAGTTTAAGCTGCTGGTGGCGCTGCTGCAGTCGCAGCAGCGGGTGCTGAATCGCAACGACCTGATCGCGCGGGTGATGGGGGCGGGGATCGTGGTGACGGCGCGGACGATCGACGTGCACATCGCCGCGATCCGCAAGAAGCTGGGGATCCACGGCGGGATGATCCGCACGATCCGCGGGGTGGGCTACCAGTTGCTGTCCGAGGTGGGCGAATCGCACATCAGCGTGTGAAGCGTGACCCGCGGGGGCCGAGTGCCGCGTACGCTCGCCGAGGATGTTTCGACGCGACTATTTGAGACTGATGGTGCCGATGACGCTCGTGATCGTGGCCGGTCTGGCCGGGCCCGCGCTGGGGCTTGAAGCGCGGTGGGCGGCGGTGGTCGTGGTCGCGACGGGGGTCGTGGCGGCGCTGTGGGTGATGGGGTTGCTCCTGGGGCGTGGGCGACGGATCCGCCGGGTGTACGAGCTGGCGCAGCGGCTGCTGGCCGAGAGCCGGACGGCGGCGCAGGCCGACACGGCGACGGGCCCGTTGGCGGAATCGGTGGACGAGTCACCCGATGAGCTGAGCCTGCTGCGCACGCAGTTGATTCAACTTGGGGCGCGGCTGGTGGGGCAGGTGAAGGACGCGGCCAAGAAGAGCCGCAATCTGGAGGCGTTGATTGACGGGCTGGACGAGCCGGTGTTTGCGACGGGGAAGAACGACGCGGTGCTGCTGTGCAACCGGCGTGCGGAAGAGCTGATCGCGGCGGGGGGGCTCAAGCCGGGGAGCCTGATCGGCCGGAACGTGCGCGAGCTGTTCACGCGGCACGAGCTTTTGCAGATGCACGAGTCGGCGAAGAACGGGCAGACTGTGCGGGGGCAGTTGCCGCTGGTGACGCCGGAGGGCGTGCGGATTTTTCAGGTATCGGCGGCGCCGCTGCCGGCGGCGTGGGGCGACGGGGTTTTCGGGGCGGTGCTGGCGCTGCGCGACGTGACGGAGCTGGCCAACGCGGTGCAGATGCAGACGGACTTTGTGGCCAACGCGAGCCACGAGCTGCGGACGCCGGTGACGGCGATCCGCGGGGCGACGGAGACGCTGCTGGACGGGGCGATCGAGGACCCGGAAATGGCCCCGCGGCTGCTCGCGATGATCAATGATCATGCGCAGCGACTACAGGATCTGATCCGCGACTTGATGGACCTGAGCCGGCTGGAGTCGCCGGATTTGCCGCTGCGGCCGGAGCCGATCGATCTGGCGGGTTTCCAGGCCAAGCTCGCGCCGGTGTTTGATCAGGCGGTGCGACAGCGCAAGCTGGCGATCACCTTCGAACTCGACCCGGCGCTGGAAGGCTTTGAGACCGACGCGAAGTTGCTGCAGCTCATTGTGCGCAACCTGATCGACAACGCGACCAAGTACGCCTTTGAAGAGACGACCATCCGCGTGCAGGCCACGCTGGTGGAACCTGATGCGGAGGGGCGACGCGTGGCCCGGTTCGCGGTGAGCGATCGCGGCGTGGGCATCCCCCTCGACCAGCAGGAGCGGGTGTTCGAACGGTTTTATCAGGTGGACGCGGCCCGCACAGGCTCGCCCAGCCAGCGCGGCACCGGGCTGGGCCTGGCGATCGTCAAGCACGCCTCGCGCGTCTTGGCGGGGGCGGTGGGGCTGGAATCGATCTGGCAACGCGGGACGACGGTGTGGCTGCAGATCCCCGACCTGGGCGGCGCGGCGGGCGGACCGGCTACTCGGGAACCCCCATCGGCGAGTTGATCGGCGCGGCGTCGCGGCCGGCGAGGGCTTGGAGGCGGTCACGCAAATGGCCCAACAAGACGGCCTCGCGATCGCGGTCGCCGCGGCGCCCGATGATGGCGCGGGCGCGGATGACGTTGGCGTCGTCGCGGGTGAGTTCGAGCTCGCCGGTTTCGCTTTCGATCGTGGTCAGCTTCCAGAACCAAAGGCCAGTGGCCAGCGAGCCTGATTCTTCGAAGGTGGCCATTTCAGCCTCGGAAATGGCGAGGTCGGCGGCGGCGTAGGCGTCGTCCCAATCGCCAGCCAGGTCGACGGTCGTGCCGTCGGAATCGACTCGGGGGAGTTCGCTGAGCTGCTTTGAGGAACAGGCGACCAGGGCCGTGGCGAGTCCCACCAGCAGTCCGCAGAGCAGGACCGGGGCGGCGAGCTTGAAGCACCGGGGCCGGGCCGGTAGGCGAACATTTTGCGAACATTCACATCGCGATGGGGTGGGTGCTCGTGGTGCCATAGGCCTTACCATACACGGACTGGTTCCGATGGCTCAAACGGTTCGCTCGGCGATCGTGGAGCGGGCGGGGCCGGTTTATGGAGCCGCCGTCTTTGGACCTGGTGATCAATGTGCCGCACGGCGACCAGCGTCAAGGCGTTCTGGGGTCGGGCGATCGCAACCTGAAGATGATCAGGGAAGCCCTGGGTGTGCGGATCGCGGCCCGGGATGGGACGGTGCGCCTGAGCGGTTCTGTAGAAGCTGTGACGGCGGCGCGGGACGTGATGCAGCGGATCCACCAGGCCGTGCTGCGGCAGGAGGCCCCGGACCGGCGGCAGGTGCTCGACCTGATCACGTGGGCGAGCTCGCGGCAGAATATTGCGGCCCCCACTTCCGCCGTGATGGACCTGACGGGTAACCCGATTGAGCCGGGGGGGCCGGCGTGGGGGGACACACTCGATGTGTACGCGGCGGGGCGGCCCGTGAGGCCGCAGACGGAGAATCAGCAGCTGTATCTGGACGCGATCCGCGATCATGATCTGGTGTTTGGCATCGGGCCGGCGGGGACGGGGAAGACGTATCTGGCCGTCGCGGCGGCGGTGCATTTGCTGAAGGTGGATCGTGTGCGGAAGGTGATTTTGGTGAGGCCGGCGGTGGAAGCGGGCGAGCGGCTGGGGTTTTTGCCGGGTGATTTGCAGGCGAAGGTGAACCCGTATTTGAGGCCGCTCTTGGACGCGCTGCACGACATGATGGATTTCGGAACGATCCAGCGGTTCATGATGAGCGATGTGGTGGAGGTGGTGCCGCTGGCATATATGCGCGGGCGCACGCTGAACCGGGCGGTGATCATTTTGGACGAAGCGCAGAACAGCACGCGGACGCAGATGAAGATGTTTCTTACGCGGATGGGGCACGGGAGCAAGATGATCGTCACGGGCGACCCGACGCAGATTGACCTGCCCGATCCGACGCAGAGCGGCTTGATCGATGCGGCGCGGGTGCTCAAGCGGGTGCGCGGGGCGGCATTCGTGCATCTGCAGGAGCAGGACATCGTGCGACACAACTTGGTGCAACGGGTCGTGGAGGCGTATGGGGCGTCCGATAAACTGGCGATGAAGGCAAGGGGGAAGGCAGACCGGTCGATCTCTGGAGAGGTCGCAAAGGGCGAATAACGAACGGGACGGCCTGTTCGATCCACTATGGGCAGTTTGGAAGATCAACCCGGGATGACCAAAGCCGCGCGGCCGGTGGGGCTGGCGAGCCGGCTGGACCCGTTGTGGGTCGTGCGTTCGCCGGCGACGGCGTGGAACGTGATCGTGCTAGCGGTGCTGACGGCGGTGATCGCGGCGGTGTTGCTGTGGGCGCAGCGGGAGCCGAAGATCGCGGTGGGGCAGGTGATGCCTAGCACGCGGGTGGTACGGCTGGCCCTGGAGATCCCGGATCAGAGCGCCACCGAGAGCGACCGGCTGGCGGCGCGGCAACGGACGCCGCGGGTGTATGTGGCGGAGACGGGCGTGCTCGACGAGCTGCGGGTGTCTCTTGAGAATCTGCCGCGCGCGCTAGCGGACGCGAAGACGCTTGACGAGGTCAGCCCGGAGATCCGCCGGCGGTTCGGGATCAACACGGAGGGATTGCTGTCCTCGCTGCGTGCGCAGGCGGCGACGAAGGAGGAAGCCGCGTGGCGCGACCGGGTGAGCCAGCTCGACCGGTTCTTACGGGTGACGCCGCTGATCGATCAAGCGACGTATCAGGCCGAGGCGGTGGCGGTGAACGAGCGGATCAAGCTGCGGGTGGGCGACGCCCCGCCGGTGGAGGCCCGCGCCAGCGAGGTGACGCAGTTCGACGGGGCCCAGGTGGAGACGCGCCTGCGCGGGCTGGCGGCGATGTCGGGATTCACCGGCGAGCTCTTGCAGATGGCGACGACCCGGCTATTGGACGGGGCACGCCCGACGTTCAAATATGATGCCGCGATTACGGAAACCGATCGGCAGACGGCGGCGGAGCAGGTGCCCGCACGCACCAACGCCTTCGCTCGCGGACAGATCATTTACATGCGCGGCGATGTCTTGACACAGGACCGGCTCGATCTAATCAGGGCAGAAGCGGCGGCGTTCCGCCAGCAGGGCCCCCGGACCGTGCTGTGGGGACAAGACATGGGCTTGATGGTGGCGGGGCTGATCACCGCGCTGGGCCTGGCGGCATATACGGCGACGTATGCGCCGCGGATCTGGCGTTCGCCCTCGCGGATGGCCGCGGTGTCGCTCATGATCGCGCTGGCGACCTTGGGCTCGGCGGCGCAGGCGATCTTTGAGCCGCGGCTGATCGCGCTGGCGATCGCGATGCCGGCGCTCCTGGTGACGATGGTGCTGGCCGTGGCGTATGACCGGGCGACGGCGCTGGCGCTGGGCTCGATGGTGGCCATCCTGGCGTGCGTGGGGCTGGAGCAGCCGGTGGGGGCGATCGGGATCGCGCTGGGCGGGGTTTGGGTGGCGGTGTGGCAGCTCAAGGAGTTCCGCCATCGCTCCACGCTGATCCGCGCGGGGACGTTGAGCGGGGCGGCGTTGGCCGTGTTCACGCTGGCGCTGGCGGGTTTGCAGAGGCCGATGGAGGGGCCGGCGTTCTCGCAGGCGTTGTTCGAGGCGGGCGTGTCGGCCGTGGGCGCGATCTTGACGGCGCTGATCGTGCTGGGATTTTTGCCGCAGATCGAGAAGCTGTTCAGGGTGACGACGGGGATGTCGCTGATCGAGCTGCGCGACCCGAGCCACCCGCTCTTGCGGATGATGCAGCAGAGGGCCCCCGGGACGTATAACCACTCGCTGAATGTCGCGGCGCTGGCGGAGGCGGCGGCGGAGGCCGTGGGGGCTGATTCGCTGCTGACCTATGTTGGGGCGCTGTATCACGACGTGGGCAAGGCCAACAAGCCGGAATACTTTGTCGAGAACCAAATCCCCGGGCTCAACCGGCACGACAAGCTGTCGCCGGCGATGAGCCTGCTGGTGATCGTGGGGCATGTGCGCGAGGGGATCGAGCTGGCGCGGGCGCACGACTTGCCGCGGACGCTGCACCACTTCATCGAGAGCCACCACGGGACGACGCTGGTGGAGTACTTCTATCACCGGGCCCGGCAGCAAGCAGAGAAGGGCGTGGCGGGGACGGGCGGGATGAAGCCGGAGATGCCGCAGGAGATCGAGTATCGCTACCCGGGCCCGAGGCCGCGGACGCGCGAGGCGGCAATCCTGATGATCTGCGACGCGTCGGAAAGCGCCACGCGGGCGATGGCGGAACCGACACCGGCGCGGATCGACTCGCTGGTGCGGGCGATCGCGCACAAGCGGCTCATGGACGGGCAGTTTGACCACAGCGAGCTGACGCTCAAGGACGTCGCGACGATCATCGAGACCGTCTCACACACACTGGCGGCGATCCATCACGGCCGGATCGCGTACCCCGGCGAGCCGCTGGGCGGCCCGCCGAAGACGACGGTGCCGCTGACGGCGGTGGCGGGGCGCGAAGCGACGGCGGTGCGGGGGGCGTGAACCGGTTGAGCCGAGGCGTTTGTTGCGGCATGGCCGTGAATGGGCAAATAGAAAGACGCTGTCGAGCTTCGCGATAACGATGGCAAGCAACAAAGCCGCGATGCGCGGCCATGGCAAGGATGATCAAAGAATCCGCTTGCTCCGCGGGTAGCTTCCCAGCACATGTAGCTCCTGGCAGTGCTTGCGGGCGCCTTCGACGGCCTTCACCATCGCCGGGTCCGACTCGTGGCCTTGGGCGTCGAT
>Ga0105048_10008040_pt1 | contig 16906 bp, 11 predicted proteins | sample MAT05_FD_78382 | JGI IMG/M metagenome (GOLD analysis project Ga0105048, IMG submission 78382) | Freshwater microbial communities from Lake Fryxell liftoff mats and glacier meltwater in Antarctica - MAT-05 | ecosystem: Environmental > Aquatic > Freshwater > Ice > Liftoff microbial mat | place...
AACCTGGCCCTATACTGGATATTAATTACTCCTTTAACCATGCTGGTTTTCAGAAAAAAAACGGATATCCGCTTTTTTTTAGACATTATCATTATTATATCTTTTATAGGGGCTTTGTATGGAATAAAACAAGTACAAATTGGTTTGGATGCCGCAGAAAAAGTATGGCTAAACGACCATTTAATTACACATTGGCTTTTTGGAAAACTAAGGGTATTTTCCTTTTATGTAGAGGCAGGCCAATTTGGAGCTTCGCAGGCAAGTATTGCCATTATTAGTTTTATACTGGCCACCGGCCCACATTCCACCACACGAAAAATTTGCTATGCCATTGCCGGTATTTTTATTTTTTATGGCATGTTGCTTTCTGGTACCCGGGGTGCTTTGGGTGGCATAATAGGGGGCGGGTTCGTTTATGTGGTATTGAGCAAGCAAATAAAAATCATCATCATTGGTGGTTTAATAGGATTGGGATTTATCGGCATTTTAAAATTTACAAAAATTGGTAATGGTAATGATCAGATAAAAAGAATGCGCTCTGGTACAGATGTAAATGACCCTTCCTTTCAACTACGTATGATTAACCAGCGCAAATTGAGTGATGCACTAGGCAGCCAACCATTAGGCACCGGTGTTGGCACAATTGGCGCATGGGGGCAAAAGTATAATAAGCACATTCGTACTGCGGGCATTGCGCCAGATAGTTTGTACGTAAAAATATGGGTGATGTATGGTATTGTTGGCTTTATATTTTGGTTTGGCACAATGCTTTATATTCTGGGTAAATCGGGGGGAATTATATGGAATACCAGAGATCCGGTTTTGCGAAACCAATTATGTGCACTAAGCGCTGTTTTTGCAGCTATTTTATTGTGCAGTTATGGCAATGAAGTTATGAATGCGGTGCCTTCTCTTACAATAGTATATATAAGTTGGGCGTTAATATGGATGAGTCCCCGTTGGGATACTCCAATACAAAAACCAATTGAAAATGACAACCCCACTGGTTTCCATTATAACGATTAATTACAACACGCCTGCTATAACCGGAGCCTTGCTACAGTCTCTATCATTACTTAATTATCCCAACTGGGAAATTATAGTTGTTGATAATGCTTCGCCACAATATTCTTCAGCTTATTTAAAAAATGAGTACCCATTTATAAAACACATCAGCTCTCCTGTAAATATTGGCTTTGCTGGCGGCAATAACATTGGGTTACATTTTGCCAAAGGAGAATATCTTTTTTTATTAAACAATGATACAGAAGTAACTCCCGATTTAATAACAGAATTGATAGCTTATTTACAACAACATCCTGGCTGTGGTATAGCCTGCCCAAAAATTAAATATCATTTTATGCCAGATACCATTCAATATGCCGGGGCTGTTGGCTTGCACCCACTCACCAGCAGAAGCTATGATATTGGCTACTTACAAAAAGACAATGGTCAATTTAATGATGTAAGAATTACTGACCTGCCCAATGGTGCTGCCATGATGATACCAAGGGAGGCACTTAAAAAAACAGGCGAAATGAGCGAACTGTTTTTTTTATATTACGAGGAGTTGGATTGGGCTGCAAGATTTAAACATGCCGGATACCAAATACACTATGTAGGCAAAGCTGAAGTATTTCACAAAGAGTCGGTATCTACTGGCAAAAACTCTGCCTTTAAAACATATTATTTATTTAGAAACAGGCTCTTGTATATCCGTAGAAATTATACAGGTATGCCATTAATTATTGCAGGATCTTTTTTCTTATTTATATCTACACCGGTTCACATAATTAAGCATGCATTAAAAAGAGAATGGCAACACAGCCAATCAATTGCAAAGGCGCTTTGGTGGAACTTATGCAACAATCCATACAAAGAGCCTGCAATTAATGCCTCATCGCTTACAAATAAATTAAAGCCAGATTAATAAATTCACATGTTTACAATTAATTGATTTGTACAATACAACAGAAAAAAATTAACCCTAAAAAAATATTTCTATGTTTTACCAAATTGTTTTTTTTATTCAATATTGCATACTGGTTTACCTGGTTATCCAGGTAGCCTATTTATTGTTCTTCGCCATTACAGGCACCTTTTTAAAAAAAGAAGTATTTCCTAAAGCAAAATCTTTGCGTAGAATGCGCCTGTTTATACCGGGCTATAAAGAAGATGCTGTAATTATTGCAACTGCAAAAAATGCTATCAGCCAAAATTATCCATCCAACTTATTTGAAGTGGTAATTATAGCAGATTCCTTTAGTAAGGCCACTTTAAATACTTTACATAACCTTCCAATAAAAGTAGTAGAAGTTAGCTTTGAAAAAAGTACCAAGGGAAAAGCACTTAACAAAGCGATAGAAGCAACTAAACATGATCCGGTAGATATTGTGGTAATTTTAGATGCAGATAATCACATGGCTCCAGGCTTTTTACACGCTGTTAACAATGCTTTTGAAAAAGGGTATCAGGTAGTGCAGGGCCATCGTACAGCTAAAAACTTTCAAACATCATTTGCTTTTTTAGATGCCTGTATAGAGGAAATTAACAACCATTATTTCCGTAGAGGCCAGGTGGCTATTGGTTTACCATCGGCACTTATTGGAAGTGGAATGGCTTTTGATTGGCAGCTATTTGTAAATATGTTACAAGATATTGGGGATACTGCCGGAGAGGATAAAGAGTTTGAATTCCGCCTGCTGAGATTAAGAAAAAAAATGGCCTTTTTAGATGGTGAATTTGTATTTGACGAAAAAGTGGCATCATCAGAAGTTTTTAGTAACCAGCGAAGCAGATGGCTTGCTATACAAATTGAGTTTTTAAAAAAATATTTTGCAGAGGGATGGGTGCAATTATTTAAAGGAAATATTGGATTTTTTAATAAGGTTTTTCAAACATTTTTATTTCCAAGGGTATTGCTGATAGCTACCTTATTTGTCTGGCTATTATGGGTTATAATCTTTTTACCCCAGTTTGTATGGATAAGTGTTGGCATGATAGCCGCTTTAGCCGTTAGCCTTTTATTAGGTATTCCGTTAAGATGGTACAATAAGCAATTGCTTGTTTCATTTTTACAAATACCCGGCGCACTTTTATCAATGATTAAGGCTTTGTTTAAAATGGGCAAAGCCAACAAACAATTTATTCATACGCCACATGGCGAAACTGTAACTGAAAAATAATATAATTATGCCATGGAGTATTATTGCCATTCCGGTTATTCTCTGTCTTATTTGGGGAATTAAAAATGGCTTAAAAACAAAAACAGCCTCTAACAAAAGGTTTAAAAGACCTTTTAAAATGTAGTGCTGTTGCTTTTATAAACAGACTTGATATCCTAAATACGTTTAAACATGCTCACAAGAAACGAATTTGAAAATTTACCAATTTTTTTAAGTTCTATGTCAAGGCTGGATGATGAAATATCATCAGCATCAATCTCTTTAGCAAAGGTATTGAGCAGAAACAACCCGGTATATTATATTGAATATCCTTACTCGTGGCCAGATATTTTTCGTAAAAGATATTACCCAAAAATGAGTAAAAGGTTACCGGCTTTGTTATTTGGAAAAGATTATTTAATAAAAGTAAAAGGTCAGTCGAATCTTTTATCCGGTGCTACACCAAGGCCCGGTTTGCCCATTTATTCTTTACCGCCGGGTAAATTATACGATATTGGATTAAACTACAATAATCATCGCTCAGCGGCGCTGGTAAAGCGTATCATTAAAGAAAAGAAAATAAGTAAGTACATTTTTATAAATTCATTTAACCCAAGTTCCCTGGCCTCTATTTATCAATATTTACACCCAACACTTAGTATTTATCATAGCAGAGATGCTATTGAAGAAGTAAAGCAATCGTGGCTGGCAAAGGAAAACGAATGCGTACAGCAGTACGATATGGCGATGGCAACTTCCATGCAGTTATGTAGAAATATATCGGGCAGAAACAATAAGACAGTCAATTATTTTCCTAATGGCGGCGATATCAATTTATTTAAATCTGCCATTGAAAAAAAGTTACCAAAACCAGCAGATATAGCCCATATAACTACTCCCATTATTGGCTATACCGGTGCAGTTTGCCAGCGGATAGATTATGAGCTACTCGTAAAAATTGCAGCAGCTAATACAGACAAAACTATTGTATTGGTAGGGCCACGGCTCGATAAACAGTTTACTGCCATTGACCTGGATGCAATACCAAATATAGTATTTACAGGATCAAAAAAAATTGAAGAGCTACCGGCTTACCTTCAATATTTTGATTGCGCCATAATCCCTTTTGTAAAAAATAATTTAACCGGTGGAATTTATCCGTTAAAAATTAATGAATACCTGGGTGCGGGCAGGGCAGTTGTTACCACCAATTTTAGTGAAGATATAGCAGGCTTTAAAGATTACATGTATTTAGCTAATACCCACGAAGAATTTTTGAACATGCTCAACATAGCCATTAGTGATAACAGTGTTGAAAAAAAGAAGGAACGCCTGCAGGCTGCAGAAGGTAATGCCTGGGAGCACAGGGTTACATTATTTTGGCAAATAGCATGGGAGGCGTACCAACAAAAAAATAATGCAGCTATCTTAAAAATTGCTAACAATAAATATTAACCAGTTTTAGTAAAAATATGAAACAGCATAATAATAATAATAATAATAATATTTCTATTGTGGTAGCAAGTGATAATTTCTTTGCTATAATGATTGCAGCTTTACTAAAATCTATTGATGTAAATCATACAACAGATGAGCATATTGATTTTTACATTATTGATGATGGTATTTCTGCCAAATTTAAAAGTCAATTACAAACCATTGCCGATCCATCTAGAATTACGTTGAAGTGGTTTAAAAGCAAAGAGATTATTCCTGAAGGGATTGTGATACCGGCAGATAGTTCATCTTTTCCGCTTACAGTTTTTTTAAGAATTTTTGCCCCCTATATGATTGATAAAGAAGCTGACAGGCTGCTTTACATTGATGTAGATACCATTGTACAAGATGATATATCCAAACTTTGGAACACGCCTTTAGGAGATCATATTATTGGAGCGGTGCAAGATTATTCAGGAACCATTGATTGTAAATGGGCAGGCATCCCTAATTACAAACAACTAGGCCTTGCAGGAGATTCAAAGTATTTTAATTCTGGTGTATTACTGATGAATCCTAAAAAATGGCGGGCAGAAAAAATAACAGATAAAGTAATTGATGTGCTGGTGAAATACAAAGAATTTGTGGTAATGCCAGATCAATACGGATTAAATGTAGTGTTTGCCAATAACTGGCTTGAACTTGATCCAAAATGGAACTGGTTTGCAAATAAAAAAGATGAAAAGCCTTCGCTGATTCACTTTGTAGAAATTAAGCCAATTTTTACATCGTATAAATTTGAAGAATCTTACAAAAGAGAATTTTACCGCTACTTATCACTAACGCCCTGGAAAAGCTTTAAACCTATCAGCGAAAACAGGCGATTGGTAAGAAAAATTTACAATAAAATAAAAAAGAAAATATTGAGTTTAAGGTAAGGAACAATTGCTTCATTCATTAAAATCATAACAAACAATTTATAGTTAAAAAACAGAATTGATTAGGTTGAATTTGTAGCAATAGCTGATTGATAAAAAATAAAAAAACATTATGGCAAATATAACAGTGGCTGATAATAAAAGTATTTTTAGAAAACTTATTCTTAAAGGGCTTTACGTAATAGCAAGTATCAATTATCCAAAAGTTCAAAAAGAATACCGCTATCACATTAGAGAAAATTACTTTTGCAGATTGAACCAAATTAAATTTTTTGTAAAGGATTATCTTGAAAAGAAAAAGTACAAAACCATTGACTTTCAGGGAGAATTCGACCAGGAGATAAGGTATGTAATTCCTTTTGCTTATTGGCATCATTTAAATGGTACGTTAGCAAAAACAATTTCCTGCAAAAATACCAGCGATTTTTATTTCTTTAGCCAAAATCATGAGGAAAAATACACAGAAAGAGTTTGGCAAAAAAGCTATGATAATTATGAGGTGCCCAACATGACACATAGTGCAAGTTTTAGCTATAAAAAATGGGCAAAAGTTCCCTTTAAAAAGCATTATGCCAATAACATATTCAGGTACCAAAAGCCTATTGTAATTATTGCCAATAAATACAATGTAGAATGGGATCAACCACCTATTAATTTCTTAAGCATAACTACGCTCGATATCATTATAAATTTATTAAAAGATAAATACCAAATCATTTATAACAGGCCACTACCTGCACAAATTGTTTCAGATAATAGTGATATACTGGATCTTCATGAGCATGGCTGGCTAAAGTCAACTCATCCGGAAGTAATTTTAATGGGCGACTTGTACCAGAAACATGCAGCAACCCTCAAAAGCTTTAACCAACTTCAAATGCAGGTATACGCCAATTGCGATCATTTTATTTCTATACATGGAGGTACTGCGGCATTGGCTAGTTGCTTTGAGGGCACCAACATTATTTTATCTAAGTGTGGTATTGAGCACCATTTGGGAGAGTACAATACTATTATACCTGCATTATCCGGTGCAAAAATTTTACATGCAAAATGTGAGGAAGATGTGCTGCAGTTTATACAACAACAATATGTGTAGCTAAAATATTTTGCGCTTTAAAATCGTACCAGGTGAATTACAAAAATTATTCACCTTTTTTTAATGGTTACGTGGTAAAAAATAGAAGTTTCCTGGAGGTATTATTTGGCTTGCATACAAAGAAATATAGCAGCCTGAAATAAGTAATGCGGAAAATAAGTTGGAATGTATTGATAGCTATCTAAATAGTAGCAACAGAGATATTTATAAAAGAAAAACGCTTTACCATTTTTATAAGGTAAAGCGTTTTTGTAAGGTTAGTTATCGTTTAGTGATACCCTTGTATCATGTGCTTTTTCTGATCGTAACATTTTAAGAGATCGTTTTAATTCACGCCCTACCCTGTTAACAATTGCTTTTGTAAAGCTGCCATCTCTATCCAATGTTCGAGGCCCTGTCCATGGCCTTGCGGTATCTGATTTCACCTGCAATATTTTCCCGTATTTCATCATGTCAAAAGCCAATCTACCATCATCTCCTCTTACGTTTACCATTATATAACCAGCTTTTAAACCATATTCTTTTACATAGCCCATACTTATTCCATAAGCATTCAGGTAGGGTCTTTTCATGTGCCTGTATTCAGAAATAATGTCTTTCATTTTTTCCAGCATACTCAATTGCCACCTTGGGTAGCCCGGCTCGGGAATAAAAGAGTAACGGCCGTAAACGCATGCTGTACCCGGCTTCTGAAGTACTTTCATCATTTCATCTACCCAGGTATCAGGATATAAACAATCCGCATCAGCCGTAAGAATATACTTTCCCTTTGCAGTTTCCTGTCCTATTTGCCTTGCCGGCCCACATCCCTGTATTACCTGGAATAATGCGGTAACGTGCAAGCGTTTCAACGTTTGCTGTGTACGATCTTTGGAATTATTATCTATTACAATAATTTCTAACGGAATAATGGTTTTCATTCTGGCAAGAGAAGAAAGGCACCGAATAATATTTACTTCTTCATTATAAGCCGCAATTAATATGGTTACCAATGGATTAGGCTTAATGATTCTATCCAGGTTTTCATTTACAGAATCAAAAATATGTTGTGGAATTTCCTCATAAGATTTATAGGAGAAATTTACTTTTTCAATCCAATCTGGCACTTTCATAGTATTTATTTTAATAGATTATTTCAAGAGTTTTGTGTAAGGAAAGTGATTTGCAGGTAGTATGGGTTTATATACAGCAATCATCCAACGCTCACAATTAGTACCATTTAATAACTCCATAATCTAAATAAAATTGTAAAACTCACTTACTATTTGGCGAAATTGGCTTGTAATGAAGGTAAAACTGCCGGAAACTATCAAAAGTGAATTTACTGATGAAATTTGTGCTTACTATCAAAGCAAATGCTAAAAAAAAGTACAGCCACTGAGCCATTCCGGGTTTTTAACAAACGGGGTTAAATCAACACCATATAAAGTTTATCCACACACTTAAAAGGCCTAAAAGCCTGCGTAATGCAGTAATGTGAAGGGCTGTTTAATTCTTACAATAAAGTAAAGTAACAGAAAGGACATAGTCACAATAATACATCGGTAAAAGAGACAAAATCATAAAACTTTTTATGCCACCTTCCAAATAGCCATAACACCTGTTGCAATCAGCTATTACCGTATGCTGCAAAAAGACCAAAAAAATAATGTAAAAGCCCTTGCATGCCGGATGGAAATACTGTACATTCATAGTCTCAAACCCCAAAAATGAAACAACTGTTTTTATTGCTGCTCATCTGCAAAGCAGCCTCCGCCTTTTCACAAAACTGGCCTGTAAAATCGCTGGTGAATAATAAAAAAGCCATGCAGGCCAGCTTTAAGCAATTACCTGCTTTTACGTATGGTACGAGTAAAAATATTGCAGGGCGTGGTAAATTCCAACAACTTAAATTGAACAGTGCTTTCCTTAGCAGGCTGATGCAGGAGCGGCCGGAAGCGCTGGAACTTAGCATACCCATTAGCAACACTAAAAACATTACCTGCTCGTTGGTTCAGTTTAGCCTCGGCAATGTTAAGTACACTGAAAATAATGACGGCATTATTGATGAAGTAAAAATACCGGTTACTTACCGGGGCATTGTAAAAAATGAGCAAAGCAGGAACAACGTGATCTTCACCGCCAACGAAGATTACCTGTCATTAACTGTTTCTATGCCAGACAACATCTTACAAATTACGCAGGCAGAAGAAACAGATAAAACCCTGTACAGGCTGTATAACAGCAAGGAAGTACAGTTTCCTGAATCAAAAGTTGACTGCGGTATGGCCGCCAGTCCATCAGCAAAAACCTACAACAATATTTTAATAGACGGCTCTACAACCACTGCTGTAAGAGATAAGTGCGTAAACGTTTTTGTGGATTGCTTTGACAGCCTGTTTTATAACCAGGGAAGCAGCAGGCAAAAAACCATTGATTTTGTGTATGAGCTATTTAACTATGTGGGTACCGGCTTCTACAATGATTCTATCAATATACAAATAGCGGGTATAAATGTGTGGACCACTCCAGACCCATTTCGTGGTGATAACAGAGAAAACGCCTTGTACGATCTGGGCGAATACTACAAGGATAATTTTTTCGGTAACTTATGTGTGGGGTTAGATTTTGGCCGGGGTAAATCTGGCATTGCAGGTGGTATTGGCAGAATAAAAGCCATGACTTACAATACCTGCCCCGCTTTTGATTACAGTTCCAATACGCTATCTGCCACCTGTTACAACGATTTGAATTACAATGTAAAAGTGAAGAATTTTCCGGTAGGGCCAAATATTACCGGGGAGCAGGTTTACCTTGTAATGCATGAAATGGGCCATTTGCTTGGTGCTCATCATACCAAATGGTGCGGCTGGAAACTCACCAGCAACCCGGATACTTATGGCGCATTAGACAGTTGTGATGCAGTGGAGGGAAATTGCGCTAAGGGACCTCCCCCCGTGGGTGGTTCCACCATAATGAGTTATTGTGCCTCAGGCACTATGTTTATCAATTATAATTTCGGCTTTGGCAGGTTGCCCGGCAATGCCATCCGGAATTTTGTATCACAATCCGCCTGCCTGCTCAACTGTTCTGAGTGCTTTGGCTTACTCAATATTAACAAAAATAATGCAGGATATAATATAGCAGCTTCCCCGCCTTTGCACATCTCCCGCCAAAAAGAAAGCGACCCGAAGCCTGATGAAAATACTGCGCCTTTTGCCGGTGCATTGCTACTAACTTCTCAAAAATTACAGCAATGAAAAAAATTTTAACCATTACATTTTTAGTAATTGCACAGATAGCCACAGCACAGTGGAGCAATACTGCCAACAACTTTGCTGATACGCTCCACACGCCAGTTGCTGTGGTGGCAGGTACACAAAAAAGTCCATTGGTACTTACAAGTTACCCTGATGGTGGGTACTTTGTGATATGGGAAGATGAACGGGATGTTTCAACAAATAAAACAGATATTTATGCACAGAAATATGATAACGCCGGCAAACGCTTGTGGGCAAAGGACGGTGTACCCGTAGCTACGGGGCCCAATATTCAGCATTACACTTTTTCTTCTATCCAGGATTACCGTAACCGCTCCTTTGTTGCAACAGACAGCGCAGGTGGTTTTTATATATGCTATTCAGATGACAGTACTTCCAACTACATATATGAAAGGCTGATGATACAGCATGTAAAGCCAGATGGCAGTAATGTATTTGGAGGCCCCGGATTAATAGTTGCCCGATCTGGTTCTGCCAATCTGCAGATGGCTCCACAACTTATTCCGGATGGTAACAAAGGTTTTTTTCTGGCTTACAAACAAAAATCCGTTAATGAATATATAGAGGCGTATTGTTTTCGGGATGAGAATGGTACTTTACAATATTACGGTGGCGGAAGAATGAATGAGAACGGTTTACAAACCAGCCAGGTAGCGGTCTGCGGCATAAAAACAGATGTCATTTATCCGGGCACCACCGTGCATGAATACAATATCTGGTACGACCAGCAGGGCGGCTGTAATGTAATTATGGATATGAACGGTAATAACGGCGTGCAGGGCAGAATGCTCACTTTCAACAAACTGTGGCGGGCAAAAAAAGATTCCAGATCAAAAACGTTTTTCCGCAATACTTCCGGTACAGCCTGCCCCAAAACAAAGGAATACAGTAAAGGAAACGTGTACACGATGTACACGCTTAAAACAGATGTTCAGAATGTTACCTGCTCAGATCTTTTTCAAACAGTTATTTATGTTTATACCAATTACAGGCTTATTTCTAACGGATACCAGGTAATAGACAATGCCAGTTACGATTATGGTAATCCCAAAGGGGTAACTATTAAAACTGACGGAACCATAAATGTAACAGAGATCGCCGCCGTTACCAGGTCGCTTATAGGTAACACCGTCACCGATTTTATTTTAAGAGGTTTTACATATCCTGAAGAAAAATTTGACAGTATTCCTTACCAGCATACCGCTTACGGCAACCCTGATTTTGGCTACAATACCGCGGTGCCTGCAAGGGTGAATAAACTTAATTTTTTTAGGGATACTTTGCTGGCTGCTGGCAATTATTATTTTGATTTTTGCCTGGCGGGTGGCGGCGGAGATATTTATGCGGCGGCCCTTTTGGCGGGTGCTGCCGGCAGAAATCTGCGTATGCAGCATCTTTCAGTGGATAGGAAAACACCTGATTCTTTTGCCATCACTTACAACACCAATATTGCAAAAAATCCGGAGAAGCCGGGTGTTGCCATCGGTAAGGAATTAAACACCGGCTATAGTGGCAGCAATATCTCTTATGATGTTCCACTGATACTCGTTTCCAATAAAGGCAATGCGTTGTTTTATACCCGTGAGTATTATCGTTCCGCAAGGGTAAGCCCCATCGGCAGCGGCGTAGAGCTTAATTGGGGTGCTATGGGCCGCTCTATTGGAGCAGGGTCTTTTAATAACTCCTTCTATAATCTTGAACAGCCGGTAGTGGCATTTGATTCAACAGGCAATAGTGCAATTATTGCGTGGCAAGATAACAGGTACATCCCGGGCAACAGTACCTATTTTGATATATACATGCGCCACCTTGATAAACTTAACAGCTTTAATTATACGCCCCCTGTAAATACGGTGAAACTGCTGCCCAATCCTTACGGACCAACCACTTCAAATCCCACTGTGTTATTTGGAACCAGCAAAAAATTCACACCCATTGAAGTAACCACCGGAGGCACAAGTGCTGTTTTAACACCTGTAATGGAAATACTGGATGAAAATAATTTGGGTGCTTTGCAGACAAGTATTTACCAGCATTCAGCGGCCATACGTAAATACAACGGACAGCCCTATCTAAACCGCAATTATACAGTATTACCAGAAATTGGCGCTACTGGCAAAACCGTAAATACATTTCTCTATTTTGCAAAACAGGAATTTGATGCTTTAAAAAATGCAGACAACACCATTGCCGATCCGGGATTCTTACAAGTGATCAGGCAGCCTTCTACAACAGCAAATGCACCTGCAACTTACATACCTGTAGTGGGCGAAGAAATTTTGCCATTAGTCTATTGGGATTCAACAGATGGTGGTTACCAGCTATGGGTAACTGCTAAAGGGCTTGGCAATTTCTTTATTCAAAAAATGGCCACCACCAGTATTTGCTCTGGTAACAATACAAGTTTTACCTCTGGTGTAACGGGTACAAATTACCAGTGGCAGGTAAATACCGGTGGTGCTACTTACTACGACATTGCCAATGGCGGTGGCTACAATGGCGTTACCACCGCAACACTAACACTTACCAACATTGCAGGCACGCTTAATGGCAACCGCTATCGTTGTGCTATTGATGGCACAAAAGTTAGTACCAGTTTTTACCTGCAAATTTCCAATACCTGGACGGGTGCTGTAAACACTGCCTGGGAAAATACGGGCAACTGGAGTTGCGGTACTATTCCAGATGCAAATACTGATGTGATAATAACGAGTGGAACTGTTACCATTAATTCAACAACTGCTATTTGCCGGAGTATAAAATTAAGCCCCGGTGCAACTTTAAATGTGCCGCCCGGTTTTAAACTAACGGTATCGCACTAAAAAAGAAATGATAATACTACAACCTGCAGCTTACAACTGCAGGTTTTTTTATGATGAATTATTTACCGAAGGAGTTACATTATTTTTAATGTGGCAAAAAATCAACCTATCTAATTCAGTTGCTAGTCGCTTTAATAAGTGGATAACAATACAATAGAATAAAATGATGGCTTTAGCCAAACAAACAACTTAAAATTTATCAAGCAGTTTGGCTAAAGCCGCCCTTATAAATAACTTTTTGTGGAGTGAAGTAATGATTAAATGATAAGGCAACACATCACAAATTAATGCGGGTAAGGAAAAAACAAATCACTTTTATTTTAAAAAGCAAGATTTACCGCCAAATTTAACCCGGCACTTTCCGGAACAAACCTGCATACACCTCCAACACATATTAAACCGCCACGTTGCCGTCCGTAACTGGCTTGTAGCCTGGCAGCACCTTGTTTATAAGCTAAGCCTACATTGTAATAATGTATTTTTTTATTAGCAACATCGTTACCATAATTGTATAAATCAATGGCAAAAAAAGACCATTGTGATTTTAAATTAAACTCCACCTGCAATGCTGCCCAATTTTTAAATCCTCCATCCGCCCATTGGTGCTGTAACTCCCATCTAAAAGAATTATACTTACCAACCTTTAATGTATTTTCTACTACTACAGTATTAGCATTTACTTCACCCACTTCTTCCGCAACATACCTTGCATTATAATATTGGTTAAGGTAAGTAAATACAGAGGCCAATTTAGGATTCCATTTTTTTCTTATTTCAAGACTTACTTCGTGATAATATTTTTGTCCAAACCCAAATAAGTCTGCTTTATATTTCCTTTCGGCCGCATTATATATTCCTTTTAGCCCATGCCACTGTGCATAATTAACAGATACATTTGTTCCATATTTACCACCCAAAGCAGTTCCTTTTTTAAACTGATAAATAACATCGAGTTGACCGCCAATTTCACCAGCCTTATTTCTATCAGGTTCAAAACTTAAGTTAGGCTGTGCAGCATATACATAAATATTACTAAGGCTGTAATCGTATTGTTTGGTTAAGGAAGGCACATAATTTACAAAGCCTTCATTAAATGCATTGCCTGCTAAACTTCTTTGAGAATAGACACCAAAGTTTTCTAACCGGCGAAAACTTGTATTAATCCCCAAACCTTTTTCGGAATAGCCAACATTTAATAAATAAGCATCCCCGTCAAACTGCAACTCCGGCCTTACATTATTAAACTCCACCAAGGCATCGTTCGATTTAAATACATACTCAGCATCTGCTGTAAAACCTCCTTTTTTTACATTGCCTCTTAAGGAAGTTAAATAAGTAGAAGATGACAATCCATCAAAATTTATTTTTTCATTTCGGTTTACATAGCTCAAGGCAAGGCCGTAATTTATTTTTTTTGCTTTAAATAATTCCGATAAGTCAACTTCAGTATTCAGGCCTAGAATAGTACCATCTGTAAAATCAAAGCCCAGGCCATTTCTTTGTTTGCCATACAAGGCAGTAACCTGTACAGGCTCAATGGGTGAATATTTTATCCTGCCGCCTGCAATAGAATTGGCAATGCCCAACTGCCTGTCTTCCCAGGTTCTTAATACCAGGCCGCTACCAAACTGCTCGTAAAAATGCCCTGCAGTTATATCTAACCCAATGCTATCGTTTTTATAATTGATATAGTAAGTGCCCAAGCCAGCTCCTTTAAAATTGGGTGAATAATTTAGCAACGCTTTTGGTTCGTAAGATTCTAACTGAATGCCGGTAGTAAAGTGTTTGTACTTATAATCTAACCGCAGGTAACTGTTAGATCGTAACCTGTTTTGAGCTTCTATCTGTTCAAGTTTTATTTTACTGTCATCTATGTAATAGGATGAATTGGATTCAAAGCCACCGCTCAGTTGGGCTTGGGTACTAACTGAAATAAAATTTAGCAATAAGAAAATTAGCTTTTTTATACCTGTCATTTTATTGGTTGTCTTTTATGGCTTTAAACATTACCTCCTCATCGCCAACTACAAAACCGGCATGGCGATAAATTATTTTCCCATCTTTTACAATCAGGGTGTAAGGGATATTCATCAGGTTCAGTTCTCTTTTTAAATCCTGATTTTTATCAAGCAAAACTTTGAAGTCCCAATTTTTTCCATTCACCAACGGCTGTACCCTTTTTATAGTGCGGCTATCATCTATAGAAATGGCATAAAAATCAAAATTCGCTTCCTTTTTCCAGCCTTCATATTTATCATTGATGATAGAAAGCTCATTAATACAGGGGATACACCAGGTAGCCCAAAAAGCAACTATTACTGGTTTGCCTTTTGTATCATTGAACTGGCTCGTATTAAAAACGTTTCCGTCTAAATCAGAAAGCTTGATGGAAGGGATCTGTTGTGCTTGTACAGACATTCCCAAAAACAAAAAAAGGCTAACTATTGCAGCAGATCTTTTCACAATTTTTCAATTTTTAGATGATTATAATTAAATACGGGTTTATTAATGCAACCTTACAGCAATTTCTGCGTATATAATAATAAATGACTGGCTCTAAAACCAAAAATTAAACAATCAAATCATGAAAAATGTATTTTACATCACTAGTATAATAGCAGGTGGGTTTTTTTTAAGCTCCTGTACAAAAACGGAATCAAATATTTCAGACACAACGCCTGAAACTATTTCAATTGCAGCAAACAGTTTAAACGTTGCAACAGGAACCTCAGTTACCTTTACAGTTACATCATCAAAGAATAATGCTGATGTTACCAGCCAAAGCCAGGTATTTGTAAATGGCACTTCAATAACAGGCAAAAGTTTTACATTTTTACAAGCTGGCACTTACACAGTATTTGCAACCAAAGGCACAATCAATACTGGCAATATTACTGTCACCGTAACGCAGGTTAGCATAGGATTTGTAAGCAAAGTTTTAGTAGAGGAATATTCAGGCACCTGGTGTGGCAACTGTCCACGTATTTTATATGGTGTAGATTTATTACTCAAGCAAACTGATAAAGCAATTGTGGTGAGTACTCACTTGTTTAATGGAGATCCATTTATTACTACACAGGGAAATACATTGGCTTCCAACCTGGGTGTTAGTGGAGTACCCACAGGTAAAATTAACCGCACTATTAATTGGACAGGGCCTCAGTATCAAAACGTAAACCAGGTAATCAGTCAAATACAAGCATCATCTACTGCAGGACTTGCTATCAGTTCAACAGTGGCAGGAACAAATTTATCTGCAACAATAAAAGTGAGCTATACACAACCAATAAGTGGTAATGCAAGGCTTACTGTTTACTTAGTGGAAGATAAATTATTTTTTACGCAACAGAATTATTCTTCTAATCTTTATAGTGGTCAATCCGCCATAGCCAATTTTGAATATAGTGGTATTGTAAGAGCAGTTGTTTCTTCTTTAGCAGGGGACGCTATTGCCAATACTGGTTCATCAAATGAAAAGACATATTCTCTAACAATCCCAGGGAATATTTCCAATATTACAAATGCCAGGCTTGTGGCATTTGTAACCAATGCAGCAGGTTCGGTGGTGAATGTTCAGGCAGCAAAAGTAGGGGCCGTAATAGATTTTGAGAGATTATAATCATACGATAACTTTCGGCAAGTTTGGTCAATAATTAACTTTAGCCAAACAATCAACGCTGTAATTATCAGTCAGTTTAGCTATTGGTGCATTAAAAATACTTTTATTGCACCAATAGCTAAAGTTGCAGGCAATTGAAAATTATCCCCCGGCCGGCACCGCAGGTGAGACCGGGTACCACTATTTTTCCTCCGTGGTCGGTGTCCCCACCAATCACTACTTGCGTTAGAATACCTCCCGAAAATGTGCAAGCAACGCAAACTCATCCACATTATGTTTATAAAGTTTTGCAGAATAAAACCTACAGTCAGCAGGGCTATTGCACAATAATATAATAATCAATGAAGTTGCATCGGGTTCGGATGCCCGCCTTAATGACTTGTGGGGCAGGAATGTATTCCAACTTTTGTGTAGCCACCTCCCTCCTGAAAACTTTTACTGCCAAAGGGTGCTCTAAGCCAGCTATTGTGTTGCCTGTCAGTTGCTGTTACAACATAGTTTTTAAGTATACTATCTTTCATGTGTTTCATCTTCCACCAAAGTTCTAGCAGTAAACTTTTATCCATT
>Ga0105048_10008042_pt1 | contig 16905 bp, 14 predicted proteins | sample MAT05_FD_78382 | JGI IMG/M metagenome (GOLD analysis project Ga0105048, IMG submission 78382) | Freshwater microbial communities from Lake Fryxell liftoff mats and glacier meltwater in Antarctica - MAT-05 | ecosystem: Environmental > Aquatic > Freshwater > Ice > Liftoff microbial mat | place...
CCGCTACTTCTTCCCCGCGAGGGCGACGACGAGCACCTGGATCGACGCCTCGATCCCGTACCCGAGGGTGAGCGGGACCGGGGTGAGGGTGTTGGCCTCGCGGATCGGGTGTTCGAGCTTCACCATCTCCGGCTCGACCATCAGGTTCTTGCTCTTGAGCGCCTTGCTGATGTCGCCGGCCCCGATGGACCCGTACAGCAGGTGGTGGACGACGCCCTGGTCGTCCTGCTGCTCGTGGGCGTTGGCCTCGATCGTCACCGCCGGCAGGCGGGTGAGCTGCTCGGCCAGCACCTTGAGGTCGGCGACGCGGGCCTCCTTCGCCTTCGTCACCTTGATCTTGTACTGCTCCAGCGTCCGCAGGTTCTCCTCGGTCGGGATGACCGCGAACCCGTAAGGGAGGAGGTAGTTGCGGGCGTACCCGGGCTTCACCTCGACGAGGTCGCCCTGCTTGCCGACGTGGACGAGGTCGTTGACGAGGACGACGAGCGTCCCGCCGTGCGGCCCCTTCTTCACCTGCTTGCGCTTGCGAATTTTCTTCTTCGGCTCTTTCATCGTGCCCGGCACGCCGGCCGTCGTCGTCTTCGCCATGATCCGGACCCCGTTGGTGTCAGTGTCGGCGGGCGGGTCGCGCGCGACCCGCCCGGTAGAAGTCGTACACCGCGGGGCCGTCCGAGACGCCCGCGTTCGCGTCAGAAGGGGATGTCGTCCCCGCCGCCGCCGCCGGTATTCCCGCCGCCCTCGTGGTCGTACCCGCCGTCGTCGGCCGGGGGCGGACTCGTCGCGCGGGTGTTGGCCGCCGGGCGGCTGACGCCGGTGTTCGCCCCGCCGCGGTTGCCGCCGCCCGCCCCGCCGCTATTGTATCCGCCGGCCTGCCCGCCGGACCCGCCGCCGTCCTCGCCGGACTTGCCGCCGACGAACTCGATGCTCTCGACGACGACCTTGTGCTTCGACCGCTTCCCGCCGCCGTTCTTGTCGTCCCACTGGTCGAGTTGCAGCCGGCCCTCGATGTACAGTGAGTCGCCCTTCTTGGCGTACTGCGTAATCAGCTCGACCAGGTTCCGCTTGTTGTCCGGCCGGCTGAACGCCTCGCAGTCGATGTACAGCGGGTTCGGGTCGTTCTCCCACTGCCCGGTCTGCTGGTTCTTCTTACTCCGGCCGACCGCGAAGCGGAACTTGACGACCGTGCTGCCGCTGTTCGGCAGGGTCCGGGGCGGCTCGGGGTTGTCCGTCAGCCGCCCGATCAGCATCACCTTGTTCAACGACGCCATGTCGCGTCCTCCGTGCGGACCCGCCCCCCGGGGTGGTAACGTTCGGCTCGGGGTAGTGTGATCGGGGCGGCGTCCACCTTGAGGTTACGGTACGCGGCGGGGGGCACGCAAGGTTCGTAGTCAGAATGCGCCGGCGCGGGGGGTCGGGTTAGTCCTTATCCGCCGGTTCCGGCCGGCGGCCGCCGCGGCGGGGGCCGCCGTCCCGGTCGCGGTCGTCGCCGCCCATCCCGCCCATCATCCCCGGGTCGCCGCCGATCGCGGCCGGGTCGGTGGTCACGGTCACTTCCTCCTGCATGCCGCGGACGGCGAACCCGTTCTGGGTGTCCTCCCGGGCGACGCCGAGGATCACGTCCTGCCACTTCGGGTCGATCTTGAGAGTCATCTGGCGGAGGATCAGCCCCTCGGCGAGGGCGATGTCGCGCTCGAGCGCGGCCTGGCTGGTGCTCTCCATCGTGTAGTAGACGATGTGGAACGACCCCTTCTTCTGCTTGCCGATCGGGTAGGCCAGCTTGTGGTTGTAGTCCCACGGCCGGCTGACCTCGATCTTGGCCCCGTGCCGCTCCAGGACGTGGTGGACCTGCTGGCGGGCGTTGTCGGCGTCGGACGACACCTTGGTCGAATCGAGGAGGAAGAGCGTCTCGTACATGTTAACCGGCATCGCAACCCTCGTGACGACGCGGCGGGGGTGCCCGCCGCTGGTTACCGTGGATCAGACCGGGGAGGAACCCCGCGACCCCGCCCGAACGCCGGGCGGGGGGCAACCTTCGAGTCGTGGACAGAAGTCAGTCGGACGGTTCGGGCGGGGGTGGTTTCCCCGCGCCGTCCGCCGCACTCGGCGGCACTTTCTTGGGTTTATTCTTCTTCTCGTCGTCCGCGGAACCGTTGAAGCGGTTCATGCAGACTTCCAGCCCGCTCTTGACCCATACGAGAACGGCTTGCGCGGCGGCCGCGACCGCGGCGTCGGCCGCCGCCCGCTCGCCGGGCTTGAACTTCGAGAGGACGAAGTCCACCGCGTCCCCGACCGCCGGCTGGCCGACGCCGATCCGCAGCCGGGCGTAGGCGTCGGTGCCGAGCTGGTCCTGGATGTTCCGCAGCCCGTTCTGCCCGCCGTGGCTCCCCTTCGCCCGCACCCGCAGTTTGCCGAGCGGCAGGTTGAAGTCGTCGCAGACGACCAGCAACCGTTCGGCCGGCAGCTTGTAGAAGTCGAGGACCGCCCGGACCGCCCGCCCGCTCAGGTTCATGAACGTGAGCGGCTTGACGAGCAGGACCGTCTCGTCGCCCTCCTTCGCCTCGGCGACGAACGCCTCGAACCGTTCGCGGAACCCGGCACACGCCGGCGACCGGGCGAGGTAATCGACCACGTCGAACCCGACGTTGTGGCGGGTGCCGGCGTACTTCGGGCCGGGGTTGCCGAGGCCGACGACGACTTTCATCGCTAGGCCAGGAGTCAGGGGAACAGGGGACAGAACCCAGTAAAACCGCCCGGTCCCGAGTCTGCGACGGACGGGCTTGTACATGACGAGATCAGGGTGCCAACTGGACTCCTGGCTTCTGTCCCCTGATTCCTGCCTCCTGATTCCTGTCCCCCGACCACTACTCCTCCTCGTCCCCCGCCTTCTTATCCTTCTTGATGATTTCCGGCCCGCCCGCCGTCTCGGTCGGGATCCCGGCGACGACCGGCTCGGCCCCCGGCAGCTTGAGCTGCACGACCACCGCCTCGGGGGCGTCCAGCGCCGTCACCCCTTCGGGCAGGGCGAGTTCCCGGACGTGGATCGGGTGGCCGAGGGTCAGGCCGGTGATGTCGATGCGGATGGCTTCGGGGATGTTGGCCGGCGAGCATTCGACGTGCAGGGTGTGCAGCGGCTGGTCGAGGTTGCCGCCGCCCGTGATCTTCGGCGTGTTCCGGAGTTCGACCGGGATCGAGACCTTCACCCGGTCGGTCGCCGAGACGCGGGCGAAATCGACGTGCATCATCGTCCGGCCGAGGTGGTCCCACTGGAGCTCGCGGATCAGGACGGTCTCGCCCTTCCCGTCGATCTGCAGGTCGAGGACGCGGGCGTGGAGGACGCGGATCGCCCGGTCGAGTTGCTCGGCGGACACGGCCACGGCGACGTTCGCCTCCTTGTGGCCGTACACGATGGCGGGCACCAGCCCCTGCTTCCGCAACTTGCCCGCCGCCCGCGACCCGGACCCGGTCCGCGTCTGGGCCTTCAACGACACGGTTTCCGCCATCGCAACCCCCCCAGCGCCCGGCTACCCTGTCGCGGGGTTTACCCCCGCGTGACTCTCGCCCGGCCCGGCCGAAAAAAGAAAACAGAGCAGCGGCTAGCTGCCCCGGAGCGTCGGCTCGAAGTAGAGGAAGATTATGGGTACGGTGCGTGGGAGCGACAAGGGTGGGCCGGCGGATTCCGGGCCGGCTCCCCCCTGGGACCACCTCACTTCACCGTGTCAACGCATTAACCTGCGCCGGCGTCGCCGGCAGCGGGCGGACGTGGACGCGGGTGATCGTCACGGCCCCGCCGACCAGCGAGAAGGTGCCGGCGAAGAACGTCGGCGTCTCGCCCGGCCGCGCGAAGACCGGGAACGACCAGCGGGTGCGGTCGGGCGGCAGGCTGATCGGGGTCGCGTTCTCGCACCCGGTCGGGCCGAGCAGGTAGCGCGGCAGCCCGCCGACCACCGGCACGCCGGCGAGCGGGTTGTGGATCGCGTACTCGACTTCCACCACCCGCGGGGCGTCGGCCGGGCCGCCCGGCGGCGCGGGGGCCGTGAAGCGGTCGGGGGCGTCCGGGGCGTAACTCGTCCGCCCGGCCGTCGGGTCGGCGACCCGCCACGGCCCCGGCTTGCGGTGCCACGCGACGAACGGGGTCGTGGTGGCGAGAACGTCGTAGTTCAGAATCACTTCTTCGTAGTAGTCCCAGGTGCTGTTCCGCAGCCACTCCTCGAAGCCGTACTGCGGCGGCCGGCAGGTGACGACGTAGTCCGGCTGCGAGCGGCGGAAGGTGTCGAGGTACTCCGCCCGCCGCTTCGGGCCGAGGGCGTGGATGGTGTAGTCGCAGGCCGGGTGGAAGACGCCGTAGTGGGCCTCCAGCCGCCCGGCGTAGGCGGACCAGATCACCGGCGGGCGGGTAATCCCGCGGGCCGCGCGGTCGGCGTCGATCGCGGCGACGAAGGGGGCGAGTTCGGCGGCGAGTTGGTCCGTCGTGCGGCACCGGCCGGCGCGGACCGTCTCGACATCCGCCCGCAGCGCGGCGACGGTCGCGGGGGCGGCGAGGAGCGAGGAGTGGGCGTAGCCCGACGGCCCGGCGAGGACGAGGGCGGCGACGACCCCGGCGACGGCCACCCGCGCACCCCGACCCGCGGGTTCACCGGCGGCGTCGTGCCACATCCGCCAGCCGAGCATCGACCCGGCGACGACGGCGACGCGCAGGTGCGGTTCGAGGTAGTGCGACGAGTTGTACCCGAAGTACGCGACCGTCGCCAGCGCCCCGTATCCGAGCAGCCCGTACACCGCCACCACCGTCGGCCGGTCCGCCGGGTGGGTGCGGGCGCGGCCGGCGGCGACCAGGGCGACGGCCGCGAACGGCGCGGCCACCCGCAGCACCAGCCCGCGGTCGGAGAGTACGTCCGCCCACCGGAACAGGAACGAATTCGGGGGCACGCCGAAGTACCAGAACTGGTCGTGCGGGAGTTCGCCGAAGGCGTACCGTACCGCGCCGACGGCCCCCGCCGGGCCGCCGACGACGAGCAGGACGCCCGCGGCCGCGGCGAGGCCCACGCCGGCGGCGGTGGCGGCCCACGCGACCGACCCGCCCGGCAGCCCGTACCACCGCCGCCCGGCCCAGACGACGCCGACCATGCCGCCGGCCGCGACGCCGTGTTCCGTCCCGCACAACACCCCGACCCCGGCCAGCAGCCCCACGACGACCGCCTCCACCCGGGGGCGGAACCCGGCGAGGAGGGCGGCCAGCACGAAGTACGGGGCGGTCGAGCGGACCCCGAGCGAGGCGTTCCCCACGGTGATGAGGCTGTGCAAGCCGAGTTGCTCGCACAGCACGACGGTCGCGGCGGTCAGGCCGAGGGTCGGCGTGAGGCGGCGGGTGAGGGCGAACGCCACTGCGAACGCGGCCCCCAGGAAGGCCCCGAGGGCGACGAGGTGGCGGGCGAGTTCGGCGGCGAACAGGTCGCCCCCCGCCAGCGCGTAAATCGGGTAGTGGAGGTACGGCAGGGCGAGGCCGTGGAAGTATTGGAAGTCCACGCCACCCACCTGCCCGGCCGCGATCCGCCGCAGCGGGTTGAACATCTGGAACGGCCCGTCCCCTTCGTGCCCGGGGAAGAGGACGACGGCCCGCAGCGCCCACCGCAGGTACGCGACCGTCCAGAGGGCGAGTACCAGGAGGAAGGCGAGCGCGGGGCCGGCGCGGCGCGCGACCGCCCCGGCCCGCCGGGTCGCGGCGGCGAGCGGGCCGACGACGGTGCGGATCAGGCCGCCCGCGCCGGTGCCGAGGAGTCCGTGTCGGTCCGCCATCCGCCGTCCCCTCCCGTGGGTTCCACCGTACCGGCCGCGGCGCGCGCGGGCGCGCCCCGCACGCGCCGGTAGACGACCACCTTCGCGGCACCGGAACCCGACCCGCGCGCGGGTCGAGTACGGGCGTCGTGCGCCCCCTGCCACACCACCGCCGCGAGAACGAACAGTCCGCCGAGCGCCGGCAGCGCCAGGGCGTGTACCGGCTTCCCGTTCGGGAGCATGTCGCGGACGATCGGGAAGACGATCAGCCCGTACCCGATCACCGCGAGAACGGCCCGGCCCCACCCGCGGCGGTCGGTGATTCCGACCACGACCGCGAGGGCGGCGGTCGGGGCGAGCATCGTGTAGGTGTGGACCTCCGTCGCCGGGCCGAACACGGTGATCCAGACGCACCCGAGGTTGAAGGCGAGTGGCACGGCGACGGCCGCCCGCCCGGTCCGCCGGGCGGCGAGTACGACGAGGCCCGCCATCGCCGCGGCCGCGCCGAATTTCAGCGCGGCGTACGCGGCCGTCGGCGGCGGGCCGACCCACACCCGGAGGAACAGGAACAGGTCTTGCGGTGCCCGCCCGAGGTCGGCGAACGTCCGGTCGTCGGCCGACACGCTGGCGCAGAAGTTCTCGTACTCGGTCACGACGTAGGTCGGGTCGCGGAGCAGGAACGGGACGGCGGCGATGGCGACGAAGGCGGCGACCAGCCACGGCCCGACCTTGAGCGGCCGGGCGGCGGCGACCAGCATCCCGACGGCGAGCGGGTAGACCTTCACGGCGGCGGCCGCGGCGAGCCAGGTGCCGGCCGCGCCGCCCCGCCCGCCGACCGCGGCGGTCGCGCCGCGGAGCATCGCCCCGGCGAGGATCAAGTTCGTCTGCCCGTTGTTCAGGCTGGGGATGCAGGGGAGCGCCGCGAGCGCGAACACCGCCCCGGTTTCAGCCGGGGTGAGCGGGCGCGGCAACCCGCGCTTCACCCACGCGCCGAGGTCGACCAGGAAGACGGCCGCGCTCAGCGCCCGCCAGCCCAGCCCGGCGACCTTCTCCGGGACGTAGCGCAGGGGCACGAACGCGGCCGCCACGACCGGCGGGTTGCGGTACACGTCGAGGGGCCAGTACGCCCCGTACAGCGTCTCGCCCCGCTCCCACCGCTCGGCCGCCGTGAGGTAGATCGGCAGGACGGTGTGCGACCGGGCCGGGGCAACGATCACGCGCCCGGCGACGCCGAGGAGCAGCGCGACCCACACCCCGAGCGCGACGCGCTGGAGTGGGTGGAGGCGGGCGACGAACGCGGGCAGCTGGGGCATCCGGTTCAGGGGGTCAGGGGAGTTTGGCGAGTGGTTCGTCGTGCAGGAAGCGCTCGCGGCCGGCGGCGCGGATCGGCCGCACCCGCACGCCCTTAACGATCACCTTGCCGCCGACGAATGACGCGGTGCCGGCGTAAAACGACGGGGTTTGGCCGGGCGTCGGGTAGACGGCGAACGCCCAGCGGTCGCGGTACGGCGGCAGACTTATGGGGGTGACGTTCTCGCAGTCGTGGGGGTGGAGCAGGAAGCGCGGCAGCCCGCCGACGACCGGCACCCCGCGGGCCGGCGACTTCGCCTCGTACTCGACTTCGACCACGAGCCCGGCACCCGGCGACAAGCCGCTCGGAACGGGGACGGTGAACAGGTCGGCCCGGTCGGGGGCGAGTGACACCCAGTCGTCATCCGGAACTTGCCACGCGCCGGGGACGCGCTTCCAGAGGCGGAACGCCCAGCTGTCGGCGAGCGGTTCGTAGTTCTGTACGAGGTCTTCGTAGAAGTCCCAGTCGTTGTTTTGAAGGCACTCCTCCCACGGCCACACCGACCGGCGGAAGGTGCAGACGTAGTCGGGCTGCGCCGCGCGGAAGGCGGCGAGGTAGGCGGCCCGGCGGGCCGGGCCGACGGCGTGGATGAGGTAGTCGCCGCCGGGGTTGGAGACGCCGTAGTGGGCTTCGAGGACGCCGGCGTAGGTGGACCAAATCACCGGCGAGCGGGTCACGCCGGCCGCAGCGCGGTCAGCGTCAATGGCCGCGGTCAACACGTCGAGGTGGCTACGGAAGCGCGGCCCGAGCGGGCAGCGCCCGGCAAACCCTTCGCGCGCCCAGTCGCGGGCTTCGACCGCCGCGGCGCGGGCTTCGAGGACGGACGACCGCCCCGCCGTCGTCGGCCCGATCAAGATGAAGACGAGCAGGAACCCCGCGAGTGCCCAGCGCCCGGCCCGTTCGACCGCCGGCCCGATCTCCGGAACGTGCGCCAGCCACGCGAGTGCGTGCCACCCGGCGACGAGGCCGGCGACGACCATCACCCGGTAGGCCGGATTCAGGTAGTGGGACGAGCAGTAGCCGAAGTACCCGACGCACGACGCCAGGGAGTACACCATCGCCCCGAGTAGCACCACGCCGGCCGGCCGCGCCTCGGGCCGGCGGCGCACCCACCCGGCGAGCGCGACCGCCGCCGCCGCCGGCGCGACCAGCGCCGGGAGCAGGTAGCGTTCGGAGAAGAGCTGCCGCGGATAGTGGAGGAATTTGTTGGGCGGCACGCCGAAGAACCAGAACTGGTCGGCCGGGAGTTCGACGAGCGCGTACTTCAACGCGCCGAGCGCCCCCGCCGGTCCGCCGATGGCGAGCAGCACGCCCGCCGCGCTCGATGCGGCCGCGAGGACCGTGTAGCCGAGATAACGCACCCGTCCGCCCGGCAACCCGAACAGCCCCCGGCCGAGCCAGACTACGCCGAGCATCAGGGCGGCGGCGATGCCGTGGTCCGTGCCGAGCGTGAAGCCGACCCCGGCCAGCGCCCCGGTCGCGACCGCCTCCCGGCTCGGGCGGAAGCCGGCGAGCAGCACGCCGACTGCGAGGAGCGGGCAGGTCGCGCGCAGGCCAATCAGGTTCACCCCCGGCAACGCCAGCGAGTCGTGGGCGATACGCTCAGTGGCGACCAGCGCCAGCGCCGTGAGTGCGAGCGTCGGCCCGACCCGGCGCGTCGCGCACCCGAAGACGAACAGGAACGCGCCCAGGTACGCGGCCTGACTCAGCGAGTAGTGGGCGACCTCGCTGGCGTAGAAGTCGCCACCGGCGAGGGTGTAAATCGGGTAGTGGAGGTACGGCAGGGCGAGGCCGTGGAAGTACTGGAAGTCCACCCCCCCGACCTGCCCGGCCGCGATCCGCCGCAGCGGGTTGAACAGCTGGAACGGCCCGTCGCCCATGTGGTCGTCGAAGGCGCGGAGCGCGCGGGCGTCGTACCACAGGTGGGCGAGCACCCACAAACCGATGAGCAGCGCCGAAGCCGCCGCGAGCAGCACCCCGGCCGACGGGACGGCCCGCGACAGGCGCGATGCCACGGTGGGGACGGCGGCCGTCGGGGCGTACAGGCGCGGGGCGGTCGGGGTCATCCCGCGGCCCTCAAGGTCGCGGGGCCGGCGTACCATTCGCGGACCCGCCGGATCGACGCGGCCAGCCCGTCGAGGGTGAACGGGTTCGGCGTGCGCATCTCCAGCGACACCCAGCCGGCGTAGCCGCGGCGGGCGAGTTCGGCCGCGAACGCCGGGTGATCGACACGGCCCGACGCGCCCGGCGGGTCGAGGTTCGGTTCGCTGACGTGGAAGTGGCGCAGCTCCGCGAACCCGGCGTCGAACGTCGCGCCGATCGGGTCGGCCGCGAGCGTCATGCAGCCGGTGTCGAGGTGGAGGCGGAAGCCGGGGTGATCGACCGCCCGCACGAGGGCGACGGCGTCGGCGGCCCGCGTGGCGAAGTCCGCCCCGTAGGCCGACGGGTTCGCTTCCATCACGACGACGGTTCCGGCACGGCGGGCGATCTCGGCGAGGCGGCCGAAGAACTCGACGGCGATGGCATGGGCCTCGGCGCGCGGCCGGTCGCCGACGCGGCGGTTCTTCGGCGAGCCGAACACCAGCGCCCCGGCCCCGAGCCGGGCGCACACCCGGACGACGCTGGTGAGGTAGTCGAGGGTCGCTTCCCGCATCTCGGCCGAATCGAAAATGGTCAGGTCGGGCCGGCCGAAGAGCAGCGCCTGGGCCGCCACGACCGCGATCCCGCGGTCGGCCCAGAATCGGCGGTAGGCGTCGATCCGGGCGTCGCTGGCCGTGGGCGGGTCCGGCCACGCCTTCGTCGGCGCGACCTCGACCCCGGCGACGCCGTGGGCGGCCAGCAGGTCGGCGACGGCCGCATCTTGCGCGGCCGGCCACGCGATGTTGGAGACGGCGAGATTCACGCCGCGGCCCCCATGCGCACGGGCGTCCGCTCGGCGGCGACGAACGCCTTCAACCCGGCCAGCACCTGCTCGCGCGACTCGATGTAGTCGCCGCGCCCGCCGAACGCCCCGGCGTGCTTCGTCCGCACGTCGAAGTGGGCCGGCGTGCCCGGCGGGGCGTTCTCGAACGGCGTGCCGAAGGCAACCCGTGCGACCTCGCGGACGCTCACCGGCTCGGTCGCCAGGTTCACCACCGACAGCCCGGCGTCGAGGGCCGTGCGCACGTCGCGCCAGACGCGGTTCAGGTTGTAGAACTGGTACACGGCGTCGGCCGAAATCTTGTGCGTCTCGTGGCCGCGGAGCAGATCGTACACGGCGTTCTTCTTCAGCCCCGGCCCGTACAGCGCCGGCAGGCGGACCGACAGCACGCGGGGGAAGTGCGCGGCCGCCCGGCGTTCGAGCAGGTAGCGGTTGCGGCCGTAGGTCGTTTGGAAGACCCGCTCGACGAGCGTGTCCTCGTCCACCCCCACCGGCACCGGGTAGACGGCGACGGTGGAGACGATCACGACGGCGTCGGCCCGGCACGCGGCGAGGCTGCCCCAGAGCCGTTCGAGGTTGGCGGCGTCGCCGTCCGGGTCTTTGTTGGCGACCCACATGGCCGCCGGCAGCGCGCTAACGACGAGGAGGTCGAACCGCTGGCCGCGGGCCGCCTCGACGTTCTTCGAGTTGAACCAGGCCTGGAACCGGTGCTGGGCGGCGAGGTTGCCGCCGACGAACCCGGTGTGGCCGATCAGGGCGTCGGGCATCACGCACATCCTTGCTGGTTCCGCGCTCCGCTCCGCGTCGCGGCTCAACGGGGCACTGATTTTCCACTCACACGCCGGGAAGAGTGTGAGTAGTCGGTGCGAGTGTGAGTGAAAGCACGATTTCCAAATCACACTCACACCCGCTACTCACACTGATTTCTCACTCACACTCACACTAGCCACTCACACTCTTTCCTGCGGGTTGTAACTTCCCAAACAGGCGGCGAACAGGCACCGGAGTACCCGCAGGTTGCCGCGGACGGGGCTGATCTTCGTCGGCACCGGGCCGTGCGCCGGGTAGCGGCGGGCGACCGGGATCTCGCACACCCGGAAGCCGAGGCGGGCCGCCCGGATCGCCAGGTAGTAGTGCAGCTCGTACCCGGGGAACACGTCGCGGAACACTGCCACCCGCGGGTCTTCGAGCAACCGCCGGCTGTACCCGCGGAACCCGTTCGTCGTGTCCGTGTACCGGAACCGGCTGGCGACCGACACGAGCGGGGCGTGCAGGAACTTCACCCCGGCCCACCGGCTCAGCGGCAGGTTCTCCGACACCCCGCCGCGGACGAACCGCGACCCCTGGACGTGGTCGAAGCCGGCGTCCAGCATTTCGACGAAGCGGGGGATGGCGTCCGGGCCGTCCTTGCCGTTGCCGTCCATCGAGACGACGCCCTTGTACCCGCGGGCGAGCGCCCAGGAAAAGGCCATCCGCATCTGCGCCCCGAGCTTGCCCGGCCCGGTCTTGGTCAGCAGCGTGTTGACGCCGAGCGCCCGCAGGTCGGCGGGGGCGGTCGATCCGTCGGTGCTGCCGCCGTCGGCGACCACCACGTCGGCGACGCCGGCGCAGTGGGGGCGCATCGCCGCGAGCTGCTTGTGCAGCTTCGGCTTCTCGTTGATGACGAACACGCACACGCAGTAGTCGGCCGTCCGCGGCGCGAACTCGGCGGCGGTGTACGCGGGGACCTGGTGGGGTGGTTCAGCCCCAGGGACCGCAGTCCCTGGGCTTTGGGGCTTCAATCCTGGGAGCAACATCGCGTCAGCCCTCCACCGACTTGTCCATCACGTTCCGACGCGCCAGATCCGACAACATCACGGCGCTCGCCTGGTCCTCGCGGACGTGGTAGAGGGGCCGGTCCACGGCCTCGTCGAGCAGGCGGCGGAGGTGCTCGCCGATCATCGTCAGCATCACGAACACGAGGAAGAATAGGCCGCTCAGCTGGAGGCTCAGCGTCGTCCACCCGGGCATCACGTCCCGCTTCGAGAAGTACACGCCGACGACGTACAGGCTGTACATCAGGCTCAGGAAACTACCCGTCAGCCCGAGGACGCTCACCAGCCGCAGCGGGGCGACGGAGTGGTTCACCGCCATCGACCCGGCCGTGCGCGCCGCCCGCCGCAGGTTCACCCGCGGGGCCTTCCCGGAGCGCGAAATGAAGCGGTAGGCGTGGGTCGCCGTCGTCAGCCCGATCTCGGCCGCGAGGAGGCCGAAGAACCGCTTCCGCTGCCGCACCCGCGTCAGCGCGTTGACGGCCGCCCGGCTCAGGCACCGGAACCCGCTGTTCACCCGCACCGGGTCGAGGCCGAGCAGGGCGTGGGCGGCCCGGTAGAAGCCCCACCGCAGCGCCCGGTAGAGCGGCCCCGGCGGGGCCGGGAACGGGGCGACGCCGAACACCACGTCGGCCCCGTCGCGGCACCGCTCGACCAGGGCCGGGATGTCGACCGGCGGGTCGAACTCGGGGTGGAGCGTGACCACGTAGTCGCCGATGGCGGCGTCCAGCCCGGCCATCACCGCCGTCTCCGGCGTCATCCGCCGCGACAGCCGCAGGTAGCGGACGCACTTGTACTCTTTGAGCAGCTCCCGGACGACGCGCGGGGTGTCGTCGCGCGACCCGTTCTCGACGAGCACGATCTCGAAATTGGCGTAGCGGGCGTCGAGCGTGCGCGACACCTCCGCGACGAACGCCGGGAGGAACCGGGCGTAGCTCCGCAGCACGGCGACGACCGACACGAACACGTCCGCCTTCGTCATGCCGCTCCCCCTGGAACCCGGTCCGTTTGGTCGTGTCCGTCTTTTGCTTGTGGCACGGGTCTCTGACCCGTGAAGGCCACACGGGTCAGAGACCCGTGCCACAAGCAAATGCCAGATCCGACACGACCCGCCGGACCGTGAATGGGACCGCGGGCGTCCCGGCCGCTTCTTCGCTCCGGCAAGAGCGGCCGGGACGCCCGCGGTCCCAGGCTACGACCCGCCCCGTCACGCCGCCTCGCGGCCGGTCGCGCCGACCCACCCGAACCGCTTGGCCATCTCGTCGGCAACGTCGTACACGTTGTCGATCTTCCCGCCCATCACGACGTGGTAGTTCGGGACGCCGTGGTCGGGGCGGAACAGGATCGGGCGCGAGTCGTCCGCCTCGCTCCGCGGCAGGACCGTCTTCACGTCCCACAGCGAGTCGCGGTACGCGCACCCGGACAGCGCCGGCAGGAAGCGGGCGGCGTCGCGGACCATGTGGGCGTAGGCGGTCCGGCGGGCGGCGCGGTCGAACACGGCGTAGGCCGGCGTGTGCGGGTCGGCCGGGCCGTCGGTCCAGTGGCCGTGCGGGGTGTAGCGGACGTGGCTGAGGGTGTGCAGCCCCCGTGGCGGGAACGGCATGCACGAGAAGAACGGCCCGTCCATCACGGTCACGCCCAACCCCTTCAACTTCGCCGGCACTTCGACCAGCGCCATCTCGGCCAGTTCGTGCTTGAGCGGGATGAGCGGCAGCCCCGATGCCGCCGCCGTCGCATTCGTCTGGGCGTAGGAGCAGCAGACGACCATCCCCGCGTGTACCTCGGCGTCGGCCAGCGTCGCCCGGAGCGCCCCGCCGGGTTGCGGCCGGACGCGCTCGACGGTCGCATTCAACCGCACCGTCACGCCCGCCCGCCGGACGCGCTCGGCCATCAGGCGCTTGAGCGCGGCCGAGTCGAAAGCGTATTCGCGGACGCGGAAGACTTCCTCGACGAGTGCCCGGTCGAACAGCTTCCGGACGGCGTCGGCGGCCGGCTCGATCGGTGCCCCGATGCGCCGCATCCCCTCGGCGAACTGCTCGGCCGTCACCTTCGAGGTGTGCCGGGCGATGGCGTACACCTTCTCGAAGTCCGAGACGACGGCCGGGCCGAACTCGGCGACGAAGCGCGGGAAGTTGACCCGGCTTCGCAGGGCCGTGAGGACGCTCCGCGGGTAGTGGTAGCCGTTGTGGACGCGGGCCTGGTTGGCGTAGGAGGCGCGGCCCATCAGGTCCGGGCCGCGCTCGCAGAGCAGCACCCGGGGGAGGCGGGCGGCGAGAAACTCGGCCAGGTAGAGGCCGTAGAACCCGCCGCCGATCACCAGCGCGTCCCACCGCTCCATGCCCGGAAACCCCTCCGCTCGGCCCGTAAGTTACGGGGGTGCGAGTGCGAGTAAACTGGCCATTATCGCGCGGCACTTGTGGCGCAAACCCGACATTCTTACCAGTTCAAGGCGCTCCCTTTCGATAGGCGAGCGCCTTGAACGCCTTGAACGCCTTGCTTGTTTTCCAGCCGTCACGCGGCCACGTCCTCGGCTCCGGCGGCGAACGCGGCGGGGCCACAAATGCCGCGCTTCGACGTTCGGATGAACGCGACCAGCTCGCGGACCGCCGGCACCTGGCCGAACTCGGCCTCCATCCGCATCACCGCCGTCGGGATCAGCATGCGTTCGATGTAGATGAACCGGAACGCCCGCCGCACGGCCTGGATTTCGACCGTCGGCACGCCGGCCCGGCGCATCCCGATGACGTTCACCCCGCACACCCGGTTCACGTCCTGCATGACCCAGAACGGCGGCACGTCCTTGCTGCTCGCCGACGACCCGCTCAGCAGCGCCAGCCGCCCGACGCGGCAGAACTGGTGGACCGCCGAGTTGCCCGAGAGCAGCACCCGGTCGCCGGTCTCGACGTGCCCGCCGAGCAGGGCACAGTTCGCGTAGATGCCGAAGTTCCCGACGACGCAATCGTGGGCGACGTGGCTGCCCGCCATGAACAGGTTGTTGCTGCCGATGCGGGTCACGCCCGTCCCGGGTCCGACGCCGAGTGGCATGGCGCGGTGGACGGTGGTGTGTTCGCGGAAGGTGTTGCCGTCGCCGATCTCGACGTCGGTAAGTTCGCCCTTGTACCCGAGGTGCTGCGGCGCGCCGCCGATGACCGCCCCGGTGTCGAAGGTGTTGTCGCGGCCGGCGGTCAGCGGGCCGACGAGGCGGACGTGGGCACCCACGACGCACCCGGCCCCGAGCGTCACCGGCCCGTCGATGACCGCGAACGGCCCGACGCGCACGTCGGCCGCGAGCTGCGCGTCGGCGGAGACGACCGCCGTGGGGTGGACCGGGGGGGAAGGCATGGGGCATCCTTTCCGGGGCCGCCACGGTTGGGCGGGCGGCGCGGGCGAACCGTCCTGGTTCGTCGGGTCCGCCGGTTTACGCCAATCCCCCGGCCCGTACCAGCCCAATTTCCGCGACCCCCGCCGCCCGCCCCGTTACACGCCCGTGACCGGGCGTGCCTTGCCTTCGGGGGCCGTCTGGCTCGATAATCAGCGGGAGTGAACCCGACCCCGAGGCACGGCATGGCCGACCCGCAGAACCTTCCGGTCGCGCCGCCCGCCGAGCCGTCGTTCTCGTCGCTCGCCGGCCTGCCGGGGGCCGAAACCCCGGCCGCGGCCGACCCCTCCGGGGCCACGCAGGACATCCACGCCCCGGCCGGGTCCGACGAGGGCACGATCGAACTCGCGGCGATCCACGTGCCCGGGTACGAAATCCTGCACGAGGTCGGCCGCGGCGGGATGGGGGTGGTGTACAAGGCCCGGCAGACGAGCCTGAACCGCCCAGTAGCGCTCAAGATGATACTCGCCGGGGCGCACGCCGGTCCGGCCGAGCGGGAGCGGTTCCGCCGCGAGGCCGAGGCGGTGGCGGCGCTCCAGCACCCGCACATCGTCCAGATTTTCGAGGTCGGCGAGGCCGACGGGCACCCGTACCTCGCCCTCGAATACGTGGCCGGCGGGTCGCTCGCCCAGCACCTCCTCGGCCGCCCGTGGCACGCCCGCGCGTCGGCCGAGCTGATCGACCTGCTCGCCCGCGCCGTCCACTACGCCCACACCCAGGGCGTGGTACACCGCGACTTGAAGCCGGGCAACGTCTTGCTGAGTATTGCGGAGTGCGGAGTGCGGAATGCGGAATCGGGGAGCGAACAGCCCGTCGGCTCGGGCTTTCAATCCGCATTCCGCATTCCACATTCCGCATTCCCCAAGTTGACCGACTTCGGCCTCGCCAAGCGGCTCGACTCGGCCCCGGGCGACGACGGGACGAAGACCGGGGCGGTGATGGGCACGCCCAGCTACATCGCCCCCGAGCAGGCGGCGGGGAAGAGCCGGCAGGTCGGGCCGGGGGCCGACATCTACGCCCTCGGCGCGATCCTGTACGAGTGCCTCACCGGCCGCCCGCCGTTCCGCGGCGAGTCGCCCCTCGACACCGTTCTGCAAGTGCTCAAGGACGACCCGGTCCCGCCGCGGCAGTTGCAGCCGACGGTCCCGCGCGACCTGGAAACGATCTGCTTGAAGTGCCTCGCCAAGACGCCGGAGAAGCGCTACGCCACGGCCCTCGCCCTGGGCGACGACCTGCGCCGGTTCCTCAACGGCGAGCCGATCCACGCCCGGCCGGTGTCGGCTTGGGGCCGCGGGGTGAAGTGGGCGCGGCGGCACCCGGCGCTCGCGGTGTTCGGGGCGGTTACGGTCGCCGCGACGGTCGCGCTGGTGGGCGTGCTGTCGGTGTCCTACGCCCGGGTCCGCGACGCCGTCGAGCAGAAGGAGCTGGAAGCCGAGGCCGCCCGGACCGCGAAGGAACAGGAACAAGCTGCCCGCCGCCGGGCCGAGGCGCTGGCCGCGGAGAACGAGACGGCCCGCCGCGCGGCCGTCGCCCAGAGCGAGCAGTTGGCGCGCGAGGCCGAGCGGACCAAGCGGGCGGCCTACGCCCTGCAACTGGCCCAGATCGCGGCGATGGCCGAGCGCGGCCCGCGCCGCGCCCTCGCGCTGCTCGACGACCCGGTCCGCTGCCCGCC
>Ga0105048_10008043_pt1 | contig 16905 bp, 14 predicted proteins | sample MAT05_FD_78382 | JGI IMG/M metagenome (GOLD analysis project Ga0105048, IMG submission 78382) | Freshwater microbial communities from Lake Fryxell liftoff mats and glacier meltwater in Antarctica - MAT-05 | ecosystem: Environmental > Aquatic > Freshwater > Ice > Liftoff microbial mat | place...
AGGTGGCGCCGGTGGTGCGGCGCTGGAAGGGCTATGGCCCCGACGGCCACGTCCCTGGCAATGAGATGTATTTGAAGCGGCACTGGGCCGAGATCATCACTACAACCGGCGAGCGCATGGTGATCTATTTTGAGCGGCAGGCTCGTCAGCAGTCGCGCAGCCGGCGTCTGGCTCAGGCGCGTTGGTGGTTGTATACGCTGGAGCCGGCGGGCTAGGTGAGTCGCCAGAAGTTCTGCTAGCGGTCGGAGCGCTTTAAGCGCTCCGACCGCTAAATCACCCAATTTGCCTCTTGACTCTCTCGTTGCTGGAGCTTGTACGCTGCGCCCAGAAAGCTTTCATGAACAGAGATGCATCTGAAAATAGGTTACTTTCCCCTGATCACCCAGGCCCACGCGACCATTCTCGAGTGGGCCGAGGTAAATGGGTATTGGCCGCTCGAGCAGTATCGCGAGATCTACATTGTAGGCCCCGCCCAGGACCACGCCAACAGCACCACCGAAGTGCAGTTTGTGGTCGAGAAGAAGCGTTAGCGCGGCTGGATAGCGCGCTGTCAAATGTCAGACATTGGCATGTAGAGCTTTACCGGAGTGAGCTTCTATGTGCCAATGTTTGACGGTCCAGCCGGCGCACGCGGTTGGCAGGTTCCACTCCTCGGCCGACAGCGACTGCAGCACTGCTTGCAGCTCAGCGCTGAGCTTTGGAAATAGTGCGACAGTGTCAATCGGCGCGCTGGGAATCAGGGTGGATGTAATCATATTCTTAGAATTACGACCGGCCCACGATCGGCGGCACAAATCGCAGTGCCGCTTCGCTATCGGGTTGTAGAAAATCAAAATCGCAGCCCTGGTCGGGTTGCAAGACGTGCTCGGCATACAGGCGGGGGTAGCCGCGCAGGTGCTTGGGCGCGGGCCGTTGCCACGCGGCCCGGCGCTGCGCCAGCGTGTGCTCATCCACATCCAGCGTGATCTTGCGCGCCGGCACATCCAGCTCGACCCAATCGCCATCCACCACCAGTGCCAAAGGCCCTCCCACTGCGGCTTCCGGCGAGACATGCAACAGCACGGTGCCATAGCTGGTGCCGCTCATGCGCGAGTCGCTGATGCGCACCAGATCTTGCACGCCTTGAAGCAACAATTTTTTGGGGATGGGAATGCTGCCCCATTCCGGCAGGCCTGGCACGCCCACGGCGCCGGCGTTGCGCAGCACCAGCACGCTGTCGCTGGTCACGGGCAGTTCGTCGTCGTCGATGCGGGCCAGCATGTCCTGATAATCATCGAACACCACGGCGCGGCCGCGGTGCTGCAGTAATTTGGGCGTCGCAGTTCCCAGGCGCAACACACAGCCGTTGGGGGCGAGGTTGCCGCGCAGCACAGCCAGCCCGCCGCTGGGTTGGAGTGCATGCGCGCGGTCGCGCACCACTTCACCCGCCACCTGAATGCGGCCGGCCAACACCGTTCCCCAGGTTTTGCCGCTGCCGGTCTGGCAATCCAGGTTGAGCTGCCCCTGCAATTCGCGCATCAGGGTGATGAGGCCGCCGGCGGCGTCAAAATCGGCCATCAACTTGTCGCCGCTGGGTTGCACATTCAGCAGCAGCGGCGTTTCCTGAGCCAGCGCATCGAAGTCGTCCAGGGTCAGGTTCACCCGCAGCCGCCGCGCGATGGCGATGAGATGGATGATGGCGTTGGTGCTGCCGCCGATGGCCGCGTGGACGCGCAGTGCATTTTCAAATGCGGCGCGGGTCAGGATGTGGGCCGGCCGCACCTCATCTCGCACCATCTCGACAATGCGCCGGCCACTCATCTCGGCCGACGCCAGCCGGCGCGCGTCGTTGGCGGGAATGGTGCTGCTGCCGGGCAACATCATGCCCAGCGCCTCGCTCATGGCGGCCATGGTGCTGGCGGTGCCCATCGTGTTGCAAGTGCCGGCACCCGGCGCATAGGCCAGCTCGATGGCCTGCCAGTCTTCGTCGCTGATTTTGCCGGCCCGATATTCATCCAGATATTTCCACAACGCGGTGCCACTGCCGATCTCCTCGCAGTTCCAGCGACCGGCGTGTTTGGGGCCGGCGTTGATCTGGATGGCGGGCAGGTTGGCACTGGCCGCGCCCATGAGCTGGGCCGGCAATGTTTTGTCGCAGCCGCCCAGCAACACCACGCCGTCGAGCGGCTGGGCGCGCAAGCTTTCCTCGATCTCCATGGCCATCAGGTTGCGATACAACATGGTGCTGGGTTTCATGAGCTCTTCGCCCAGCGAGATCGTGTTGAACTCCAGCGGCACACCACCGGCCGCGATCACGCCGCGTTTTACGGCCTCGGCCACAGCGCGCAGGCTGAGGTGGCAGTTGTTGAGTTCGCTATAGCTGTTGGCGATGCCGATGACGGGCTTGCCGGTGAAGAACTCGCGGGTCCAGCCGAGTGAGCGCAGAACGGCGCGGTTTTGGGGGCCGAGCTCATCGCGGCCCTCGAACCACTCAGCGCTGCGGAGATGTTGAAAGGTCATGCTTGGTTTTGGGTAAGGGCACTGCAAACGTGGTTGTTGTGTGGCCGCGTTGCAGGGTCGCAAGGTCGACGTTTTGGAGACTATAGCAAATGGGATCCTGTCACATCTCTTAAATGGAACGGGTGAGAATGTTTGCCACCTGTCCCACTCTGTCATGCTGAGTTTTGAGCGGAAGACTTCGCGGGTCTGGACACGGTACGATGCCCCGACACCAAACGCGATTAGACTCGCGAGGTCTAGCTTCTGCGCAGGTTTGTGTGGTGGATGCAGGAGGACTTTATATTTGTAAAGAGTTTGTATACAGAAAATAGACTCAAGTCAAGCCATTTTATCATTCAAGACGCAAATAAAGACATAAGTCACCAACAATATTTAAAATATGGCTTGAAAACCTCTATGTGGTCTGTATGCTTGTATACAGCAATATGGATGAATTGACGATGCTGCGCCCGGTTGTGGTGAATAAGCCGCCGCGTTACCGCGAAGCGGCCTACGAGGCGATTAAAGAGGCCATTTTGTCGGGCAAGCTGCCGGTGGCCGATGCGTTGACGGAGGAAGGTCTGGCCGCGCAGTTGAATATCAGCCGCACGCCAGTGCGCGAGGCGCTGGCGTTGCTGGAGCACGAGCAACTGATCGCGCCGAAGGGGCGCGGCCTGTTCGTCCGGCAAATCTCGCGGGATGAGTTCATCGAAATGTTTGTGGCCAACGAGCAGATTGAGCCGTATCTGGCACGGCGCGCGGCCATTTGTGCCTCGAAGGACCAGTTGGCGGTGCTGCGAGACGCCATTTCACAGGGCCGAGCCAGCGCTTGCGAGGGCGAGGTGGATTTCGCCGGTTTCCTGCGCGCCTCGCGCAATTTTCACCGCGGCATGGGCGAAGCGGCCGGCAACTCGGTGCTGACCCATTTTGTGGTGCGCAACGAAGAGCGGGCCGATATGTATTTGCTGAACGCGGGCCGGCAGCCGAACGTGGCCAGCATGTGCGCATCCAATGACGAGCACGCGGCCATTCTGGAGGCGATTGAACAGGGTGATCCGGACAGCGCAGCGCGGCTGGTGATCTATCACGCCCAATCTTTACGGCTGCGCTTTGGAACTTTGTTTGCTCAGGGTGAGTAGGTTGGTTGCTGGTAGTTGGTAGTTGGTTGCTGGTTGCTGGTGGTTGTTAGTTCGGAAACACTCATTACCAGCAACCAACCACCAGCAACCAGTCACTTTTTATTGTCTGTATATGGGGTTAAAACCCCCGCCTTTAGGCGGGCAGGATTTCAATCTCTCCACTGGAGGAGCATTTAAGGGATAGGCGGCGGAGCGAGAGCAGCGGGACTCTACAATCGGTGAATGGAGTATCGCAAGACATCGCACGCAGTCTATGACATCAAGTATCACTTGGTGTGGATCACAAAGTATCGCAAACCCGTGATGCGAGGGGAGATCGGGATACGACTGCGGGAGTTGATCCGGCAGACGTGTGCGACCTTGGATGTGCAGATTGAGAAAGGGCATATCGCGGCAGATCATGTTCACCTGTTGGTCAGTGTGCCTCCGAATATATCGGTGAGCGAGTTGATGCAGAGAGTGAAAGGGCGAAGTAGTCGGCTGATGCTGAATGAATACACCGAACTGAAGAAGCAGTTCTGTGGGCAGCATTTATGGGCACGGGGATATTTCGCCGCTAGTACGGGAAATGTTACAGATGAGATCATCAAGCAATACATCGAGTCACAAGGTAACGACCCAATGGATGACAAAGACTTCAAGGTCGGTGATCTTTAGGCGACTTTCAGTCGCCAGTCGAACCCACCTGCTTTAGCAGGTGGTTGTTCAGTTCCCGCGACGAGCGAGCCGACAATTTTTATCATGCCGTGGGCATGAATGGGCACGGCATGACCTGCCATGCCGGCGTGGCGCTGGCCACGGCCGAGCTGGTGTTGCGCGGTGGCACATCGATTGACCTTGCACCCATTTTGGGTAAAACCGACGTGCTGGATTTTGCGCCGCTGCACATGGGCCGCTTTGCAACGGGTGAACGGAGTGCGTTATTGGATTTTGAATTGCGATAAGTCAAAAATAAGCATGGCAAGCATTTCCACACGATCCAAACCCAAGTCGCAGCCGCTAAAACCTCAGGCGCGGCGCGATCTGATCCATGGCATAGTATTTATCTCGCCGTGGTTGATCGGCTTGATTGTCTTTGCAGCCTACCCACTCATCTCGTCGCTGTATTACAGCCTGACCAACTACGATATTCTCTCGCCCCCTCAGTTTGTCGGCCTGCGAAACTACATCGATCTGTTCACGGCCGACCCCCTGTTTTACAAGGCCGTCGGCAACACCTTTTACTACGCGCTCATTTCAATTCCGTTGAACCTCCTCATCGCCATTCTGATTGCGATGCTGCTGAACACCAAAGTCCGTGGCTTGTCCATTTATCGCACGCTGTTCTTTTTGCCCAGCATCGTGCCGGAAATTGCCTCGGCCATGCTGTGGGCCTGGATTTTGAATCCCCAGTTTGGCCTGGCCAATGCACTGCTCAAGGCGTTTGGGTTGCAAAGCATTGGCTGGCTGACCGACCCCAGCTGGTCAAAGCCTTCATTGATTCTGGTGGGCTTATGGGGCTTCGGCGGCAGCGTCGTTATCTTCCTGGCTGCGTTGCAAGACATGCCGCGCCAGCTATATGAAGCGGCCGAGATTGACGGCGCCAACACCTGGTCGAAGACGATCTTCATCACCCTGCCCATGTTGACGCCGACCATTTTCTTCAACCTCATCAACGGCATCATTGGCGCGTTTCAATATTTCACCGCAGCGTATGTGCTGACGGGCGGACAGGGTGGGCCGGCGGGTTCCACCACGTTTTACTCACTCCTGCTCTATCGCAACGCATTTAGCTATTTCAAAATGGGCTATGCCAGCTCGATGGCCTGGTTGCTATTTGCGGCCGTGTTTGTGCTGACGCTGCTGTTGTTCAAGTCGTCGGGCCGCTGGGTGTATTACGAGGGAGGCGACAAAAACTGATGGCCCCGACAACATTCTCCACACGGTCTTCAGGGGCTGGCAGAACCAAGCCGCGTGATAGCGGCCGTGTCGCGCAGCGCATCGCAGTGTATGTGCTCATCACGGCACTGGCGGCGCTGTTCACGGTGCCGTTTGTCTGGCTGGTGTCCACTTCGCTAAAATCGCCGGCGCAGGTGTTTGTGGTGCCGCCGCAGTGGATTCCCAATCCCTTCGTGTGGGACAACTATCCGCGCAGCACCACCTTCATCCCATTTTGGCAATATTTTCGCAACACGCTGTATGTCACCGTGTTCAACGTGATTGGCTCGGTGGCCTCGTGCTCGGTCGTGGCGTATGGCTTCTCGCGCATCCAGTGGCGTGGGCGCAACACGCTGTTTGTGGTGCTGATTGCGACGCTGATGATTCCATATCCGGTCACGCTCATTCCCACGTTTTTGATTTTCCGGGATTTGGGATTGGTCAATACGTTGAATGCGCTGGTGGTTCCGTCGTTTTTTGGCAACGCCTTTTTTATCTTCCTGTTGCGCCAGTTTTATATGACCATCCCCCAGGAACTCTCGCAGGCGGCGAAGATCGACGGCGCGAGTGAGTTTCAGATTTTCTGGCAGGTGATCTTGCCGTTGACGCGGCCGGCGCTGGCCGTGGTGGCTCTGTTTGCGTTTCTAAGCAACTGGAATGATTTTCTGGGGCCGTTGATTTATTTGAGCGATAAGGAAAATTACACGCTGGCGATTGGGCTGTATGGCTTCTTTGGTCGTTCCAAAACGGAATGGGGTTTATTGATGTCGGCTGCCACCATCATGGTCGCACCCATCGTGCTGCTCTATTTCTTCACCCAACGCACCTTTATTGAAGGCATTACGTTGACGGGGATTAAAGGCTAAAGTTGTCTTTATCTTATAGATCCAGTCGTTAAAAATGTGTGGCAGAACCGGAACGGATTTTGGACAAAATGACAGAATTGGTAACTACTCAGGCCTTTTGGACAGGATGAACAGGATTTACAAGATCGGGAGCGGATTTCCATCCTGTGCATCTTGTAAATCCTGTCTCAAAATCCGAGGCTGAGCAGTTACCAGGATTTACAGAATCAAACAGAATGAAGACATCTGTATTCTGTTAAGTTTTGTTCATTCTGTCCAAAATCCGCTTAGGTAATCACAACAGGCTTTTGACGATTGAGAGTCCTGAAATCGATGTGACTCCTTCTAGGTGAATTGAAATTCCATGAGACTTAAAGACAAGGTTTGCATCATCACCGGCGCGGCCAGCGGCATTGGCGCGGGCACGGCCGAGCGTTTCGCCGAGGAGGGCGCGGCGTTGGTGCTGGTGGATCGAGAGGGTGCCGCGCTCGAAGCGATTCAGAGTGCCATCAGCAAGACGGGCGGCGTCCGAGTGTTGGCGGTGCGCGCCGATGTGTCGATCGCCAGCGATATTGCGCGGGTGGTGGATGAAGCCCTACGCGCGTTTGGCCGCATTGATGTGGTCTTCAACAATGCTGGCATCATGCCGCACGGCGCGTTCCTGGACCTCGACGAAGACACCTGGGACAGCGTCATGGCCATTAATGTGAAGGGCATGATGTTGATGTGCCGGGCCGTGATTCCGCACATGCTGCAGCAAGGCGGCGGCAGCATCATCAACACCTCGTCGGTCATGGCCACCCTGACTGAACCGGGCTACGAAGCCTACACCTCGTCGAAGGCAGCTGTGATTGGGCTGAGTAAGGCGCTGGCCGTGTCGTATGCCGAGCAGGGCATTCGCTGCAATGCGCTGTGCCCAGGCTGGGTGGATACGCCGATGAACCGGACGCTGGCCGATGAGTTGGGCGGCCTCGACAAGCTGTATCCCATGATCAAAGCGCAACAGCCCACCGGCAAAATGGCGAGCGTGCGCGAGGTGGCCAATGTCGTATTGTTCCTGGCCTCGGACGAGTCTTCTGCCGTGACCGGCAGCGCGTTGTATGTGGATGGCGCGGCGAGTGCGGCGATTTAGCCACTGCTATTTGCGGCGCGGAAAGCGAGTCTGCACCGTGGCTTCATCCAGCGGCGCGCCCGCCCGCGCTTGAAAGAAGATGGGTGTGCCGTCTTTGGCTCCCACTCGTAGATCAAGCATGGCCAGGCCGAGCAAAAAGCCTTCACGATCCTGTGCGCAACTGGTGACGATGCCGATGGGGTTGCCGCTGGCATCCACAACCGGCGTGCCTTGCTTGGGCGGCCGCACGCCTTTTTTGTTCAAGCGAAACCGGCTGAGCCGTTGGGTCGCCTTCGCCGCGCGTTCAAAGTAGGCGCGCTTGCCGATGAACCAGGGCTTATAGGCTTTGACATAGCCGCTGAAGCCGATGTGAAACGGCGCGAGATCAAGCGGCCCCGCCAACTCATGGCCATACAGCGGCAGCCCCGCCTCAATGCGCAACGAGTCGCGTGCAGCCAGCCCACATGGCTTCACACCCATTGCTGCACCAGCCTCCAGCAATGCATTCCACAGCGCAACGCAATGGTCGGGATGCACAAAAATCTCGTAGCCGATGCTCTCGCCGGTGTAGCCGGTGCGCGAGATGAAGACGGGGAGGCCGGCCAGCGTGGCGGGTGTGATGCCGGTGCGGGGGAGGGCGGATAAAGAGACGACGGACGATGGACGACCGACGACGGAATTTTCACTGTCGTCGGTCGTCTCGGCTTCTGAGCCGCGTCGTCCGTCGTCTCCGATCAGACTGAGCAACACCGGCAACGACGCCGGCCCTTGCAATGCCACATCGACCAGCCGGTCTGCGCCGCTGCTCTCGGTGCGCAAATCTCGCAGCGTGTAATAGGGCAGCTTGAGCGCCGGCGACTGCGCCTGAGTTTGGGTCCAGGCCCAATCGTCAGCGTCGTTGCTGGCGTTGACGACGATGAGGTAGTGCTCGGTCTCGACGCGGTAGATCATGATGTCGTCGAGGGTGTGGCCGGCCTCGTCGAGCAGGTAGCCATATTGTGAGCCGCCAACCTTGATGTCGAACACATCGTTGGTGGTGAGCGCATCCAGGAACAGCGCGGCATTCGGCCCCTGCGCATCCCACACGCCCATGTGAGTCACGTCAAACAGACCGGCGGCCGTGCGCACCGCGTTGTGCTCTTCCAGCACGCTGGTGTACCACACCGGCATGTCATAGCCGCCAAACGGCACCATCTTCGCGCCAAGCTGTTTGTGGGTGTCGTAGAGCGCCGTGCGTTTCAGGGCCGCTGGATTTGGGTTCTCACTCATGGCGGTATTGTCCTCCCTGCAAAATTTCGCGCACGGTTTCAAATGAAATGGGGTTGCTCATGTCGGAGAGTCAGAACTCAAGACTCTTGACTCTAGAGTCTTGAGTCTGCAATGGGCACTTACGCCGGCTTGCCAATGTAGTACGGCTTGTGTCCCGCCACACTTGCCTCATCCAGCGCCGTCGGCAATTGCGCGCTGTCAAACCCCTCGGCCCCAACCTGTTTCACCATCACCGGCCCTGGAATTTTGGCCTGCAAATCGTGGTCGTCGGTGAGCACATAGCCGTCGCTGATGGCGCGCAGCCAGCGAGTCACGCGGGTGAGCTTGTCGCTCGGCACCGCCAGACGGTAGGCCGCGCCCAGGTTGGAGACGATGGCCGGCGACATCGGCACACCGCTGCGCTCTAACAGCCATGAGGGTTGGGTTTCCTCGGCTTGCAATGCAGCCACATCGCTGCTGAACACATACTGCATGAATGGCCGCGCATTCTCGCCGCTGACTTCGAGACCCGAAAGAGGAGACGACGGACGACGGACGACGGACGACGGATCAGTGTCGTCGTCCGTCGTCCGTCGTCCGTCGTCAACCTGCTCCCACACATGCGGATATTCGACCTGCGGCGCGACCCCATTTACACCATCTACGCCGGCCTTGGCGCACAACTGGCTGACTCGCTCGGCGCTGTTGATGAGTGCGTCGAAGTCCACCTTGGCCCGGAACTGCAAGGCGCCCTTGGCCGTGGTCAGGGTGAACGGCCTGGCGGTCTTGAGCACGCTCGCAATCGCGCTGGCAATCTCGCTCATGTCGGCTTCCTTGAGGCCGCGCTGGGTCACCCAGGTCGTGCCGAGGCGCAGGGCACTGGGGCGGGTGGCGTCGCGGTCGCCGGGAATCGTGTTGCGGTTGCAGACGATGTTGATCAGATCGACCACGCGCGCGGACACATCGCCCATGAGGGCGACGCCGTTGTGCGTAGCGATGCTCTTGGTGTCGACGACGACCATGTGGGTGTCGGTGCCGCCGTGAACCACGCGCACGCCCTCGCGCTTAAACCCATCGGCCAGCGCCACGGCATTTTTGACGATCTGGTGTTGCAGCGCTTTGAACTGCGGGGTCATGGCCAGCTTGAAGGCCACGGCGATGCCGGCCACCTTGTTCATGTGCGGGCCGCCCTGCATGCCGGGGAACACAGCCCGATCAAGCTTCTTGGCCAGCTCGGGATCGGTGGTGATGATGACGGCCCCGCGTGGGCCGAGCAGCGTCTTGTGGGTGGTGAACGTGGTGACATGGGCGATGCCGACGGGGTTGGGGTAATCGCCGGTGACGGCCATGCCGGCCGTGTGCGAGATGTCGGCCAGCAAATATGCGCCCACCTCGTCGGCAATCTCGCGGAACTTTTTGAAGTCTGGCGCAAATGGATATGAGGTGTAGCCGGCGATGATCATCTTCGGCTTCTCGCGCAGGGCAATGGCGCGAATCTCGTCGTAGTCCAGGCGCTCGGTCTTTTCGTCGACGCCGTAGAACACGATGCGCTGGTGTTTGCCGCTGTGGTTGACCGGGCTGCCGTGGGTGAGGTGGCCGCCGTGCAGCAGGTTCAGGCCCATCACCGTATCGCCCTGATTCACCAGCGCCTCGTAGACGGCGGTGTTGGCGTTCGCGCCGGACAGCGGCTGCACGTTCAGGAACAATTGCTCCGGCGTCATCCCTGGCGGACAAAACGCCTCGGCCCCGCGCCGCTGGCATAGGGCCTCCAGCACATTGTTGTATTCCGCGCCACGGTAATAGCGCCGGTCGGCATAGCGGCGGAAGAACGGCATCTGCCAGTCATAGTCGAGCAGTTGGGCCTCGGTCTGGCCGTGCATGTCGGCGTGCGGGTAGCCCTCGGCATACAGGTTTTGCAACACGCTGCCCTCGGCCTCGCGCACGGCGGCCGGGGCCGTGCTCTCGCTGGCGATCATGATGAGTTTGGCGAACTGGTGGGCCTGCTCGTGCTGGATGAGTTGGGCAATGGCCGGGTCGACTTCGGCCAAGGTGCCGCGAACAAGAAAATCGTTCATCGTAAATCCTCGGGTGTGCGCTTGGTAAGTTGGTGTGTCTGTTAAACGTTGACGCCTGGCCCAGACGAACGACCTTGCGTATAGGGTTTATCTTGCGCGATGCCTTCCCAGTGGTCGTTTCCACACCTTGCACACACGCATTTGCGAGTGCAATTTCGTCAGTCGGCGCCGCGTTGGAATTTCGGTTCGGATTTTAGCAGGGGCGGGGGCCGAGGCTGTCTGTGGGGACAACATTGCCGCCGGCCATGCACGTTTCAGTGTGCGCTTGAGTTGTGCGTTTAACAGGTTGAGCCTAGACTGCGGCAATGCGCAAGATAAGACCTCAATCTGCAACGCGGACCCGCAGAGCGAACGTAAATACTTCATCCCTTAAACACCGCTCGAGACGGCATTTTTTAAGATTAGCGGGAGCAGCCGTTGCCTCTGGCGCAGTTGCCCATACAGTTCCAGCCCTGGCTCATTCGCAGCGAGCTGAACCTAAGCCTCTACCTTCCCTAAATTCCTAACCCGCTTGGCTTCATCCCTATTGACACATTCCGCAACGTCATTCCCGCGCAGGCGGGAATCCAGACCTTCAAGTCACTATTGTGATGGGGGTTACGCCTGGATTCCCGCCTGCGCGGGAATGACGGCCTTGTGAAATTGCTTACACCCGGGCTAAGGTACGCCCTTGGAACGCCCCAAAGCCTTTCCTTTCACACACTACTAAGCGCGGCCAGTCGTCGCCAAGTCGCTTAACCGGCCGGTGCAAACTTCACTCCCGCATCCATCAGGGCTTGCGGCGCTTTAGCCCATTCGCGCTGCGTTCTGGATCATGGGCGCATAGTCTTTGCGGACGGCCCAGGCATAGAAGTCTCGCACGCCGCTCAGCCAGTCGAGACCGACAAGGTGCCTCAGTTGACGTTCAGCATGTCTATCACTCATCTACGAATTTTCGAATGCGCCGCGCGCCGCTATGGAGTGGTAATGATGATGGGTGGGATATCGGCTTGATTTGATACAAGGGCATCTGTCCATACGGTATACGTATAAGAGGCGGCGGTTTGTGGATCCAAGCTAATGCCAGCATGCTGGGGAAACGAAACGCGAAAGGAAGTGCTTTCACCTTTGGCAATCGTGGCACGATTCACTAACCCCCAACCACAACTTAAAGGTTTCCCCGCGGCATCTGATAAGAGTGCCGTGATGGGCAAAGAGAACTGCTCAATGGGTGCATTGTCATTGCGAATTTGGCCGATAAGTTGTGTTGAAGATGGATCGAAACGCAGGCTGGTTATTGAGTACGGCTGTGAGATCGTCCCTCTTGTGGTTGGTTGAATCTGTTCAAATCGTATCGATTTATAACCCTCAGATGGCATGTATGCACCAGCCGAAAAGCATCGAGATTCCTTGGCCGGCACGATATAGTTCCCTGGCGAATCTACATACTCGATAACATGACCTTGGTCATCGAGAAAACTAATCCGTAGGCTGTAGATGGTATATGAGATTTGGGAATTGTTGCAAAGCAGACCTGTTACAGACCATGTTCCGGCCACAGAGATAAAGGTGCGATAGCTTTCCAATACGGTGATCGAGTTACTGCCATCACCACATGAGACAGCGGTAGTGCTGGGTTGCCAGGATGCTGAGGGGATAAATAAAACGGGCGATAGGCCAGCAGCAACCAGGACGGCCAGGACTACAGATGACCAAATGCGAACTGCGTTCATGATGTCCTCTAATAAGGTGTGTCATTGAGCGTGACGGTGTTAAATGCAGGCGAGTCCTTCCTCTAGTCATGGATTATCTGTTTATCCAGAATCCGAGGCAAATAGGACCGAAGAAAGAATCTTTGAATATCTGCAAGCCCGAGACCACTTGCTCAAGGATTACCGTGCGAGTGCAGAAGGTACAGGAGCTGAGTGATTGCATCTGGGTCACTTGCTCAACTTACCCATGAGCAGCAGCCGGCCTATCAGGGCATACACCGCCGTGTTCATTAGGGTGTCGTCGATTGACTCATGCTTGGGCGGACGCATTTGACTGTGTATAGGCCGATAGACACGGCCAAGCTGGCGCAAACTCGTCAAATTGCCCCACCGCCCATCTTGATCTAAAACTAGCCCCTATGAAAATCACCTCTATTAAAACCGCGGCCACCGTCGGCCACGGGATGCACCTGTGGGTCAAGGTCGAGACCGACGCTGGCGTGACCGGCCTGGGCGAGTGCGTCCACGGCGGCACCCAGGCCATCGCCATCATCCAATACCTCACCCCCAAGCTGGTCGGCCGCGACCCGTTCGCCATCGATGCCATTTTCGAGGAGATGCGCCGCGGCCACGTCTTCGACGGCGGCACCGGCGGCGCACTCATCACCGCCCTCACCGGCATCGAGCTGGCCTTGTGGGATCTGAAAGGCAAGGCGTTGGGTGTGCCGATCTATGAACTCATGGGCGGCAAGTTTCGTGACAAGATCTGGATGTATGCCGATTGCGAGATCGACCCCGGCATGGACTTTGATGCCATTAAACAAGTGGTCGATGACGTGCTTGAGCGCGGCTTCACCGCCCTCAAGGTCGATATCGACATCGGTGCCTACAGCGTCACCCGTGGCACGCAGACCTTCCACGTGGCCAAGGACACCTTTAACTACACCGCCCAGCAGATCGAGCACGAGCGCATGATCGAGCTGGTCGATATGGTGACGCGCGCGGCCGGCAAGGGCGTATCGGTGGCCGTGGATATTCACACCCGGCTCGATGTGACCAGCGCCATTCGGGTGGTGCAGGACCTGGCCCCGTATCACTTGATGTGGATCGAGGAGCCGGTGCCGCCGGAAAATATCAAGGCCATGCGCGAGGTGAAAGCCCACAGCCGCAACCCGATTTGCGCCGGCGAAAACCTCTATCTGCGCCACGGCCTGCGCGAATTAATCGAGTCCCAGGCCGTCGACATCATCATGCCCGACCTGCCCAAGTGCGGCGGCCTGAGCGAAGGCCGTAAGAGCGCCAACTTGGCCGAGCTGTATTACATGGGCTTTGCGCCGCACAACGTGTCCTCGCCCATTGGCACCATGGCCTCGGCCCACGTGTGCGCCAGCGTGCCCAACTTCCTGGTGCTCGAATATCACTGGCTGCACCGCGACTACTGGACCACGATCATCAAGGAGAAAACCGACATCATCAAAGACGGCTACATCCAGATGAGTGATCGTCCCGGCATCGGCGTCGAGCTGGACGAGGACGTGGCGCGCCAATACCAGTGGCCCGGCACCACCTGGTTCGAGGAAGACGTGCCGAGTGGCATCAGCACCCTCGATCCTACGCCGCACCCGACTGTGCGGTAACGCTTCGCCAAACGCGGGCAGAAAGATCGTGCACGTCGAACGTGCACGTGCACGATCTTGACCCTAACTCAAGAATTCACTGGTTAAGACACACGTGGATAATTCGAACGAACTCATCCTCGAATTGATCTACGGTGCCTATGCTGACTGTCCTTAACATTCTCTCGTTTCTCATCGGCGCGTCGCTGGTGTATTTCTCGCTGAACTCGGCCGTGCACACATTTGTGCTGCCACGCGCCGCGCCCAATAAATTGGTGCGCATCATCTTTCGGGTCACGCGTCGCATCTTTAACATCGCCTGCGTGCGCGCCAAAACCTATGCCGATCGCGACCGCATCATGGCGCTCTACGGCCCCACCACCTTGCTGGTCACCGTGCCGGCGTTTCTATTCTTCCTGCTGCTCGGCTTCACCCTGATCTTCTGGGGCACCGGCGGCGCTACGCTATTGGAATCGTTCGAGCTCAGCGGCTCGTCGTTGTTCACCCTCGGTTTCGTGGCGGCCAAAACCGTGCCAGACTATGTTTTGTCCTTTTTTGAGGCGGCCTGCGGCACCATCATGACTGCGCTGCTCATTGCCTATCTGCCCACCATTTACGGCGTCTACTCCCAACGTGAGACCGCCGTCAACTCCATGGCCACCCGCGCCGGCGATCCGCCCTGGGGCGTCACACTGATCGAACGTGCCTACAAACTGGGCCGGCTGGAAGGCATGGAAAGTATATGGATCGAGTGGGAGCGCTGGTTTGTCACACTTGAGGAAAGCCATTCCTCGCTAACCGTTACGGTGTTCTTTCGCTCCCAACAACCGAATCGAAGTTGGGTGACGATGGCGGGGGTAATGCTGGACGCGGCGGCTTTGATGCGCTCTTCGGTCAATGTGCCGGCGAATCCCAAGGCCGATCTGATGATTCGCGCGGGTTATCTGGCGTTGCGTGCCGTGTGCCTGCCGTATGGCTTCAAGACCTCGAAATACCCCAGCTTTCCCGAAACTCCCATCAGCATCACTCGGGACGAATATGACGCGGCCTACGATTATCTGGCCCAGGTGGGGGTGCCGATGAAGCCGGACCGCGACCAGGCCTGGCTGGATTTTGCCGGCTGGCGGGTCAACTACGATGGCGCGCTGCTCGATTTGTGCGATCTGGTGATGGCACCGTACGCGCCCTGGTCGTCGGACCGTTGCCAGGGCCATTGGGAGTTGACGCCGCGCTTCACCACGCTCAATCGAGTTGAAGATGAGGAGTTGCAATACAAGGCCCAAAAGGAAGCCGAGCTGCCCAACCTGCCGCCGCTCGAAGCGCTGCCGGCCCCGGCTGAAGCTGCTGCCACAGACTCCAATCTTCAACGTGATTGGTGACTGGTTGCTGGCTGCTGGCGGCTGGTTCTGAACTAGCAACCAGCCGCCAGTAACCGCTTTCCAGAGGAGAATAACGTCATGTCCGATCTTCACATTTCACCCGACCCGGCCACGCTGATGGCCGACGCAGCCGCGCTGGTGCTGGAGTGCTATCAGACCGCACTCACGCGACGGGGCCAGTTCCACTTTGCGCTGAGCGGCGGCAGCACACCCAGGGCACTGTTTGAGCGGCTGGCCACGCCAGAGTGGGCAGCTCGGTTTGATTGGGGTCAGGTGCACCTGTGGTGGAGCGACGAGCGCGATGTCCCCGCCGATTCGCCGGACAGCAACTACAAAATGGCCTACGACGCCCTCATCAGCAAGGTGCCGGTGCCGGCCGCCAACGTGCACCGCGTGCAAACTGAGCTGGGGTCCATCGATGCGGCCGCGCACTATGTGGGTGAGATTGTGACCGGGCTCAAAGACGAAGTGGCCGTGATCGAAGACGCGCCGGGGCCGGCCTTTGTGCTGAATCCCATCGACCTGATTTTGTTGGGCATGGGCGACGACGGCCACACCGCATCGCTGTTTCCAGGCACCACGGCGATTTCAGAGAAGGGCCGTATCGTGGTGGCCAACTGGGTGCCCAGGTTGAACACGATGCGCATCACCTTCACCTACCCGCTGATTAACGCCGCCCGCACCGTGGCCTTTCTGGTCAGCGGCGCGGGCAAGGCCGAGGTGTTGCGGCGTGTGCTGTTCGAGTTTCATCACCCGGATGTGTTGCCGTCGCAAGGTGTCTCTCCCACCAGCGGCGATCTGCGCTGGCTGGTCGATGCCGATGCCGCCTCCAAACTCAACCAGAGCGATGGGTTGGGTGAAGGCTCACTCGAAGATATCTTCCGCCGCCTCAAGTAAGCGTGAAAATGGGGAAGGGGATTTTGGACAGAATGAACAATTTGCCCATCTCCGGGAGGTTGCTGCAAAACAACGTCATTCCCCCGTGGATGCGGGAATTCAGGCGCAACCGTAATTGGGAGGTCTGGATTCCCGCCCTGCAGTGGGGACGCCTGCGCGGGAATGACGGCTTAAGCTATTTGCTTTGACCTACTTCGAGTTGGCATCGTTTTGAAAAATGGCATTTACTTCTGGTCACTAACTTAGACAGGCGTGGTCGCCGAATCAAGGGCCGATGACAGCAATAACGGGATAGACACCTTTCAAAGTGGTACTAAAATGGCTGGGTGAGTTCTAATTTGGAAAGGCCGCTCGACGACATGGGCTGGAAGATTCTCAAAATTCTTCAGCAAGACGCGCGAATCTCGTTTAGTGAGCTGGGCCGGCGGGTGAATCTGTCCACCCCGGCCGTGACCGAGCGCGTGCGCAAGCTGGAGGACGCCGGCCTCATCAAGGGCTATTGCGCCGAT
>Ga0105048_10008044_pt1 | contig 16905 bp, 15 predicted proteins | sample MAT05_FD_78382 | JGI IMG/M metagenome (GOLD analysis project Ga0105048, IMG submission 78382) | Freshwater microbial communities from Lake Fryxell liftoff mats and glacier meltwater in Antarctica - MAT-05 | ecosystem: Environmental > Aquatic > Freshwater > Ice > Liftoff microbial mat | place...
TCATCGCCTCGTGTCTTACTGGCGCGTTCAATGGCTTCCATTTGGTCGGCCAAAATACTTTTTGTATCGTACAACAGGCGGCCAATCAACGTGCTTTTGCCATCATCTACACTTCCTGCGGTTATAAATCTTAGAATGTCCATAAGTCCCTAAATCCCCAATGGAGACTTTAATTGAATAGTTGAAAACTAATTTTATTATAAAAAATGTCATAACTTTGTATTAACAAACTTCAATGACAATGAAAACACGATTGGTCAAAATCGGTAATTCTCAAGGTATTTTGATAAGTAAGTCTTTTCTAAACCATTATCACTTTGAAAACGAAGTCCTAATTGAGCCACAGGAGGACGGTTTGTTGATAAAACCACTACAAAAATCTGTTCGTCAAGACTGGGAACATCGTTTCCAGCAAGCCATTCAAAAAGGAGACTCACCCGAAGGAGAGCTACTTGAGGGTTTTTCCAACGCATTCGAAACTGATGAAGAATGGTCATGGTAATCTTACGATTTGAAATTTGGTTGGTAAATCTCGACTCCACTTTGGGGAGCGAAATAGCAGAAATTCGCCCTTGCGTTGTTATTTCGCCTAACGAAGTCAATAAATTCTTGAACGCCGTCACAGTTGCTGCTTTGACTAGTACCCGAAAAGCATATCCTACTAGAGTGGATTGTGTTTTTGAAGGTAAAATGGGACAAATAGCATTTGACCAAATGAAATCAGTGGATAAACAGCGATTGATTAAAAAACTCAGCAGGCTAGATAATACCACATCAAGACTTGTTTGCACAACTTTGCAAGAGTTATTCGCTTACTGACTTCTAAAAATACCCTCCTTTTTTACGATCTTCCATGGCTGCTTCGGTTTGTTGGTCGTCAATGCGGGTTTCTCCACGCTCGCTGATACGAGTTGCTTTGATTTCACCGACTACCTTTTCAATTGTATCGGCATAAGATTCAACCGCTGCGGTACAGGTCATATCACCAACGGTACGAAAACGAACGGTTTTATTGACAATTACATCAGCTTCGTCCTTGTATATAAAATCAGCATTGGCGAGCAGATTACCATCCCGCAAAATCATCTCACGTTGGTGAGAAAAATAAATACTTGGCAACGGAATGCCTTCTCGCTCAATGTACGACCACACGTCCAATTCTGTCCAGTTGGAAATAGGGAATGCGCGTACATTTTCACCTTTACTGATTTTGCCATTAAATAAATTCCATAGTTCAGGACGTTGGCGTTTGGGATCCCACTGACCGAACTCATCGCGAAAGGAAAAAATACGCTCTTTGGCACGGGCTTTTTCTTCATCGCGGCGTGCACCACCGATGCAGGCATCGAATTCAAATTCTTCGATGGTATCGAGCAATGTATATGTTTGCAGCCAATTACGGGTCGCATTTTTTCCTGTTTGCTCTTTCAGCCCCTTGGCTTTGATGGTATCTTCTACTTGACGAACAATCAACTTAGCCCCTACCTCATTGGCCAACCAATCGCGGTATTGCGTGGCTTCTGGGAAATTATGCCCCGTATCAATATGTACCAACGGAAAGGGGATTTTACCAGGCGCAAATGCTTTTTGAGCTAAACGAACAAGCGTAATCGAATCTTTACCTCCCGAAAACAACAGGGCAGGGCGCTCAAATTGTCCCGCAACCTCCCGCATGATGTAAATGGCTTCAGATTCGAGTTGGTCGAGATAATTTCGACTTTTGATTCTTGACTCTTGACTCATGGGATTCAAATCTTGGGAATTAAATTCATTTTTTATTAACATATCTCACAGCGTTTTATTAGCGATTTTATCGCGAAAACTATTTTATATGCAACCCACATTCTTTCTTGCTCTCATCTTCCCACCACCAGCGGCCTGCACGGAAGTCTTCTCCTTCTCGAACAGCGCGGGTGCAAGGCGCGCAGCCAATACTTACAAATCCTTTGTCATGTAATGGATTATAAGGTATATTATTTGATTTGACATAGCTTTTTACTTGCTCAAATGTCCACGGCAGAAGGGGGTTATATTTAAACAAATCATGACCACCATCCCACTCAATGGCTTGCATATCAGTACGGTTGGGCGATTGCTCTGCACGGATGCCCGTTACCCATATTTTTACACCCTTCAACGCCCGATTCAATGGCACAACCTTACGAATGAAACAGCATTCCTTACGGTTTCCGATAGACTCATAGAAGCTCAGAGGTCCTTTTTCCGAGAGCAATTTTTCAACGCTTTCGTTGTTAGGAAAAAGCACCTCGATTTTAGTATCATAGCGATTGTTGGTTTTCTGTAATGTCAGATAGGTTTCAGGAAACATTCGCCCTGTATCTAAGGTGAAAACCCTAATATCAAGATTATTGGCTAAAATCATGTCAGCGATTACTTGGTCTTCATAACCCAAACTGGTCGAAAAGGCCACTTGACTAGGGAATAGTTCAGCCAAAAGAAATAATGCTTCTACCTCGGTTTTTCCATTGATTAGGTTGAGTAATGACTCTGTATTAAGTGGTTCGTTGAGTGTCATTTTACGAATGTATTTCTAGGTTCATTTTCTCGTATTCTGTTATCCAATCATAAATTGTATTTAAAACAAAGCTCATATTTTGCTTTATTTCTTCATTGTCAAACCGTAGAAAATGAATTTCTAGGCTCTCTATTTTTTGCTGACGACTTTCATATTTTTCTGAAACTCCTTCCTAAGTATAACTAATTCCATCAATTTCAATCGCCAACATCAATTCATGACAGAAAAAATCTACGATATAGTTATCAATCGGTTTCTGTCTATGAAAATCATATCCTTTCATTTGTTTTCCCTTCAATTCAAGCCATAACAACGCTTCTGATAAGGTACTATTATTGCGTAATTGTCGAGCTATTTCTTTGAGCTTGTAAGGTATGATTTGCCGTCGTTCTATAGTCAGAAAATTTTCTCCACCACTAACTCCGCACTTATCACAGCCGCTTGTGTAAAATCCTCAATTAAATCCTCTACCGCTTCTAAGCCTACTGAAATTCGAATTAGGCCTTCTGTAATTCCTAAAGCAGCTTTTTCATCGGGTTTTAGTTTAGAATGTGTTGTAGTGTAAGGATTGGTAATAATGGTACGTGTATCGCCTAAGTTGGAGGATAGCGTCGGGATTTTCAAGGCTTTCATAAAAGCACTGACCCGTTCAAATCCACCCTCTAAATCAATCGTCACAATGGCTCCACCTGTGCTCATTTGCGCTTTGGCAAGCTTGTATTGTACATGACTCGGTAAATAGGGATAATTTACCTTTTTTACCTCAGGCAATGCCTCCAATGCTTCCGCCAACCGCAACGCATTTTGAGAATGACGCTCCATACGCAATTCGAGTGTTTCGAGGCTTTTGCTCAATGCCCAAGCATTAAAAGGCGACATGGAAGGGCCAGTATGCCGACAGAAAAAGCGTATCGGCGCAATGTATTCTGCTTTCCCAACTACTACTCCCCCTAAAACCCTTCCTTGACCATCCATGAATTTAGTAGCTGAATGAACAATCAAATCAGCCCCAAAATCAGCAGGTGTTTGAATAATGGGCGTCGCAAAGCAATTATCAACGTTGAAAATCAAGTTATGTTTTTTACAAATACGTCCAATCATAGCCAAATCCACCAACTCTAATCCTGGATTAGAAGGTGTTTCGAGATACACCATGCGGCTGTTAGGCTGAATAGCGGCCTCCCATTGTGCTTCTGAGGCATTGGCATCGAGGTAAGTATAGGTGATGCCCCATTTGGCAAAAATCTGTGTAATGATTTGATGTGCCGATCCAAATAAAGCACGGCAAGCTAAAATATGGTCGCCAGATTTAAGAATGCCCGCCATGCTTGCAAATACCGCAGCCATGCCTGTTGCCGTGGCGATGCCATCCTCTGCTCCTTCGAGCATACATACTTTATCTACAAATTCTTGCACACTGGGATTGGAAAATCGGCTATAAATATTGCCTTCTTCGGTTTCGTCAAAAAGTGCTTTTCCTTGTTCAGCCGACTCAAACGAGAAGCTTGAAGTCAAAAATAGAGGAGTTGAGTGTTCGCGGTATTGCGTTTTTTCGGTTTGCGTGCGTATTGCTTTGGTTTGGCGTTTCATGATTTTTTGACCGCACGGGCGGCCCCGTTTTGATGCTTGACATTTGATGCTCCAACGTCAAGCATCAAATATCTAATTTTGATTAAAGTAAAACAGTTAAAATATTCCGCAAACTTACAATAATTACGACGATACCGACCATAATCATCATCGCTTTTATGGGCAAACGTCTTGAAAGATGCGCTGCAATAGGAGCAGCAATAGTGCCTCCCAAGATTAGACCGATGATAATTTGCCAATGAGATAAACCAATGAGTACCACAAACGTGACCGAACTGGCCAAAGACACGAAAAACTCTGCTAGGTTGACCGAACCAATCGTGTATTTGGGGTGACGACCACTCGCAATGAGCGTTGAAGACACAATAGGTCCCCATCCACCGCCGCCGATAGCATCCATCGTCCCTCCAAACAGAGCCAACCAACCTACTCGCTTGAGTTGTTTCTTCTGAATACGTTTTTTCAATGCTTTTTGAATAATTAACACACCCAAAATCAATGTATAAATAGCAACAATAGGCTTGATAAAATGAGCATATTGCTCCAAAGAGGTTAAAACATACGCACCAAAGGCAGCCCCAATCACCCCAGGAATGAGTAAGACTTTGAATAATTTACTATTTACATTTCCAAATTTAAGGTGCATATAGCCTGATACGCCGCTGGTGAAAATCTCAGAACTATGTACACTTGCACTCACCGCCGATGGCGGAATACCGAGCGTTAATAAGAACGTTGTAGCTGTAACACCATAAGCCATGCCCAAAGCTCCATCTATCATTTGTGCTACAAAACCTGCCAAGAGGAAGTAAAAAATCTCATCAGAAATTTGGAGCGTTTGGCCAATAACAGTGATACGCTCAAGAGTAAAATAACTAAATATCCAATGCCCTACAATCATCAAAGCCAATGCCGAAAAGACGTTCATGGCGACTTCAGTGCGCGTTCGTCGGCGTAGAAAAGGCGCGAGGAATTTTTCAGAGAACCAAGATAAAAAGCCAGTTGGTCGTTGTGCCAAATTTATAGATTTATCGGCTGGTAAAGCGTACAAAAAATCAGACTCATTGGGTAAATCTTTCAGCAAAACCTGTAATCCCTGCGACCTAGCCAAGGCCGCTAAGCGACGGTCTTCCCCTAAGTTGCCTGTTTGGATGACCGCTACCTCTAGGCTATCCCAAGTCGCCATTCTTACGCCCTTATTGATTATATTTTGGGCTAGTTCCATTAATTTATATAGTATATAGAATTAGTAGATTTAATTGACTAAATTAAATGCCGCTTTGTTGTAACGGCATCACAAACCTATGGTGTTTTAGGCAGATTTCCAAAAATAGCCTACAGAAAGTAGGTATCGTAGTTAATACCGCCCAAAACCAAGTGGTAGAAGTAGGTTAAATTCTAACAAATACCCTATTGCGATACATCCAATACAAGACCCACCACTCCATTAGCAAAATCAAACTACCCCTGACAAGAGGTGCAAATGCTTGTCCAAAGGCTTGGTCATAATCCTTCATTAAATGTATTTGGAAAGAGTGATGTATAAAATCATTGATGGTATGGGCTATTACATAAGCTGCAATAGAGTTCATACCTATGACAATGAGCCAGAAGAAGGCTTTCTTGAAATTTTTAATGTCAACAATCCAATAGAAAGTACCAAGAAGTAAAAAACACCAGCCACCACTAAACAGTGTCCAAGTAGGTGTCCAAACACGCTTGACATTGGGGCATATTCCAGACCAGCTAAGCAGCGAGCCAAGAGCCAAAAGACCTAAGCCAATGATAAAAAAACGTTTTAATTTTTCTTTAGGGGAATCTTCATTTTTGAGCCATTGTCCTGCCATAAGCCCCAATAGCATTGTACCCAAAGTGGGAATAAAACTCAAGGTAGAGTATCCACCACCGTTTCGAACGAAAGACTTTTCGCGTGGAAAAAGATTCATAAACCATTGATCAAAAGCCCAAGCAGCATTTGTGTTTTTGTTCCAATGTGCTGCAAATCCTGTAAGGTTGTGCTCCCAGTTGGCTGTCACTCCTACAGCTTCGTAATTAAAATCAACACTTGGCAAGGGATAAACAGCAAAAAACAGCCAATAGCCGACCAAAATAGTAACAAGTGCAATAATCTGTGTACGGAAAGTACGAAAACCCAGCCAAAATAAAATCGGATAGCCCAAGCCTATCTGCGAAAGGGTATCTTCAAATGTAAAATTAGTTTGTTCACCGTGCATCGAGCGTAAAAAAACGCCCAAAAATACGAGAATCAAAGAGCGTTGTAGGGTATGCCCAAACATCCCATTAAATGTTTGCCCTTTGGCCACACGACTGGCGATAGAATAAGGTAAAGCCACGCCAACCAAAAATGAAAAAGAAGGCTGAATGAGGTCATGCAGCGAACACCCCACCCACTGAACGTGGTCTTGGTGGAAGGCGAAAAAAGCCCAAAAAGAACTATCAGGAAGCGATTCGGAAACATGTCCAAACTCCCAAACTTCGGCCATCATCAAAAACATAACGAAACCTCGGTAGGCATCTACCGAGGAAATACGGGTGGGTACAGCGTTCGCCATAATAATTATAATTTCGTTTTAAAAGCCTTCTTGGCGGCCAAATCGTGTGCTGTGTCGTAATAAGAACGCAGATTGTTCCAGTCGAATACTTCTGCGATATTCTCCACCTTATTTCGCTGTTGGATACGTTCGCGCAAACTCATTCGTACAAACTTGAAAAGAATATCGGCTAATTGGTCAGCCGCTTGTTCAAAATTTTGGGTTTTGCGATTGATAACATAAATTCCACGGCTTTCAAAATCACGCATGATTTGCATGATAAAGTCGCCAAAGCCCGATAAATCGCTTGTAACAGTAGGAATGCCCCGTACTACACATTCCAGAGGCGTATAACCCCAAGGTTCGTAATAACTTGGAAAAATACCCAAATGGCAACCACGTACAAACTGACCATAGTCTAAACCAAAAAGCGGATTAGTGGAAGCAATAAAATCGGGGTGATAAACAATTTTAACACGGTCTTCTTCATGGTTTTTCAGCCCCGACCGTTCGCAGTAATCTGTAATAGAATCGGGTTGTTTTAGGTCGTGCGTGACATAAGGAGGCAAACGCTTGGTCTTCCAAGTTTGAATGGTACGTCGCAAACGTAGTCGCCAATATTCATCTACAAATTGATTCAAATCGGGCAAGTGATGGTCGCTCGATGAAGCAGATGCCATATACAACTTATCTCCGATTTGCTTTTCAATGGCTTCACAGGTGTCTTGAATTTCGCCCAGTACAGCCCTTGATTGTAATACATCGGGATTGATGGAATGATAAGGTTGCTTAGTAACTATAAACATCACCACTGTCATGTCCATCTTGGCCTGAACCATCTTAAAGTTCAGTCGAGCAAGAGCCTCAAGCGTAATATCATATCCTTTATTTACATATTCATACCGTCCCGATGTGAAGAAATAAAGTGTTTTTTCTAAATTGAATGAATAGCTCTGGAAAAAATGTCCCATGATAAAGTCATGGATATTTTCCTTATATTTCATGTGCAGGTTTTGAAACTCATGTACCGCTGCAAAACGCTGAATGTTAAGACCATTCGGTAGTACTAGGTCGGGATATTTACCCAAAAATACCTCACACTCCTTGGCAGTTACATCGCTGACAGTAGTGCTTACGTGTGCACTCAAATAGGCAAGCCTTTCAATCGTAGCTTGAGCTTCAATACCATAGTGGCGTGCTTCATGCTTCCAATCAAAAAGTGGTAATTTTTGGTAAAAATCACGTTCATTGGAGGCAATGTATCGTCCCAACATTGTAGCGTGCGTGGTAAATACAGTTGCTATCCGAACATCATCCTTTCGTAAGTCGGGCAGGCCAGAACTTGCCATCCATTCGTGGAAATGTACCGTAATTTCATATTTTTTGGCATAATCTTGGGCAAAATAGGTCAAAAAAATGCGTACCATTTCACCAAATCCAATAGTTTGATTGACCAAATCTTCGGTATTAATAGTTGAAATTTGGTGTCGTTCCCAAAGGTTATATTTAATGCGCGGCATTTGTGCTTCCATACTCCGGTGGTCAAACAATACCACACGCGGCTTACCTGTGATGAGCCAAAATCCATATTCGACGACATAGCCCTCCTCGCGCATCCTTTGAACAACCTGATAGATACCAGAGCCATCGTCAGAAGTGATGGGTTCAAATTCGGTCAAGGCACGTTGAGGGAAATAAGGGCCCAAACACACATATTCGTCCCCCCATTGATCTACCATGGCGGGGACTTTGCTCCTGATAACGGTATAAATTCCCCCTACTTGGTTGCATACTTCCCAAGCAACTTCAAAGAGCCGATTTTTTTTTACTTTTTTTTCCACAGTCAAAAATTTTAGTGCATAATTTAAATTAAATTCTAAATTATTACAAGATATAAGTTCGCAATAATACTATTTATTTGCACTTCGACAAAGAAAATAAGTCTTTGTGATAAAATTAAAAATAAACAATCAGCACTATTTTTAAAAGTCATTGTAGTTCTTGTTTCTACGCCTTTAAAGTTATAAAAATATGAGCGAAAAATTATGAAGCCATTAAAAATCAGCCCTTCGCCCTGAAAGAGATGAGATAATCTAAAATGAGATTGGGGTTGTTCCAAATCAAACAATAAAAAAGGGTGCTCAAACGAGCACCCTTTTTTTATATTACTTCTAAAAGTAATTAGCTAACGATTTCAGTTACCTGACCCGCACCTACTGTACGACCACCCTCACGGATAGCGAAGCGTAGTCCTTTTTCCATCGCGATTTCGCTGATAAGCACGACATCGATTGTCAAGTTATCACCAGGCATTACCATCTCAACACCAGCAGGTAAAGTAATGATACCTGTTACGTCTGTGGTACGGAAATAGAACTGTGGACGGTAGTTGTTGAAGAATGGTGTGTGACGACCACCTTCTTCTTTAGACAAGACATAAACCTCTGCCTTAAATTTAGCGTGTGGTTTTACGGAACCTGGCTTACAGATTACCATTCCACGACGTATATCTGATTTTTCAATACCACGGAGGAGCAAACCAACGTTGTCACCAGCTTCGCCACGGTCAAGGATTTTACGGAACATTTCAACACCAGTTACCGTTGATTTGAGGTTTTCAGCTCCCATACCAAGGATTTCTACAGGCTCGCCAGAGTTGATGATACCACGCTCAATACGACCAGTAGCTACAGTACCACGACCTGTGATTGTAAATACGTCCTCAACAGGCATCAAGAAAGGCTTCTCTGTTTCACGAACAGGTGTTGGAATCCAGCTATCAACTGCATCCATCAAATCTTCGATGGTTTTCACCCACTTAGGGTCGCCATTCAAGCCACCCAAAGCAGAACCTTGGATAACAGGAATGTTGTCGCCATCGAATTCGTAGAATGAAAGTAACTCGCGAATTTCCATTTCAACAAGTTCCAATAATTCTGGATCATCCACCATATCCACTTTGTTCATGAACACGACCAACTGAGGTACACCTACTTGGCGTGACAACAAGATGTGCTCACGTGTTTGCGGCATTGGGCCGTCAGTAGCAGCTACTACGATGATGGCACCGTCCATTTGGGCAGCACCCGTAACCATGTTTTTTACATAGTCAGCGTGTCCTGGACAGTCAACGTGTGCGTAGTGACGATTTAAAGTCGAGTACTCAACGTGTGCTGTGTTGATAGTGATACCGCGCTCTTTTTCTTCGGGCGCAGAGTCAATAGATGAAAAATCTTTTTTTTCTGCCAAACCTTTTTCTGAAAGGACTTTGGTGATAGCAGCAGTCAAAGTAGTTTTACCGTGGTCAACGTGACCGATAGTACCTACGTTTACGTGCGGCTTACTACGGTCGAATAGTGCTTTTGCCATTGTTTTATAACTAAAATTTGGTTTTTATTAAATATATGTACCTACCGAGAAACATGCGTAATTAATGCAGAAAGAACTGCTTCGTTTCGAGCTGTTACGGGGACTTGAACCCCGGACCTCTTCCTTACCAAGGAAGTGCTCTACCACTGAGCTATAACAGCTTTCAATAAAAAAGTTAACCGTCATTTATTAATGTTCCAGTACAATGAACGATTAATAAGCAACAATTAACTTCCAATGGAGCGGGAGACGGGGCTCGAACCCGCCACCTGAAGCTTGGAAGGCTACCGCTCTACCAAATGAGCTACTCCCGCTTTTCATTGAACACCTATCGAATTATGCTGAAATCGTCTAACAACTTCAGAGTAACTAATAAGTGAAATGGTGGGGGCGGATGGATTCGAACCACCGAAGGTATTACCAGCAGATTTACAGTCTGCCCCATTTGGCCACTCTGGTACACCCCCAATTAATTGTCAAAAAACAGCTAAAAACGGACTGGCTCGGTTTTTAGAGTCGCAAATTTACGTGCTTTTATTAGAAATTCAAATCTTTGATTAAAAATTTATTTTTCTGTTCGCCGATAAAAATACAGGAGGTCAAAAACAGGCTTGAATTACCTCTGTCTCTGACCCCCAAAACACTAAAATAACGTTAAATCCGAATCCCGAAGCTAACCATGCGCACAGCCGGCCCTTTGTTGGTCTCAAACAATTCGCCCATATCGTATTGCATAAACAAATCCGGGAAATGGCGAATACCAATTTCGGCACCGAGGCCGTAGCGGAAATTATTGAGGTAAAAATTGGAATGATTGCGCTCAGAACGTCCCTTTCTTACATCCTGTGTTTTTGTATAACTATCCAAACGATAGCCACCATAAACCCCAAAACTCAAATAGGAAATTAAGCCTTTGTGAATCGCTAAAGTGGGCATAAGCGATAGGTTGAGATAGACCGCTGTAAGTTTTGATTTGTATAAATCATTTGAACTAATCGGGAAACTTACGGCATTTGCATCTTTACGAACCGAATTGCTACCTTCATACATCATGTTGTACCATGCTACGTCCACGCCCAAATCTAAGCCTAAAGAAGCATCCTTTCCACGGGAGATAGGTGTCCCGCGAACCCAACTTAAACTTACGAAGCGCGATCCCCACGGAGTCAGATCATAATCACTACTGCGATAATTGAGCGGGGTGTTTTGGCCATAAGCATTGAGTCCTAGAAGTACATCAAAGCCATTGCGTGGACTTCGATAGCGGCGCGTTACGCTGCGCGTAATTTTACCATCATCATTGTTACTGTCTTTCACTCGACTGTCATCTTCGCTACTTTTAGCAGGCTCTTTCGACTTGGGTTCGTTGATGGTAATTTTAATATCTCCATCTTTGCGACTTATCACTAACACCGTGTCTCTGAGATATTTTCTGCCATTTTGTTCATTGATATAAATATAGGATTCTTTCCCGCTGGAATCCAAGGTTGCACCCATGTCGCGTACAATTTTGTTGAGGTCGTAATCTTTCAGGTTGATAATACCAGCTTTGTCTTTAGCTTGGATAATCATGCGGGTATTGTTGCCGAACTGAACGATGAGCGAGTCTCCTTTGACGGTGTACTTTTCGGCATGGGCTACAAAAACGGCAGCGACTAAAAAGATGAGTGTGATGAATTTTTTCATGGCTTTTTTGTGAATTATTGATATGACTGTTTTTATTTTTTGCTGGCCTTGGCTAAGAGTTTTGAATTAATGCCTACTTCTTCCCAATCTACTTTTTCGCCATTTTTAGCATTTTTTAGCTGTTGCCATACTTTTGCCATTCGCGATGACTTTCTTGGTTTGTTGATTAGGTCTTCATGGATTTCTACCTCTTCGATATTTGTTGTATTACCATTCTGTTCAGTGGCCACTACCAACGTTTCTTTGATGCTAGGAAGCTGCAAAAAGACCGTTTTAGCTCGGGGTTTTGTATCTTTTACTGAAGGCATGTTTGCTTGTGCTACTACCTTCGACTCTTCATTGGTAAGGGATAAAGACTGGTTTTTGATAGCAGTCTCTTCCATTACTTTCGCTACCTGTTCTTGGAAGTCTGCTTTGATTTCGGCTTGTTTTAGATTACTATTTTTAGGCTCTACTCTTTGAATTTTAGCAATTTTTAACTCTTTTGCCTCGGCATTCCTTTTCAAGTTCGCTTTGTTTTCGACAGAAATCTTCTCTGTGGTTCGTGCTACTTGTTCGGGTGTTGTAGCAGTTACTGGCGTTTGTTGAGATATAATTTGGGCAGTAGTAAGGTTTTGAGGTGTATTATTTTTCCAAAGAACCCAACCCGCTCCCAAGAATAAACATACGCCTGCGGCGGCCAACCATGGTCCCTGCTGCCACCAACCACCAATACGCCGCTGTTTGGCTTGCATTCGTGCCTGTAATTTTTGATAAGCCTCCTCACGCGGTGCGATTTCGGCACCGTGCAGTTTACGGGAAAACAAATCATCAATGGGGTGCTTTTTCATTTCTTTAGTACTTAAATTTTATGCTTTCTATTTCTTTCAACATCGTTTGCAAAAATGCTCTGGCGCGGTGCAACTGCGATTTTGAAGTGCTTTCTGCGATGCCCAATTGCTCGGCAATCTCAGCATGAGAATAGCCTTCTATGGCATATAAATTAAAAACGGTTCGATAGCCTGTAGGTAATTTTTCAATGATTGCCATCAGGTCGTCAGCTTCTAAGTTGCTGTCGGCCAAGTCAAAATTAGCGGCTTGCAATTGCACTTCAGGAGCCTCTATGTCGGTTTCTATGTATTTTTTTGTACGTAGCCGCATCAGGGCTTCATTGGTGACCAATCGCCGTACCCAACCTTCAAAGCTCCCTTCACCCTTGAATTGATTTATGCGATCAAATACCTTCATAAACCCTTCAATCATCACATCTTCTGCTTCCATTTGATCGCTCAAATAACGCACACAAACGGCCAACATGCGAGCCGCATATTTGTCATAAAAATGACGCTGTGCCTTGGGGTCGCCTTTTTGCAAGGCTTTCACCAATTGCCCTTCGTTTGTGAATAGTTGTAAAATTTTGACCATACTTCGGCTGTTTCATAAGGAAGATGCAAAACAATGATATAAAGGTTGCATGGATCTAAAAAATATTTTTTGGGTTACTTCCGTTATTAAATTCACAGCCTCATAGCGAAAGCATTTCGGTATGAATTATACACTTATGAAAACAACCTCAAGCCTTGAAACAAAGATGAAATCAACTTCCTTTTTCCAATGTGTTTTGGTCATTGCGGCCACCCTTTTATTACTTTGGGCAGCAATAGGCTAAGTAGATTTGTAATTTATCCGACGATTTTTTACAATCAAATGAGCATTTTATCCCCAAAAATTAAGACCTTTGGGGATAAAAAATACTTTTATGAAATATTTACTTTCGATTACATTCGGCCTTATTGTATTGACTACCAAAGCACAACAGGTAGAATGGGGCCTAAAAGCGGGCTTACAAGTGACTCAATTTAGGGGTGATGACTTTTTGGGAAGACTGCTTACTTCTAGTTCGACAAATGTTGATAAAATTAGTTCCAAAGGTGGCAATACTGCGGGGTACGCGATAGGAGGCTATGTTAGAACGTCGGAAAATGTGTTTTTGCAAGGAGAGTTCCTTCTTTCGGTAAAGGGGGCGGCATTGAAAAATAATTCAAACGGAGCAGTAAGTAACATACAATATGGTCAATTGGATATCCCTTTTTCATTGGGCATTAAGTACAAAAAATTTGAAATTACAGGAGGCCCCGTACTTGCTTTGCAATTGTTTGATGATGACAAATTGAAAGGTTTTCTATCCCAGTTTTCGGCTTCACCACTTTCTTTTTCACCTTATCGAATTTATAGTTTTGGTTACCAGGCAGGCATAGCTGCAAATTTCAACAAACTCTCCGTGGGGCTACGCTATTTGGCGAGCATTCAGCCTGTGAGCGATATGTACATTGCGTATTCAGTGCCTGGAGATAGCCAATTGAGAGAAAGTCGATTCCAGCAACGATATGGATCAGTGCAGTTGACAGCAGCTTATCGGTTGTCGAAATAAGCTATCAACTGCTCTACACTTAGCCAACGTGCTAGGAGTTTCTCGTCATGGTCGAGGAGGTAGATAGTTGGATAGTTAAGAACACCCAATTTGTAAAATTCAATTTTCCTTGAGCTATCGCATACGTTGGCAAAATGTTGCGTTTGAAATTCTTCTATAAATTTCCCCCAAATAGTTTTGTCTGCTTCTAAACTTACAGCATAAACCTTTAGCCGATTGATGTTTTGTTTGGCCAATGCACCCAATTTTGGGGTTACCTCGCGGCAATGCGAACAGCCTGGGTCATAAAAAAACAAGACCGTATAATCGGTTTGGAGTGAGGTTAATGTTTTTTCATTTCCATTTATATCCGTCAATGATAAATCAGGAAAAGTACTTCCAATGGCGAGTCTTTCTTTGATTTGCTTGATTTCTTTCAATTTTTGCAGCATGCTTGCATCCCACAAATTTGGCTCTTTATCCATATAGTTATCCACAATATGTTGGTACAAAGCATCGAAAGCAGGATTGGAGGTAAGTTCAAATTTTTGTGCCAACTGACCTATTATGTATTTTCGCATTTCGATAGTACCATTGGCTTGCTGAATCAAGTTGTCCATCAACTTAGTAATATTTTCGGCAGGCATTTGTGGTACTATTTTCAAAAACCGTTCAAAACGTGCAGGAAAAGTAGGGGTATAAATCATGCGTTCGTCCGACAAAAAAGTATAATCAAAATAATGTTCCCATGCATAATTTTGAAGATAGGCCGAATCCTTGGCTGAAAGTCGTTGAAGGGGCAACACCGGCAGTTTGGGTTCTTGGTAGCTTTTCAGAAAATGCGTGGCGAGCGATTGGGTGTGTGTGTTATATAGTGAGTCCACGTACTTCTTGATATTTTCATTGAGTTCTTGAAAACGGCTTTGCCAGCGTGTATCATTATCGTCTTTGATACCTGCCTGCTGCCGATAGGCCAACAGGGGTTGATAACGTTTCCGAAGTTCCCGTTGATAATTGAAAAACAGGGTGTTATCAGGCGAGTTTTTAAATTGAATCGTTGCTATAAAGTCCTTTAGGTCAGCCTCAAAATAGAATTGTTGCGTATCCGAAACAAAAATATCGACACCTCGTCCAATGCCTACTATACGACACATTCCTGCTGGTATTTTTTCTTTTTCTTCCCAAACTATTTTCCCATCTGTCCCCAAAAACGCAGTATCTATGGGCATCAACTGACCACCAAAATGCTGCATCAGAACCAGCATGGTTGGTTTTAGGTTAGCAATCTTTGCTTCAATTTTAAGGCCACTTTGGGCTGATAACTGAAAAAAACCAATAGAAAACAGAAGTGGTAAAAGAAGATAGTGACGTTTTTTCGACATGGCAACTACGCAGGCTTATAGTACAAAAAGGAATCTATTATTGATAGGGGCGGCAAAATCTATGCCAATATGATGCTATTTTTTGTAAATGAATACGAATAAATGAGTGTTCGCTCATACGCTTTTAGCACTCATGAAAAAAGGGGACTCTATAGTTACAAATCCAATATAAGAACTTACTTTTTCGTTGTCTTACTTTCGGTTCTATCAAAAGAATCGTTATTTTGTGGTTTATAGTTGCCTTTGCTGGCTTTCTAACTGTACTGATTTTATGCGCAAGTTATTTATTTTTTTGTCTCTCTTTGTTCCTTGTATAGTATTTGCTCAAGATTTACCCGACTGGGAAAATCCATCGGTAATCAGCCGAAACACCGAACGCCCACATACTACTGTCATTCCATATACCGATGAAGCATCTGCCTTGAAGTTTGATCCGACGGGCTCTCCCTTTTTTCTATCACTCAATGGCACTTGGAAATTCAAATGGGTATCGCATCCGTCTAAAGTGCCTAGTGATTTTTTTCACGTAAATACCAATATTTCTAATTGGGACGACTTACCTGTGCCTTCCAATTGGCAAGTCATTGGCGCAAGAGAAGGTCGTTCATACGACCGCCCAATTTTTACCAACATCAAACATCCTTTCCCAACTACCCCTCCGCGCATTACGAGCGATACCAATGCGGTAGGTTTGTATCGTACGCGTTTTAGTATGCCTGCCAACTGGCAGGGGCGCGATGTGTTTTTGCATTTTGGAGGTGTGCAGTCGGCTTGTTATGTGTGGATCAATGGTTTGCAAGTAGGCTATCATGAAGATGGTATGACACCCGCCGAATTTAATGTAACAAAGTACCTAAGACCTGGCGAAAATCAGTTGGCTGCGGAAGTCATCAATTGGTCGGATGGTAGCTACCTCGAAGACCAAGATTTTTGGCGAATCTCAGGGATTTTCAGAGAGGTAAGTCTATATGCTGTTCCTGCGATTCACATTCGAGATTATTCGGTAGTGACAGATTTGGATGACAATTTCCAAAACGCCAATTTGAAAGTGGCAGTGTTTATCAAAAATTTTACACCACAAGTTCAGGATAAATACAAAGTAAGATTTAAACTCTATGGCCCCAGTGGACAAATCATTCAAGTAGGAGATTTGCTAAAAAACATCCCGATGATGGATCCTAAGGATGAGTCTTATCTCATGCTGAATGTACCGATTCAGTCGCCCGCCTTATGGTCTGCTGAAATACCCAATTTGTATAAACTCACCTTGCAAGTTGTCAACGAAAGTGACGTGGTCACTGAAGTAATGAGCACCCATGTAGGATTTAGAGAAGTGACGCTACGCGACGGCCAGCTACTCGTCAATGGCAAAGCGGTGAAATTTAAGGGCGTAAATCGGCA
>Ga0105048_10008045_pt1 | contig 16904 bp, 16 predicted proteins | sample MAT05_FD_78382 | JGI IMG/M metagenome (GOLD analysis project Ga0105048, IMG submission 78382) | Freshwater microbial communities from Lake Fryxell liftoff mats and glacier meltwater in Antarctica - MAT-05 | ecosystem: Environmental > Aquatic > Freshwater > Ice > Liftoff microbial mat | place...
ATGCGATTCAAACGCTGCCGACTCCGGCTTTCTCGACCCTGAGATTGACCACAGCCGACAACTTTCTGTCGTTACCCGATAGCGGAAAGGGTTTTGAACTGGTCGATGGCCAACTCAAGGAGTGGACCGTGAGCGCCAAATCCAGTCGTATTGGCGGCCGTATTCTGTCGAAAATCGAACTCGCTAGCGAATCGTACGGCGGTTGGGTTTTCGGATCGGATGCCACGTTTCGCTGCTATACGGATGATCCCAACCGCATTCGCCGGGCCGATGTAGCACTGATCGTTTTCGAGCGATTCTCGGCCGAACAGTACGAGCGAGAAGGGCACGTCACCGTTTGCCCGGACCTCGTTGTGGAAGTGATTTCGCCGAACGATCTCGCTTTCGAAGTTCTCCACAAAGTGGACGAGTGGCGAACGGCTGGCGTACGCGTCGTCTGGCTCATCGACCCCGACGACAAACGAATCTACGTCCACAGCGAGAGCGGAATCACGATGCTGCGGGACTCCGACACGCTTACCGGTGATCCCGTAATACCGGGGTTTGCGTTCCTCGTCGCGGAGTTGTTCCGGTTGCCGCAGCCTCTGCCGAAGCCGTAATTCGCTCGCTCTTTACTTTCGATTCAACCCCCGCTATCACCCGCGCGAACCCATTCTCGCCCCGGGTGTGCGCGATGCACGGCCGATGGTGGCTGCTCTGTTTGTTCGTCGCCATCCCTGCGACCGCCCTTGCGGACGAGGATCCGTCTGCGCCCACTTCGACGGAAATTTTGCTCGCCTCGTCGGAAGAACGTGGGGCCGCGGTTTCGGGCGGGCCGGCCATTCCGCCGCCGAAGCCCGAGGAGCGAGACGAAAACCGGGCACCGCAGTATCGCGCCTGGGGCTACTTCAATCGCCCGATCAATGGGCAGCCGGCCCGACTCGGGTTCGTCAAGCAAGAGTTCTCGACGCCGATCCCGCTTTGGATCTGCGATACGGACATCCTCGCCGCCAGCGTTCTCGTGAGGAATTTCCACTTCCAATCCGGGGCGCAACTACCCGAAATAGGCTCTCGGTTTCCGAAGGATCTTTGGGACATCCGTCTCGGTTTGAACTACTTCCACACGTTCGACAACGGCTGGAAATTCGGCTTGATGCCCCGCCTCGGATCGCCGAGCGATAAGCCGTTTGCCAGCATCCGCGAGATGAACCTCGGAGCCACGTCGTTCCTGCGCATGCCGGCCGAGCGCGATGGGGACTTCTGGACGGTCTCGCTCAGCTACTTCCCAAACAGTCAACTCGCGTTCCCCCTGCCCGGCGGGACGTACGAATGGAACCCATCGGATCGGTTGAAGATCGGTCTGGGTTTACCCTTTTCGTTCACCTGGAAACCGACGGACGAGGTGCGGTTCGATTTCAACTACACGCCGCTCACGCTCGTGACGGCCCGGGCGAGTTGGAACCCGAAGCCGGTTTGGAAACTCTACACGGGCTTCGATTGGGACAACGAAGGCTACTTCCTCGCGGGTCGTGCAGACCGGCGGGACTTGTTCTTCTTCTACGAAAAGCGGCTCTGCGTCGGCACGCGGATCGATCTCGGCGAACGCTGTGCAGTCGATTTCTCCGGCGGTTATGCCTTCGACCGCGAATTCGGCTCCGGTCGGTCGCCCATCAACTTCACGTCCAACCAGGTCAAGATCGAATCCGGGGCGTTCATTTCCGGTTGGTTGTTGGCCTTCTTCTAAACCACGAAAGCCACGGGTCCGGATCGCGGTTATAACAGACACACCACGACGGTTCATCTGTTAATGAAACGACCGCAGCCTTCCGGGACCGCCGCCATGACCGCTACCGACCGCAGACTCGCCGTGATCCGCGAGAAAGTTGAGAACCAGGCCCGCCTGTCCTTTGAAGACGGTGTCTACCTCGATCAACACGCCGACCTGTTCACGCTCGGCGAACTGGCCAACCTCGTCCGCGAACGCAAGAACGGGGATGTGACGTATTACAACGTTAACGAGCACCTCAACCCGACGAACGTTTGCATTTACCGGTGTACGTTCTGCGCCTTCCGGGCCGATTTGAAGTCGCCCAAAGCCTACGTCATGTCGGACGAGCAAATCCTGGAACGGGCTCGCGAGGCGACCGCGAAGGGCTGCACCGAACTCCACATCGTCGGCGGGCTGCATCACCAGAAGCCCTACGAGTGGTACCGCAACATCCTCGCGATCATTCACGACGACTATCCGGACTTGCACCTGAAGGCGTGGACCGCGGTCGAGTGGGACTGGTTCCACCGGCTCACCAAACGGCCGATGCGCGAGTTGCTACAGGACATGAAGGACGCGGGCCTCGGCAGCTTGCCCGGCGGCGGGGCGGAGATCTTTCACCCGGACGTGCGGGACAAAATCTGCGAGCACAAGGCCGATGGCGACGGGTGGATTGCCATCCACCGCGAAGCCCACAACCTCGGGCTGCGGTCGAACGCGACGATGCTCTACGGCCACATCGAAACGGCCGAACACCGCATCGACCACTTGATCCGACTTCGCAATTTGCAGGACGAAACCGGCGGGTTCCAGACGTTCATTCCGCTGGCGTTTCATCCGGACAACAACCCGCTCGGCAAAGGCATCCCGAAGCCGAGCGGCATGATGGATTTGAAAGTGATGGCCGTGAGCCGGTTGATGCTGGACAACTTCGACCACATCAAAGCGTACTGGCAGATGCTCGGCGTCAAGATCGCACAAGTGGCCCAAAGCTACGGCTCGGACGACCTCGACGGCACGGTCGTTCACGAAAAGATTTACCACGACGCGGGGTCCGAATCGCCGCAGGAATTGAGCGTGGAGGAGATTCGCAGGTTGATCGCCGAAGCGGGGAGAACGCCAGTGGAACGAGACACGCTTTATCACGAAGTGATTCGCGAATCTGGGGTAAAGTGGCAAACGGGTCGCAAACTATTGACGATCGGTTGAGCCGCTCGCGGCTTCGCGGGTGTGCGCGAAGCCGCAAGCGGCTTGGAATCATCTCTCGAAGCATTTCGGATCGATCGCCAGCGCTTTCATCGCGCACTTCATGGCGTCTTCCGTGCGGCCTTCGGCACAGGCTTTCTTGTACTTGCAGACCAATTTCGAGACTTCGCTCTCGCCCTTTGCGAGTTCGTTCATTACGCGAGCGTTGAGCAGCACGAACTGCTGACGCGGTTCTTTCGCGACGGATCGAGTACGATACAAACGGCTGACGTAGGGCATCTTCAAAAGCGCCGGCACCGCATGCTCGGTCACTACTTCCCCGGTGGATCTGGGACCGGAGATGAGAACGGGGACACCGCTCACCACCATCATGGTCGCGTCCAGACACTGCCGGTCCACGCTCGGTCGGGCGATCAAATCCGTCGCCATGTCCAACCCACCAGCCACCATGACCGGCATCACCGGATTAGCGTTGTTCAAGCGGGCCGCTTCGTAACCGAACTTCAACTCCATGGACTTCCGGTCCGCCGATATTCGCGGTGTGAGCGACGCCCGCAGTCCGACCGTGATCGTTTCATAGCGCGGCTTGCGCTCCACGCCGTTTGGTCCCGCGTTCAAATCGAGGCCCGTTTGAAAGACGTGCGTCTGCCCGATTTCGAAGTAGCCGGTTTGCTGGTTCACGAGCACCATGCGGGGCGCCGAGAGGATTTCCGTTTGCCGATCCGCGGCCGCGAATTCCATCGCTCCCATCGCAGCCTCGGGATTCAAGAATGCAGTCGCCTTCTCGCCGAGGCCGAATTGCGTTTTCAACCGTTCGATCGATTCTCCCGTCGCCTCGATAATCCGCATTTCGACGAGGACTTGCGGGGTCGTGGCGTCTTGCAATTTGCGGAGCGCGGTGAGCAGTTCCACCACCTTTCCGTGCAGTTCGGGCGTTTGGGAAACGCTCAATGTTCCGGTTCGTTCGTCGAACTCGATGGAGCCCGCGCCGCCGCCCTCTTCCCAGGCATACGGGTTGATCGTTTGCATAATCACAGTCGCAAGGCGCTGCGCATTTTCGCGGTAACCCGGCGGGAGCGTGAACTTGATCGGCGCAGGGACTGTGGCGCTCGCGGCCATGATCTGCGGGGCGGGCGTGACCGTGGCCGAGGGCGGCACGGTTGGCTGATAGACCGCGAAGGACGAGGGCTTTTGCTCGCACGCCTGCACGGGGGTGATGAGGCCTGCGACCTGGTACTTCTTGGTCACCAACTTCGCTTCGTCGGCGGAAACTAAGGCGACCGTCATTAGCACGAGCGAAGCCGAGGCGATCCACTTCGACATGGTGAGCCCTTCCAAACGCGAACGGGGACCCCCACCCATCGACGGGGCGGGTGCGAAAAGTTCGCGGACTATAGCGACCGCCTCAAGCCACGCAAGCCGAACGCCCGATCTCTCGGTATTCTTTCGGGGTCGGACTTCCACTTTGTTGAGACTTGCATGATCGAGCGTTTGCGGCCCGCAATCCGGAGCAACTTGGAGTACCTCGCCCTCCATCCCATTCCGCTATTCGCGGTGATCTTCGCCGTGAACGCCGTGTCCGTTCCTTACCAGGGCGTGATCCACGACGGCAAGCTCTACGCCGCGCAAGCCCTCAACGCTCACGACGGCCGGTTCGCGGACGACATGTTTTTCAAGTTCGGCTCGCAGGCGAAGTACACGCTGTTTCCGGAACTGTTCGCCAAACCGTGCGCCGCGTTCGGGCCGAAGCCGACGTTCTTCATCGGCTACGTCGTCGCCACGGGAATTCTGCTCGCGAGCTTTCAGCGCCTGATCGTTCGCCTCTTCGGACCGACTCCCGAGGCCGTGCTCGGGCTCTTGGTCCTCGCAGCGATGCCCACGCCGATCGGCGGGTTGGGCATTTTTCAAATTCACGAGCCGTTCTTTACGCCGCGGCCGTTCGCGATCGCTCTCGCTCTCTTCGCGTTGGAACGATTACTCGCGGGCCGATTGCTTCAAGGCTTTGCACTGCTCGTTCCCGCCGCGATCATTCACCCGTTAATGACCGCTCCGGCTCTCGTTTTCGCGGCGCTGTGGGTCTTCTCGAAATACTGGCGGCGATCTCCGGCAATCGCCGCGCTGCTGATCCTGACGAGCTTGGCCCTCGCGATCGCCCTGTTGACTGTCCCTCGACTGGGGAACTCCGTCTTCGGCCCGATGGACGCCGATTGGCGCGAGAAGATCTTGAGTTTGAACCGGTATGCGGATCCCGCGAACTGGCACGCGGACGACTGGCTCCGCTTGGCCTGGGGAACGGTGTTGGCCGTGGGAATGGCCCTCACAATTTGGCGAAGCGACGCGGATCGCGCTCGCTTCGCCCTGGTGAGCGTCGTCGTCGCCGCGCTGGGCCTTGGTATGGCAGCGCTTGCGGCGCGCTCGGAATACGCGATCTTGCTCCAGGGCCAGGCGTACCGCTGGGTGATCGTTTTGGAGTTGCTCCGCGCTCCACTCGCCGTCGCGGCGATCGGGAGACTCTGGCAGCAGGGCTCGCCCCGTTCGCGGTTGCTCGCCGCGGGGATCCTCCTCAATTTCGGGGCGCTGTCGATCACCGTTCCGCACGTCTATCCGCTGCTGGCCTGCTGCTGGGCGGGAGCGGTCATCGCCGTGCGAGGAACGGGGCGCGAGCCGAACCGAGCGGACTGGCACGGCCGGTCCGCGGTCATCGCCGTCGTGCTCGCGACGCTGCTTTGGCAAGCGTTCGTCGTCGCGATCCTCTGGTCCCGGCATCGGGAGCAGGCGTGGTCGATGAGCCTGGCGTTCGCGGAGCGGGTCGATTTGGCCTCGCGGATGTTCGGGTTCTGGCCGAAGGCGTTCGTCCTTTTCGGATTGCTCGCGGCCTCGCAAAAAGCGTTTCGGCTCGCGGCGATCCCTTCGTTGGCGATCGCCCTCGCGGTCCACGGATTGATGTTTTGGGTTCCGCAAACCGAATGGGCCAAGCGGGAGTTCGACGCGTACCACGCGGACCGCGAGTTCGTGAGGACGTACTTGGCCGAGCACCCATCGGAGCGGCGCGAAACGATCTACTGGCCGTGCGGAAATTTGGAAACGATCTGGATCGACCTCGAACGGTCCTGCTACTTCAACACGTTTCAACTGAGCGGGAACTACTTCAACCGCGGCAACGCGAACGAGGGCCACCGCCGGGCGCTGATGGTGCGGTCGTTCGACATCGCGGAGTACAAGCGGATGAACAACCTCTATTGGGAAGAGGAACTGAAGTACGTCCCGAACGTCTACGACATCGGCCCGGACTGCCCGCCCCCGACGCGGGCCGACTTCGAGAAGTTAGTCGCGGACCCCGCGGTCGATGTCATCGTGCTCACCCACGAGTACCCCGGCGCATCCGCGTCCAACGGCCGGGTGTTCCTTTACGACGCCCGCAAGTTGCGGAAGTGAAAACCCAGGGACGGCCGTCCCTGGGTTTTCCAATTACTTCCCCTTGTTCCAATAAATCCGGCAGTTCTTGGTCGCCCGGCCCACCGCGATGATGTCCGGCTTGCCGTCGCCGTCGAGGTCGTCCACCACTAGGTCTTCCACTGCGACGCCGCCCTCGTCGAGCACGAGCCGGTCCCACTTCGTGCCCGTCGCGTCCGTCGGTTTGTAAATCCGCACGCCGCGGCGCTCCGTGAACTTGTCGCCCATTTTCGGGTTCGGGTCGTCGCGGACGCCGATGACGAGTTCGTCGATGCCGTCACCGTCGAGGTCGGAGAACGCCACGGCGTGGCCCCAGCGGAGCTTGTCGTCCACGACCACTCGCGTCGGCGGGCCGTTTTCCGAGGTCTTCGGATAAACCACGACCTGCGTGCCGTGCCAGGGTTCGATGGTGGCGACGACCGCGCCTTGCGACCCGCCCCACTTCCCCGGCTCCGGTTTCAAGAAGTACCCATCGCGAATCTCGCTCGCCCCGCGGAACGACTGCGGATTCAACTGATGGCCTTTGTGCACGAGTTTCGTTCGAGTCTTCCCCGAGGGGTCGAGCAGGATCGCCGAATACCCTTCGTAACTGGCCGTGATGATGCTCACCGGCTGCTTCGACCCTTTCGGAATGTACGGCCAGAAATTGTGCACGACGTGCAACTCTTCGGAGAGCACCTTCGGTTTCCAGTTCTCCGGTTTCATGGGGTCCGCGGGGATCGCATACGAAAGGATCTTCACCGGCCGCCCGTCGGTGTAGTTGCCTTTCGCCGTGGCGTCCCGGCCTTGCAGCGGGGCCATCAGCACTTCGGGTTTCCCGTCCCCATCCGTATCCGCGACCCGCATCCGGTGGACCGTCGGTTCGTCGCACGGGATCGGTGTCATCGTCCATTCTTCATCGAGCGATGCAGCTCGCTTGAACCACTGCATCGTTCCTGGGTTGGCCGTGTCCGTCGGCTTCCACCCCGCACCGACTACCACGTCGAGCTTGCCGTCCCCGTCGATGTCCAGAATGGCCATGCAGACGTTGTCCGGCTTCGTCTTTCCCTTCGTAATCGTCCGCATTTTCCAGGTCGGGTTCTCGTACCAGATCACCCGTGCTGAATCCACGATGACGATGTCCGGCTTCTTGTCCCCGTTGATGTCCGCAGTCAACACGGCATACCCGACCGTGAGATTGGTCTCGATTTCCTTCATCTCAAATTTCGGGAACGCAGCCTTCTCGTCCGCAGTCGCAAACCCCGCGAGCAGTAAAGTCGCCATCAGAATCGCCAACTTACCTCGGATCATGGGAAACTCCTGAGTGGGACGGGCCTCTGGCCTGCCCGCGAGAGATTGCAAGGCTCGCAGTTTACCCGCATAGCACGACGCGCGGCCACACCTGTGATAAGATTCCGAATCCGGAGGGGTGGAATCCTTGACCGCCCGCGCCGTCGCGGGACAATAGAACTGCTTCGAACCGCTGCCCGGAGGGCGAATGTCCGTACCGACCTCGCATAGGCCGAGCCGCGAATGGCTAACGCTCCTGATTGCCCTCGTCGTCGTGGGGGTTATCGTGATACCGCTCTGGAAACTGGCCGGCCCCGCGGAGACGCAGGAAGAGTTCCTGGCAAAGTGGAACCCCGAGCGCGTCGGCCGATTACTCCTCGGCCCGGAGCAAGCGGCGTGCTACGTCTGCTTCGCGTGGGCGAGCCTGATCCTTCTGGGACGGTGGCGTGAGGTCGGCCGACAGCGCGGCGCGTTCTACCTCGAACTCCTTCCGACCGATGAAGGCGCCCGCATCTTGCCCGAAGACGCCCGCCCGCTCGCACGCAAGGTCGAGCAGGTCTCGTCGCGGTACGGTCCCTCGGTACTGGCGACCATGATCCGCCTCGGCCTCGGCAAGTACGCGGTGAGCAAATCCGCGCCGGACGTGGCCGAGGTCGTCCGCACGCAAACCGATACCGAGCAGTCGCGGTTCGTCGCCACGATGGGGACCGTCAACTACTTGGCGTGGGCGATCCCCGCGATCGGCTTCCTCGGCACGGTTCGCGGTTTGGCCGGCGGCATGAGCATGGCCGGGTCGCAAGAGAACGAGATGGCCAAGTTCATCAAGCAGGCCACGGACCAACTCGGCATCGCGTTCGACTGCACCTTCGTGGCCCTCTCCTTGAGCCTGGTGTTGATGTACTTCCTCCACGCCGTGCAGCGGCGCGAAGAGACTTTGATCATCGACTGCCAGGACTACTGCCAGGCGAACTTGCTGCTCCGGCTTTACGAGCCGAAGCCGGAACCTGCGTTGATTCCCGTGAGCGAGTAGCGAGGCCCGCATGTTCGGATTCGGCACGAAGAAACCCGCCCCGGCCGCAGACCGCTCGAAACTCGTCGGCCTCGACCTGACGGCGAGCCGCGCCCGCGGCGTCGCCCTCGCCGTCGGCCGCACTCGGCCGTTGCTTTTGGACGATCCGGAAGAAGACCTGCTGCTGATGATCGACCTCGGCAAGCGGACCACGACCGTCGGACGGAGCGGCTACGCCAACTGCCGGCGGTCGCCGCACTTGGTCTGTTCGAACTTCTTACCCCAACTCGGCCACGCTCGGCAGTGGCAAGCGGGCCGGCATTCGCTCTCGCCGGAAGAGGCGTTGAAGCGGTCGTTCGACGAACTTCGCGAACCGGTCACGGCGGAAACCGAAGCCGCGGGGTTGGTCCTGCCCGTGTATTTGACCGCGACGCAGGCGAAGGCGACGACGCGCATCGCGAAGGAGTGCCGCCTGCCAATCCGCGGAACGACCACCGCCCCACTCGCCCTCGCGGCCCATCGCGCGGTCTGGGTGCTCGATCCGACCGCAGCCCCGCCCAAGGATTCCCGCCGACCGGACTGGGTCGTACCGATCCGACAAAATTCCGTAGGCCCGGCCGCGATCGTCGTCGTCGATGCGGACGAGTTCGCCCTCCACGCAACCGTCGTCGGCATCGAACCTGGCGAAGTCAAACTGCTCGGCCACGCGGTCTGGCCGAAGCTTTCGTTCAAACTTTGGAAGGACCGGCTGCTCGACGCGATCTCGGATCGCTGCGTGCGCGTCTGCCGCCGCGATCCCCGCGATTCCGCGGACGCGGAGCAAGCGCTGTACGAACGACTCGACGAGTCGTTGGATCGCGTTCGCTTGGGCCAACCCGTCTCGCTCACGGTCCGCTCGGAGCACTGGTATCAAGACTTGATTCACCGGCCCGACGAGTTCGACGCGTTCTGTTCGCCCCTCGCGAAGTCCGCGGCGGACGGGCTCGGAGAAATGCTAAGAACTGCCGACTTGGGAGTGCCGCCGCGGGCGGTCTGGCTGACGGACTCGGCAGCCCGGTTACCAGGGCTCGCTGTCGCTGTCCACCGCTCGGTGCCCGAGCAAACGCAAGTGCTCGCCCTTTCCGCGAACGCAGTGGCGGATGCCGTCGCGGCGCTCGTTCCGCGATGGCTCCGCGACGAGTTGCCCCGCGGACACCTCGATGCACTGATCCCGCTCGACGAAATTCCAGCCTCCAAATCGAACGCCGTCCAACCTCGTCCGGCTTTGCCTCGCGGCTAACCGACACGGAACCGTCGCCATGCGCGCCCGCCACAAACCGCCGAACCTCGTGAGCATGTGGATGCTCGACGTGTTCTGCTGCGCCCTCGGCTGCGTCACACTTCTGTGGTTGCTGAATACCCGCGAGGCCGGAGTCCAGGCTTCGCGCGCTGGCTCGGCTCTCGAACTGCTCAACAAGACCGAATCCGAATTGAAATCGAAGCAGACGGAACTCTTGACCACGATGGCCGAGTTCGACCGCGACCGCCGCCGGCTCAACTCCGAGATCGAGGACCTGGCGGGCAAACTTCTCGCAATGACGACCGAACGCGACGAGACCGAGAAATTCCTGGCGAAGACCAAAGAAGACCTCGCCGCCACGGAAGGAAAGCGCATCGCGGCCGCGGCCCGGTCGCAAGAATTGGACGACATGCTGCAGCGGAAGCAGAAGGAAGCGAAAGACCTGACCGTGCGACTGACCGCGGCCACGACCAATTCGGACGACCTCGCGAAGCTCCTCCGACAGAAGGAACGCGAGCGCGAGGACGTGGCCCTGAAAGCGAAGAAGGCCGAAGACCAACTCAACGACGTGGACGCGAAGCTCCGAGCGATCGCCAAGGAAAACCAGGACGCGAAGTCCGACTTGGCGGCGATGAAGAAGACCGGCGACGAACTCGCCCAGGCCAAGGCGACAATCCGCGACATAACGAAAAAGGCCGACGAGAACGCCGTGCAAATCATCGATCTTCAAGGGCAGAAAGCGAAGCTCGCGGACAAGTACGACAAGCTGCAGCGCGACAGCGAAGCCCGCTTCGCCGGCATCGCGCTCACCGGTCGGCGCGTCGTTTTCGTGGTCGATATGTCCGGGAGTATGAAGCTCATCGACGACAAGACCGCGGCCCCGGACAAGTGGAGCATCGTCGCCGAGACCATCGGCCGCGTCATGCGGAGCCTGCCCGAACTCGAACAGTTCCAGGTGGTGACGTTCTCCCGCAAGGCGCAGTACCTTTTCGGCGAGGGCGAATGGCTCCCCTACCAAGGCGAAGCGTCCGTCCGCCGGACGGTCGATACGCTCAAGAAGATCGACCCCGCGGGGGATACGAACATCTACGAAGCGATGGACCTGACGTTTCGCCTCAAGTCGGGCGGGCTCGACACGATTTACCTCTTCAGCGACGGCTTACCCACGAGCGGCCAGGGGCTCACGAGCGACGAGGAGAAAAAGCTCACCGACGCGGCCCGCACCGAGAAGTTGGCCCGCCACCTGCGCTCGACGCTGACGACGGTCTGGAACCGCCCCGCCGACCCCGGCCGCGTCCGCATCAACGCCGTGGGCTTCTTCTTCGAAAGCCCCGACGTGGGCGCGTTCCTCTGGGCCTTGTCGCGGGAGAACGACGGCAGCTTCGTGGGGATGAGCCGGCCGTAATCCGGCGTTCAATCGGGATAGCAAACGGCTGTACAATATCTGCAGCGTTCAGATTCCACCGGAGCACCCAATGACCACCGTGACGCTGGAAGAAGTCCAAACGCGATTGCCGGAATTGTTGGAGAACCTGCACTCGGGCGAACGCCTCACGATTACGAACAGCGGCTTACCGGTCGCTCAAATGACGAAAACCGAAGCGACTGTTGAGCCACGCAAAGCCGGCAGTTATTCCAAACCCGAGTTCTGGATGGCTCCGGACTTCAATGAACCCCTTGAGGAGCTCAAGGAGTCCACGGAGTGAACTACCTCGCGGACACCCATGCATTCCTTTGGTTTTGTCAAGATGATCCGCAGTTGGGCGCGGTCGCGAAGTTGATCTTTGAAGATCCGGCCAATCGCATTTTCTTGAGCATCGCGAGTTGCTGGGAGATATCCATCAAGACCGGCATCGGAAAGCTCCATCTCGGCGAGCCGAGCGCCGTCTACATTCCCTCGGCCTTGGCTCGCGTCCGATTCAATTTACTTCCGATTTCGCTCGAGCATGCCACCTTCGTCGAAACCCTTCCCCACCACCATCGCGATCCGTTCGACCGGATGATCGTGGCCCAATCGCTCCTCGAATTGATTCCCGTCATCAGCATCGATACGCAACTGGACCCTTACGGCATTCAACGAATCTGGTGACCTCGGTCTCACGCGGCGACTTCTGAAAGTATCATCGCCTCGCCGCGCTTCCGCTGGCGGTAGTACTTCAATCCCGGCACGAAGAACGACACGGCCGAGACGACTCCGAAGATGAGATGGCCGACCTCGGGGAAGACCGTCATGAGGCCGGCGGTGACGAAGTACGCAGCCGCGCCGAGGTAGAAGTGGCCGGAGAGCGTGCCGGCTTTGAAGACGAAGACCATGCCCGCGAGCACGGCCAAAACGGGCGAGAGGGTGAGCACGTCGAGCCCTTTGACGACCTCGATGACGAAGAGCCCGATGCTGCCGACGACGCTGCCGGCCCAGGCATGGGCGATCTGCCGTTCGACGAAGAGCACCGGCCCGCCGCGGCGGCGCAATCGCCAGAAGATCGTCCCCCACGTCAAGAGCCCGGCGCTCCATAGGGCGAGGTACGCGGGGTGCGATTTCACGCCGAACCACGCCATCACTTGCGTGAGCATGCAGAGCAAGAAAATCATCAGGCTGTGCCACATCCACAGCAGGCCCCAGTTTTCGAGGACCGAGGCGTGGTGCGTTTCGCGCAGCAAGCGGGAGACGAACGACCCGAGGCTCCCCGCGTCCACCGTCATCGGTTCGCCGGCGAGGAAGGCGTCGAGGTCCGCCGCGAGGGCCGTGCCCGAGGGGTAGCGGAGGTCGAGCGGCTTCTGCAAGCACTTCAAGCAGAGCAGTTCCAGATCGCGGGGGATCTTCGGATTGAACGACCGCGGCGGGACGGGATCTTGCTCGAGCACCATCAGAAGCGTATCGACCGCCGTGGCGGCTCGAAACGGCGGGCGGCCCGTCAGCAGTTCGTAAAGGATTGCCCCGAGGCTGTACACATCCGCGGCCGCGGTCACGCCTTTGCGGGCGGTCGCCTGTTCCGGGGCCATATAGCTCGGCGTACCCACGATCGCCCCGGTCCGCGTCAGCGCCTCCGTTCGGTCGATCCTCTTCGCCAATCCGAAGTCGGTGACTTTGACGGCGGCGATCGCAGAGCGCGGAGCGGAATCGCCCTCGGCTTTCGACTCCGCATTCCGCATTCCGGGTTCCGCACTCAGCAAGATGTTCGACGGCTTCAGATCGCGGTGCAAGATGCCGTGCTCATGCGCGTGCTGTACGGCCCGCGCCAGAATCGCGACGAGCCGAGCGGCCTCGCGGGCGGGGAGCGGTCCCTCGGCGGTTACTCGCTGGGCGAGCGTTTGGCCCTCCACGTACTCCATCGCGAAGTACGCCTGCGATTCGAAGTTGCCGACTTCGTAAACGGTGACGATGTTCGGGTGCTGCAACCTCGCGACGGCTTCGGCTTCCGCCTGGAATCGAGCCCGGTCGGACGCACTCGCGAGGTGCGCTTCGCGGACCATCTTGAGTGCGACGATCCGATTCAGCGACTTCTGCCGGGCCTTGTAAACGACGCCCATGCCGCCGCGTCCGAGTTCGGAGAGCAGTTCGTACTCGCCGAAATCCCGCGGCAAGAGATCCTGCGACACCGCGCTGTCACCGGCCGGGTGCAAGCCGTCCGCATGGGGAATCGTGGCGGAGAGCGGAGCGGAGCGAACCAAGTAAGCCACTTGCGCGACGGCCCAGAGTTCGCGGAGTTCCGCCGCCAAGTCCGGGTGTTCGCGGGCGGCCGAATCGAGGTTCGGGGCGTGGCCTGCCCTCGCCTCGTCGGCCAGTCGTTCGAGGAGCGCTGCCAGTCGGTCGTCGCGGTCGGCGGTCGTCATTCGAGGTCGGTGTCGTCGAGTTGGCCGAGGTAGTCCGCGAGCGCTTCCCCCGCGAGCCCGGCCAGTTCCTCGGGGTGTTCGAGTTCGATTCGGATGCCGCCCCACGGTTCGCGCGGGTCGATTCGGACCACCATGTCGATGAGGTGCTGACCGAGGCGATACGTCAGCCAGCCGACCTCTTGTGGCTCGAAGACGCCGTTCGGATCACCCGCGATGATGGAGACATCCGGCCGTTCGGGAGACACGAGCTTCGCCGTGGCGCGGATCGTCGCTTTCAAATTCGCTTGCACTTCCTCCGGCGGGGGGAGCAACTCCCAGTCGCGCCCTTCGACTCGTTGATACAGCAACCAACCGCCCTCAGTCGAGCGGAAGTCGATGCTCTCGGCCCGATCTCGCAGGCAGGTGAGCAGCATGACGTGCAGGAATCGGATCGGCTCCGGTTCCGAACTGAGTTGCGTGGACGAGACGAAGGTGAGCACGGTTAGCACTTCCGGTTATTCGACGGCCTCGGACGATTCGCCGGGCAAGAGCACGCCCCGCAACCGGCGGAGGGCTCGGAGGTAGCGCATGGACGCGGCGGCCTCGGTGAGCTTGAGCAGTTTGGCCACGTCTTGGTTGGCGAGTTGTTCGTGGTGCCGCATGAGGATGATCTCGCGGTCGTCGTCCGCCAATTGGTCGATCGCGGTCGTGAGTCGGCGGGCGAGTTCGCCCTGGATCGCTTCGGACGCGGGGGTGCGATCGGTCGAAACGAGTTGGGCCACGAGCGAGTTCGAGGATTCGTCCGCCCACGCGGGGCGGGCAATCGCCTGCTCCTTATCGATGCTTCGCCGCTGGGCGGTGCGGTGGCGGCGGTGCGTATCGATGATGCGGTCTTGGGCCAAGTGCCGCAGCCAGAGGTGGAACGGCATACCCGGGGACTTCAGGTACTCTGTCAGCCGTTGGTTCGCCTCGATGAGCACGTCTTGAACGATGTCCGAAGCATCCACGCGGCGAGCGAGCACGGGGTCGAGCCGGAGGTCGATGACGCGGCGGAGCGGTTCGCGGAAGCGCACGAAGAGTTCGTCCAGCGCGCCGTCTTTGCCATTGCGGGCGTCGTCGAGGAGTTTGTCGGTATCTTCGGGGGTCGGCCACATGGAGGGATTGTAGCCGGGTTAGCGGAAAAAGTCGGCGACCTTCGCAGAGAAGCCGGGGAGTTCCGGATCGCCGGAGAGGATTTCTTTTGAACCGAGTGCGAGCGGATCGACGCCGCGACGGTGGACCGTAACCGTTTTGAAATAGGGATTGAACAGCCACACGACGGGAACCCCGCAGTCGAGGTATTCTTTGACCCGCTCGACGATGTCTTCAAGATGGTCGGAGGGCGACTGGACTTCGGCAATCAGCATCGGCGGGCCGACGATCAAGGTCGTGTCGTCGGAATCGATATCGGTTTGAGCGGCGGTGATCACTGCCACATCGACGCCGGCCGAAATCGTGGCTGGAGTCGTTCGCAGACGAAATCCCGCTTCTCCCGAGACAATTTCGCAGCGAGGTTCGGGTTGGCTCATTGCCCACATGAAAAGCAAAGCCGAGATGCGACTTTCCGTCATGCTGTGGTGCTTGTTCCGCATCGTCATGTCGGTGTCCCCATTCTCGCGGAGTTCGCCACGGATCAGCCAGCGTTCGACTCCGTCGTTCGGGAGGGCGAGGAACTCCTCGGCCGTCATCAGCGGTTTGGCGAGCGTTGCGGTAGTCATGTATTGAACCTCGGTTTCATCCGTATTGTAATCGAAGGGCGATCGGGCTGACACCATCGCCGGGATTAGACGCTTCTGCGAAGCGTCGCCGAACGGGTTGGGAACGATGATCTGGACCCCGCCGCCGGGCACGCTCGGGCTCATTTTCGATTGCGACGGCACGCTCGCGGACACGATGCCGCTCCACTACCGGGCGTGGACGGCCATGCTCGAGCCGCGCGGAATCGCCTTTTCGGAGGCGAGGTTCTACCAACTCGGCGGAATGCCGACGGCGGGGATCATTCGCCTGCTGAGCGACGAAACCGGAGTGGCAGTCGCGGACATTCCCGCGATGGTCCGCGAAAAGGAGGCTTCGTTCCTGGAGTACTTGCACACCGTGACGGCGATCGATGTCGTTTGCAAACTGGCCGAGTCGTACCGCGGCCGACTGCCGATGGCCGTGGCGAGCGGCGGTTATCGGGACGTGGTTCGACAAACTTTGGCAACGATCGGCGTGCTCGACTGGTTTCAGGCGATGGTCTGCGCGGAGGATACGGCCAGGCACAAGCCGGACCCCGACGTGTTCCTCGAAGCGGCGAACAGGCTCAAACTCGAACCATCGAAGTGCGTCGTTTTCGAAGACACGGACATCGGCCTGGAGGCAGCCCGGCGGGCGGGAATGGCGGGGGTGGACATCCGAGCTTGGCGATGAACGGGCGACTATTCTTCGTCGCTTTTGCCTTCGGGCAGACCGATGACGGGCGGGAACAACGCGGCGACGGGGACCGAGAAACCGGGGAGCACATCGCCCGCGTCCAGCGTGCTGTTCGGACTAAATACCCGCGGTGGAAGCTCGGGCGAAGTATAGGCGTGAATCGTCTGCACTCCGGGGTAAATGAGCCACACCAGACGAGCCCCCGCTTGCAAGTACTCGAAGGCTTTTTTCAGCACTTCCTCGGCTTCGTCCGTAGGGCTGATGACCTCGACCATCAAATCTGGGACAACATCTAACGGATTCCCGCGATAAGGGATCGGCCGATCTTCCGGCCACCGCTCGAAGGAGACGAAAGCCACGTCCGGCTTGCGGTTTCGATTGAGGTCTCGCCGAAGGGGTACGCGGAAAATTGCATCCATATACGATTCGCCAGTACCTCGATCAAGTGAGTACGCACTGAGGTGCTTGTTCAAGCGATTAGCTACTGCTGCGGAATAAATCCCCATCGGTTGGACCTCCACGACTTCGCCGTCGATGAGTTCGTATTGCTCCGGCAGCTTCGGTGCGGCGGGGAGTTCGAGAGTCGTCGCCATCGTTGATACCTCCAGGGACAGTAAACCATGCCGCGTGATTCGCGTCAATCGCCCGCCGGTTCATCTTCAGTTTCGGGGAACAACTCG
>Ga0105048_10008048_pt1 | contig 16897 bp, 7 predicted proteins | sample MAT05_FD_78382 | JGI IMG/M metagenome (GOLD analysis project Ga0105048, IMG submission 78382) | Freshwater microbial communities from Lake Fryxell liftoff mats and glacier meltwater in Antarctica - MAT-05 | ecosystem: Environmental > Aquatic > Freshwater > Ice > Liftoff microbial mat | place...
GGCGTGCCGTTCTCGAAGTACATCGCACTCGACTTACCCAAAGGGCGCGGCCGTCGCATTCTGTCGTTCGTTGAAGAGGGCAAGCCGAAACCGGACGACAAACGCAAGCCGGACGTAGCCGTCGTCGAATGGCAAAAACACCGCGGCAAGGTGGTGGTGTATGCGAGCACGTTCAATGCCGAGTGGAACGAATGGCCGATCCTCCCGAGCTATCTGCCTTTCGTTCACGAACTGTTACGGTATGTGGTGGCGAACCCCACGCGCCGCAATTATCGCGTCGGCGATGCCATCGAAGAGTACGTCGGCGAAGCCACCGTGGGTTCGACGGCAACTCTGACTTTACCTAACGGCACGTCGGAATCGGCCACGGTGGCCGTCCACGAAAACGGCGGAGTGGTGCGGTTTCCCGATACGCACCTCGGCGGGTTGTATCGCCTCGCGGCGGGGCCAACGCAAGGTTCGTACCTCGCCGCAAATGTACCCGAGACGATACCCGGCGGCGGCTCGGAATCCGATTTGCGCCGCATCAATTCGGAGGTGCTGAAGGCGATTCACCCGACGATTCAAGTCGTTCGCGAAATCGAACAAATCGTGCAAACGAGCAGCGATGGCACATCGATCGTCGTTGCGCCGAAGCCACATGGACCTTTACTAGCAAGAATATTCGTGCTGTTGGCGCTCGCCGCATTCGCGGGGGAACTCATCCTCGCGTGGCGACTCGGTCCCGCACGGTCAGCCGTCGCGAATGGCTCGCCGCCCGAAATATCGCTAGGCATCCGATGGTCGAAAATCTTCGGTTGGCCGCTGTTGTTCGTGGCCGCTGCGGTGATCGCCACGAGCTTGCACGGGTTGTGGTCGGGAGAATTCCTCAGCTACATTCCGCATGGACATCGTCACCTCGTCGAGCGTGTGGCGGGGTTGCCGGCGGCCGAAGCCGGTGAAGGAACCCGCTGGCGACTCGAGTCTTCGCCCGCACTTTCGCGGTCGCCGAAACTCGACCACCGGCTACTCGGTGGCCTCGCGCTCTTCTCGTTCGCCATCGTCGTTTGGCTGTACCGCAACGAGAGCCGCGCGACCGCCGGTTGGCGCAGCGTCGCACTGCCCGCTGGCCTGCGGTTGTGTGCGTATATGCTAGCCATCGTCGTGCTGTTGCCGCAACTGCGCATCGCTTTCGATCGCGAAGGTTGGCCCGACATCGCGATTCTCATCGACGATTCCGCAAGTATGGCACACCGCGATGATCTTCGCGATCCGGCGATCCGTGCGAAGGCGGACGAACTTGCCAAGATGTCTGGCGTCGAGTTGCCGCAACGAATCGAACTCGCGAAGTGGCTACTGTTGCGGCCCGATTGCGATTGGCTGACGAAACTGCTCGTCGACAAGCAGTGGAAAGTTCATTTGTTTGCCGTGTCGGATCAAACGCGATTTCTGGCGAGTGCCAACGATGCGAAGGAACGTGCGACCGTTGCGATGGCCATCAATGACATTGCCGCAAGAGGCGAATCGAGCCGGTTGGGCGATGGCGTCCGCTCGGTGCTAAAGACCTTCCGGGGAAGTTCGCTCGCCGCGGTGATCGTGTTGACCGATGGCGTGACGACGGCAGGTGACGACTTGCCGAAAGCGGGCCGCGAAGCCGCACAGGCCGGGGTGCCGCTTTACCTCGTCGGCTTCGGCGAAGCGAACGATCCACTCGACCTGAGCATCGGCGATTTGCGTTCCGAAGACACGGTCGTGAAAAACGACGAACTCCTGTTCGAGGCACGTCTGAGCGTGCGTGGCGTAGGTGTGCCAAAGGCGGTGCGTGCGACGCTCTCCGAGAAAGTCGGCGACGCGATCATCCCGCTCGACGAAGCGAACATCGTGCCCGATGCGACGGGGAAGCCGGTCGCGTTTCGGCTGCGTCACACGCCCACCCAACCCGGCGAACGCACGTACATCATCGAGGTTCCCACGGCTTCTGGTGAAGCTGAGATTGCGAATAACCGCATCGAGCGACAAGTTGTTGTCACCGAGAATCCGAAGATCCGCGTGCTGTACGTCGAAGGCTATCCGCGCTACGAATTTCGCTTCCTGAAAGTGCTTCTCGAACGGGAAGTCGAACCGGGCAGCAAGTGGAAATCGATCGAACTCAGTACGCTGGTACTCGATGCTTCAAACGATTACGCCACGACGGACCGCAGCGCGATCCGGAGTTTCCCAACGCGGAGTGAACTGTTCGACTACGACGTTGTCATTCTCGGCGACTTCGACCCGTCGCGTTTGCCGCACGCCAAACGCACCGTGCAAGACCTAACCGATTTCGTGAAACAACGTGGCGGCGGCTTGTTGTTGATCGCAGGGGAACACGCCTCGCCGAGTGCGTTATTCGCCACGACACTCGCTGCGGTGTTGCCGATCGCGCCGGTCAACGCGGGAGCGGACGTACCCGCGGCATCCACCGAAGAGAAGCCGATCCCGGCCGGTTATCGGCTCCAGCTGACGCCGGCCGGGCTGGCACATCCGCTGTTCCGATTCGCCGATGGCGATGTCGAGAGCAACAAGATTTTCTCGAACCTGAAGCCGCTATTCTGGAACGCTGACGGCTACGTGCGCAAACTCTCCGCTGAAGTTCTGGCGGTCCACCCGGAGCGAATGGCTGAAGGTGCGACTGGCGAAAATCATCCGCTCGTGCTCCAGCAATTCTCCGGATCGGGCCGCGTGATCTTCTTCGGATTCGACGAAACGTGGCGCTGGCGATTTCGACGCGACGAGGAACATTACAACCGCTTCTGGCGACAGGTGATTCGCACGCTATCGCGCAACCGCGTTTCCCGACTGGAAATTAAGACCGACAAGCAAACATCGTATCTTCGCGACGAACCGATCCGTGTGACGGTTCGATTCCCCGATGATGCCCCGGCCCCCGAAGCGACGACTGTGAAAGTGCGGATCGAACGGGCCCCACTTCGATTTAAGGATGGTTCGCCGCCGATCGGCGACACCGAAGCGCAGGCGATGCCGCTGAGCAAAGTCGAAGGCAGTCGCGGGACGTATCAAGGCACACTCGCACGTACCCCCGAGGGCGAATATCGCTTTCGTCTGACCGAACCCGAATGGCCCGGCACCGCACCGAAAGCCGAGGCGAAGGTACTGCCGCCACCCGGCGAGCGCACGCGCCTAGAAATGAACGTGACCGATATGGCCCGCGCCGCCGCCGAATCGCGCGGTAAATTTTATACGCTGCTCGACTACGAAAAACTGTTGGACGAGTTACCCGAGACGACGCGACTACCACTGAACCAACCGTGCCCGCCAGTGCCGATCTGGAACCACGCGGGGCTGTATGCGTTGCTGTTACTGCTCTTTGCAGTCGAGTGGGTTTTGCGGAAGCGCGAACGACTCTTATGATGTTCTGAGCCAATGCCTCGGGAGTATCGCCGATGCCCCTCGTTCTTCGACCGCCGGGTTATGACGCACCGCCGCTTACCGAGCGATTGCGTTCGTTGGGGCGGACTCGTCGATTGGTTCGAGTATCTACCGGCACGTTCGCGCTCGTTGCTTGGCTCGGGTTCGTTCTGGCGCTGATTTGCCTACTCGATATTGCCTTCAATCTCTCCGCATCGCTGCGCGCCATCGGGCTGCTGACGTCACTGGTTGGCAGTGGCGTTCTGCTCTTTCGTGGCATCGTGCAGCCGAGTCGCGAGTCGGTGCGGCCACTCCGAATTGCGCACATTTTGGAATCGCGGTTCCCCACGCTCAACGATGCGCTCGCCAGTGCGGTGTCGTTCCAAGATCGCACGGAAATGCCGCGCGACCGCGGCGAAAATTCGTTCCGAAGTGCTGCAATGAAGCGAGCCGAGCACCTCACAGACGATTGCGATACGCAATCGATTATTCCCACGGGGAAGCTTTGGCGGGCGTTCGGGCTGATGTTCGTGGGCCTGCTGGCACTCGGGCTGGTGACGATCGTTTACGGCAATCGTGCGGCACACGCGGGGGTGAGATTATTCGACCCGTACGGCCAACATCCGTGGCCACCGCGCACGACGCTCGAACTCCTCGAACCGCCGACACTACTTGCGCGCGGCGAATCGTTGACGGTGCAATTCCGCGTATGTGGCGAGATTCCCGACGATGCCGCGATTCAACTTCGTGCGGCGAACGGCTCGATTCAAACCGACCGCGTACCGTTGGTAAACGAGGGTGATGCTGCGAACGGTCGCGTCGTTCTCGGGCCGGATCGCGTGTCGGAGACGTTCGAATTTCAAGTAACCGCAAACGATGCCGCAAGCGTTTGGCAACGTGTCGAAGTCGTGTCGCCACCGAAGTTGACGTTGCTCGACGGTCGGCCGACGCCGCAAATCCGGCTGACATACCCACGCTACACGGGTCTGCCCGCACAAGACCTTCCCGATGGAACGGGAATCGTAACCGGCGTGTCGGGTATTCGGATTCATCTTCGGGCGAAGGCGGATCGGCGAATTCGCACGGCGGTGTTGCACTACCAAGGCGATACGTCCGCGAACCAGGTGGCCGCCGCAATCGCGCCGATTGCGGCAACGAACCCGTTCGCGATGTTCGGCAGCCAACTCATCGCGGATCGATTCCTCGAAGATCTGCCGCTCCAAATTCACGATTCCGAAGGCCAACTTCTTGAGGCGGATTTTGCCCCGCCGCTCAACGGAATCTACGCGCTCCGCTTCACCGACGAACGCGGCCTCACCGGTACGCGGCTCATCGAAATTTCAACCACACTCGACCCCGCGCCGATGGTGACGATCGACAAACCGCGTGCGGGGCAAGATCCGTTGCTTTTGCTTCCCACGGCGAAATTGCTCGTTCGCACCCGTGCTGACGACCGCACGTTTGCCGTCCGCCAATTGAATTGGGAACACCGTAGCGGTGAGGAACCGTATCGCGTCTGGCCAGCGATCGATGCCGAACGCAACGCGATCACGCTGCAAGCGGTGGTGGGCACCGCGACGGTGACGATTCGTCCGCAGCCGCAGATTCTCGAAGACGAACAAGTGGTATCCATCGCGCAGTTCGCGAATGCGGCCGGCAAACCGCCCTCCGATGGTGACGTAATTTTCCTACGGGCGATGGCGACCGACTGGGATGATTACACGATCGACAAAACGCCAGGTCGTAGCCCGGAAGTCGAAATTCGCATCTTGTCCGCAGAGTCGATGAAGGCGTGGTTGCAACGGGAAATCGTCGCACTGCGCCCCGAATTGGCGCGGGTTCGCGACTTGCAACTCGATGCGAACGCGAAATTAAATGAAGCCCAAAAGGCACTCCCCGCCACCGATCCGCTCGACCGTGCCGAACAGGCGCAGCGTGTGGCACGTGCCCCCGTTACCGATCCGCGTGCGGGTTTGAAAGCGAAAACCGAGCGTTTGCGCGATGTCGTTCGACGCAACGCATTGCCGAACTCTGCCACGACCGAGCGAGTCGAATCGCTGGCACGCACAATGGAAGAGCTCGACAACCGCTTCATGGAAACGATCGAGCCTGAGATCGCGAACGCCAAACGCACGGCGGGAACACCCGCGGCAAATAAAGCAATTGAGAGTGCGAAGAAGAATCAGAATGGTGCGCTTGACCGTTTGAATGCGGCCATCGAAGACCTCGAACCGTGGGCGAGCGCGAACGAACTTCGCAGCGACATTCGCACGTTGAAGAACGCCATCGAACGGGCCGTGGCCGATGCCGCGAAGCAAGCCGAGCGACGACCGGCTGGCCAAGCCCTCGAGAAGCTGACGCCACAAGACCGCGCCGGGATCGAACGCTCCGCGGCCGAGTTGGAGAAAGCGGCAACCGATGGGGCGAAAGCAATTTCCAAAACCGAACGAATCGCCCAAGAGAAGCGCCAACAGGCGACGGCATTGAACGCCCTCGCGGACCAAAAGAGCCGCGATGCGAAATCGCAACCGGCTGCGGAAGCCGAGGCATTGGCCCTTCGCGAGAAAGCAAAACAAGCCGAGTCTGAAGCCAAGGCACTCGATAAAGCGGCGGAGACGGCAGGGAAGCGCGGGCTAACCGACGACCTTCGGAACGCGGCCGAAGCCCAACGCCGCAACCAATTCGGAAAAGCGGGAGTGGTCGCACAGAAGGCCGTCGATCGCTTGGACAAGATGACGAAAGAACTGTCCGACGAGAAATCGGAATCGGTCGACGAGCTTGCGAAAAAGCGAAAACAGGAAGGGGCCGAGATCGATTCCTTGACGGCGCAACAAGAAGTGCTTTCGAAAAAGATCACCGAAGCCGGTGCCAAGACTGACCCCACCGAGCGAGCCGAGTCGTTGAAGAAACTAGCCGAAGAGCAGAATCGGTTATCGGAAAACGTCGAAAAACTGTCGCGGAAACTGCAACGCGAAGGGGCAACCGATTCGGCGGAGAAGTTGCGGAAGGCAACGGAAAATATGCAGCAAGCCCGCGAGGAACTCAACGAGGGACGCGCCCCGAACGAGGAACTCAACGACGCGCTCGACCGGCTCGACGATGCGAAGCAATCGCTCGATACGGAGCGTGCAAAGGATGCCGAGCAACTCGAACGCGAGAAGCGCGAGCAACTCGTGGAACCGCTTCGGGCATTTCTCGAAAAGCAGAAGGCCGCTATAGCCGAGTCCGAGCGATTGACCGCCACCGTCGCGCGAGCCAAGAAGTGGGAACGGCCAATCGTCGCCAGTTTATCATCGCTTGCGGACCAGCAAAAAGCACTCGCGGCCGAAGTCGTTCGCTTCGCCGAAACGAAACTCGAAGTGCAAAAAGTCTTCAACCGAATGCTGCATCAAGCCAGCGAGAATATGGCGAAGGCGGCGACGCGAATTGAAGACCGCAAAGCCGATGCGCTCACCGCCGATCCGCTCGCATTCGAGCCAGAAACCGAACGCGCCGCGGATGAAGACGCCCGTCGCCCGATGCGACTCGCGCTACGCCGTTTGCAACAAATCGTCGATTCGCTAAAAGAGCCAGACAAGCCCAAACCGCCAATGGCCCCGGCCCTGCCACCGAAAGATGGCGATGGCAAACCGCCTACTGCGGAAGGGGCTCCACCGAGCGATGGCCTGCCCCCGCTCGCGCAACTCAAGGCACTTCGCGATTGGCAGAAGGAAGTCAACGCGATGACCGAAGAGTTTGCGAAGTCGCACCCCGACGCCGATAAGTGGACCGAAGACGAAGTCGCGGAGTTGAAGAGTCTGGAACAATCGCAGAAGGATATCGCCGAACTTTTCGAGCAACTTTCCGCCCAGTTTCTTCGCACCGAGGAGCAGCCATGATGCGTTTCATTTGTGCGATACTCGGCATCGCTGTCGGTGCGATGTCGCTGACTGCCGGTATTGCACCGCTGATCCCGCGTGTGATTTTACCCGCGAAGGCGCTGCCGAAACCCGAAGCGGACATCGCACCCATCGAAGGCGACGATGTCGGATCGGTGGCGAATCGCATCGTGAAAGGCACGAAAGCCGTCAGTGAAAAACTGTCGGGGCAAGACACCAGCGAGGAAACGCGGAAGGATCAAAAGCAGGTCGCAGACGATATCGAAGCGCTGATCAAGCTGCTCGAAAATCCGCCACCGATGAGCGACCAAGGCCCGCCACCCCCACCGATGCCAAACGATGGCCCACCGCCGCCGATGAAAAACAAGGGCGAAACGAAGCCACAAGGTGGCGAAGGCAATCGGCCACGAAGAACTCGCCCGCAAGCCGGTAAGCCGAACAAACCCGAGAACACAGCGATGCCGAAGCCCGGTGAAGGCCAACCGCAAGCCGAGAAGCCCGAAGGGCAACCGATGCCGATGGGTAGCGGTGCGGAACCGGGTGACAAAAAAGCCGGAGCCGGCGCGCCGATGTTGCCACTTGCGGAAACGATTGCGAAAGATTTTTGGGGGCACCTCCCCGAACAACCGCGGCAAAAGATGATGCAATTTTTCCGCGAACAGTACCTGTCGAAGTACAAGGATCTGTTACCGCAATACTACTCGGCGATCTCCGAAAAAGACAAGAAGGCGAAGAAGTGAACTCGAACGCCATCACTCGTCGTGGGTTTGCGCGTGCGACATTGCTCGGCGGCGTCGGCGCGGCGGTCGCGCTGGTTGGCCACGCGCAAGATGGCGCGATGCCCGCACCGACCGACCTCGTGACGACCGAAACGCAGATAGCAATCAATCGCGGGCTGGCGTACCTCGCCCGCTCGCAACGCAACGATGGTTCCTACGACGATAACTCGGGGCCGAATGCCGCCATCGTCGGCCTCGCGGGATTGGCGCTCATGGCGGGCGGGCACCAACCGGGGCGCGGCGAGTACGGAAAAATCGTCAGCCGCGCGATGGATTACCTACTTTTGAAGTCCGCAACGGGTAGTCCCGTCGGTTACATCAACGGCGGCGAAAATGCGTTCCAGCACGGCGGCGGTATGTACCAGCACGGTTTCGCCACGCTGTTCCTCGCCGAACTTTACGGGATGATGCCGACCGCGAACCGGCAACGGCGTCTCCGCGATGCACTCGAAAAAGCGACGGCCGTCATCGTGCGTTCGCAGAACAAACTCGGCGGTTGGCGGTACGATCCGCGACCGAGCGAAGCCGATGTTTCGGTGACGGTCGCGCAACTCATGGCGCTACGGGCCGCACGCAATGCGGGGTTGTTCGTGCCGAAGTCGACGATCGATGCGGGCGTGAAATACATCAAGGGGTGCCAGCTCGACGACGGCGGTTACACCTACATGGTCGGCACGAACCAGGGTTCGTTATTCCCCCGTTCGGCGGCGGCATTGGTCGGCTTGTTTAGTGCGGGAATTTACGATGGTGACGTCATCGATCGAAGCGTGAAGTACCTCAAACGGTTCGTCCCAGCCAAGCGTGGCTTCAACGATATGGCGAGCGAACGCTACTACTATTACGCACACTATTATGCCGCACTCGCGATGTGGACGGCAGGCGGAACCGCGTGGGCCGAGTGGTTCCCCGCGATCCGCGACGACCTGATCGCACGCAGCCAAGGGCCGGGAAACATCTGGGCCGACTTCGGCCACGGCCCCTCCTACGCCACCGCGATGGCCTGCATCATCTTGCAACTGCCGAACAACTACCTGCCGATTTTGCAGAAGTAAGTTCGTCGCTTATTCCGGCGCGGCACTCACGGTCTTTCCACAGCCCAACGGGTTCTCGCCGGGCGGGAGTTTCGGCTGCGACCAACGCAGGTACACCTCGAGCAATACCCCCGATGTGAAGATGCCGACGCTGATCCACTGCGAAAGCGTCAGCCCGAAGGCGTAAGTTGGCTCGATGCGAATCGCCTCATTAATGAACCGGTGAATCGCGTAACAGAGCATCAACCCGACCATCACTTGCCCATCGTGCCGGCGAAACGTTTGAAACGAAACGAGCAAGAACGTGAGCAAGACCATGCTCACCGTTTCGTACACTTGCGTTGGGAAAAAGGTCACGGTTCGCGGCGTGTACGACACGGGAATCTTCGCACCGTTCCGTTCCACGACGAGTTCGATCGACGATTTCCCGCGCGGCCACGTACGGATGATTTCCCATAGGCCATCGTGCGAAAACACGGAGACCGCTGGTCGAAGTGTCTCCAGTTTCGCGCGAGTTTGCATTGCGTTTGCTTGCGAATCGTAGCCCGCAATCACTTCCTTGCCATCGTCGGCTGTGTCGCCGGATTCGAGAATTCTGCCACCACCTGCGGTGATGATTGCCTCGGCTTCGGTTACCGATGCGGCGGCCCCCGAAACTTCGAGCACGATGAAATTCGTCTTGCCGTTGACTTCGATAATCCGGTCGCCGGGCTGTAACCCAGCGGCTTCGGCGGCACTGCCGATCTCGATGGCGGCGATCACCGCACGTGGGTCGGCGGCATTCGATAGGTCGCGCGGTTTGAGCGAGAAGCCGGTCGTCGTTTGCAACCCGTGAATCTCCGGCAGGCGGTCTTTCTCGCCGGGCGGGAACGTCACCTGTCGGCGTGCGTGCGATGGCAACAAAGGGAACTGCCCGAGATGTGCCGAAAGTGGCACGGGCTGGCATTCTTCGCAAGCGACTTGGCCCCAACAGCAGCCGTTGAGGTAGCAGCCGATGCGCCCGACCGCCATGCCGATGGCGAGCATCGGCGCGACCGCGTCAGCGAGCTGCCAACCGTTGATTCCTAAGCGTTTCAACACGTATTTGCGGAAGATCAGGTAACCCAGCCCGCCGCCGAAGATTGACCCATAGAACACGATGCCTCCGTTCCAGATCTCGAAGAACGTCACCACCAGCATGAACGGCGACAGGCCTTTGAATTGTTCGTCGTAGTACTGGATCATGTATACGAGCCGCGCCCCCGCGATGCCGGTCAGGAACAGCAGGATCGCCATGTCTTGCAGGCGATCCTTGGGCAGCCCGACCTTTGCAGCCCGGCGACCGCCCCAGATTGTCACGAGGAAAAACGTAATAAACAGCATTGCGCCGAAGCCGTAGAGCGGCACCCCGTCCGGTGGCCGAAACCCCGACGTAAACGGCAAGTAAAAGAGTATCTGTTGCATGAGACGTTTCGCATCGGGAGAACGGAACTACGCTGTTCTTCTTACGCGAACCGCGTCGACGAAGAAAGCCCCGCGACATCGTCGCGGGGCTTTCGGGTTTTCGCGTTCCGCTCGGCGTTAGTTGCCGGGGGAAAGACCTTCGAGGCTACTTCCGGTTTGGCGGGCCTCTTCTTCGCTGTTGATGATGATTCGCGGCGTAACCATCAGCATCACGTGGCGGGTTTCTTGGCCGACGCCGACGTTCTTGAACAAGCGGTTCAGGTACGGCACTTGCGACAGTACTGGAGGCCCGAACTCGTTGCGTCCTTGCGACAGCGTCTTCAAGCCGCCCAGCAGAACCGTTCCCCCGTCTGGCACGGCCACGGTCGTTTGGGCCGTGATTTCCGTGAAGGAGGGCTGTTGGAAGAACTGCGTGAACGGGATCGGTTGACCTTGCGAGCCACCTTCGAACACAGGCGTAATGAACGTCGTGATCGGGAACAGTGGCACGGTCGCACTGGCGAGGGCCGTCAGCGTTGGCGTCAAGTTCAAGCGGACGAAGCGACGGTCGGCGGAGATCACCGCTTGTACCGTGATGCTGACACCCGGCGAACCAGGGCCACCCGCACCGGCATTCCCGATCGGGAAAGCGGTGTTCTGCGGCAGGTACACGAACTGCCCACCCACGTTGACCACTTGCAGGCCGGTCGTAAAGAACGCGAGGTCGTTGACGCCCACCGTCGAGGTTTGGCCGTTGAACAACGTCAGCTTCGGAGCCTGCATGATGTTCACGCGGCGATTGCCCTGCGCGGCTTCGAGGAACATGTACACCTGGATGTCGTTCAGGAACGCGAGGCCCAGCGACAGGCCACCGTTCGTGGTTGGCCCGAGTGAGGGTTGATACCCACCGAACGGAGGCAACGAGAGGCCGAAGCTACTCGGACGCACCGGCACGCCGAGGTCCGACGAGAACCCGCTAGCTGGCGAGTACCCGACGATGCCCTTGCCGTTGATGTCGTTGATGAACGGCTCGGGGCGGAAAGTACTCGTGGTGATCTGGCGTTCCAACGTCTGGTTGTTCGTCTTGATGTTCGCCTGAAAATCCACACCGACGCGTTCGAAGAACGTTTCCGACAGCGACACTACGCGGATTTCGACTGCCACCGACAGATCTTGCAACCGGCGGAGGGCATCGAGGAGATCTTGCACTTCGCGAACCACGTCGGCGGTCTGGTTGACGACCATCGCACCGCCGATGTCGTAGTACGCAATGTTACCAGCCCCGCCCATCTGCTGCCACGAACCGGGGCGAATCATGTTCGATACGAGATTCATCAACTGCTGGCTGTACACGGCCCGCTGTGGCGACATTGCGATGGCGCTGGTGATGCCACTTTGCAACGAGCCTGCGGCTTGGCCGGGTAGGAACGGCATTCCGTTTCCGGGGACGCCGTTGCCGCCGCTGACGAGTTCGCCGCCCTTGAGGCCGTTACTTTGAATCTGCGGCGCGATACCGGCACTGCCTGCTGCGCCCGTCAAGTTCAGGTTCGGCAACGCCTTCGTCGAGGCAATCGCCCCGGCGAGCGTATGGTGCGGCGAGAGGCCGTACTCGGGGATCGGCGTGACGAGGTCCATCACGTGGAAAACCTTCGTAACCAGACGCCCCTTCGAACGCTTCGTGGTCGTGACCTTCACCACGTTGTTTTCGACGACGAACGATAGTCGAGCTTTTTCGAGCACGATCGAAAGTGCGTCGCGGAGAGGCAAGTCTTTGACGTCTTCGGTGACGCTGACGCTATCGAGCGAAATCTTCTCGTCGTCGAGTGAGGCATCGTCGGAGACGATGTTCAGGCCGGACTTCGTGCGAATGTCGTCGAGCACATCTCGCAGTGGCTTGTCCTTCGCCTTCAAGGTGAACGACGAACTGAGCGTTTGCTCGATCCGTTGTTCGGCCGGCGTACGCAACCGCTGGTAGGGGTCTTCGCCACGCAGGGCAGCGATCCGCGAACGATTCGGGTCGACCCGCAGTGGGTCGTCGAGCGTCAATAAGGGGCCTTGCTTGTTCGCATCGTTGAGGCCACCGTAAACCATCAATTCGTTATCGCTCTTGATCTGTTGGAACTCGGCCACTCGCTTGTTGGTCTTCGCTTGCTCGTAGATAAACGTCAACGTCGGATCGTCGAGATCGAGCTGCTTTACTTGCAGTGCCAGCGATTCCGCGTCGCGGAACTTCCTGGCCTTCATCATCGCGTTGATTTCGGCGACCTTCTTCTTGATCTCGTCTTGCTTCTGCGCCTCGGCCACGTTCGCGGTCAACAGCGTCTTGCGAACCGAAACCTTCTCGTCGGTTTCTCGCTTGATCACGTCGATGTTGTGCTTGAGCTTGCCGTACCCTTCGAGGCGGGTTTCGACGCCGCGAAGTAGGTTTGCTTGTCGCTGAGCCGTCTGACCGGAGGTCCGGATCTTGGCGGCGTACTCTTCGAGAATCTTAATTGCCGCATCGGTTTCGCCGCGACCCCACGCCGCACTCGCGGCGTTCATCGTGTCGAGGCCATCTTGGCGAAGTTTCTGGAACGCGACTTCGTTCATCGCGTTTTGTTCGCTGGCCAGCGTGCTGACCGGCTTCTCGGTCGCGGCGACTTGCTGAATCGCAGGCGCGGCCATCGGTGTGCCGGACTTCGCGAGGCAATCGGTCATCAGGTCGGCGGCTTTGGCCTTCTGTTCGGCGGTCATCAGTGCGGGATCGATCGCACCGAATACCTGAAGGGCTTGGTCGTACTGCTTCTGGCCGTGGGCTTGCACCGCATTTGCGAATGCAACCGTCGCCATTTTCTGGTTTGCACTCGTGGCTTCGACGTCGATTGTGCGAAGCATCGCTTGCGCGTTCACCTTCGCCGTCGGGTCGCTGTTGTGTGCTTCGATGGCCATTTTCTTGGCCATATCGAAGTTGCCCCGTTTCAATTCGGCTTCGGCTTGGGCCAACAGCGTGTTGCCCGTCACACGGGCCGTACCGGGCAGTTCCACAATCGCCATCGGCAGCTTGACGCTATCGACGGGAACGAGCATCTCCCCGTTCGGAGTTGGCAGGCTACCGACGACGTTGATACCTGCAGGCATTGCGATCGGGCTGATCTTCGCGAGGCGATCGTCGATCGACTTCGAGTACAAACCGAGGCCACCCGAAAGCTGGCGTGCGGTGTCGAGTGCAGCTTGCGCGTTGCCGGTTTGTTTCGCAGCGATCTGCTTGTCGGCGTCTTTGACGAGGCTCTCGATCATGTCGCGGCCGGAAGCCTGTGCCGACTGAAAGAGTTGCTCGGGCGAATCTTCGCCGGGTCCGAAGGCGTTCGCGAGGCGATTGTCTTCGGCCAACTTGCGGGCGGCGTCGGCTTTGACTCGCGCTTCTACCACCATGTTCTTGGCGAGTAGCGCACGGCCTTCTGCGACGAGACGAGCGACTTCCGCTTTCGCGGGGTTCACCAGTTCTGCCACTGCGGGCATCGGGGTGAACGACGGCAGAGTCGGTGCGGGCAGTGCGGCCATTGCCGGACGCACGTTCTTCTCACCCGCGAACGTCTTCGCGGCCACGGGCACGATACCTGCTGGCTTGGTCGCGCTGCTCTTGGCGATGCTCGTTTCGGCGGTTGCAGGCATCTTCTTGCGAAGCGTTGCCTTGGCCGTCTCAATTTCGCCGATCAGTTTGTCGGGCTTCTCGCTGAAGTCCCACATGCTGTACGCGCCGTGCAGGTTTTTCGCCTGGTGGGCCGTATTTAGCGCTTGTTCGAGGTTCTGCATCCGCTCGGCATCGTTGCGAACGGGCATCGCGAACAGCGTCTTCGACTTCTTGAAGAGCGTTTCGGATTGCACGCGGTCGGCCTTCGCCCGCGATTCTTGGACGTCTTTCATCAGCGAGGCCGGCGTGTCTTCGAAGAGACCCCAACGCTGGCCCTTGCTGCTACTCGCACGGTCGGCCTGATAGGCGAAGTCTTGCGCCTGATCGAGTTGGCCGCTCGCTAGCGATTGCCGACCGAGCTTCATCAGCTCCTTCGGATTGGTACTGGTGGCGACCTTCGCAGCACCGGTCGCCATTTTCTTTTTGGCGATCTCGGCGAGCAATGTTTCGGGCCGCGTCTCGGAATAGGCGAGCGTTGCCTTCAGATCTTGCGCCTGTTTGGCATAGATTTCTGCGGCGGCCGCATCGCCATTGGCGAGTGCCTGTTTTGCTTGCGCAATCAGCGCCCGCGATTTTTCGACGCTGCTAACCGGGCTGGTCGCCCGCTCGGCTGGCCGATCGTACCCCTGAGCCGCGACGACACCTGCGGTCGTACCGGCTAAAACCGGTACCAGTAACAGGCGGGCCGCCATGCCCTTCCAACCCCATTTTTTCGCCTGGAATGTCATGGTCCCCTACCCCTCCATTGGAAGACCGAGTGCGTGTGCTCAGCACATGCCTCCAAACATCGACGGTGTCCCCCGACCCCGCATGATGCGAAAGCAGCCCCGTACCAACCGGTGCGTAGCCCTGTTCAGCCCGTACGTGCGATTCAATCTCGCGTTCGGAGTGAAAGTGTGTGAATGCCGCAGCCTGATAGCTACGCCTCGTGTGGAGGTCAAGCGGTTTTTCCGCTTGTTACGCCAGATATTTCCATTATTTTTTCAGAACAGTTCAATTTGGCCGCATCTGAACTAGTATTGGGGGAAGTGCGGCAACGGGGCAGGCTCCGTCCGTCATCACTTACGCAACGTCCCTAACTACTGAGGTCACTTTCCCATGACGCGGTTCGCATTCCGTCTCGTTGTCGCCCTGTCCGTTCTCGGTGGTACGGCATTCGCCCAAACCCCGCCCCCCAAACTGAAACACCTGCACGGCCACGATTTGAAAGTCCGTAAAGCCGGCGAAGAGAACTTCACGCCCACTACGCAGAAAGTCGGCATCGAGTTCTTTCACGACACCACGGGCAACGCCATCGTCGCGCTCTCCGAAACGGGCAGTATTGCGGTCGCCACTTTTGCCGCACCGGGCGATGTGAAAAAGTCCGAGTGGCTATTCGCGCATAACTTCCGTGCCCGGAAGAGCAGTGAGGAAACCTTTACCCCCGAGACGAAGAAGATCTCCGTCGAGATTTTCCGCGACATCAGCACGAACAAACTGATCTTCATTTCCGATCTGAAGACGATCGCCCTCATGGATGCCCCCGCCAAGCTCGAAACCGACAAGGAACCGGTCTGGCACCACGCGCTAACGCTAAAAGTACGCGGGAGTAGCGAGGTCGATTTCAAAGTTGCAAAGAAGATCGGGCTGGAAGTGTACAAGGAAGGCAACAGCGGCGGATTGGTCTACGTCAGCGAAACCGGTTCGATCGCCACGGCCGCCGCACCCGCAGCGATTCCGACCACTGTGAAGGCACCCAAAGCGCTCTACGGGCTGAAGCTACAAGTGCGAAAAGCCGACGAAGGCGACTTCACCGAAGCCACCAAGACGTACGCACTCGAAGCATTCTCGGACCCGAACAGCGGCGCGATGGTGTACATTTCCGAGACTGGTTCGATCGCCACCGTCCCACTCCCCACAAGCATGAAGACCGACCAAGGCGTACGCTGGAGCCACGCTACGATGTACAAAGTCCGAAAGAGCGGCGAAGCGAACTTCGACAAAACGACGACGAAATTCGGCATCGAAGTCTTCGAAGACAAAAACACTGGCAACCTCGTCTACATCGCCGAAAACGGCGCAATCGCGGTGCTGGCGAAGAAATGAACGAATCGCGAACTTCCCGAAAGCACCATTTAAACCCCGTTCAGCCAGAGAATCCGAGTTTTTCGACCTCCGGATCGAGTTGGAATCGGGGCCAGAGTCGATTAACGATCGCGAGTGGGTCTCGATTGATTTCGTCGATGAATGATTTGCAGGCGTCGAAGAGGTCTCGAAGCGTATTGTGGCAGAAATGCTGCGTCACTTCTTCTCGCATCCATTTCCACAGGCCTTCGATCGGGTTCAGATCCGGGCTATAACCAGGCAACAGTTCCAGCGTGATACCCAACTCCACTGCCGTTTGCTGGACGAATTTCGCTTTATGCCACGGAGCGCCATCCCAAATCACTACGATTTCCGAGCCATCATTGCCGACCTATTCCTTGATACGGCGAAGAAATTCGGCGGTTGTTTCCTTATTGCACGAGCCTTCGGCCCATATCAGGCATTGGCCATCGCTGAAGTTGTAGGCTCCGAACCAGTTAGTGCGGTCGGATAACGACGCGCATCCGCTGACCTTCCCGAGTCGCTCGCCGATCCGACCCCACGAGTAACCCAAGTCCATGTCGCGGTGAAAGTGCGATTCGTCCACATAAATCAACACCACTTCCCGATGCACAACCCGCTCATAAAGACCCGCAAACCGTTCCATAA
>Ga0105048_10008051_pt1 | contig 16895 bp, 12 predicted proteins | sample MAT05_FD_78382 | JGI IMG/M metagenome (GOLD analysis project Ga0105048, IMG submission 78382) | Freshwater microbial communities from Lake Fryxell liftoff mats and glacier meltwater in Antarctica - MAT-05 | ecosystem: Environmental > Aquatic > Freshwater > Ice > Liftoff microbial mat | place...
CCGCCCGATGCCGGGTATCGAGGTCAGCCACTGCTACCACCTGGTCCCCCGCGGGGTCTCCAAGTCCCGGGCGGTTGCCGCCCACGCCCAGGCCCGCGGCTACACGTTGGACGAGACGATCGCAGTCGGAGATTCGGTCGAAGACCTTGAAGTGGCGCCTTCGGTCGGCAGGTTCTTCGTGGTCGCCAATGGCCCCGAAAAGGATCCCGGGGTGAGGACGGCGATGCGGGAATTCCCGAACGTCACCGTTACCGAGGGCCGAAACGGCGAGGGCTTCTACGAAGCCGTGGTCACCTCCCTTGTGGCCTGAGCTGACCATCTAGTATTCATGGTCCAGTTTTGATGACGAGCAGGAGATTCTGATGACCACCGAACAAGCAACCGTTGCCGAAGAGGAATACCTCCAGACCATCTTCTGGCTGATGGAAGCCGGCCTGCCGATCACCGGCGCCAACATCGCCCGCGCGATGCAGCTTTCGCCGCCCACCGTCCACGAGATGATCAAGCGGCTCGAACGCGATGGTTACGTGACCCGGACGGCCGACAAAATCCTCCACCTGACCGAAAACGGTCTGGCCGAAGCCGAGCAGATCACCCGTCGTCACCGCATGATCGAGCGTTTCCTCACTGACGTCCTCCACATCCCCTGGGATGAAGTACATGAAGAGGCAGAGCGCCTTGAGCACGCGATGTCACCGGTCCTCGAAAAGCAGATGCGCCTCGCCATCGGTGAAGCGACCACCTGCCCGCACGGCCATCCGATCGACGGGATCAGGGAGCCGGGCGCGCCCCTTGCCGACGTCGATGTTGGTGCCGAAGTCATGATCCTGCGTTTCGAGAACGAAGCCGAGGGCCTGCTCCATTACCTCAAGGACATCGGCCTCGAGCCCGGTCTGGAAGGACACGTGAAGTCCTCAGAGGTCGACGTGATCATCGTCAAGGCTGAAGACGGCGATCATGAAGTGACGAGGACGGTTGCCGAGACGGTTACGGTTCGAGCCAATCCAGCCCCGCCGCCACGGGCTGCTTTGCCAGACCAGCTCGTAATTTCACCTGATCGCTACGGGCGATAACCGCCCGTAGCTACAGGTGTTTCAGGCAACCGAGGCAATTCGCTGGATTCCCTCATCGATGAACTCGGGGGGAACCGAAGCGAATGAGAAGCGCAGGCTGGTCTGCCCACCCTCGAGCATGAAGTCGGTGCCGGGTATGAACGGCGCGCCCGCAGCCTTGGCTTTCGCTGCCAGATCGACCGTGTCGAAGCCTTCACCGAGGTCGGCCCACAGGAAGTAGCCGCCCCCGGGCACTACGAACTCGGCGGTCGGCAGGTGCTTGCCGAGGGCCGTGATCAGAGCGTCACGGCGCTCCTGAAGCGCGACCTTGCAGACTTCGATGTTGCGATCGAGTGCACCGGACTGGCAGAGCTCGAGGACCAGTGAGCCGGAAAGCATGTTCGGCGAGATGTAGGTCTCGTTCGCCACCTTGGCGAGTTCCTTGATCAGGCCGGCCGGCCCGGCCAGATAACCGGCACGCACTCCGGGGCTGACCGTCTTCGAAAAGGACGAAGCGTGGATCACGCGATCCGCTTTGTCCATCGAAAGCATGGTCGGCGGCGGATCTTCACCGAAAGGCAGCTCGCGGTAAGGGTCGTCTTCGAAGATCGTGAATCCGTGCTCGGCAGCCAGATCGACCAGTCGGACCCGTTTGTCCCCGGAGAGTGTGCAGCCCGCCGGGTTGTGAAAGTTGGGGATCAGGTGGACCAGCTTGACGGGGCCTTCGGCCAGGGCGGCTTCAACCGCATCGACGTCGATGCCGTCGGCCTCCAGGGAAACCGGAACGAACTCAACCCCGAGTTGCTCCAGCAGGAGCAACGTCCTGTCATAGGAGGGCTGTTCGACAATCACACGGTCGCCCGGCTCCAGCAGGTGCCGGAAAAGCATGGCTCCCGCTTCCAGAGAACCGTTGGTGACCATCACCTGGCTGGCGTCTTCGAGCCCGTGACGATCGGCGATCCAGGAGCAGAGCCCGGGATGTCCGATGCCGACTCCGTACGAAAGTGCCGTCTGCCAGTCATTCTCGAGCGCCTTGGTCGTCGCAGCGCGGACTGCTTCAACCGGAATCAGGTCGGGGCTGGGGGCACCTCTGGCGAAGCTGATCGTGTCTGGCATGAGAAGGACTTTAGGACATCAAAGGCTGCGCAATAGCTCGACCGCGATCTTCGCGGCCTCGGTCGGGCTTTCGCCGACCCGCACACCCTTGGCTTCAAGGGCTTCCTGCTTGGCTTTGGCGGTTCCTGAAGAACCGGAGATGATTGCGCCGGCGTGGCCCATCTGCTTGCCGGGTGGTGCCGTGAAGCCGGCGATGTAGCCGACCACGGGCTTGGAGATGTTCTCGGCGATGAACTCCGCAGCCCGCTCTTCGGCGTCGCCACCGATCTCACCGACCATGACGATCAGTTCAGTATCCGGGTCTGCTTCAAAGAGAGTCAGGATGTCGATGAAGTCGGATCCGACGATCGGGTCGCCACCGATGCCGACGATCGAAGAGTTGCCTTCGCCGGCCTGCTTCAGCTCGTTGCCGATCTGGTAGGTCAGGGTGCCCGACTTGGAAACGACGCCGATCTTGCCCGGGTCGAAGAACTGGGCCGGGATGATGCCGACGTTGGCTTTCTCCGGGGACAGCACACCGGGACAGTTCGGCCCGATCAGGGTGACCCCCTTTTCCTTGGCCCGCCAGTAGGTCGGCAGCATGTCCATGACCGGGATACCTTCGGTGATCGCGATTACCGTCTCCACACCGGAGTCGATCGCTTCGTTGATCGCGGCCGCGGCGAAGCGGGCCGGGACGAAGATCATCGAGGTGTTGGCGCCCTCTTGTTCGACTGACTCGGCGATCGAGTCGTAAACCGGGATGCCTTCGACGTCGGCACCACCCTTGCCCGGGGTCACACCGGCGACCACGTTGGTGCCATAGTCGCGGTTGCGCAGGCCGTGGAAAGTGCCTTCGCGTCCGGTCAGGCCGGAGATGACCAGCTTGGTGTCGTTGTCGATGATGATGCTCATGAGGGGCTCCCAGCCAGCTCGACGACACGTTTGGCCGCTCCGAGCATGGTCGATTCGTTGTGGAGGTTCGTCAGGCCCGCTTCAGCGAGCAGGCGCAGGCCCTCTTCCGAGTTGGTGCCGTCCAGGCGGACCACGATCGGCAGCTCGATGCCCATCTTGCTGACTGCTTCGATGATGCCTTTGGCAACTTCGTCGCAGCGGGTGATGCCGCCGAAGATGTTGAAAAGGACTGCCTTGACCTTGGTGTCGGAGGTGATCACTTCGAGCGCGTCGATGATCGCTTCGGCTTTGGAGCCGCCGCCGGCGTCAAGGAAGTTGGCGGGAGCGCCACCGGCCTGGGCGACGACGTCCAGAGTGGACATGCAGAGCCCGGCACCATTGCCGAGGATGCCGATGTCGCCGTCGAGCTTCACGTAAGTGAGGCCCTTCTCCTTGGCCATCGCTTCCTGCTCGTCTTCGATCTCGGGTGCGAGTTCGGCAAATTCGGGATGACGGTAAAGCGAGTTGTCATCGATTGTCGTCTTCGAGTCGAGCGCAAGGACTTCGCCTTCGGCATTGACGATCAGCGGGTTGATCTCGATCAGCGTGGCGTCTTCATCCTGGGCGATCTCGGCCATCTTGACGAGGATCGAGGCGACCTGGTCGGCAAATTCCGACGGAATCCCGGACTTGGCGACGATCGCCAGTGCGGCTTCCTGGGTCAGGCCATTCAGCGGGTCGACGTGTTCCTTGATCAGGGCGCCCGGATCGGTCTCGGCGACAGCTTCGACGTCCATGCCGCCCATGTGCGAGAGCATGATCAGGAGCTTCTTGGCTGAACGGTCGAGGATGACCGACGCGTAGTACTCGGCTTTGATGTCAGAGCCGGCTTCGACCCAGAGTTCGTTGACCTTGAACGGACCCTCGCCGTGCGGGCCGACGATGTCCATGCCGATAATTCCACCGGCGTGCTCGTGAGCTTCACCGCCGTCCCTGGCGATCTTGATGCCGCCGGCTTTGCCGCGGCCGCCGATCAGTACCTGTGCTTTGACTGCTACCGGGTAACCAAGAGCTTCCGAGGCTGCGACTGCCTCTTCGATGGTTTTGGCGTGGCTGCCTTCGGGAACCGGGAGTCCATGACGTGCGAAGAGTTCTTTACCCTGATATTCGAGTAGATCCATGTCTTTTTTCGGGTTTGGGGGACGAGTAGGCCGATCGCGGACACTATCCGACATAATGCTGAACGCGCATGCCCCTACCGAGCTTAAAGAACATTGAATGGGTCACCACGGATTGCTACGGCACTCTGATCGATTGGGAGAAGGGCATCGCAGAAGCTTGCGCCAAGGAAGCCGAAAAGGATGGGTTCAGCTTCGACAACGAACCTTTCCTCGCCCGTTTCTTCGAGGTCCAGGCAGAGATCATGTCCGGCTCCTACGAGCTTTACGCCGAAGTGCTCCGCCGGACGATCATCAAGGTCGCCGGAGAGATCGGCTGGGAAGTCGAACCTTCACGGGCCCAGTTCCTCCCGGACAGCGTCGCTTACTGGCTTCCTTTCCGCGAATCGAATGCCGCCATGGACCGTCTCGGCAAGAAATACAACATCGGCATCGTCTCCAACATCGACGACAAGATGCTTGGCATCAGTCGCCGTCACCTGCGCACCGAGCTCGACCTGGTCGTGACCGCGCAGCAGGTCCGCAGCTACAAGCCGGACGAAGTCCACTTCAAGGAGTGCGCCCGCCGCATCGGTGGCAAAAAAGGCCTGCTCCATATCGGCTGCGACTACGACACCGACATCGCGCCCTGCCTGAAGCTGAAGATCCCGGTCATCTGGGTGAACCGCCACGGCGAGAAGCTGGCCGGTCGCAAGAAGCCGGCGCTGGAAGTCAAGTCCTTCCGCGACGCTGTCAAGAAGCTCGGCGCCGGCGGCTGAGCCGCGCGTCGCGCCCGTGACGCCGCCGTCCGAAGTCGAAGAAAACCTTTCTCCTGCCACCCGGGAGTGGCTGGCCGCTACCCCGGCAGAGAAGCGCAAGAAGTCCGGCCAGTACATGACCCCGCGGCCGGTGGCTGACGCCCTGATCGAACGGGTTGTGCTGAAACCCGGCATGCGCGTGCTGGATCCCGGGGTTGGCACTGGCGAGCTGCTTGCCGCCGCCGCCCGGAAGCAGGACGGGCTGGAACTGTTCGGCTGGGACAGCAATAAACAAGTGCTGGCTGCTGCCGCGGCCCACATGCCCGAAGCGTTGTTGGAGAAAAGATCGGCCCTTGATGCGTGGGATGGGGAGCAGTTCGACCTGGTCATCGGTAACCCGCCCTACTTTCAGTTCCGGCCGGGACCGGCGCTGAAGGAGCGTTATGCAGGGGTGATTTCCGGCCGCGCCAACATCTTCGCTTTCTTCTTTCAGGCCGGACTGGAAGTATTGAAGCCGGGTGGCCAGCTGGCTTTCATCGTTCCGCCATCGCTCAATAGCGGCGCCTATTTCGAAGCCCTGCGGGAGCACATCACTTCGATCAGCTCGGTGGAGAGCCTCGCCGTGCTCGAAGGGACCGACCTCTTCGAGGATGCGAACACGGCGGTCCAACTGCTGGTCCTGCGCAAAGGTTCGACCGGTGGTGGGTTCACTTATCAACGCGAAAGCCCTGATTCCGACTTCCGCCGGGTGATCTTCACCGCCGAGCCGGAAAAGCTGGCCGGCTGCTTCGAAGGCCGCCGCACTCTCTGGGAACTGGGCTTTGAAGCCTTCACCGGCACGATCGTCTGGAACCAGCATCGCAGCGCGCTGACGAAGCATCCTTCGGATGAGGTCGTGCCGCTGATCTGGTCGCACAACCTGAAGGGTGGCGAGATCGAGTTCGGCAACAAGCCGGATAAACCGCAGTACATCTATCCGCCGGGCGAAGTCGAGACCGGGCCCGCGGTGCTGGTCAACCGGGTCGTCGGTTCGGTCGGTAAAGGCGAGCTGCGGTCAGCGCTGGTTCCGGCCGGCGCTGAATATCTGGCCGAGAATCACGTGAACGTGGTCAGGATCAGGCCTGATGTCCCGCAGATGGTCGATTTCGCCGAGCTTCACCGGATGTTCGAAGACCCGGGAGCGGCAGAGAGACTGAGACTGCTGACCGGAAACACCCAGATCTCAGCCAAAGAACTAACGCACCTTCTGCCCCTGAGCTAAAGGAAGAGAGTCCAGCAGCAAGATTCCGCATTCGTGCGGAATGGCTGCGTGGAACCTCTAGAGATTAAGGTTGTAAAAAAGGTCCGGCGAGTCGCCCCACTTGGCGGGGTTGTGAACTGGCACGAATCCGATTGATTCGTAGAGCTTCACCGCTTCAGTGTTGTCCTGGTTTGCGTCCAGCTGGATTCTCCGACAGCCCCGGGCCCGGGCGCGCTGGACCGCGGCTTCAACCAGGGTGCGGCCGTGGCCGCCGCCGCGCGCCTCAGGTTCGACGAAAACGTCTTCCAGCCAGGCGTCTTCGGTTCCGGTCCAGACCGAAAGACGGAACCGCACCTGGGCGTAACCCACTTCGGGACTGCCAACCAGCAGGAACTCGGTCGACCGGTCACCGAGCAGTTCAGAGACGGAGACCTCAAGTTCGGCGTTGTTCGGGCCGGTTGAACCGAGGAAGTCACGGAAGCCGCCAATCAGGCGGACGGTGGCGGCCAGGTCGGACGGCCCGGCGATGCGCAGCGGTGTTTCCGGTCCCATCAGATCTTCCCGGCTGGTTTCTTCGAGCCGTCGTAGATGATGGTCAGCTTCTTGCCACCACCTTCAACCAGGTAGATGTCGACTTTGTTGAAGCCCTTCTTCAGGGAATCAGGCGGCAGCAGGATCGAATAGCCCGGCCCGAAACCGAAGCCATCCTTGAAGGTCCAGCCGACCGCCTCGATGCGGTCGTTCACGGCGACGGCGAGTACCCGGTTCTGGTCGACATTCTTCAGGTATCCACGCTGGAGCACTCCGAGGACCGAGGGCGATTTCGGCTGAAAGAACTTGACCGGATTGCGGCGCTCCGGTTCGGCCCGCTGCTTGTGGCTGGCGATGTCGGTGTTCACGTCGAGCTGCGAGATCTGCTTGCCGATCAGGTCCTTGCGTGGACCGAACTGATAGGTCGGCTGCCAGCCGACGTCGGTGCCGAACACCCGCTGGATGCGGTTGATCAGGCGCTGGCGCTGGGCCTCCATCTGGGCGAGAGTCGCGGTGCCTTCGCCTCGTGGCGAGTTCAGCACGGTCACCTTGTCGGCCGGGCAATCCACCTTGTCCCACGGGTAGTCGATACCGAGCTCATCGGAGATCTGGGGCAGGATGTCGGTGGCGCAGTGGTGCTCGGTCACGACCTCCGGCCTGGTCTGGCCAGGGGCCTTGAAGAAAAGCGGGACCGAAGCGATCTCACCCATGTTCTTGTGGACCGCGGCCCTTCGTGGGATCCGGCTCTGGAAGGCCGCGCCATGGTCGGCGGTGACCACTACGGTCGCTTCGTCCCAAAGGCCCTTCGTTTTCAGCTCATCGGTGATCAGGCCGAGCAGGGTGTCGACGTAACCGGTTTCCAGCAGGTGGCGCTGGAGGCCGATGTCGACGATCTTTGGCGGCGCCATCCAGGGGCCGTCGTTCGGCAGCAGGCCGTTCCACTCGCCGGTCAGGTTGCTGTAGCGCCGCCCGTCCGGCAGGTGTCGCCACGGGTAGTGCGGCTTTTCGACGTGGATCATGTCGAGGGTCGAGGTCTGCCCCTTCTCGAAGTTGCCGGTGAAATCGTTGATCCGGGTGATTTCGTCTTCCGAAGAACGAAGCGCGAAAAGGCGGCCCAGCTTCCGTGCGGCACCCTGGCCGGTCCTTTCCACAGGTTCCACTGTGTTCTCGGCGGTCGGCCCGGTGGTCCCGGTCGATCCCGTGGTTCCGGTTGCCGGATCCACGGTTGCGCTCTCCGACTCGTTGCTGAATTCGCTGAACGACTTGGAGACGTCCGGCAGGTTTTTGCGCATCGAGTCCGGCAGCAACAGGTGCTGGGAGACGACGTCCAGATCAGAGAAGAGGTCGCCCAGCTTCGCTTCGCCCCCGCCGATGGCCGAATCCGGGCACAGGTCCGGCGGGCAGATCTGGGTCGCGGCTTCCGACACCCGCAGGTCATAGGTCTTGCCGAGCAGGGTGAAGACGCTGTGTGGGTAATCCGCGGCGATCGGCAGGTCTTCGTTGTTGGGAGTCGTGCCGCTGAGGATCGACGGCACCGCCATCGGCGTGTAAGCGGCTGATCCGGTCGAGTTTTTGTACCAGGTGGAAGTCGAAGCGAGGTCGGCGAATGCCGGGAACCTGGTTGCGTCGATCTGGTCCTTGCTGTCCATCAGAGAAGCCACCGGAAACTCGTCGAAGATAACCATCACGACCGGGGCGGGGTTCTCAATCGCCACGTCAACCGGATCGGGCTGCTCCCGCGGAAGGATCAGGCGCGAAGTGCTGGTGAAGACAAAGAAGATCACGATGATCACGATCGGCGCCGGTGTGAGGATGTCCATGAAGGTCCGCGGGAACCGCCAGCGGGTGTAAGCGAAAACTCCCCCGGCGGCCAGCAGCACGGAGACACCGATCAGGATTCCGGCCGGCCATTCGAATATCCCCTTGAGCAGGGTCAGCAGGAAGCAGGCGCCGACCACGGTCATCAGGAACAGGTGGATGCCCCAGCGCAGGTTCTTGCTGATCAGCTGGGCGATCGCTTCGACCGCCAGGGCAACCAGTGGTGGACCGAAAGCCAGGACCACGGTGTAAATGATGATCTGACTGGAAGTGTTGCCGCGGGCGACGAAGAACTCGGGGTTATCGCCGAGCAGCGAAAGCATCGGCTGGAGAAAAGCAAGGGCCCACAGGGCGGCCAGATGCGCGGCTCCCAGAATCAGCGAAGGGCGCGCCGGTCGCACGTCCTCATTAGTCGTCGACTCACTCACGAAAGTGCGAGTCTATTGATCGGTGCTGGACCAAAGTTGAGCCAGACTTGCCGGTTGGCCGGAACCCGTGACTTTGAAAACGGCGATCTCGTTGCTGCCGATCCGGAGAGAGGTCTGGGGGAGCAACATCGTGTACAGAACGCGCGAGCTTTCTTCGTAGCTTTCGCCCACGGCACTGATCACACCGTTGACCGAAACGGCCAGCGCAGTGCCAGCCGGAACCCCGCGCAGAGATCCGCGCTGTCGCAGGACCGGTGTGTACGGAGACTGCGGGTTCCAGGTGATCCCGGAGGCTCCGGAGTTGTCCGGGCTGGCGCTCAGGCCAGCGCTTTGAGGCGACACCGGGAGTTGGTCAAGGCGCGCTCCGAGCAGGTCCTGGTTGGGCCCCAGTTTCATCACCTGATCAAAGCCGGTGTTGCCACCGAACAGCGAAGCAAGGGTGTCGACGTATTGCTGGCGTCCCTTCAGCACGGTTGCCATCGGACTGCGGACCAGCGGTCCGGTGCCGTTGTCGATCGCAACTTCGGTCCGGTCGCATCTCGCAGGGTCCCACGGAACCGCCGCGTCGATCCGGGCTGCCATCTTGAACAGAACCTCGGTCAGGCAGGTCGGCTGGTTGATGATCCGGCCTTTTGTCTGCCCGGGGGCCTTGATGAAAAGCGGCACGGTCGCGATCTCGCCGATCGTGTCTGGCTCGGCCTCACGGCGGTTGCTGTCCTTGGTCATCGCGCCGCCATGGTCGGCCACCACTACGAACAGCGAGTCCTTCCAGCGACCGTCCTCCTTCAGATGGTCGATCGTCCGACCGAGCAGGTGATCGGCAAAACCGACCTCAAGCAGATGCGCCTGGCGCGCGCGGTCGGTCAGATAGGGCCCGGCCAGCCAGTCGGTGTCGGTGATCCACGCCCGGAAGTCCTCGGTCGCCTGGCTGTAGCTGTGGCCGTCCGGGTAATGCGTCCAGGGATAGTGCGGCTCGGTCACGTGCACGAAGTCGAAGCTTTTCTGCTCTGTCGGGTCCATTGCCGCGAGGAAATCAGTCACGTCACCTTCGCCATCGAGCGATGGTCCGGATTCATTAAGCCGGTCGCGGACGAACTGGCGCGCCCGACCCCGCTCGATCTGCTCGGATGCGGTTTTGCCGAACCCGGAGAAGCTCTGGGATATGTCAGGGAGGCTGGATCCCATCGACTCGGGCAGGGTCAGGTGGGCCGACACGTATTTCAGGTCGTTCACGAAAGCCGAAAGAGCGTCGTTCATGCTGATGCCTTCATCCTGGTTCTCGCAGATCGCGGGAGGACAGAGCTGGGTGATCGGCTCGATCGCGTGCACGTCGTATTGCCCGCCGAGCAGAGTGAAGATGTTCTGGGGGTGGTCGGCCGCGGTCGGCAGGCGATCCCGGTCGGCGGCGATCCCTGACTGGATGGCCGGAACTGCGATCGCCGTGTAGGACGCGTTGGTGACCGTGTTCCGGTACCAGTTCGACTGGCTCTCCAGTTCGGCGAAGTTGGGGAAACGTTTCGCATTGACGTCGCCCGTGGGGGTAATCAGGGAGCCGGCAGGAAATTCGTCGAAGACCATCATCACAACCGGTGCCGGGCTGCCGATCGATGTCGAGATTGCCACGACTTCTTTGTTTCCGGTAGCCAGTTCAGAGGCTCCGCTGAAGAACAGGAAGACGATGAGGATGATGACCGGTGCCGGGATCAGGATGTCCGCGAGGGAACGCAGGAAGGCGCGGTAGCCGTAGGCCCACGCCAGGCCGGCGCCGGCCAGGGCCGAGATGATGATCATCGGCCAGCCCGGTCCGTCCATGAACTGCTTCAGGAACTGCAGGACAATGACCGCGAACAGGATCGCGACCAGGCCAAGGTGCAGGGCCCAGCGTGCCTCTTTACTGACCAGGTTGACCAGGGCCTCGATCACCGTTGCGACCAACGGCGGCAGGAAGGTGAGCAGCAGAACGAAGACGACGATCTGCCCGCCGGTGTTGTCCCGGGCCACGAAGAAGTCCGGATTCGAACCAAGCAGGCTGAGCAGGGGTTGGACCACGGCCAGTGCCCACAGGGCAGCCAGGTGCCCACCGCCCACTAGAATCGACAGTGATTTCCGGGGCTTGATTGTTTCCGACCGGTCAGACACCGTCGGCGATCCTATTGTTCCGGGATACAACCCCGACCTCCAGCCAGGGCGCAACAAAGGGTCGGGGATGCGGTTCCAGAGTGGACACTCTCTTTTTAAGCGTCTCCAGATGCACACAGACAGGCTCCTTCGACACATATACGCAGCAGCAATTTTCACCGTCCTGACGGGGATTCTCTTCGCTGTCGCAATGAGCCGGGCGCCGGGCATGGCTTCGGCCAAGCGCCCGAACATCGTCCTGATCCAGACTGACGATCAGACCGCTTCAACCCTTCATGCCACTTACGTCACCAAGAACGGCAAGAAAAAGAAAGTCATGCCGAACACGCTTGACCTGATCGGCAATCAGGGTGTCGAGTTCAGCAATTACTACACCTCAATTCCGGTCTGCTCGCCTTCCCGGGCCACCCTGCTTTCGGGTCAGTACGCACACACGAACGGTTTGCCGCGGAACAGCGGAAAGCTCGGTGGTTCCGGAGCGCTCAGTGAGAGCCCGATCTTCGAAGAGAACCTGGCCGTGGCGCTGCAGCGTGCCGGCTACCACACGGCGCATTTCGGACGTTTCAGCAACCACTACGGTGGACCCGAGGGTTACCAGGAGACCGCGGTACCGCCAGGGTGGGATACCTGGGCTTCGGACTGGACCCCGGGCGCGGTCCGGCGTTTCTACGGCTACAGGCTCAACGTCAACGGCAGGATCGAGGGTCCGTTCGGAAAGGCGCGCTACAGCCGCTATCGCTACAAGGATCCGGTCGGCTGTCCGAGTGTGAAGCTCACCTGCAACTACCACACGGACCAGATGACGACCAGAGCAGTGCGGGAGATCAAACGTTCGCGGCCGGGCCCGATCTACGTCCAGATTGACTACCAGGCGCCACACGACGGCCCTTCGGGAACCACTGACACCGAGCCGGCCCGTCGTCACATCGGCTCGGCCAACCGCACCCCGCTGCCCGAACTGCCGGGATTCAACGAAAAGGACATCAGCGACAAGCCGAGGATCCTGCGGGTCGGCAACACCCGCCTGGACAAAAAGGAGATCAAAGGCATCCAGACCCGGTATCGGCGCCAGATCGAGTCGCTGCGCGCGGTCGATGACGGGGTCGGCCGCATCGTGAGGATGCTGAAGAAAACCAAACGCCTTTCCAAGACTTACATCTTCTTCGTCTCTGACAACGGATATTTCCTGGGTGAGCACCGTTTCGGCAAGTCGAAGTTCCTTGCCCACGAACCGTCATCGAACGTGCCGCTGATCGTTCGTGGACCCAAGGCCGACAAAAACAAGGTGTCCAAAGCGATCGTCGGCAACGTCGATTTGGCCCCGACCATCGCCGACCTGGCCAACGCGAAACTGGGTCTGGAGCCCGACGGACGGTCTTTCGCTTCGATCCTCAGCCGGCCCAAGAAGATCGGACACCGGTCGGTTGTGCTGGAGTCCTACATGCTCCAGTCCGAACCGCTGTACGAGCACCTGACCGCGACTGGCAAGCAGGCTTCCGGCGAGCCCAGCGGGGCACAGGTGTCGGGAACCGTGCCTTACGTCAATTACACGGCACTCAGGGCTGGTCGTTACAAGTACATAAAGTACGAAACCGGCGGCCGCGAGCTTTACGACCTGCGTGAAGATCCATACGAATTGAGTAACAAAGTGAAGTCCGGGCGCTACCGCAAAGTGGTCGCTCGAATGGACGCAGAACTTGACCGCCGCCAGTTCTGCGCCGGGGCGGCCTGCCGCGGAGGCGTGACCGGGCTGCCCAATCCCAAGCCTAAGCCCCGGAAGGGCAAGCCCTCCAGGGGACAACAGAAGGACAGTGGAAGTGGAGGCGCAAATGCTTAACCCGAACCTCAGGAAGTTCCTCGCAGCAGGCACCCTCGGTGTCGCAGCGATTCTCGGGCTGCCCGGCATGGTCCATGCCGCCCGGCCGAACATCATCATCATCCAGACCGACGACCAGAACGGGAGCACCGTCCGGTCCCAGTACCGCGGCGATAACGGCAGGAACCACCTGACGATGCCGAATACCGTGAGGGAGATCTTCAACGGCGGCACCGAGTTCAGCAACTACTACGCCACCGCACCGGTCTGTTCGCCTTCGAGGGCATCACTGCTGACCGGCCAGTACCCACACACCAACAAGCTCTTCGGCAACGAAGGCCAGCGCGGTGGCTGGGAAGGTTTCCAGGCGCAGAGCACCTACAGCGAAAACGTGCCGGTTTCGCTCTCCGCTGCCGGCTACCGGACACTCCACGTCGGCAAGTTCATGAACGGCTATTACGACGAGGTCAACGACCGGGTCGACACCACGGTCCCGCCGGGCTGGGACCGCTGGTTCACCACTGCCTTTCTGCCGGGCACCAAATACTACGGCTATGAAGTCAGCGACAACGGAACCGCCGCAGGACCTTTCGGCAATCCGAACTACAAATCAAACGGCCCGGGCATCGACTCGAAGAAGTGTTCGACGAAACGCCTGCTTAATCCCCCCGCGGGGATCACATGCAACTACCTGCCGGACGTGATGACCCGCCAGGCAGTCAAGGAGATCAAGCGGGCAGCCGGTTCGCCGTTCTACCTGCAGGTTGACTATCAGGCTCCACATGGAGACGTGAAAGCTCCTGAAGGACCGCAGCCCGCAACCCGCCATATGGGCTCGGCCAGCCGGACCCCACTGCCTCGCCCCAAGGACTTCAACGAAGCCGATATCTCCGACAAACCTGTCCAGATCCGGAAAGTCGCAAAGAATCGGCTCTCCCGAACTGACATCAAGCGGCTGAGCAAGTCGTACCGCCTTTACCTCGAATCACTTCGATCAGTCGATGACGGGGTCGGCGCTATCTTCGACACCCTGCGAAAGACCGGCCAGCTTGACAACACCTACGTGTTCTACCTCTCCGACCACGGTTTCTTCCTCGGGGAGCACCGCTTCGACTTCGCCAAGTTCATGCCGTACGACGCTTCGGCCAAGGTTGCGATGGCAGTTCGCGGGCCCGGCGTGAAGAAAGGCAAAGTCTCGCCCGAAGTCACTGGAAACATCGACATCGGTGCGACGACCATGGCTCTCGCCGGGGCAAACCCACCCTACGACCCGGACGGTCGTTCGCTCAAGCCCTACTGGAAGGACTCCGGCCTGCGTTCCAGGCGGGGAGTGGAGATTTCACTTCAGGTGCGGGCGAAGGCGTCAGGGGCCACCACTTCGGCGAAGGCTCCCGTCCTGAACTACGACGGTTTACGCGTCGGCCCGTACAAGTTCATCGACTACGAACTCGGCGAGGACGAACTGTACGACCTCAGCCGTGACCCGTTCGAGCTGCGCAACAAGATCGACAAAGCGAACTACGCGGCAGTCCAGCAGTACATGGAGGATAACCTGCCGAAAGTCACTGACTGTCGCGGCGCGGAGTGCCGGGCGGACCTGCCGCCGTGGCCCGACCGTGGTGACTGAAACCTGCCTAACGAATCCTGGTGATCGCAGTGCTGCCGATCACGGCACCACTGGCATCAAGGCCGTCAACCTTTACAAAGGCATCCGGCGTAACTACGTCGATCGTGGTTTCGAAGCCCTGGCGGGGGACGGTCTCCAGCACGGTGAGGCCGTCACCTGACGGACCGCTCGAGATTCTCCAGTTCCGGACTTCGGTGTCGCCGTTCCAGCTCACCCAGACTTTGGCACTGGACGGCCCGGAAGCTTCTTCGGCGATGTCGACCGGTGTATCGGGGCGTCCGACCCACGGCTGGCGGTAAGCGCGGTAGAAGCCGCCTGCGGTCTTTACCGAAGCGTCGTAGACAATGTTGCCGGCCGGATCGAACTCGGTGATGATCGGGATCTGTCCGAAACCGACCAGGAAGTTGCCGGAAGGCAGGGCTTCGACGTTGGCCTGGGTCGGTGCCAGGGGCATCGACGGATGCTTGAACTCGGCTTCGAGGGTGGCCGTCTTCGTCTTGTTGTTCAGCTTCAGCACCATGCCGCGGGACTGGTCAGCCCAGGGCGCCTTGGCGACCGGCGAATCCGAATTGTCGAAGAGCGAAACCCGGTTGCCGCTGAGCGGCTCGGAATCGTGCTGCCAGGAGAACTCCGCTCCCGGCCCGAGCTCGTAGTCGCTGCGTTTTCCGCCGAGGGCCCAGATGATGCGACCGGTACTGCGGCTCACCTTGTAAACGGTATTGGTACTGCGGCCGGATATCATGACGTTGCCATCGGGCGTGTCGATGATCGAATTGATGTGGAAATAGTCGTATGGACTGCCGGGTGATTTAGGTCCTTTGGCGTAGCTCTGTTTGATCGGCACGTGATCGAGACTGTGCCATTCCCAGATCACGCGTCCGGTCTTCAGGTCGATCTCCTGGGCGATCGAGTCGCTGACCCGGCCGTTCTTCTTGAGGCCGAGGTAACGCAGGTCGGCTCGGACCGTGCGGTAACTGGTGATGAAGGCCGTATTGCGGTCGGTCAGGCGGAACTCGTGAGAATCGGCGGCGTATCCGTTGCCCGGGGCGAACCTTTCAATCACTTTGTACGCCTGATTGGCGACCGTGTAGGAGGCCCGATCTATTCCGGAGTTCGGTGTTGGTGCTTCGAACCAGGTCAGAACCGGCCTGCCGTGGTACACGCCTGCCCGGAAGTCGGTAGAACGGCCCGCACGGAACCAGATCGGACTGCCGTCATTCTGGTAGATCGCCGATCCCCTTGATTTGGCTCCAACGAGCAGCGGATCAGTGCCGGCGCCCGGCAGGTTCTTGCGCACGTCGAGCGGCGGCGGCAGGAGGCCGGGATTCGACCTGAACTGGACCGGACCGCCATCCGACAGCTTCTCGTCGTTGTACTTCTTGAACCGGGGTCCACCCAGGTTTTCCACCTTGAAGCGGTAGTTGCCCTGCCTGGCACCCGGAATGGAAAGAGCCGTCTGGACCTTGACGCTTTCCGACACGGCAAAAGGACGCTTCATCACCAGGCTGAACCCACGATTGTCGGAGTGGCGCCGGCGGGAGTAGGAGTGATTGCCAGTCCGACTGCCGCTTACAGTGATCTTTCCTGCTTTGCCACGGGTGACGCCCCGGAAGCTGATCTCCGAGTACATCGAGGCGTGCCGGGCGGTGGGCCCGGGGTTCACCGTCGCTTTTGCTGTCTTTGCGGCAGCCGGAGAAGCTGTCAGAGTTGCAGCGAGCAGGAACATCATGGCCGTGGCAACGGCTGTCGAAAGTCTTTTCAAGTTTCCTTTTGAGAATCCGGGTTTGGCCAGTAGGTGTAGCAATCCCGGTCGGCGGTGAAAGTTGCGGCCCGGATATCCTCTGTCGCCGAAAGAATGGTTCCAAGCCGCACCTATCGCCATGTTATGTGTTTGTTCAGTTAGCGTCTTCCCTTTTACGGACACAGCCACCGGGAGCCCATGATCAGCTTCAACCCCCATCGGGGACCAGGATGAGAACTCTCAGGACAGTTTCCAGCTGTCTGGCAGCCACCTGCGTGGTTATGGCTTTTCATGCGGTTTCGGCGGCAACGGCTGCCACCCGGCCGAACGTTGTCCTGATCCAGACCGATGACCAGCCGATCGAGGAATTCCAGAACCGCTGGCGGGACCTCTTCAACCGTGACCGGGCGATCATGCCGAACACGATGCGCCTGATCCGTAACCAGGGCGTCTCATTTCCCAACTACATGACGCCGTTCCCGCTCTGCGCACCATCACGGGCTTCGCTGCTGAGCGGTCAGTACGCCCAGAACCACGGCGTGATCCGCATCGGCGGCGAGCGTGGCGGCTGGGAAGGCTACCGTCGCAACCGGATCAAC
>Ga0105048_10008052_pt1 | contig 16895 bp, 8 predicted proteins | sample MAT05_FD_78382 | JGI IMG/M metagenome (GOLD analysis project Ga0105048, IMG submission 78382) | Freshwater microbial communities from Lake Fryxell liftoff mats and glacier meltwater in Antarctica - MAT-05 | ecosystem: Environmental > Aquatic > Freshwater > Ice > Liftoff microbial mat | place...
GAGGACGGCTTCGTCGCCGGTCTCGACAGCAGGGAGCGCGGTCACGTCGGCGACAATCTGGTCCATGGTCACGCGGCCGAGAACGGGACAGCGCTGGCCGCGGATGAGAACGTGCGCGCCGCGGCCGGAAAGGTGGCGCTGGTAGCCGTCGGCGTAGCCGACGGCGAGGGTGGCGATGCGCGTGGGTCGGGCTGTGCGGAAGGTGCGCCCGTAGCTGATGCCGTGGCCGGCGGGCGCGGTGCGGAGGAGGGCGACGCGCGTCTTCCAGGTCATCACGGCGCGGAGCCGCGGCTGGAATTCCGGGCGCGGCGCGCTGCCGTAGAGCATCAGGCCGGCGCGGACCATATCGCCCGCCAGCGCGGGGAAGCCGATGATGCCCGCGCTGTTTTCCACATGCACGAGAGGGCGCTGGAGGCCCAGGGCGCGGAGGTGGGCGGCGAGCTCGTGGAAATGGGTGAGCTGGGCGCGGGTGAAGGTGTCGTCCTCATCGGCGACCGGCAGATGCGAGGCGAGGCCGGTGACGCGCAGCCCGCGGAGGGTGAGAATCTCGCGCGCGGTGTCGAGCGCGTCGCTCTCCCAGATGCCGATGCGGCCCATGCCGGTGTCGATTTTCAAATGCACGTCGAGCGGCTCCGCGCCGCCCAGCGCGGCATAGGCGCGGGCCTCCTGGATGGTGGAGATGGCGGGGATAAAACGGTGGGCGACGATCTCGGCGCGCTCTTCCGCGAGCGCGGGGCCGAGGATGAATACGGGCGCTTCGGCGAGATGCTCCCGGACTTCCAAGGCCTCGCTCAAGTTCGCGACGCCAAACATTTCCACCCGCCCGGCGAGCGCCCGTGCGACCGGCCCGGCGCCGTGGCCGTAGGCGTTCGCTTTGAGCACGGCCATGATCTGGACGCCCTCGCCGACGTGCGCGCGGACGGCGGCGAGATTGTGGCGGAGCGCGTCGAGGTCGATCTCGGCCCAGCAACGTCGGGCTCGGGGCTTGGCGCTCACTGGCTGGCGGACGCTGGGTGGTGGAGGCGGAGGCGGGTCACGGACGGGAATTAACGAGCGGGCGGGCGGGCGTGTCGAGAATTCGGTGCGCGCGCGCCCTTGCGCTCGACAGATTTTCCCCTACAGCCACTATCCCCCCTTTTCACCACTATCCGACCCATGCCAAAAACGCTCTCCGTCATCCTCGCCATCTGCGCCCTGTGCACCGCCGCCTTTGCCCAAGATGCAGCCTCCGAACCCGCGAACGACAGACCAGCGGAGGGGCCGGGCTTTGTCCCCACTGCCGAGCCCGCCGCGACTCCCGCGCCGAAGCCGGGCGTCCTCCAGCGTATCTTCGGTTCCCGGCAGGGTCGGCGGACTCTTTTCCCGACGACCCCCGCGCCGAAGATGGGCCCCGCGACCCCCGCACCCGCGACGCCCAAAGCGACCGCTGATCCTCGAAAGAAAACGAAGCCTGTAACGGCTCCGCAAGGAACGCCCGTCCTCAAAAAGAAGAAAACCAAGCCGAAGCCCGACGCCGCCGTTTCCGCTGAGCCGCCGGCAGACAATACGGAACCACCCGCGCCCGCGACGCCGGCGCCGGTCAAGAAGTCGCGGAAGGGGAAGCCCGCGCCAGTGGTCAAAGCGCCCGACGGCACGGAACCGCCCGCGGATGCGGACCCCGAGACGAAAGAGAAGTTCCGCTTTGACCAGGCGAAGGCCAGGGCGGGCGAGGACCCGGAGGTGCAGGAGCTGAAGGCCAAGGCCGACGCGGCGGTTTCGGACGACGAAGCCCGCAGTGCCCAGCGGGCCTACAATAAGGCGCTCTTCGGCAAGATGCGGAAAATCGACGGGAGTCTCGAGGAGCGCATCAATCAGATCGAAGCCGCGATCCTCAAGCGGCTCGACGAAAAGTAGCGCACCGGAACCGGCTGCATGAAAAAATCCTGCGCTGCGCTTTTTCTCCTCGCCGCGGCGCTCACCTGCCAGGCCGCCGAACCCACCAAGCCCGTGAATCCGACCACTTTTACCAACCGCCTCGCGAAGGAGAAATCGCCCTACCTCATCCAGCACCAGCACAATCCGGTGGACTGGTATCCGTGGGGTCCGGAAGCCTTTGCGAAAGCCAAGGCGGAGGGCAAACCGATCTTTCTGTCGGTCGGATATTCGACGTGCCACTGGTGTCACGTCATGGCGCACGAGTCGTTTGAAAACGAGGAGATCGGGAAGTTGATGAACGCGCTTTTTGTCTGCGTGAAAGTGGATCGCGAGGAGCGGCCCGACGTGGACCGCGTCTATATGACCTACGTGCAGGCAACGACCGGTGGCGGCGGCTGGCCGATGAGCGTTTTCCTCACGCCCGATCTCCAGCCGTTCTTTGGCGGCACCTACTTTCCGCCGGCGGATCGCGGCGGTCGGCCGGGCTTTCCGACCGTGCTCCAGCGGCTCGCTGACGCGTGGAAAAATGATCGCGAGAAGGTGGTCGAAGCCGCGGCCGGGGCGATGAAAGCGCTCGGGGAATACACCGCCGCGGGCGCGGCGAAAAGCGAGGCCGCGGGCAAGGACGCTCTGACCGCGTGTTTCAATCAACTCACGCGCACTTTCGACGACGACCACGGTGGATTCGGCAGCGCGCCGAAGTTTCCGCGGCCCGTCGCGCTGAATTTCCTGCTCCGCATGTTTGCCCGCGAAGGCGCGCAGACAAAGGACGGCAAGGCCGCGCTCGGCATCGCGCTGCACACGCTCGACAGGATGGCCGCGGGCGGTCTGCACGATCATCTCGGCGGGGGCTTTCACCGCTACTCGGTGGATCGGTTCTGGCACGTCCCGCACTTTGAAAAGATGCTCTACGATCAGGCGCAGCTCGCGTGCTCGTATCTGGAGGCGTTCCAGATCACCCGCGACCCGGCGCACGAAAAAGTGGCGCGCGGCATCCTCGATTATGTCCGCCGGGAAATGACGGACAAGGCGGGCGGCTTTTACTCTGCGGAAGATGCGGACAGCATCATCGAGCATGGTAAACCGGAGCATTCGGAGGGCGCGTTTTACGTTTGGAAGAAGGTCGAAACCGACGCCGCGCTCGGGGACGAAGCGGCAAAGATCTTCAACCGCGTATACGGCGTCGAGCCGGACGGCAACGCGCCTGCCGGGAGCGATCCGATGGAGGAGTTCAAAGGCGCGAACATCCTCATCCAGCGGCTGTCGCTCGCGGAAGCGGCGACCTTTTTCAAAAAAACCGAAGCCGAGATCGCCGTGTCCCTCGCGGAGTCGCGGAAGAAACTTTTCGACCTGCGCGCGAAACGTCCACGCCCGCATCTCGACGACAAAATCATCACTGCGTGGAACGGCATGATGATCTCCGCTTTCGCCCGCGCCGCGCAGGTGCTGGACGATCCCGCGTATCTCGCTGCCGCGCAGAAATCCGCGCGATTCGTCCGCGCCGAACTTTGGAAAAACGGCACCCTCCTGCGCAGCTACCGGCAGGGCGCGAGTGACATCGCCGGGTTCTGCGACGACTACGCCGCGCTCATCCAAGGACTGCTCGATCTCTACGAGGCGGACTTTGAAATCGCGTGGCTGCAATGGGCGCTGGAGCTGCAAGCGAAGCAAGACGCCCTCTTTGGCGACCCCGAGCACGGCGGCTATTTCAGTGTGACGAAAGACGCGCCAAATATCCTGTTGCGCATGAAGGAGGATTACGACGGGGCCGAGCCGTCGCCAAATTCCGTCGCCGCGCTGAACCTGCTCCGCCTCGCGCAGATCGCCAACCGGGAGGACCTCAGCGCCCGCGCCCAAAAAACGCTTGGCGCTTTCGCTGATCAGCTCACGAAATCGCCCACGGCTCTGCCGCAGATGCTCGTTGCGCTGGACGCCTCCCTCGCCAAGCCGCGCCAGATCGTCATCGCCGGCCCGCGCGATGCCGTGGAGACGCGCGCCCTCCTGCGCGAGACCCACGCGCACTTCATCCCGAATAAAATACTGCTTCTCGCCGACAGCGGCCCGGGCCAGCAGTGGCTGGGCGAGCGTCTGGAGTTTGTCAAAACGCTCGGCGCGCTGGATGGCAGACCCGCAGCCTACGTCTGCGAAAACTTCGTCTGCCAACTCCCGACGAACGACGTGGCGAAGCTGCGCGAACTACTCACGACGCAAAAGTCCGTCGCCACACCTCTCTCCAAGTAAGAGTTCTTATGCGCGCTCGGAAAATTGGAAATCCGACTGCATATAGAAAGTTATTTCAAAATTGTGGTTGCGCGTCATGGAAGCCCATGGAACCTTCAACACGTATTTAGAAGATTGTTCTGGGGGGAACATCAGCCCTTCGCAGCCATTCGGTTGCGGGGGGCTGAATCTTTTTGGGGGCATGGAGGTGAGGGTGGCGGGGTACGTCGGGTGGTTCGGCTGCGCGTCCGAGGAGGACAGAGGCGAAAAGGTTGATCGTGAAGGAGAGCGTTTCATGGGAGGTTGCCCGAGCTCCTTGGCAATGTCTGGAGTGTCTGGCAAAGGAATCTCATGCGCCTCGTCTGGACTGCTCTCGCCCTCGCCCTTTTGCTTGGGCTTCCGTTTGCGATATGGGGCGATGATTTCGTGCGCTGGTTTACCGGGGACGCGGCTTTGGTGTGGATTCGGAGCTGGGGCGCGTGGGGCTGGGTGGCGATCATCGGGCTGATGATGTCGGACCTTTTCCTGCCGCTGCCGGCGACGGCGGTGATGGCGGCGGCGGGTTATCTTTATGGCCCGTGGATTGGCGGCGCGATCAGCGCGGCGGGTTCGGTGGCGTCAGGACTGCTCGGATACTGGCTGTGCCGAGGCTTTGGGAGGGGGCTGGCGGTGTGGTTGACGGGCGAGGAGCAGTTGGCGAAACACGAGACGTTTTTCCGCCGAAGCGGGCCGTGGCTGGTGGCGGCGTCGCGCTGGCTGCCGCTGCTGCCGGAGGTGGTGTCTTGTCTGGCTGGGCTGACGCGGATGCCGGCGCGCACCTTTACGCTGGCGCTGCTGTGCGGCTCGGTGCCGATGGGGTTTGTGTATGCGGCGATCGGTGCGGCCGGGCAGCAAAATCCCGCGCTGGCAGTGAGTTTGAGCGTGCTGGCTCCGCCGGTGCTGTGGGCGGCGGTGAGTCGGTGGCTGCGGTGGCGGGGCGGGCCCTGAAAACGCACAGGTGCAGTGGCACCAGAGGGCTTGACGGAAGACGCGGAGGTTCGGCATCGTCGCGCGGCAAACTTCCTTTCCGGCGCCGCGCCCCTTTTCCTGATGAATACCGCTTACCGCTCACGACTTTCATTCTGGCAGATCTGGAATATGAGCTTCGGGTTTCTGGGCATCCAATTCGGCTGGGGCCTGCAGATGGCGAATATGAGCCCGATCTACAAGTATCTGGGCGCATCGGACGACCAGATCCCGATGCTGTGGCTGGCGGCACCGCTGACGGGGTTGCTGGTGCAGCCGATCATCGGGGTGATGAGTGACCGGACGTGGTGCCGACTGGGGCGGCGGAGGCCGTATTTTCTGGTGGGGGCGATCCTGAGTTCACTCGCGCTTTTGGCGATGCCGCAGTCGAGCACACTGTGGATGGCAGCGGGGCTGCTGTGGATTTTGGATGCTTCCATCAATGTCTCGATGGAGCCGTTTCGCGCATTCGTGGCGGACAAGCTGCCGGAAGAGCAGCGGGCGACGGGGTTCGCGATGCAAAGTGCCTTCATCGGAGTCGGCGCGGTGGCGGCGTCAATGATGCCGTGGATGCTGAAGAACTGGTTCGGCGTGGACAGCGGGACGGGCGCCGGGAATGCGATCCCGCTCAACGTGCGGATGTCTTTCTACATCGGCGCGGCGGCGTTTCTCGGCGCGGTGTTGTGGACGGTCTGCACGGCGGAGGAGTATCCGCCGGAGAATGTGGCGGAGTTTCGCCGGGAAATGGCCGAGCGGCCGGGCGTGGCGCACATGGTGCGGGAAATCCGCGACGCGTTCGGGAACATGCCGACAATGATGAAGCATCTCGCGCTCGTGCAGTTCTTCACCTGGCTGGGGCTGTTCTGCATGTGGCTGCATTTTTCCAACGCGGTGCCGGTGGTCTTCGGCGCGCCGGACAAGGACTCGCCGATTTTCCAGGCGGGCGCGGAATGGGCGGGCGTGTGCTACGCGCTGAAAGATGCGGTAACCTTTTTGGCGGCATTTGCGCTCATGGCGCTGGCGCGGTCGGCGGACCGGCGATTCATCCACGCGGTCTGCCTGATGTGCGGCGCGGTGGGTCTGTTGAGCGTGGGATTCATCCGCGGCGAGGAGCAGAAAGCGCTGCTGCTCGTGGCGATGGGGCTGGGGGGAATCGCGTGGGCCTCCATCCTCTCGATGCCGTATGCGCTGCTGGCCGGTTCCCTGCCGCCGGCACGCGTGGGCGTGTACATGGGCATCTTCAATTTCTTCATTGTCCTGCCGGAGATTCTCGCGGCGCTGACTTTCGGCCCGCTGGTAAAGAACTTCCTCGGGGGAAATCTCGTGCATGCGGTGATGGCGGGCGGCGTTTTCATGCTCATCGCCGCGGTGCTGACGGTATTTCTGCCGAATCCCGGACTCGGCGGCACGCGGCTGCTGCCGGTGGTGGCGGAGGAGGAGGGGATGCTGCCCACACTGACTTCGCCGGAAGCGCCAGGGACGTAGGCCAGCGGCTGTGTAAAAAGAGCGGGCGCGCCAATGCGAGAAGGTGCGGGCGCGCCCCGGCACACGGGCTGCTTAGATCACGGCTAAACACTGCCATTTTATGAGCCAGCCCTCGAATATCTCCACTGTCGATTTCACCGCGCCCCCCGCCACCGACCTGCCCACGGATTCGCTGCCTGCGACCATCCGCATGCACGAACCGGCCGAGGTCGCGGAGGCGGCGAGCAAAAAGATCCTCCTCCTCGATGACGATCCGGCGTTTGGCGAAATCATCGGCGAATTCCTGCGCGAGAGCGGCTTCGAGGTGGTGACCGTGATCAATGGCGTGGAGGGCGTGCATAAGGTGCTCGCGGGCGATTTCGAGGTCATCCTCTGCGACATGATGATGCCCACGCTCCCCGGCGACATGTTTTTCCGCGCCGTCGAGCGCATGCGCCCGCACCTCTGCGAGCGCTTCGTCTTCATGACGGGCCATCGCAATAACCAGAAGGTCAACGAATTCATCGAGAGCGTGAACGGCACCATCCTCACCAAGCCCTACCACATGGACGATCTGCTCGAAATGGTCGCCTTCATCCAAGTGCGGAAGCTCCTCCTCGCGGCCTAGCCGCCGCCCCTGCAATCATGCGCGTTCTTGTAGCCGACGATGATCGCGACATGGCGGCGGCGCTCGCGGATTGCGTCGCGGCCTGCGGGCACGAAGTGGTGGATACGGTTTCGGGTGGCGGTCTGGCGGTGATCCAGAGCTTTGCCCGGCACGAGCCGGATGCGGTGCTGCTCGATATCCAGATGCCGCGATGCAACGGCCTCACCGTCTGCCACGCGTTGCTCAGCCGCAGGCCGGGGACGAAGGTCTTTTTCGTGTCCGGTAGCGTGGAGGGCGATCACCCGTTCGTGAGTAGCAGCGGGGCCGCCGGTTATCTGCAAAAGCCCGTGGGGCTCGTGGGGCTCGAAAGAATGCTCGGGCGCGGGCCGGGCGCGGCGGCGCTGCGCGACTGAGCGCACACGGCAGGGCCGGTGCGTTATGTGACAAAGCTGTAAAATAATACAGCTATGGGAGACCAGCGTCGCTGATAAGGATGACAAACCCTTTATCCCCCATGAAAAGCCGTCTCCTCGTTTTCGCAGTATTGATTTTTTCCGCCCTGGTCGCGCCTGGCCATGCGGCCATCGTCATCAGTGAAATCATGTATCATCCGCAGTCGGAGAACCCGGCGGAGGAGTTCATCGAACTCCATAATACCGGCGCGGGCACGGTGGCGGTGGGCGGGTGGCAGTTCACCAGCGGGGTGGCTTTCACGATTCCGGCCGGCACGAATATCGCGCCCGGCGAGTTTCTGGTGGTGGCGGCGAATGGGGCGGCGTTTTCCGCCAAATATCCGGCGGTGACGGGCTTCGTGGCGGGGTGGACGGGCCAGCTTTCCAACTCCGCGAACACCCTCACGCTCAAAGACGCGCTCGGGGTGCTGATCGATGAGGTGACTTACGCCGATGACGGCGACTGGGCCGTGCGGGTGCGGCAGGATCCGCCGGATTACGGGCATCGCGGGTGGAAGTGGAAAAGCGACGCGGACGGGTACGGGAAATCGCTCGAACTCATCAATGCCCTGTATGACAACAGCACCGGGCAAAACTGGGCGGTCAGCACCACCGCGGAGGGAACTCCGGGCGCGGTCAATTCCGTGGCGGCGGCGGATCTCGCGCCGGTCATCTCTGCGGTGGAGCATTTCCCGCTGGTGCCGGCGTCCACGGATCTGGTGACGGTGAATGCGCGCGTGGCCGATGACGCGGTCGGTGCGCTGACCGTCGAGGTGCATTACCGGAACGACGGCGCGGCGACTTTCACCTCGGCGGTGATGTTTGACGACGGCACCCACGACGACGCGTTGGCGGGCGACGGGGTCTTCGGCGTGCAGCTCCCGGCGCGGGCGGATTTGACGGTCGTCGAGTATTACATCACCGCCACGGATCTGGCGGCGCACACGCGGACGTGGCCGGCGCTGTCCCGGGACTACACGGGCGCGCTCGTGCAGCGGAATAACTGCCTCTACCAGGTGGAAGACACCGCCTACGCCGGCGCGCAGCCGCTCTACCGCGTGATCATGCGGGCGGACGACCGCACCGAGCTGGCGGACATCAACGCCATCGCCGGCACGCCGCCGTTTGCTTTCAACCCCGGTGAAACCGCCGATCAAACCCAGAGCCACGCGCGCTTCAACGCGACGTGGGTTTCCGTGGATGGCACGGGCGAAAAGCTGCGCTATCTCACCGGGGTGCGAAATCGCGGCAACGGTTCGCGCACGGCGACGCCGCCGAATTACAACGTGCAGTTTCCAAACGCTGACGCGTGGAATGGCCGCACCGCACTGAACCTGAATTCGCAGGACACCCCGTGGCAGCTTTTCGGCAGCGCGCTCTATCGCAAAGCGGGACTGGCCGCAGCGGAATCGCGGGCCGTCCAGCTCCGCGTCAATGGCGCGAGCATGACGGGCCTTGGTTCGCGGACCTTCGGCTTCTATGTCTGTAACGAGTTCTTCGACTCGGACTTCGCCGACCGCCATTTTCCGCTCGATAGCTCCGGCAACCTTTATCGCGGACAGCGCTTCGTCACCGGCACGACTGCGGGCGGCACCACCATCTCCGGCGCCAACCTGGCCAGGATCGTTCCCGCCGTCGGCGAAACGCTCTCGCTCGTGGATCTCTACAAGCTCAACTACCGCAAGGAGACGAACACCTCCGAGGACAACTGGAGCGATCTCATCGCGCTGACCACCGCGCTGGCGAAAGGCCAGAGCGGCGCGACGATCAACGACCCGACCAGCTATGACGGCGACTATCTCTCGAGCGTGGCGGGGACCGCCGATGTGGCGCAATGGATGCGCTGGTTTGCGGTGAACAGTTTCGCTGACAACGAGGAGACCAATCTCAGCAACGGCGACGGCGACGACTACGCGATGTATTTCGGCCAGACCGACACGCGGTGCCGGCTGCTCGGTTACGATCTCGACACCATCCTCGGCCGCAGCGGCACTTCCAACGTCGCCACGCACGGCATCTTCCGCATGGTGGACGCGCCGGACGGTTCGCCCACGCCGTTGAATCCGCTGATGAAGCACCCGGCTTACGCGCCGCTCTACTACGGCGAAATGAAGCGGCTGCTCGATGGCGCCTTCGCCCCGGCGGAGTTCAACGCTTTCTGCGATCAGATCCTCGGCGGGATCGCTCCGGCGAGCGTGCTGACCACGATGAAAAGCTTCAACGCCGCCCGCCACGCGCACATCACCACGCTCGTGCCCCTGGCCATCGCGGTGACGGCATCGCAGGAAACGGGGGGCACCGCACTGACCCCGCTAAACGGCTACCCGCGCACGCTGAACCCGGCCTGCACGCTCATCGGCAAGGCCCACGCGGTGAACACGCGAAGCGTGAAAGTGAACGGCGTGACCGCGACGTGGAGCGCGTGGCAGGCGCAGTGGACGGCGGCCAGCGTGGCGCTCACGCCGGGTGTGAACCGCATCCTGATCCAGGCGTTCGACGGCAGTGACGTCGAGATCGAGCACGCCTACCACAGCGTGTGGTACGACGACGCCAGCGAGGCCGGCTTTTCGGGCGCGCTCGCCAGCACGCAGACTTGGACCGCAGCGGGCGGCCCGTATCGGATCACGGCCAGCTTCACGATCCCGACTGGGCTGACGCTGACGATCCAGCCCGGCGCGGTCGTTTACCTCAACTCCGGCGTGAACTTCTCCGTGGCCAGCGGCGGGCAGCTTCTCGCTGAAGGCACCGAGACGCAGCCGATCCGGTTCATGGCCGGACCGGGCGGGGCAAACTGGGGCGGCATCATCATCAATGGCGCGGCAGGCACGCCGGAGACGCGCATCGCCCACGCCTTCATCGAGGGCAATGGCGCCGACGGCATCGACGTGAACGCGGGCGACGTGGTGCTCGATCACATCGAGTTCGGCAATCCGGCGGTGCAGTATCTCTCGCTCGACGGGGCGTCCTTCCTCGTCAGCCACTGCATCTTTCCCACGGCCACGGCTGCGTTTGAACTCGTCCACGGAACGCTGGGCATCAAAGCCGGCGGGCGCGGCATCATGCGCGACTGCTTTTTTGGCAAAACCAACGGCTACAATGATTCGTTTGATTTCACCGGCGGCAACCGCCCCGGACCGATCCTGCAGTTCATCAATAACGTCTGCATCGGCAGCGACGACGACATCCTCGATTTCGACGGCGCGGACGCGTGGGTCGAGGGCAATGTCTTCATGCACGTCCACCGCATTGGCTCGCCCGACTCGGCCAGCGCGGTGAGCGGCGGCGAGGACCAAGGCAATGCCAACGCCAAATCGCACATTACGATTGTCGGAAATGTTTTCTACGACGTGGATCAGGCGGCTACGGCCAAGCAGGGCAATTTCTACACGTTCCTGAACAACACCGTGGTGGATCAAAACAGCCGCGGCAGCGATGAAATCGGCGACGGCTTCCAGCCCGCCGTGCTGAACTTCGACGACGACAACGCCGCGGGCGAAGCGCTGGGGATGTATGTGGAGGGAAATATCATTCACTCCGCCGAGGCGCTCGTCCGCAACTACGTCGCGGCGTTGAGCACGGTGACCTTCAACAACAACCTGCTGAACATGCCGTGGACCGGCCCCGGCAGCGGCAACACCGTCGCTGACGCGCTGCTCAACGATCCGCAGATCCTCTCGCCGACGCAGGCGAATTTCACCTCCCTGCTGCCCGTCATCCGCGCGCAGTTTGGCCTCGAGGCCTGCTCGCCCGCGCGCGGCACCGGCCCGAACGGCACCGACAAAGGCGGCATCCGTCCGCTCGGCGTGAGCCTCGGCGGCGCACCGACCGGCACCACGAGCGCGACCTCCGCCACGCTCACCGTCGGCACGCTCATGACCGGCAGTGGCATTCCCGCGACGGCCGCCGCTTTCCCGAGCGGCTCCGGCTGGACGCACTACAAATCGCGCATCGACGGCGGCGCCTGGAGCGCGGAAACGCCGATCGCCACGGCCATCACGCTCAGTGGACTGGCGAACGGCGTGCATACCGTCGAGGTCGTCGGCAAAAACGACGCGGGCTTTTTCCAGGACGACGTGGCGTTTGGCGCGAATGCGCGCATCACCAGCGCGAGCTGGACGGTGGACACGGGCTATGTCCCGCCGCCTGCGACGAATGGCGTGCGAATCAATGAAGTGCTCGCGAGCAACACCGAGACGGTGAACTTCGGCACGGCCTTCCCGGACATCATCGAACTTCACAACGCCGGCAGTGCGCCCGTCAACGTCTCCGGCTGGGGCCTCACGGACACCACCGCGCTGCCGTTCAAGTACACCATTCCAGCCCTTCCCGATATCGCCGCCGGCGGTTTCCTCGTCATCTACGGGAGCAACTCCGGCAGCGTGCCCGTGCCGAAGACCGGCTTTGGCCTGAAAGCGGGCGGCGATACCCTCACGCTCACGCGCAGCGCGGCGGCGGGCGGCGGCGTGGCGGACGTTGTGCCGTTCGGCAATCAGCTCGCCGACTCCTCCATCGGGCGCTGCGTGGATGGTTCGTGGGAGCTGTGCCGTCCGACCTTTGGCTCGGCGAACGTGCTGGCCAACCGCGGCGCGGTCGGCGGCGTGGTGATCAATGAATGGCTCACCGCCGCCGTGGTCTTGAACCCGACGGATTTCATCGAGCTCTACAATCCGTCCACGCTGCCGGTGAATGTCGGCCTCGGCTACCTGACCGACAATCCGTCCGACTGGCCGCAGCGGCACCAGATCCGCCAGCTCACTTTCATCGCGCCCGGCGGTTACGTCAGTTTCAAAGCCGACAGCGACCCCGGTCAGGGACCGGACCACCTCAATTTCAAGCTCGACCCGCTCCAGGGCGAAATCGGTCTTTTCGACGACAGCATCGCGCTGATCGACAACGTGGTTTATGGCCCGCAAAGCAGCGACGTGAGCGAAGGCCGCACGCCGAACGGCACCGGGCTGATTGCCACTTTCTCCCAGCCCACGCCCGGCGGCCCGAATCCCACGGTCGTCGGCACGTTCGGCGTTTCGACCGTCAACCTGATCCCCGCCGCGCAGGCTTGGAAATACCGCTCGAACGGGACCGACCACAGCGCGGCTTTTTACCCGATCGCGTTCAATGATTCCGCGTGGGCCTCCGGCACCCAGCTTCTCTATATCGAGACGGCGGCGCTCACGAACTCCGAGGGCTTCCTCAAGACAACCGCGCTCCCGCCGGACACCGCCAACCCAACGCCGACGCGCCCCTATAACACCGTCTATTTCCGCACCCACTTCACCTACAGCGGCCCGCTGACTGGCGTGACCCTGACGGCAAAAATCATGTGCGACGACGGGGCGCTCATCTACCTCAACGGCGTCGAAGCGACGCGCGTGCGGATGCCAGCGGGGACGATCAATTACGCGTCCATCGCCACCGGCAATGTGAGCGACGCGACGGTGGAAACGATCAACATTCCGACGACGAACCTCGTGGTCGGCGACAACGTCCTCGCCGTGGAGGTGCATCAGGAGCACGCCCTCGGCGTGCAGACCAGTTCAGACATCACCTGGGGGATGAAACTCGACGCGACGGTGGTCGTGCCGAGCGGGAATATTCCGGTGGTTTTGAATGAAGTCCTGCCGATCAACGCCACGCTGCAGAATCCCGACACGTCCTACGTCGGCTGGATCGAGCTGCACAACACGTCGGCGTCTGCGTTCGATGCCAGCGACATGAGCCTGAGCGACAATATGGGCGCGCCGCGGAAGTTTGTCTTCGCGCCCGGCACCAACATTCCGGCTGGCGGTTCGATCGTGGTGCAGTGCGATCCGCTCCTCGCCGCCAGCGCCACCAATACCGGCTGGGTGCCTGGGGGCGACGGCGGCGTGGTCGCGCTTTATCACACCCTGGCCAATGGCGGCGGTCTGCACGACAGCGTGGCCTACGGCCGGCAGATTCCTGATTTCAGCGTCGGCCGCAGCCCGGACGGCACCGGCCCCTGGGCGCTCTGCGTGCCGACGCGCGCCGCGCAAAACACCGCCGCCGGCCTGGCGGCGCTGACCGGCATCCGCCTGAATGAATGGCTCGCGCAGCCCGCGTCCGGCGCGGATTTCCTCGAGCTCTACAATCCCGGCGCGCTCCCCGTCGCCCTCGGCGGCAACTACCTCACCGACCAGCTCACGAACAAATCCAAGCACCTCATTCCGCCACTCAGCTTCATCGCCGGCAGCGGCGCGGCGCGCTGGCAGGCGTGGATCGCCGACAACAGCGGCGCCACGCCCGGTCACGTGAACTTCACGCTCGATCCCGGCGAAGGCCTCGGCCTTTACACGCCTGCCGGGACTGCGCTCGACACCGTGGCCATCGGCACGCCGACTACGGGCCAAAGCGGCGGGCGCATCCCCGACGGCAGCTCTTCGCTCAGCTCCGCGCTCCTGCCCACGCCCGCCGCCGCGAACGCCTTCCCGGTCAGCGACACCGACAGCGACGGCATCCCCGATGCCTGGGAAACGGCCAACGGTCTCAATCCCAACGACTCGCTCGACGCCGCCCTCGATGCCGACGGCGACGGCCAAAGCAACCGCGCCGAATATCTCGCCGGCACGAACCCGCAGAGCGGCGCGAGCCGCCTCGCCGCGAGCCTCGTCCCGACCCTCACGCCCGGCGAATACGCCGTCCGCTTTACCGCCGTCGCGGGCAAAGCCTACACCGTGCGCTACAAGAACGCCCTCACCGACACGACTTGGACCAAGCTCGCCGACGTGCCCGCGCCGGTCGCCGACACGCTCTACGACGTCATCGACCCTGCCGCCGGCGCGCAGTCGAAACGGTTCTATCAAGTCGTCACCCCGCAGGTGCCGTAAAGAGGCGGCGCGGGCTGGGCGAAATCCAACGCGAAGCGCGCCGGTTGCATTTCCCGATTGCGCGGGCACGCGGTCTGCGGATATGTGCGCGCATTCTGCCGGTCCGCTTCCATCTCGCGCCTCTTCCTTTCCAAATCACCCCGATGTCCACCGGCGCTCCCGATTCCCTCCAGCTCGTTTTTTTCGCCGGAGCAGCCCTCCTGGTGGCACTGAAGGCGTGGCACGGCTGGCGCGTGGGCATCGTGCGGCAGATTCTCAGCGTGGCCGCGCTCCTTGCGGCCTATCTCGTGGGCTACTTTGGGGGCGGGGTAATCGGGGCGGTTCTCCACCGCTTCATCGATCTTCCAGAGAATGTCCTCTCGGTCGCCGGCGCCGTGGGGCTCGGCTTCGTGATGTATTGCGCGATCACCCTCGTGGGCTCGATCGTCTTCAAAAAAACCGCGCAGCAAAGTGTGACCATTGTCCGGCTGGGCTACGGCCTCTCGGGTGCGGCCGTCGGCGCGGTCTATGGGCTCTTCCTCGTCTGGATCGCCATCCTCGCCATCCGCCTCCTCGGCAGCGTGGCTGAAACCCAGATCGCCGTCGCAAAAAACCCGCACCTCACCCTCGGCAAACCCACGCCCACACCCACGCCCGCGCCCACCCCGCCGAGCGCCGTCGTCCGCGGTCTTGCGCAGATGAAGCACTCCCTCGAAAGCGGTGCCGCCGGCGTGGTCGTCCAGCAGGTCGATCCCATCCCCGGCACCCTCTACGGCGTCCTGCGGAAGCTCGGCGTGATGGTTTCCGACGAAAAAAGTGTGAATCGTTTCCTCAGCTACCCCGGCGTGCAACCCCTCCTCGCGCACCCGAAAGTAGCCGCCCTGCAAAGCGACGAGGAAATCACCCACGACATCATCGAGCGGCGCTATCTCAATCTCATCCGCAATCCCCGGATCATCGCCGCGGCCAACGACGCCGAGATCGGCGAACTCATGCGGAAGTTCGAGTTTGAAAAAGCGCTCGACTACGCCATCCGCAAGCCGGACGAGAAGCGCTGAGGGGGAGGTTGAGAGTTGAGAGTTGATGGTTGCGAGCGGGGCGGCTTTATCTTCCACGCGCCGCCCGTCATTACTGCGGCTCTCCACTTTCAACACTCACCTTTACCCATGCTCGTCCCCACCATCGGCCTCGAGATTCATGTCCAACTCAAAACGCGGAGCAAAATGTTTTGCGCCTGTCCCGTGGAGTATGGCGCGGGGCCGAATGCGCACACCTGTCCCGTCTGCCTCGGCTATCCCGGCGCGCTGCCGGTGATGAACGAGGAGGCGCTGAAAATGAGCGCGCTGACCGGCCTGATGCTCGGCTGCGAAGTCCCCGAGGTCTGCAAGTTCGACCGGAAGAATTACTTCTACCCGGACATGCCGAAGAACTACCAGATCACCCAGTTCGACGAGCCGATCTGCACCGGCGGCACGGTGTCGCTGCACGATTTCGCATATCCCAAGGACGCGCAGAAAAGCATCGCGCACCCCGGCAAGAAAGTGCGGCTCACGCGCATCCATCTCGAGGAGGACGTGGCCAAATCCCAGCACTTCGAGACGAGCACTGGCATCGACTTCAACCGCGCCGGCACGCCGCTCATGGAGATCGTCACTGAGCCCGAGATCGAGACACCGGAGGAGGCTTTCGCCTTTCTCACCGCCCTCCAGCAGATCCTCATCTATGGCGGCGTCAGCGATGCCGACATGGAAAAGGGCCAGATGCGCTGCGACTGCAACATCAGCGTCCGCCCCGAGGGACAGGCCGAACTCGGCGTCAAGATCGAGATCAAAAATATGAACTCGATCAGCGGCGTGCGCCGCGCGCTGGCCTACGAGATCGAGCGGCAAACCGCCGCCGTCACCCGCGGCGAGACGCTCATCCAGTCCACGCGCCGCTGGGACGACGACGCAGGCCAGACCTTCCAAATGCGTGTGAAGGAATCATCCCACGACTACCGTTACTTTCCCGATCCGGACCTGCTGCCGGTGCGCACCAGCGTCTTCATGGATGAAGTGCGAGCCCGCCGGCCCGAGTTGCCCGGAGAAAAGCGCGAGCGCTTCACCGCGGACTTCGGCGTGACCGCCTACGACGCCAGCGTGCTCGCCAGCGACAAGGCGCTTGCGGAATATTTCGCCGCCGCCGCAAAGGTCGCGGCCAAGCCGAAGAACGTCGCCAACTGGATCATCAACGACCTCCTCAGCGCGCTCGCTGCCGCCGGGAAAACCATCGCCGACTGTCCCATCCCCCCGCACGCGCTCGATGAACTGGTGAACCTCATCGACGCACAGACGATCAGCAGTTCGCAGGGCCGGACGGTCTTCACCGAAATGTTCTCCACCGGCAAAGGTGCCGCGCAAATCGTCGGGGAAA
>Ga0105048_10008053_pt1 | contig 16890 bp, 18 predicted proteins | sample MAT05_FD_78382 | JGI IMG/M metagenome (GOLD analysis project Ga0105048, IMG submission 78382) | Freshwater microbial communities from Lake Fryxell liftoff mats and glacier meltwater in Antarctica - MAT-05 | ecosystem: Environmental > Aquatic > Freshwater > Ice > Liftoff microbial mat | place...
ACGACAAGGAGCGGTGGGCGCCCGCGGCGTCGTCGGCTGGCTCGGCTCATGTCTTGCCAAGCGAAGACACTGGACATCACGTCGGGATTCTGTTGCTCTCTGGAGCGTGCTGTCCAACAAGCCACTTCTGCCGACGGGCGCTGCGCGCCCGCGGCCGATCGGCAGGCCGTAGGCCCGCGCGAGCGGCGGCGCCTCCGTCGGGAGAGGGCGAGCATGGCGCGAGGTGCTAAAGCCGGCCCGAGGTGCTCCACTGCCTGCGGTCAGCGAGAGGTTTCGGGGGTCACGACCAGCGTGAGCCCGTCCTCGGAAAGCAGGAGACCATGCCGGCTCGGGATGGGGTAGCGCCTCCGCTCGTGCAGTGTTCTCCGCGCTGCGGAGCGTTAGTGTTTCGCCCAGGGCAACGAAACACGCCTCATGCAGCGCAGGAATCGCGATCGCGGAGGCTTGCCCTGCGCCCTCTTCCGCTGCATGCGGCGGGCTGGAAGCTGTGGGATGACGTCAACAAGCAGTGCTTTTGCAGCCTCACGCGGAACGGGTGCTGCTTGCCACGCCGTTCTCCGGGAGCATGGCGAGGTCTTCGCGCTACATGCGTTCGGCTTCGGTGACGCCGTTGGGGGAAGGGGCCGGGGAGATGGCGTAGCGGCTCGAGATCGCGGGTTTGGGTGTCGTGGGCGAGGGCGGCGGTGAGGTGGGTTTCGAGGATGGGGAAGGAGTACGTGGGGGATTGGGTGAGGGTGTGGAGCTGGCGGAAGGCGAAGAGGCGGCGGTCGGCGGCCTCGGTGCGATCTTCGGGTGATCGCGGCTCAGGAGGAGTCGGTGTGCCTCCATTGGCCCGCGAGCCTAAACGCCTCGCGTCCGTCCGCTCCAGCGAAAGCGAGCGCGGTCGGCGGGCGCTCGCGCGGCCGCCTACCGCCCGATGCGCGCGCGGATGGCGGCGCGCGTCGGCTCCGACAGCGTGGCGAGGTAGTTGTCGGGGAAGGTGCGGAGCGTCTCGTCGGGGAGCGCGAGCAATGCCTGCTCGGGCGCGAGGCCGGCGAGCCGCTGCTCCGGCGACAGTCCATCGAGCAGCTTCTGAACCATCTCGTCGTAGCCTTCCAGATCGCTCGTCTTCACGCCCTCCACGGTGGATCCATTCTGCTCCAAAAACCAGCGCTTTGCTTCCTGCGTATGCGCCATGTTGTGGCCGAACGGTCGTAGCAGATCGTCATCCTCCGCCTCGGCCACCCACGCAGGACTCGACCGCTCTCAGGGCTTGAGCCGGGTCGTGAGCAGCTCGTGGAGGGCGCTCATCCCATCGATCGTGGTGAAGACGCCGACGACGTTGTTGTGATCGAGGACGATCGCGCAGCCATATTTGTGCTCGGCCATCTCCTTCGCCACTTCGTCGAGGGGGGCGTCCGGCGAGACGGAGTAGACAGTCGGAGTCATCGCCTCCTCGATCGTGATCTTCTCGGGATCGACGTCGCGCAGCGTCTCGATCAGGTGAAGGTCCCGATCGGAGAGGACGCCGACGAGGGCGCCGCCGTCGAGGACGGGGAGGTGGCGAATGTGATGCTCGCGCATCACCCGGTGCGCCTGGGAGAGCTTCTGGTCGCGCCCGATCGTGTGCGGGCTCGTGGTCATGTAGCGCTTGACGGTGGGGATTGCTTTGGACATGAGAAACCTCGCACGGCCAGGTAGCAAGAGAGTGGCCAACCGCTGAGGCTCGACGCAGCGGCCGAGCAGAGTGGATAACTCGCGCGCCCGGCGCGCCGCTTGCGCGAGCGCGCAAAGCGCGCGGCTACGGCGGTGATCCAGCCGCAGGATCCACGTTGGAGGCCGCGAACGACGTCTGGCATGGTGGATGCGAAGCGGCCCGCGCGGCCTTCGTCGGCCGAGGAGGACGCATGGAGGGCCAAGGACACGCAGCGATCGCGCCAGGAGCGCCCCCGCCGAGCCCGGAGATCGCGCCGACGGCGGCGTGGCGCAGCGTCCCGATGCTCATGGTCGCGGTGTTCTGCGCGGTGCTCGGCGGCGTGCTGGCGATCGCGGTGATTGACATGCTCGTGCCCGGGCCGCCGCCCGCGGTGGGCGAGCGAGCTCCGTCGTGGCCGGCGCGATGAAGGATTACCCCGACGCTGCGGCGACGGCCCCCGGCGGCCTCGCGATCGCCTTTCGCCTCCCGATCGAGGGCTGGCCCAAGGCGTGGTTCTACAGCGATTATGGTTATGACCATGCGCGGCTCGAGGCCGGCGGGGTGGTCGTCCTTCAGGCGCGCACGCGAGCCGGTCTCGAGGGCGGCGTCACTGGCCTGCTCCCCGGCGGCGAGCCCTGCGCGATGCGCCTCGCCACGGCGGAAGGCGCGCTCCGGATCGAGGTCGACGCGGCCGGGCAGCGGGCCCCGCGCGAGGACCGCGTCTGGGCCAAGCCGACGCGATCGGCCTGGATCCACGCCTATCTCGCGCTCGCGGGCTCCGCCGCGGGGTTCGCGGCGAGCTGGTTCTACCTGGTGAGAGCGCGGGCGACGGACAGCGCGTGGGCGATGAAGATGGGCTATCACACGGCGGGCTGGCACCTGCTGCTCACGTTGACCCTCTTCCCAGCGTCGGTGTGGGGCCAGCGCGCCGGCATCCGCGCGGTGCAGCTCGTGAGCCTGGTCTTCTTCTTCATCCACGCCGGGATCGCGCTCGCCAACAGCGGCCCGGGCGATCCGGCGATCGCCTTCTTCAACGGCCTCAGCGGCCTCGCGTTCCTGCTCTCCGTTGGCCAGGGCCAGCGGGCCCATCGCGATATGGATCCAATCGCCGCCCTCCAGACCGGCCGCGTGTAGCGGCGCGCCCTCAATGGCAGTGACCGGTGGCTCGCAGCAGCGGTCGAGCCACGATCCACAGCGCGAGCGCACACCAGACGAGCCCGTACGTCGAGGCGGGCAGGCGGGCAATCCTCCGCTGGAGGAGGCGTCTCCCCACCAGAGGTACGATGAGCCCGGGCAAGGTCGCGAGGGAGAAGACCGCCATCACGGCCGCCCCGGCGGGCGCGCTCGCCGTCCCCGCCGCGAGCGCCCAGGCGGGCAAGAGCAGGCCACACGGCATGACGCCGGTCGCGAGGCCGAGCCCCAGGCCCCGGCGCGGAGCGAGCTCGGACACGAGGCCAAGCAGGGAGCTCGAGCGCGCGGGGGTCGTCGCTCGTCGCTTTGCCGTGAGCTCCACGAGCGGCGGTGACGGGGCGCGGCGACGGAGCAGCGTGATCCCACGATAGGCCGCTGCCCCGGCGACCAGGGTGATGGCGACGGCCTCGAGCGCCGCCATCGGCAGGAGGCAGAGGGCATGATGACCGAGGTGGCCGAGGACGGCGCCCACCGACGTATACGCCATCATCCGTCCGAGGAAATAGCCGGTCACGCGCCGCGAAGAGAGGGTGTTCCCCGCGCTGCACCCCGCCACCGCGATCGGGCCGCACATCGCCGCGCAATGGACGCTCCCGAGCCCGCCGGTCGCGAGCGCGGTCAGGATGGCTGATTCCAGGATCATGAGGCCTTTGCGGGGCCGACCAGGGCCGCGTGGAGGGCATCGTCGGCAGGCGAAGGCTCGGTCAGATCCGATGCAGCGCCGGACGGGCCGGAGAACGAGCTCACTCGCAGCGAGCTCGCCAGGATCAGGAGGGACGAAGTGAGCATGCTCAGGCCGGCCCAGACCGGGCGGAGCGCCCCCGTGGCGGCCAGCCCCAGGAAGACGAGGTTGTAGAGGGTGGACGCGACGAGGTTCTGATAGCCAATCCTCGTCGCCCGGCGGGCGAGGGAGATCGTCCACGGGACGAGGCGCAGGTCCGGGCGAAGCAGCGTCACTTGCGCCATTCCCCGGGCGAGCCCGGCGCCGCCATCCATGGCGAAGCTCGGCCCCGTCCCCGCCAGCGCGGGAGCATCGTTGAGGCCGTCACCCACCATGGCCGTCGATCCTCCGCGCGCGGCGAGCCGGTCGACCTTGTCCATCGGTGACAGCGCGGCGTGCGCCGGGAGGCCGAGGGCAGCGGCGATGGCGCGCGTCCCTTCCACCGTATCGCCGGTGAGGATCGAGGCCTCGATTCCTTGCCCCTTCAGCGCGGCGATCGTCTCCCGCGCCTCGGGGCGGAGCGACTCCCCGATCGCGAACCGCCCCAGGAGCACGCCGTCGCGCGATAAAGCGACGCGCGCCGCGGCGCCCGGGCAAGCCGCCGTGACCCCGGCCTCCTCCAGCCATCGCCGGGCGCCGAGCTGAAGCGACCGCCCCGCCGCGTCGCGGCCGGTCACGCCTCGTCCGAGAACCATTCTGCGATCCGTCAGCGTCGCCGGTGCAGAATGGTTGTCGTCGGCCCAGGCCAGCAGCGCCTGCGCCACCGGGTGGCGGCTCCCGGCCTCGAGCGCGGCGACGATCGCCGCGACCTCCCCCGGGCTCGCCGCCTCGGTGAGCTCGGCGGCGAGCACGGCGAGCCGGGGATCCGTCAACGTCCCTGTCTTGTCGAAGGCGACGGCGCGCACGGCGGAGAGCTCCTCCAGCACCGAGGCGTTGCGCACGCAGACGCCGTGCGCGAGGGCCTTGCGCAGCGCGAGCCAGAGGACCAGCGGAGTCGCCACTCCATAGGTGCAAGGGCAGGCCGCGAGCACGACGGCGAGCGACGTCACCACCGCGTGATCGAGGGAGCCGCGCGCCGCGGTGACGACGAAGGTGCCAGTCGCGAGCAACGCCACGAGCGGCACCAGCGCGCCGGCGAAGGCGTCGCCGAGGCGCTGGAGGCGTGAGGGGCGCCCTTTCAGGCTCCTGGCCAGCTCGGCCAGGCGCTCCAGGGTCGACTCGCGCGCCGAGCGCAGCGCCGTGCAGTGCAGTGGGCCGGCGACGACGACGGCGCCCGCAGGGACCTCGTCACCGGCTCTCACGATCACCGGCGCGGCAGCGCCCGTGAGCACCCCGAGCGTCACCTCGCACTCGCCCCCTTCCAGCGCGGCGCGGACGTCGACCGGGACCGTCTCCTCCACGTTGATGCGGAGCCTGGTCCCCGCGAGGATGGCCGAAGGAAGCGTCTTCTCGAAGACCCCCTCCGCTCCTTCCGCGAGGACGCCTGCGCCGGTGCGCTGGAGCGAAGGGGCGATGAGCCGGCTCGCCCGCGCCCGCGCGCTGGCCTCCAGATACCGGCCGAGCGTCGTCAGGACCAGCGCCGATGTCGCGCTGTCGAAATAGACGCCCGGTCGCCCGCGGAGCACGTTGTGAATCGAGAGCCCGTAGGCCGCCGCGGCGCCGGCCACGATGAGCAGATCCATCGAAAAGCGCCCCGCCCGGAGCGATCGCCGGAGCAGCGGCGCTCCGAGCAAGAGCACCACCGGCGTCGACAGCAACGCCGAGGCCACGCGGTACGCCTGGCGCATCCAGGCGAGGCCAGCGTCCTTCGCCGTCGGATAGACGTCCTCCGCGAAGAGGAACAACGACAGCATCATCACGATCATCGAGAGGAGCAGGCAGAGCGTGATCAGCCCGTAGAGCTCCGATCTCCGCTGCTCCCCTTCGTCGGCGATCTGCGCGGCGAGCTCGCACCCGTAGCAGCAATAGCCCTCCGCGGACGCGGCGCCGAGGCCGCAGTGGCGGCACGAGGGCTCTGCTGCGGTCGCGTCCGGGGTCGGGCTCACGGCGTTCGCCAGGCCGCGAGATCGGGATAATAGAACGAGGCGCAGTAGATCCCCAGGCACACGAACGCGCACGCCCAGACGAGCATGACGAGGACTGGAATGCGCGACGAGGGGTCGTAAACCATCTTCGTCTCGTGCGTGTCCGCCGGGCTCTCCACGAGGTCCGGCAAGCCGGCCTCCATCTCGGCTGGGGCGGCGACCGCCGCCGACTTCGCTTCACTCGCCACGGCGCTCATACTCGGCCTCCATCTCCAGCATCTCGTATTTCGAGCGCTCCACGTCCACGAATTGCCGGGTGACGTAGCACCACACGAGCAGGCAGAGCCACCCGGTCGCGACGACGAAGTACACCGTCACGGGTACCTCGGCGAAGCCCTTCACCTCGGTGCCGCCGAGGGTGAAGATGAACTCGGCGATCTTGTAGACGAAGGCGACGCCCGAGAGGCCGATCCCGGCGATCATGGCCGCCCAGAGGAGGACGCGCTCGCGGCGCTCCATCCGCCCCGCGGCGCCAGACAGCGTGTCACTTTGCTTCGGCATTGGCCTTCTCCTCGCGGGCGATCACCTCGGGCGTGGCCCAGCTCCCCAGCCATTGAACGTAGGTGATCACCGCCATTCCCTTCTTGTTGGGGACCTCGCCGTCGAAGAACCACGTGTACCGTGGCATCACCGACGAGGGGACGACGATGGTGGGATCGTAGAGGTGGGCAACATGCCAGTCGTTGGCGTGGCGCCCGCTCTCGCGGATGAGGTCCGGCCCGACCCGGCGCGTGCCGAAGAGGTGAGGCAAGAACATTTCGTTCATGTACTCGCCGGCATAGGACACCTTGCCGAAGCGGGCGTCCTCGTTGGAGACGGGGCGCACGAACTGCGAGTGACAGTGCCAGCACGCCTCGGCGATGTACATGTCGCGGCCGAGGCGGAGCGCGGCGCGGAAGCTCTCGCCGCTGGCCTCGCCGTAGTACTGCTTGAACTCCGCCGGGTAGCGGCGCGCGAGATCCTTGAAGTCCTCGGACGCCTCGGGGGCGATCTCCTCGAGCTTCTTGTACGGAATCCTCGACAGGTGGGTTATCGGGAGGACGGCCTCGACCGCGATTGAGAGGGCGAAGCAGCCGAGTCCACCGGCGAGCAGGATGGTTGCGATCTTTTCCATGGTGCGCCTCGTTCAGCCCGCCGCCGCGACGGGCTCGCCCGCCGCAGGCGCGGACGCCGGCGCGTGTCCGCGCGCTGTCATCCACATGTTGTAGGCCTGCAAGAGCTGGCCGCTGATGATGAGCAGGCCCGCGATCGAGCGAAGGTGCCAGAAAGGCATGGACGCCGTCAACGAGCGCTCCCACGGAGCGAGGTTCTGCCAGAGGTAGCCCTGCACGATGCCCGCGATGGTGAGATCGAGGAACATCACCAGAAGGCCGATGGTGCTGAACCAGTAGTTGAGGTGGTTGAGGCGCTCGCTCCACCAGGCAAACCCGGTGAGCTTGGGCCAGAGGTGCACGACCATGCCGATGATCCAGAAGCTGAACACGCCGAACATGACGAGGTGGGCGTGGGCCACGACCCAGTCGGTGAAGTGGATCAGGCGCTGGAACGTCAGCGTCGTCTGGAACGCGCACTGGAGGCAGGTGATGAAGTACATCACCATCCCGGTGTAAAACCAGCGGATCGGCAGGCTGGTGCGGAGCATGTCGCCCTTGCCGCGCAGGGTGACGAAGAAGTTGACGATGACGGTGAAGACCACGATCTCCACGGCGATCGTGCTCATGACGGCGCCGTACTGCGCGTACATCGGGATCGGGCTGTAGAAGAAGTGGTGAACCCCATTGAGCGGGTAGAAGAAGGCCAATCCCCAGAAGCCCACGAGCGAGAGCGTGTGGCTCCAGACCGGCTTTTTGAGGATGACCGGCACGAAGTAGTACATCATGCCCCAGCCGAGCGGGGTGACCGTCAGGCCGACGAGATCATGAATGTAGAGGCCCGTCACCGCCGCTCCGCCCGCGCCGGGGACGAAGTACTGGGGGACGAAGTTGCCCATCACGTACGTGAGGGGCATCCACACCATCATCGCCCCGAAATACCAGAGGGTGACGTAGAGCTTGCGGGCGCGGATCCGGAGGATCGGGGTCGCCACGTTGGCGACGAGGAGCGCGGCGCCCACGACCACGAGCGGATCGACGAACGTCGGGGTCTCGCCCCACTCGATCGCTTGCGCCTTCCCACCGATGATGCCGACCATGGCCAGACCGATGATCAGCTGCCAGGCAACGAAGATCACCCGCGAGAGCTTCCTCGAGAGGACGGGCTGGCCCGTCAAGCGGGGGACGATCCAGGAGAGCGCCGCCATGAAGTTGTTGAGCAGGAAGCCGTAGGCGATGGCGTTGGTGTGCACCATGCGAAAACGGCCGGGTGACATCAGCTCGACGCCCGGGAACGGGTAGAGCTGGCTGAGCTGGAGCGCGTAGAAGAGGCCCGCGAAGAGAGAGAGGAAGAAGAACGAGAATCCAGCGATGATGTGCGCCTTGACGATCGGTCTGTCGACCAGCGGTCCGGCGTCGGCCTGGGGAATGGCTGCGGTGGTCATGAGTCCTCGGCTACTTGCCCTTGGGCGGCGTCACGGGGTTGGCCGATCCGGCGGGCGGCTCGACGGGCGGCGGCTCCGGTGCGGGCGGCGGCGGAGGAGGAGGGTTGAACGCGGGCTGCTCCGCCAGGGCTTTCTTCATCGCCTGGCCCTCGGCGCTGTCGCGCTTCTGGATCAGCGACTCGACGTAATAAGCCAGGCCCCAGAGCTGTTGATGCGTCAACGTCGCGCCCCACGAGGGCATCGCGGTGCCGCCGACGCCGGCGGCGATCACGCGCACGAGCTCCTCTTTCTTCGCGGCGATCTTGGTGCGATCGACGAGGAAATCCGGGGGACGGATGGGCGCGCCCCAGTCGCTGTCCTTCTCCACCGAGGTGTAGAGATCGGCGCGGAAGCCGGTGAAGGCGATGTCGTACGCCTTCATGTGCTCGGCGATCCTGGGCATGGCCACGTAGGCCGGGTGGCAGCTCGAGCAGGCGGCGAGCCCGTGATAGACGCGCTCGCCCTCCTCGACGCCGCGCTCGGGGTGCTTGCGAAAGGGATCGGCCTTGATCGGCACGACGGCGCCGGGCGCCTCTTTTTGCCAGACCTCGGAGAATGTCTTGAGGTAAGCGACGATGGCGCGCTTGTCCTCTTCGCCGATGAGCCTCCACGACGGCATCGAGGTGCCGTCGAGTCCGTGGTTCATCGTGGTGAGGAGATCCTCGTCGCGGGGGAGGGCGCCGGCGGGCACGGCGGCGAACTTGACGCGTCCTTTGCGAAAGTCGCGCGGCTTGGGGTCGAGGAAGCGGGCGGCCTGCCCCGCGCCGTCGCCGTTCTCCCCATGGCAGCCAACACAGTAGAGCGAGTACTGCTCGCGCCCCCGCTTCAGCGTGGCGGCGTCCTTCGCGGGCGCGCCGCGCAGGAGCTCGTCCGGGCCCCAGACGTCGGTTGCGCAGGCTACGAGCGCTCCGGCGAGACAGAGCGCGCCCAGCAGCGGGGCCGCTCTCCGGACGGGCCGTGGATGATAACGAGTCACGTGGATTGGCTCCTTGGCTGGGTGAAAAAGGGCGCACGAGGCCCGGGCTCCCCGCTACCGGGGGCCGTCCGCGCGCCTCCGAAAGCGTGAGTTATCTGGCGCTCTCCCGCAGATCCGCGAGGTCGAGCGTCAGCTCCTGGCTCCCTCCCTGAACGACGGTAACGCGCGTTTCGGCGCGCTGCGCGCTCTCATGGCCGGCAGCGACCGCGATGACGCGAGCCGGGCCGATGGGGACGGCCGCGAGGGTGAACTCTCCCTCTTCGCCGGTGATCGCCACATACGGGTGGTCCGCGACGACGATCCAGGCGCCCTCGCCCGGGTGGTTGTCACAGCGGACCTGGTAAAAGCCCGGATCCGGCAGCTCCAGCGCTCGAGGCTCGGCCTGGGGAGGCAAGGGTCGATTGGCCGGCAGCCGCCCCGCGCCGTGAAAGTGCAGCGTGTGAAGCGAAGAGTCGCGGTTGACGAGGCGTACGCGGTCTTCCCCCTGGACGAGGTAAAGAGGCTTCTCGTAGCGCGAGCCCTGGACGATGAGGTCCACCGAGGCCGCCGGAAAGACAGGCTTTCCCGGGCCGGGGGCGTCGAGATAGACAATCGCGCCGCCGACGGCCTTGCCGCTCTGCACGACGCGCCCGTGAATCGTGCCCTGTGCAAACGGCCCCGGAGCCGGTCGGTACTCGGTGCTCCGGAGAGCCACGCCCGAGGGGGGAGGGGGAGCCGCCGAGAGGAGCTCGGTCGCCGTACCCCGCGCAAAGGCTTGATAGAGCACGACGGTGATCACCATCTTCAGCGCCCAGACCGAGCCCACGGTGGCGATCAGGTGCGACCAGGTGAGGCGCCGGACCGCGAGGAGGAGCAGCGCGCCTACGGGGACGACAGCCAGGTAGGAGACCGCAAATCGCGCGACGTGCGTCGCCTCGCGGGGGGCCCTCCAGAGCGCGCCGCCCACGAAGAGGAAGAGGGCGACCGACAGGGCTACGAGCGCCGAATAGGCCAGGATCGAGAGTCCGGTGCCCGGAACGGCGGGCGAACGTTTGGTCACGAGGAGCAGCGGTGAGCAAGGGTCGTACCGCCGGGTCGAACGACGATGACCGGCTCCCACGAGAGGTCGACGGCGCGCTCACCGCGCAAACGACGCACCGGACGCGCAAGGCGCGCGCTGCGCGAGGTGCAAACTTAGCTGCACCTGCTGCGTCGCTCACCGATCTGCCGCCGGGGAAGCGCGCAAGGATTACGCCCGCAAGATCGGCCTTGGTTGTCCTACCCGGCGCGGGCCAGCGCGGGGCGACGAGATTCCAGGTCGCGCCCGAGTCGGGGCTCGCGAAATCGCCGCGGCGCCGATCACTTCGGCAGAGCGGCGGCGTCCTTGAGAACGGCCTCGGCGTGGAACGCCGGATCCACGTCGGGGTAGACGCGGGCGACCTTGCCGTCCTTGTCGAGGAGGAAGCTCACGCGCGAGGCCATGCCCAGGCGGGTCGCCACCCCGAAGGCCGTGATCCACTTCTGCTCCGGATCGGCGAGGATGGGGAAGGGGAGCTTCTGCTCTTTCGCGAACTCGGCGTGCGACTTCTCGCTGTCGGCCGAGACGCCGAAGACCTGGACGCCGGCCGCGGTGTAGAGGTTCCAGGTGTCACGGAACGCGCAGGCTTCCTTGGTGCAGCCCGGGGTACCGTCCTTCGGGTAGAAGTAAACGATGACGGGGTGGCCGCGCTCTGCGGCGAGCGTGTGCAGCTTGCCGTTCTGATCCATGGCGGAGAGCTCGGGCGCGGCCGAGCCGACCGGCAGCAGACCCTGGCCGCCGTCGGGGCGCTGCGAGGCGCCGCACGCGACGAGCGAAAGAGCGGAAGCGAAGAGAACGGGGCGAAGGGCAGGGTGCATGGGGCGCCGAACCTAGCACGGCGCGGTGGGATCGCCGGGCGCCTTCTGATAGCGTGCGCCGCCTGGAGAAGGCGCGTATGGCCCACGGAAACGGGAACGGCAGCGGAAGCGGGAACGGGGGCGAAAAGGCTGCTCCCGTCGGGGGGCGCGGCGGGCGCTACCCGAGCTTTGAAGCCCCGACGGTCGACAAGGTGATGGTCGAAGAGCGCGCCGCCGCGCTCGGGAAGCGGAGCCTCAAGAAGCAGACGAAGGTCGCGGGCCTGAAGCTCGCGATCTCGATGATGGACCTCACCACGCTGGAGGGGAAAGACTCGGCCGGCAAGGTGCGGCAGATGGCGCAGAAGGCGCGCTCCCCCAGCGCGGATCCCAGCGTCCCCCCGTGCGCGGCGGTGTGCGTCTATCCCAACCTCGTCCCCGTGGCGAAGAGGGCCCTCGAGGGGTCGACCGTGAAGGTCGCCAGCGTCTCCACCGCGTTCCCGAGCGGCCTCTCGCCGCTTTCGATCAAGCTCGCCGACGTGCGCCAGGCGATCGAGCTCGGCGCCGACGAGATCGACATGGTCATCGATCGCGGGGCGATGCTCTCGGGCGAGTACAACGCCGTGTTCGACGAGATCGCCGCGACCAAAGAGGCCTGCGGCGAGGTCCACCTCAAGGTGATCCTCGAGACGGGCGAGCTCGGGAGCTACGACGTCGTCCGCAAGGCGAGCCAGATCGCGATGCTCGCCGGGGGCGATTTCATCAAGACTTCGACGGGGAAGATCGTCCCCGCGGCCACCCCGCCGGTGACGCTGGTGATGCTCGAGGCGATCCGCGACTACTACTACGCCACCGGGAAGCGCATCGGGATGAAGCCGGCCGGCGGCATCCGCACGGCGAAGCAGGCGCTTCACTACCTCGTGATGGTCAAAGAGACGCTGGGCGACGCCTGGCTGAACAACGAGATGTTCCGCTTCGGCGCCTCGACGCTGCTCAACGACGTGCTCATGCAGCTCGAAAAAGAGCGCACTGGCGCGTACCAGGGCGGCGACTACTTCAGCAAGGATTGAGGATCGAATGAGCACCAAGGAAATCGCCGGCGCGTCCCCGCCGAAGGAAGCGAAGGCCGAGGCCAAGCGAGCGGCGTCCAAGGCCGTGGGCATGGCCTTCGGCGACGCGTGGACGTACGCGCCTGCGCCCGAGGCCAGCGATCACATCAAGCTCCAGCCTCGGTACGAGCTCTTCCTCGGCGGCACCTGGCGCGCGCCCGAGTCGAAGGCCTACTTCGACACGGTCAACCCCGCGACCGAGGAGAAGCTCGCCGAGGTCGCCGAGGCCAGCGCCAAGGACGTCGATCTCGCCGTGCAAGCGGCGCGGACCGGCTACGAGAAGTACTGGTCGAAGCTCCGCCCGCTCGATCGCGGCAAGTACCTCTTCCGCATCGCCCGCGCCCTCCAGGAGAAGGCGCGCGAGTTTGCCATCGTCGAGACGATGGATGGCGGCAAGCCGATCAAGGAGTCGCGCGACGTCGATGTCCCGCTCGCGGCGGCGCATTTCTTCTACTACGCGGGCTGGGCCGACAAGCTCGAGCACGCGTTCCCCGGGCGCAACCCGCGCGCTCTCGGCGTCGCCGGGCAGGTGATCCCGTGGAACTTCCCGCTGCTCATGGCCGCGTGGAAGCTCGCCCCCGCGCTCGCGGCGGGCAACACCTGCGTGCTCAAGCCGGCCGAGACGACGCCGCTCACGGCGCTGATGCTCGCCAAGCTGATCGAAGAGGCCGACCTCCCGCCGGGCGTCGTCAACATCGTCACCGGCGCGGGCGCGACGGGCGCGGCGCTGGTGGGGCACCCGGGCGTCGACAAGGTGGCCTTCACCGGATCGACCGACGTGGGCAAGAAGATCCAGCGGGCGCTGGCCGGCACGAAGAAGAAGCTGACGCTGGAGCTCGGCGGCAAGGCGGCGAACATCATCTTCGCCGACGCGCCGCTCGATCAGGCCGTGGAGGGCATCATCGGGGGGATCTTCTTCAATCAAGGTCACGTGTGCTGCGCCGGCTCACGCCTCCTCGTGGAGGAGGGCATTCACGACGTGCTGATGCGCAAGCTCAAGGACCGGATGGCGACGATCCGCCTCGGCGATCCGCTCGACAAGAACACCGATATCGGCGCCATCAACTCCAGGATGCAGCTCGACAAGATCCGCGAGCTCGTCGCCGCGGGCGAGAAGGAGGGTGCCAGTCGGTTCAGCGCGCCCTGCGCGATCCCGGAGCGGGGCTACTGGTTCGCGCCCACGCTCTTCACCGGCGTCTCGCAGTCGCACCGGATCGCGCGGGAAGAGATCTTCGGGCCCGTGCTCTCCGTGCTCACCTTCCGCACCCCGGAAGAGGCCGTGGAGAAGGCCAACAACACCATGTACGGCCTCTCCGCGGGGATCTGGACGGACAAGGGCTCCAAGAGCTTCTGGGTGGCGCAGCGCCTCAAGGCCGGCGTCATCTGGGCCAACACGTTCAACAAGTTCGACCCGAGCTCGCCGTTCGGCGGCTACAAAGAGAGCGGGTTCGGTCGCGAGGGCGGGCGTCAAGGGCTCCTCTCGTATCTCGAGGTGGACTGAGATGGCGGCGAAGAACGGCGGCCTCAAGGCCGATGAGAACGTGAAGACCGAGGGCGCGCCGGCCGAGGCCATGCGCCTCTCCGTGCGCAAGGCGTACAAGATGTACGTCGGTGGAGCCTTCATCCGCTCCGAGTCGGGGAGGGTTACCCAGGTGGCGGAAGCTTCCGGCAGCGAGTCCAGAGAGAACATCCCCCGCGCCTCGCGCAAGGACGGGCGGGACGCCGTCGTCGCCGCGCGCGGGGCCTGGGACGGCTGGTCGGGCCGCACCGGCTACAACCGCGGTCAGATCCTCTATCGCCTCGCCGAGATGCTCGACGCGCGGGCCGAGGAGCTGACAGCCTCTCTCGTGCGCGGCGGGCTCGACGAGAAGTCGGCGCAAGCCGAGGTCGCGGCCACGATCGATCGGGTGATCGCCTACGCCGGCTGGACGGACAAGTATCAAAGCCTGTTCTCGAGCCTCAACCCGGTCGCGGGGCCGCACTTCAACTTCACTGTCCCCGAGTCGATGGGCGTCGTCGCCGTCGTCGCCCCGGCGCGCCCGGCCCTGCTCGGGCTGGTGGGCGCGATCCTGCCAATCATCGCCTCGGGCAACACCTGCGTTGTCCTGGCGAGCGAGGCGGATCCCCGCACGGCGTTGACGTTCGGTGAGTGCCTCGCGACCAGCGATCTGCCCTCCGGCGTCGTCAACCTGCTCACCGGCTCGGTGGCCGAGGTGCTCCCACACCTCGCCAAGCACATGGAGATCGCCGCGCTCGATCTCCACGGCGTCGACGCCGCCGTCTCCAGGGCGGCCGAAGAGCAGGGCGCCGCCAACGTGAAGCGAGTGCGGGTGCGGACCCTGGGAGAGGCCGAGTGGTTCGACGCGGCAGCTACGGAGTCGCCGCGGTGGATCGAGCGCTTCGTGGAGCTGAAGACGATCTGGCACCCTGCCGGGCAGTAGCGCTCAGCGCGGCCGCTCGCTCCACGGGGGCGCGTGGCCGCGCAGCACGCTCCAGATCGCGAGGACGAGGACCTGGTTCAGATCGGCGTGATAGACGTAGTAGACGTGATACCGAGTCTCCGTCAGGAGGACCCGCCGGAGACCGGGCACGTCGGCGTCGTCATAACGAGCGCCGATCTCGGGCGAGCTGGCGAGAAGCTCGAAGACGATCGCCAGCTCGCGTTGGAAAAGATGCTTCGCGGAGGGCCGGTTGCTGCGCCACCAGGCGGCGGCCTGCTTGGCCTGACGTTGCGCCGGGCCAAGTACGCGCAGGCGCGCTGTCATTCCTCGGCGGCGAGATCGCGGAGGAGCTCTTCGCCGGAGATCGATTCTCCGGAGCGCGCGCCGGCCCAGGCCTCGCGCAGCGCCTCGTGCAACCGGGCGACCTCCGCGGCCTCGACGTCCGCGTTCGTCTCAGGAGGCCCTTTGCTCAGGGGTCGGTCCAGCATCCGTCAACGCTAGCGTGGTTCCTCGGCGCAAGCCAGATGAAACATCACGCTCAGCCGGTCCGGAGAAAGAGAACGTTCAGCGAGGGCGGCGGCGAATGACGGCGAGTGCTGCGGTGGATTGAGCGCTTTGGAGCTGAAGACGATCTGGCACCCTGCCGGGCACTAGCGCTCAGCGTGGCCGCGCAGCACACAGGCGGCGTGGAGGGAAGGGCGTGGTTCTCACTCGAAATTGGTGATGATCCCAGGTTTTGGAGCCGACGAGGACGCGGGCCCGGCGCTGCTCGCGGCGCTTACCGCGGGCTTCGGGCCGCCGAACGTCAGCTCGATCTTCGGCGGGCTTGGCCCCGACTCGGTCACGATGACGTCGACCGTCGTCTCGTTTTTACCCTTGAAAATGTGGACGCGCCGCACGCTGCCGAGCACGCCGGCGATCTCCAGCAACCCCAGCTTGACCTGCGCCTTTTCGCCCTCGATTTCCGCCTGCGCGTCTCCGGGCATGATCACCACCTTCATTCGCCGCAACGCGAGATCCGTGGGCGGAGGAGCCTCGGTGGGGGCTGGAGGCGCCTTGGCAATCACGGGCTCGATCGTCGCTGCCTTCGCCACGACAGGAGGCTCCGGGGGTGGAGCTGGGTGCCGAGTGACCGCGAAGACCCCGCCCGCGCCCACGATGGCGATCGCCGCGACCGCGATCAAGAGTGGCACTTTGCTGCGCGCCGCGGGCGGTTGAGCCATGGTCACGCTCGTCGCCGACCCCGCCGTGGTCGCGCCAGCTTGCGTGGCAGCGGCGCCGGGCGCTGTCTGGGCCGCCGACAGCGCCGCCGTGAGCGCGAATCGCGGCGCCACCACGCCTCGGGTGGACTGGTCGAGGGGAGCCACCATGTCTTCGGTGATCCCCCAGCCGTGCGGCAGTAGCTGGCGGATCGCGCTGAACATCTCTGCGGCGGTCTGGAAGCGCTCGCTCGGGTTGTGCCGTAGCGCTCGGTGTACGATGTCCGCGACCTCCGGAGGCACCCAGGGCGCGACCTCCTGCACGTGGGGTGGCCACTCGTGGCAAATGGCGATGATGAGCTGCCCGAGCGCGGTGATGTGCTGGTAGGGCGAGCGGCCACAGAGCGCCTGGTAGAGGACCACCCCGAGTGACCAGATGTCGGTGCGGTGGTCAATGTCTTTCTGCCCGCGGGCCTGCTCCGGTGACATGTAGAGCGGTGAGCCGAGCATGCTGCCCGTCCGGGTGAGCTCAGCGTTCTCCGCCTCCTGGGCCTGCTCCATCTTTACCTTGGCGATGCCGAAGTCGAGCAGCTTGACGATGCTCTCGCCCGCATCGCGCCTGGCGAGGAACAGGTTGGCCGGCTTGATGTCGCGGTGGACGACGTTGGCCTCGTGGGCCTTCTGCAGACCGAGGCACGCCTGCGCGCAGATGCGTAACGTGAGATCGGGAGAGAGCGTGCCGACCCGCTTGATCAGCTGCTGGATGTCTTCCCCGGTCATGAACTCCATGACGAGGAAGGGGAGCCCGCTCGCGGAATCGACGCCCGCGTCCAGCACCTGAGTGATGTGCTGGGTGTCGATTCCACCCGCCGCGCGCGCTTCGCGCTGGAAGCGGCTGATCATCATCTGATCGCGCGTCATCTCGCTGGCGCTGATCACCTTTACAGCATGCAGGCGCACGTGAGGGGTTACACTGTCGCTGTTCGCGAAATTGCCCCCATCTTTGCGGCGCGCGCGGGCCGCTTGCGGACGTGAGTCAAGGGTTCGGTTCGTTGCTGCTGATCGAGG
>Ga0105048_10008054_pt1 | contig 16890 bp, 15 predicted proteins | sample MAT05_FD_78382 | JGI IMG/M metagenome (GOLD analysis project Ga0105048, IMG submission 78382) | Freshwater microbial communities from Lake Fryxell liftoff mats and glacier meltwater in Antarctica - MAT-05 | ecosystem: Environmental > Aquatic > Freshwater > Ice > Liftoff microbial mat | place...
GCTTTGATGTAATCGATCGCTTTAACTCCGGCTTAGGTTTGATTCACAAAGCCTCATTTAATCTTGATTGGATTGAAGAATTTCTGGCGCTTCCTGATATTCTGGGGCATTTCTGGCGCATTGAGCAAACACTTTATGCACTGCTTAGTTCGCGCTTTGGTGCAGAGCTGTTGCCGCCTGCCTATGACGTTCATCTGGACGGAGGAATTGGCACTTCCCCTTCTCGGCACTATGTCGGTAAAATTCGTCATTTGATGTATGACGAAGGAATTCGACAGCTCGTAAAGCAGGAATTTTTCAAGAAGCTGAGCAAGTAATATAAATTTTCCATCAATACGTAGTCAGAAGAAGCTGTAGAACTATGTTATTCATTAATCTCAAGGCAAATCTTGGAAATAACTTGTTTCAATATTCCTTTTTAAGGAAGGTTGCAGAGAGCCACAACCAGAATTACTATCTAAGCGGTGACTTCTCTCAAATTACTAAGTACTTCGATTCGGATTTTCGAGTTATTCAGTCGATTTTTAAGTTGTTAATTTGTAAAGTCTTTAGACAGAAAATTACTGTAATAAAGCCAAAGCGTAAAAGTTCAGGGGAAGGAATATTTCGAGAAGATATGTTGAGTATCTCTGATCTGACTCTGAATAGTGAAGAAAAATATGTCTTAGATGGCTGGTTTCAATATTGTGACTACACCTCACCATGCTACATATCTTATAAAAAGAGATACCTAAATAGGGTAACAGAATATTTGGCAGCTAGTAATATTACTGCGCTTGACTCCTACTGCTGCATTCACCTGAGATACAGGGACTACTTCACAACTGACACAGGACGGGCAAACCAATACGGCTGGGTTTTGCCAATTAACTATTATCAGAACGCAGCCAAGATACTGAAAAGTAGCGCTGATCCACTTAAGTTTATTGTCGTCAGCGATGATATCGATCTAGCTAGAAAAACAATGTCTTGGCTACCGGAGAATACACATTTCAGCACGTTGGAAAGTCCTATCTTGGATATGATCTTGATTTCGCTATGTAAATATAAAATCATTACAAACTCTACATTCAGTTGGTGGGGGGCGAGGTTATCGTTCGATGGGGCTACGATATTATGTCCAAACTATTTAATTAGATCAGGAAAACAAGTGAAAATATCTAGCGAAACTTATCCAAAAAATTGGATGAGAATTGAATTTTCTAGCGATCATTCACCTGATGAAATAGCAATATACAATGAGCATTTGCAAAACCTTGACCGCAAGCAATCCATCAAGAAAAAATCAATAACATGGCGAGCTTTCAGTAAAATTCAACGATTATTAGGATCAATATCTAAGCGAGTCTTTCACCTAGTCTGAGATAGAGAATATTTGGAAAAATACTCAAACCATACAAATCAAAGTGGTAAACCACTACGAGAGACTATTTTAGAAAAATGAGTGAGCAGCTTTTGTCAATCAACAGCAAAAAAATCAGCTATAAAGTTACTGTTCAGACAGCACCAATAAAAGTTCTGATGCTGCCCGATTGCCGAGCAGCAAATCCTTATCAAACGCTGTTGGCAGGAGCAATCGAGCAACAAGGCGCGATCGTCTGCTTTCCCCAAGGCTACCGACGTGGCTTGCCACTGCTGCGGGAGGTCTTAGCACAGCGAGTCAATATCATACACCTACACTGGATTTTACCATATATCAAAGGGCAACATTCTTGGCAAAAAGCTTTGTATGGCATCAAGCTCTTGATCGATATTTTTCTAGTTCAACGGCTTGGCGTTCGAGTCATTTGGACAGTACACAACCAAGTTACTCATGATACACCTTTTCCAAAACTAGAAATATGGGTACGTCGTCAGTTAGCAAAGCAAGTCGATCGCATCATCCTACACAATGCCGCTACGCTAGAATCGATCGCCCAAACTTACGGTATCTCTCCAGCCAAAGCGCAGGTTATTCCACACGGTCACTATCGAGATGTTTACTCGTCCAAGATTAGTTCTACGGACGCTCGACGATCGCTAGGATTACCTCTAACAGGCAATATCTACCTCAGTCTAGGATTGCTCAGACCGTACAAAGGCATAGAACAACTGCTGACTCTCTGGCGAGAACATCCAGAGATGGCGGCAGGGAACACGCTGCTAATTGCCGGAAAAGCGGGTTCCGCTTATGCCGAAGAACTGCAAAAGCTGACTGCCGACTTGCCATCGGTAGTTTTGATGCCTGAGTTTATTGAAAGCGAACGCATTCATCTTTTCTTTAGTGCAGCAACGTTTGCAGTGTTGCCCTATCGAAATATCCTCAACTCTGGCAGCTTGATCTTGGCAATGTCATACGGTGTTCCGGTGATTGCGCCTCGCCTTGGTAATATTCCTGAGAGTTTAGGAGCAGCCGATCAACTATTGTATAACGCGGATGATCAATGGGGGCTGCTGGGGGTACTGAAGCAGAGTTTGGATGCAGATGAGCGATCGCTCAGTCAGCATGTAGTGGAGGCGTGCGATCGGCTAGGGTGGGATGAAATTGGTCGTAGAACGAAACAACTTTACGATGAGGTACTCAATGCTAATGGATAGTTATGAACACAATTGAAACAACATTTAATTCTCGATCGTCGGCAACATGTACTCTATCTATTAATATTTGTGTAACTGATCTGCCCTATATTAATTACACGGTTCCGCATCTGGTGCGATCGTGTAATTATCCGTTTACAGAAAAGATGTTAGTAATCGATACTGCCCCAATGAAAGGCAGATACCGCAACAGAGTTTTACCTAGCTTGAGCGAACTAGAAATAGCGGCAGAGAAGCTTGTAGCTCAAGGATATATTGATACGATCGCTAAGGTGGATTATTGTCCTGAAGTCCGAGAGCCGATTATTAAAAAACATCTAGGGCGGGCAAGCTGGGAAACTCACGACTTCCGAGACGCGCCGATTTATGCTTATTTGTTTGCTTACGAAGCAGCGCAGTCAGACTATTTTTTGCACTTTGATGCAGATATGTTGCTTCATCAAGCAGAAGGTTTTAGTTGGATTGATGAAGCAATTGACTGTTTGAGACAAAATTCAGAGGTTTTGACCGTTACCCCGTTACCCGGACCTCCCGATCTAGCTCTGAAGTTAAAACAAAGGGAAATTGTCTACACGACTAATCCATGCGGTTTTTTTGAGTTCAAAGAGTTTACTGCCCGTCGATATTTGTTCGATCGCCGTCGCTTAGATAGCTTGCTGCCAATTCCTTTGAGCTATATTTCCTGGAAACGCCAGCTCATTTCACAGGTCACTCGGCAAAGTGCTATGGAACGTTGGGAGGGTATGATGACTAATCATTTGAATACAAGTCAGTACATTCGAGCTGACCTCACGGCATCACAGGCTTGGACTCTCCATGCGATCGATCATGGTACTCGTTTTCTAGAGTTATTACCGGATATTATTACTCGGATTGAGAAGGGTGATTATCCACCTCAACAGGCTGGCGATTACGATCTACAGCTTGATTTATGGTAGCTCCTTCACAGTTACAAGAAATTTGCACTCACGTCATCAATCAAGTCAATGAAACTTTTCTACTATAACGGCACATCATCGAGTCTCAAAGTTGGCAATTTTGGTGATGACCTTAATCCCTGGCTTTGGCAACGATTGATACCGGATATCCTGAGTATGGATAGTCAAACGGTATTTGTTGGTATTGGTACATTGCTCAATGAGCATCTGCCAGAAATTGCTCAGAAAATTATTTTTGGCTCAGGCGTTGGTTATGGGAAAGTGCCCATCGTAGACTATACCTGGAAAGTTTACTTTGTACGGGGTCAACTTTCTGCCAAAGCGCTGGGTCTAAAACCTGAATTGGGAATTACTGATCCAGCCATCTTAATCCGTAGATTCTTCATACCATCAGGCAAAAAGAACTACAAGTACTCCTTCATGCCCCATTTCTCTGAAGAAATTCATAACGGTGCAGGTTGGAGAGAAATTTGTCTAAATCTTGATTTTCACTATATTGATCCAACTGCACCAGTTGAGCAGATTTTAGCTGAAATATCAGAATCAGAGGTTCTTTTAGCTGAAGCAATGCACGGCGCGATCGTTGCAGATGCTTTAAGAACTCCATGGGTAGCAGTGAAAACAAAAAAAGGAATTTTAGACTTTAAATGGAACGATTGGCTGAGTAGTATAAACCTACCCTACGAACCTTACTCCGTTAGACGAATGGCAAGCATTATCGGCAGGAAAGGATTTTTGAGGACTTGTGATTACCAAGCTATTATATTACAAATGTACTATATAGCACGAACTGCTAGACCCTCACTCAGCAGCCAGTTGAGATGTGATGAATTAGAGGAGAAGGTGATAGAAAAGCTGGAGATATTGAGAACTGACGTTAAAGAAGGATTGTATTAAAGATGAGCTTTGTTACAGCCCAATCGCCTCAAACACCAGTTAAAGTAATTGGAATTTACACCGCCTCGATTAACCACTTTATTGAGACAGTGATCTACTGGCTAACATCTAGTCAGGAAATCAAGGTTTTACTGATTACACCAAGTATGTCTCAAGGTGGCGAACATCCCTGGTGCCTAAAGCGAATTCATCAATACTCGACTGAGACAGGAAACTTGCTAGTAGAGGTGATTGATCCTAGTTCCCAGGCACAGCAAACAGATTATCTCCATATCAGTTTGTCAGGAAAAACACCATTATTTAAATGGCAGCTTAATCGTTGGGTTCTCAAAGCTAATAACATAGGATTGTTATCTCACTCTGATTATAAAAGCCTGAAGCAATCTTTTAAGGAGTTAGCTTACGGATTTCCCTACTATTTTACAGCTAAATCAATTTTGTTCCAAATCTCTACCCAAGATTGGCATCCTTATTTCTTTATTCAACAGCAATCATTTTATTCTCCCACAGTGCATCCTCAACTGATTGTTAATCCTGAGTATCGAAGTCTAGCCTTTGATTCAGAGATTGCTTCTAAAAAACGTAACTTCAAGTTTTTATTTTTAGGTAATCGGAATCCCATAGAGCGTATGCAGGCTTTACAAAATATTAAACAGAAGTTGGATGAAATTGCTAATCCTATCTATTTTGAAAAATATGCCGTTTACCCTCAAGTTTCTTTAGATAGAACTAATCTACTGTGGCTTGAATATGGCGACGAAAGTTCTCAACGAGGGCTAAAGCCACCTGAGTATCTTAGTGCGCTTCATCAAACTGATTTTTGTATCTGTCCTTTGGGTTGGGGTGGAAACTGGACCCATAGAGTAATTGAAGCTATTCTTTGCGGTGCAATTCCAATTCTAGAAGATGAAGGGAGGTACAACATTGGTTTAGTTCACTTGGAAAATTGTATTGTAGTAAAACATAATGATTGGCAGACGGCAGTTGAGCAAGTGTGCAAGTTGGATTCTGAAAAAATCATTGCAATGAGGCTTAGGCTCAAACAACTAAAAGAACAATGCTTACTCCCTCAAAAAGCATCTTGCCGCCTCAGAGAATCAGTAGGGCTATAGCCTTATCTTCATGCAGGTTTTTTACATGTCATTAAAAGTTAGTATCTTAATTCCTTGCTACAATGCCGATCGCTGGATTGCTCAAGCGATCGCCTCTGCCCTTAATCAAACCTACCCTAATACTGAAGTTATTGTAGTAGATGACGGGTCGAGCGATCGCAGTCTAGAAATTATTAAAAGCTTTGGCGATCGCATTCGTTGGGAAACGCAGCCTAATCAGGGCGGCAACATCACTCGCAATCGATTGTTAGAGCTAAGCACAGGCGAATGGTTGCAGTATTTAGATGCTGATGATTATCTGTTACCCAACAAAATTACTCAACAGGTTGATTATTTACCCCAGATTTCTCATGCAGATATTATTTACAGTCCTAGCCTGCTGGAATTTTGCAATGAACAGTCACGACAAGAAATTTTACCGATTCCGACACCGCATGATCCGTGGATTTTACTAGCTCGTTGGTATTTGCCGCAGACGGGTAGCTCCCTTTGGCGGCGACAAGCGATCGCCGATGTTGGTGGTTGGAAAATCGATCAGCCTTGCTGCCAAGAGCATGAACTTTATTTACGGCTACTCATAGCGGGTAAACAGTTTGAATACTGCGAGGCAGCGGGTTCTGTTTATCGGCAGTGGAGCGAGTCAACGGTTTGCAACCGTGACCTCAGCGGAACACGGCGGCGACGCTTGGCAATTGAAGATCAATTAGAGCAACACCTCAATGCCAGCGGAGAATTAACGTCTGCGCGTCAGCAAGCCATTAGTCAGGCGAGGTTTGAATCTGCCCGGATGATTTGGTTAAGCGATCGCCAGTGGGCAACCCAAATCATCACTCAAATTCGCCAAACCGATAAAACTTTTATTCCCTCTGGCTATGCTGCTCCTGCTTTCTATCGGCTCACTTATACACTGCTGGGCTTTTCCATCGCGGAACAGTTTGCTGCTGCTAAAAGACGGATTCGCTCTCAACCCAACCTCGCTAATTTCTAATCCCTACCGCGATCGCCATGTCTCAAATATTGTCCATATCTGCCATTGTCCCCACTCGCAATCGAGCCATGCCGTTTGCCAGAATGCTGCATAGTTTGGCGCAACAATCTACCCAGCCTGTCGAAATGATCGTTGTTGATGCCTCTACTGACGATGATACACAGCATCTTTGTCAGAACGTAATCTTGGGATTAGCAACGAAGATTCTCTACTATCGAGCAACGGAGACGGGTGCAGCAACCCAGCGTAATCAAGCCATTTCTCATGCCTCGCAACCCTATATTTTGTTTGCCGATGATGATATTTTGTTTGAGCCAGATTGCTTGCTGCGCTTGTGGCGATCGCTCGATCAAAATCCTCAGCTTGGAGGCGTGTGTACCTTAATTAGCAACTGCCACTATTTGCCACCCGGTCGTGTTAGTCGATGGCTATTTCAGCTCTTGCATGGGCAGCCCCAAGAAAGTTTTGCAGGGCTGTGCATTGGTCCAGCCCTCAACTTGCTTCCCGAAGATCGCGCAGATTTACCGGATATAGTCCCTGTGGAATGGATGAATACAACCTGTACTCTTTATCGACGTGAAGCCATGCCCAACCCACCGTTTCCATCTCATTTTACAGGCTATTCTTTAATGGAAGATGTGACGCTATCGTTAATGGTAGGCAAGCAGTGGCAGCTTGCTAATGCGCGCACAGCAAAAATATTTCATGATAGCCAACCAGGCGACCATAAAAATAATCCGGCGACGGTGGCAAAGATGGAGCTAGTCAACCGACATTATGTAATGACCCAAATTTTAGAACGGCGATCGCTAACCGATCATCTCAAACTTGTTGTTTTACAGCTCTTTGAAATCGCTGCCTCCCTGGTTTCCGCTCGCGGCTGGTGGGAACTGCCTGCCTTGTTGCATGGCAAACTGAGCGCGATCGCTCAAATCATTATGTCTGAATCCAACCTATCCAATCTTAAATCATGAGCTACCTTTTATCGTCTGATTCATTTGACTTTTGCCCTGAGCTTAAACACCTGCTGACATCAGGTTCAGCGACAGGGAAAAGTGGCAAAATCTTTGGGCAACTTTCTGCTATTTCTACTTCTAACAATCTTCTAGCAATACGTTCGCTCATGCTGGAATTCAAACCCCAGAGGACGCTTGAAATCGGCTTAGCTTTTGGTGGGTCATGTTTAACCATTGCGGCGAGTCATCGAGATTTGCAGCACCAACCCTGTAAACAGCATGTTGCTATCGATCCTTTTCAGTCTACAGCTTGGGACAGCGTAGGCAGGGACGTGACAGAAAAGGCGGATTTAGCGAACTACTTAGAGATTCACGAAAGCTTCTCTTTCGTAGTTCTGCCACAACTGCTGGCAGAAAAGCAGAAATTCGACTTGATTTATATTGATGGATCTCATCTCTTCGAGAATGTTTTTCTTGACTTCTATTACTCTAGTAAGTTGCTTTCAGAAGGGGGAATCCTGATTTTTGATGATTCTTCTTCAATAGATATTCGTAAGGTTCTCGATTTTATCGATGCTAACTTAAAGCCTGCCTATCGACGCATTGATCTGTCTCGGTTCCGGGTGGGTACAGAAAAGCTTAAGTTACTGGCAGCGACACTACTCAAGAAAAATCAGATGACCGCTTACCAAAAGGTAGGTAAAAGCGATCGCTCCTATAGTGCGAAGTTAAAGAATTTTTAGGTCATCCACTATTATCTATGATTAATCAACTGCTTCGAGGTGCTTCAAGCCGCTGGCGCAACCTCTACTATCGATCGCTTGGTGTAAAGCTTCAGGGATATGTTTGGTTGCGGCAAGTTGAGATTCCCCGAAACTTCAGTGACATTGAGATTGCCGCAGGGTGTTCACTTGATGGAGGGGTCGTTTTACTGTGTAGCGGTGAGTCTCTATCTCATCCCAAAATTTCTATCGGCTCTGGTACTTATATCAACCGTAATACCTTCTTAGATGCATCTTTAGAGATCACAATTGGGAAAGAATGTGGCATTGGACCTGGGTGCTATATTACCGATCATGATCACGGAACTGATACGGATTTACCGCCATTAGCTCAAGCTCTCATCTCTCGACCGACTCAGATTGGCGATCGCGTTTGGATTGGTGCAAATGTCACCATTCTTAAAGGGGTAATTATTGGAGATGGTGCGGTGATTGGAGCAGGTAGTGTAGTCACGAAAAATATTCCAGCAGGGGCGATCGCGGTCGGTTCACCTGCAAAAGTTTTGCGATATCGTCACGTTCAACCCACCGTAGTTACATGAACAACTGTAATATTAGCGTTGTCATTCCAACCTATCAGCGGAGCGAACAACTTCTGAAAGCGATCAATCAGCTTCTAGAATGCGATCCTTGTCCTGATGAAATTATTATTCACATTGATGGCGGCGACACTGTTACAGAATCTATGCTGCAAACTAGTGAGCTTCAAAATATTGTGATGCTGCGTAGCTCAACCCAAATGGGACCTGGGGGCGGCAGAAATCGGGCGATCGCCCAGGCAAAACATCCGATCATTGCAAGCTTTGATGATGATTCCTACCCGATTGACAAAGACTACTTTCAAAGATTACTGAACCTGTTTGAGGCATATCCTAACGCAGCAGTGATTGCAGCAGCTATTTATCATCAAAATGAGACGATTGCCCCCGATCAACGCAGCGATACTCAGGTCGCAGACTTTGTAGGCTGTGGTTGTGCCTATCGACAAAGCGTGTTTCAACAAACGAGTGGCTATGTGCCGTTACCCTTAGCCTATGGCATGGAGGAGGTGGATTTTTCGCTACGTCTGCACGCGATGGGCTGGCAGGTGGTTCAGAGCCAATGGCTCCGAGTCTTCCACGATACTAAACTAGAGCACCATCAGCGTCCTCAAGTGACGGCTGCTAGTATTGCCAATCAGGCGCTGCTGACGTATCTTCGCTATCCTACGGAGCTATGGTGGTTAGGGATTGCTCAATGTTTGAATCGCATCATTTGGCTTATTCAGCACCAGCGTTTTTCAGGAATTTTTGGCGGCATCTGGATGATACCGCAGTTAATAAAAGCTAATTATTCATATCGACAAACCGTCTCCTCGGACTCATTACAGTCCTTTATTAACTTACGTCGTCATTCGATTCCAATTGACTATTGATAAATATGGGTAGATTCTGCAAACCTCGGCTTCTGTAAATAGCCAAACTTCTAAAAGTAATTCTCTAAAAAATAGCGCAGGTTATTTGTAAAACGATGGCTTCACCTAACTGGATCTGCTGTCAACTTGGCGCACGAGAGCATTTTGCAATTCCTCGTGCTCTGCACCAAAACCACCAGCTACTACGGCTAATAACCGATACTTGGGTAGCGCCTCAATCGGTGCTAAATCATTTGCCACACTCGGCTTTACAATCGCTGCGCGATCGCTTTCACCCTGACTTAGCCGACGCATCTATCCAAGCCTTTACCCATTCACTCATTCGTTTTGAAGTCACTCACAAATTAAAAAAAAATACAGATTGGGATCGCATGATTGCCCGCAATACTTGGTTTCAGGATCAAGCTATTCAACATTTAGAAAAAGCGATCGCCAACGGCTTAATTACTGATCGCCCCACCCTTTTCACCTACAGCTACGCCGCCCTCGACTTACTGCGCTACGCGAAAGGTAAAGGCTGGCGGACTATCTTAGGACAAATTGATCCAGGGTTAATAGAGGAAAAAATTGTCATCGCCGAATATGCTAAGTATCCAGATCTTGCTCCCCATTGGCAACCCGTCCCTTCTAGCTACTGGAACCAATGGCAAGAAGAATGCACCCTCGCCGATCGCATCATAGTTAACTCAGACTGGTCAGAGCGAGCGCTGCAACAGGCTGGTATTCCAACCCAAAAAATTGATGTAATTCCCCTCGCCTATAGCCCTCCCCCATCTGCAAAAGATTTTCAGCGCACCTATCCCACTCAGTTTTCACGCGATCGCCCCCTCAGAGTCCTATTCCTAGGTCAGGTCATTTTGCGGAAAGGAATCGCGGCATTACTCGAAGCAGCAGCGCAACTCAAAGATCAACCGATTGAGTTTTGGATTGTTGGGGCGGTAGGAGTTGAGCGATCGCAAATATCGTTGCCCAGTGTGCGCTGGTTTGATTCAGTCCGTCGAAGCGCAACCGATCACTATTATCAACAGGCAGACGTCTTCCTTTTCCCAACTTTGTCAGATGGGTTTGGTTTGACGCAGCTAGAAGCACAGGCTTGGCAATTGCCAATTGTGGCATCCCAATTTTGTGGAGAAGTGGTAACTGATGGGGTAAATGGGCGAGTTCTACCACAAGTTACAGGAATGGCGATCGTTCAGATCCTCCAAAATCTTCTAGACGATCCAGATCAACTCAAGAGGCTCTCTCAAGGGTTAGTTTCTGAATTCAATTTATCGAGCCTCTTTCAGCAACTTCAAAATATTTGAGCCATCCAATGCCTAAACAATCCTCAAACTCTTTCTCCAAGCTTCTCACTAAAATTTCGCCCCACATGATGAGGGTACAAAGAAATTTTCCCTACCCTATTAAGCAATGGATTCATAAAATACCGCCTGTCATCACCTCAAGAGAAGGCATTTCGCTGGTTGTGCTGACTCAGCATAAAACATTTACCGAGGCATTATGGACTGCTTATACTTGGCTCTATTTTTTGAGCGATCGCCTCTTTCTTAAAATTGTCATGGATGGAGAGGTGACCGATCGGGAGAGAGAGGCGTTTCATCGCCTTTTTCCAAATGGAGAAATCACCAGTGTTCGTGACTGTGTTGATGAAGATACGCTTTCCAATCCCGCCATTCGAGAATTCTATTTATCTCACAAATTTGGGAAACTCTTACTTCTGAAATTAGCGCTGCAACGGCAAAGCAGCATTTTATTTTCTGACCCGGATGTTTTGGTGTTTCAGTACCCCACTGAGTTAGTGCAGGCAATTGACCAACATCAAGGCTGCTACTTAACTGAACTCAACGCCTTTGCTATTTCTGATTGGATTCGCGATCGTGCCATAGAACATTCTCTAAAAATTACTAAAGACTTTAACGCGGGCGTCTTATTTATCCCCCAAAACTCCCTGTCTTTAGAGATTTGTCAAACCCTTCTAGAAGGCTGGACGCCCGAGGTCATTGACTACTTTCCAGAACAAACAATCTGTGACGTATTGATGACCGCCGCTCACTCCTGCCCACTTCCTCATCAAGAGTATGTCGTGAACAATGTGGGAATGAATTTTTGGACAGATGATTTAGACTATCGCAACCTTAAAATTCGCCACTTTGTTGGAAATGTTCGTCACCGAATGTACATGAGTGGGTACCCGCTCGTTAAAAAATTACTTTATCCAAAGTTAAACTAATCATTGCGTTACCGCCAGATTCTGGAAAATTGAGTATGCCTCCGCTCCATGTTATTTTTTACTCCATCGTTCCATCCCCTTATCAACGCGATCTCTTCTACGCATTATCGCTTTGTCCCGAAATTCAGCTTCAGGTCTACTACTTAGAACAGGTTAGCCCCGATTCTCCGTGGGAACAAAAGCAGTTACAGCCTTATGAACAAGTGCTGCCGGGGCGCTTCATTGTTTGGGGTTTATCTCGCTTTCACCTCAACTGGCATGTACCGTTCAAACAGACAGATATAGTTGTGCTAAATGGCTACCAAAACTTGACGGCTCAGATAATCTTACACCTCAGGGCAAAACGAGTTCCTTGCGTGTTCTGGGGTGAGAAAATGGTAGCGACTTCTACGGGCATTAAAGGAGTGTTGCAACAGATTTTAGCTGTGGGCTTAAATCGCTGTCAGGCGATCGCCGCCATCGGCACTAAAGCACAACAGTCCTACCTACAACAGTTTCCCGACAAACCCATTTTCGATATTCCCTACTACTGCAAACTGTCCCCATTCAGCGATCGCCCCTCACGCCCACGTCATCCCATCACCATTCTGTTTTGTGGGCAAATGATTGAGCGCAAAGGGGTCGATTTACTCTTAAATGCCTTTGAACGCCTCATTCAGATGGGTTTACCCGCTCGATTGCTATTAGTAGGACGAGAAGCTGAGCTACTGCAAATGTACAAGGCGATCGCCCCTTCCACCCTCCAGCACATTCAATATGCAGGGTTCCAAGAGCCAGAGCATCTGCCCACCTTTTTTCAGCAAGCTGATCTGTTCGTGTTGCCCAGTCGTTACGATGGTTGGGGCGTAGTCGTTAATCAGGCATTGGGGGCAGGACTGCCGATCATTTGCTCTGATGCAGTCGGTTCGGCGCAAGATTTAGTTGAGCCAGGTGTCAACGGCGCAATCTTTCCAGCAGGTGATGCTGAAGCGCTGTTTCAAGCTTTAGCCCATTATCTGCAAAATCCTCAAGCGATCCAATCTGCCAGTCAGGCATCGCAACTCAAGGCAGAAGAGTGGTCACCCCAGGCAGGAGCAGAACGCTGGCTTAAAGTTTTTAAGAAATTGACTGATTCGTCTGATTAGTAGCGATTAATGAAGTAGCGAGTTCTTTCATTCCATTCTTTCATTGGCTTAGTCAGCGTCTACCCATGCCTACCCGTCATTTAAGAATTCTATTCCTAGCGTCCTACTTTCCTAAACCCGAAAATCCTTACATGGGGACATGGGCACTGTCGCAGGCCCAGGCTTTGGCGCGCCAGAACATTGACTTGTCGGTGGTCTCGTTCACCTCCTGGGTTCCTAACCTGTTAGCCCAAACCCCTGGCGCTAAGTCGTATGCCAACTGTCCTAAAATTCATACCTGGTCAGATCAAGTAGAGGTGCGCTATCCTCGCTGGCTTTACTACCCTGTTCCACCCGTAAAAAAGTGGGCTTACTCCTATCCCAAACCTTTCCTCAAAACTGCGTGGCAATCTGCCAAACAAGAACTCTGCAAATGGATTGAGAAATTTCAACCCGATGTAATTTTTTGCCACCACAGTTTGCCTAATGGTTGGCTAGTGGCACAGTTACCCCACCATTTACGTAGACCTTTGATCACTCTAGATCATGACTTTGATGAAATTTCAGACTGTCATCAATACCCCCACCGTGCAGCGGTAATGCGAACTGTGGCAGAACGTGCCTGGGCAATGCTAGCTGTTTCTAACCGGATGGGAAAAGACTTGAACACTTTGTTTCCTAATGCAAAAGTGTTGACGCATCACAACGGCGTAGACCTGCTGCCCCAACATCTATGGGAACGCCCACGCCCCCCAGAACTACAGCATAAGCAAGTTATTTTAACCTGTGCTTTGTTTGCAGAGCGGAAAGGTATCCCATTGTTAATTGAAGCATTTCAACAGGTGGCGGCAACTCATCCCGATGCCGTTTTGCGAATTGTAGGTGCAGGCTCTGAGGAAGAGAAAATTATGAATACAATCAGTCGTTTAAATTTGGGCGATCGCATCCAAATGCTAGGAAAAAAGCTTCATGCCGAAGTTCTTCAAGAAATGGTGTGGGCAGACTGCTTTGCCCTAGTCGGTTGGGATGAGCCATTCGCAACGGTTTATTTAGAAGCGATGGCGGCAGGAAAACCCATTATTTGCTGTAACGATGGCGGCATTAACGATGTCATTTGTCACGGCGTTCATGGCTATACTGTCCCTCCTAAAGACATTGATACTACAGCTAAGGCGCTCCATCAAATTTTAAGTGACAATCCTAAACGTATTGAAATGGGAGATAACGCTCAGCGTCTAATTCAGCAAAAGTTAACCTGGGATGCTAAAGCAGTAGAGTTACTAAAACTTTTTGAAACGGCGATCGCTACTCCTTTACAATCTACCACTCTGGTCTAATCCCACACGCAACCTTGGAAGATTTCTATGTCAAGCTATTCGATAGGAAAATACACTGATCCTGCTTCATCTGAGCGTACCGCTCCCGCTGCTTCTATGGCAGGCACCCTCGTTTTTCTAGCGGGTCTTTTCTTATCCTACCAGCTCAGCACCGTTGGTGCCTCTCCTGCCACTATTGCACAGGCGGCGGCTACTCCAGCCGGGATAGCATTATTAGCCAGTCTTTTTTTTGATAGCAGACGAGGATTACGGAATGTCTTCCGAGCCGACGTATTGTGCTTAGTCGGATTGTATTTTTTGACTCTGACAGAGTTTCTGTTTCCTCAGCCCAATTTTGATCAGATGCTTTCAGCAGATCAAGCCTCAAAGGGAATTGTCGTTATTTTAGTAGGGCTAGGGAGTTTAGCGATCGGTCGTCATTTAGTGGCTCCAACTCCGATGAAAGCGAGCTGGCTGAATTTTGGAGATATTTCTAATCAGTTGCTATTTCGGATCTTTATTGGGTCGGCATTCTTAGGATTTCTCTACATGCTGATGTCAGTGAACTTTGATTTGGTTGCTATGACCAATGCCATGATGAACGCCCGGTTCAACCAGCCTTGGGGGCGTGGAAGACTGGGTGGATGGCTAACATTCATTACTGAGCTAGCGTTATTGCTAAATATTATTCCTCCCTTAACAGGTGTCATTTGGAATCGTCGTAAGTTCTTTTCCAAGTGGCAGCTATACGTTGTTATCCTCATCTTTTTGTATACCCTATTTCAAGGATTTGCAGGAGGAACTAGAAATGTTTTTATTTCTTACTTGGCAACATTTTTAATTGGATATTTATTGACTCTGCCTCGAAATAATTTTATTAACACTGTCATTCCAACTGTATTAGTAATGGCGATCGCAGTAGTCGGTTCTTACCACATGCTTGAGTTTAGAACAATTGGATTACGTAACTACGTTCTTGATAATGTTTACGAGAGCGGGACTGGCAGAGAAACCTTAGCTGTTGATTATAACTTGGCAGCGATCGGGGTAATTGCCGATACTTTTCCAGAGAAACATGAGTTTCTGGGGATGGAAGTTTTAACTTGGGCGATCGTCAAACCTATCCCTAGAGTATTGTGGTCTGGGAAGCCTGAAGGTTTAAGTGTTAGCATCGAAGAAATTTTAGGTGCTACTGGTTGGACGGTTGCTTCAACTTATTTAGGCGAATGCTTTATGATGGGCGGCTATTTTGCCGTGATTGCTGTATCTCTATTTTTTGGAGCTGTTGCTGCTTGGTGGAATCGTTTGGCAATGCAGCGGCATTCTGATTATGCGATGTTGGTTTATGCGATCGGGTTTTTATCGGCCGGCATCACGATGCGGAGCATGTTTTGGTTTACAACAATGATGTTGCCTATAGTGGGAATTATTTTTTTACGAAGAATAGGATTTTTACGTTAATAACTAACCATTTTACGAGAAAGTTTAATGAAAGTCCTGCACGTTATTCCTTCACTAAGTCCCGCATTGGGTGGTCCTCCACAAGTTGCACTCAACTTAGTTCACGCCTTGCGGCAAATAGGCGTAGATGCTGAAATTGTCACAACCAATCACAACGGCAATCAGCCGTTGGATGTACCGCTACATCAGCGGGTTAGTTACTCCCCCGATGGCGATGAACAGTACTCTGTGCCGGTCTGGTTTTTACCCTACGATCGCCCTGCCCTCAAAGAGTTTATTTTCTCAGCAGCACTGACCCGCTGGCTATGGCAGCATGTTCAAGATTACGACGTGTTAGACAATCACTACTTGTTTTCCTATGCGCCCACCTGTGCAGCCGCGATCGCCCGTATTAAAAATGTACCTTACACCGTTCGTACAATGGGTCAACTCGCCCCTTGGGCACTGGCTCAAAGCCAAACTAAAAAGCAACTTTATACCCGCCTCATTGAGCGACATAATCTCACCCATGCCGCCGCAATCCACTGTACCACCCCTGAAGAAGCGGTAGATGTCCGTAATTTCGGGCTTCAAACTCCTACTATTACTTTGCCTTTGGGAGTAGCTGCATCTGTTCCTTGCCATCATCCGCAAGAGCGGCTGCGGCAACAATATGGCATTGCGAACGAAGTGCCTATTATTCTCTTTTTGTCTCGTGTTCATTACAAAAAACGTCCAGATTTACTTTTGCAGTCCTTAAGTCAACTTAAATCTCGCTCTCAGCCCTTTCATGCCATTATTGCAGGCTCAGGCGATCGCGATTATTTAGTCAAATTGAAAGATCTGACTGTAACTTTAGATATTGCTCAAAACGTCACTTTTCCAGGCCTCATAGTCGGTCAGGATAAAGATTTACTCTTACAAGGCTCTGACTTATTTGTGTTACCTTCTTTTTCCGAAAACTTTGGAATCGCCATTGCTGAATCTGTTGCCGCAGGTCTTCCGGTTATCATTACTCCTGGTGTGCAAATCGCTTCAGATATCGCTGCCTATCAAGCAGGTTTAGTCGTACCCGGTGAACTAGAGGCTTTGACAAATGCGATCGCTAAAGTCCTATCAAACCAAAAGCTTCGAGCA
>Ga0105048_10008057_pt1 | contig 16889 bp, 16 predicted proteins | sample MAT05_FD_78382 | JGI IMG/M metagenome (GOLD analysis project Ga0105048, IMG submission 78382) | Freshwater microbial communities from Lake Fryxell liftoff mats and glacier meltwater in Antarctica - MAT-05 | ecosystem: Environmental > Aquatic > Freshwater > Ice > Liftoff microbial mat | place...
GCGCCGCCCACCATGCAGCCGAACAGGTTCAGCACCCCGTAACCGGTTGCCCGATACCGCTCGTCGGACACCATACAGAGAATCGGCATCATGTTGGAATCCGCGAAGGCGCGCGCGAGGCCGTAGGCCATGAGTCCGGCGATCGCGAGGGGCAGGATGCTCGTGTTGACCGCCATGAGTATCATCGGGGCCGCGACGCAGAGCCCGATGAAGGGCACGAGAATGCGTCCGCGTTCGTTCCTCCGGCTCCAGCGATCGGCCCAGTACCCTCCGAGAAGCACTCCGACGAGTGCCCCGGATTGCAAATAACCGGTGGCGGAAAGGCCCGCGGCCCCCTGACTGAGTTTGAATTCTTCGTTCAAATAGGTCGGCATCCAGCCGACCACGGCCCATCCGGCGACGCCGAGAAGTCCCCAGTAGGCGAGGGCCAGAATGAACGACCGATCGCCGCAGAGGCTGACGAGGGCTTCGCGAAGGCCGATGCGCCGTTTGGCGTCGGCGGTCGGAAGCCCGTCGGACGTTTTTGCCGGTTGGGCGGGAGCGTCCCGCAGAAACAGCGCCAAAACCACCGAGTAGACGATACCGGCAATGCCAAAGACGAGGAAGGCGTGGTGCCATCCGTGACGTTCGGCAATCCATCCCCCGATACCGCCCAGACCGGATCCGACCATCACTCCGCTCATATGTACCCCGATCGCGAGAGAGCGGGTGCGATCGCGATGAAAATCGGCGATCAGCGCCAGCGCGGCAGGAAGATAGCAGGCCTCGCTCACGCCCATGAGCGCGCGCGTCAGGAGCAGTTCGTTGAAAGTGGTGGCATGAGCGGTCATCCAGGTGACCACGGACCAGGCGAAAAGGCTGATGACGATGACGTGCGAGCGACGGAATCGATCGGCGAGAAATCCAGCAAAAGGACTCAGCAGGCCGTACACCCAAAGAAAAACCGAGGTCAGCAGTCCGAACTGAGCGTCGGTCATGTGAATCTCCTCCATCAGCGAACCGCGCATCGTCGTGATCATCACGCGATCCAGGTAGTTGAAGCAGCCGACGAACCACAGCAGTGCGACGATCAACCAGGCACGCGGTGGGAGCGGAGAAGCGGAGGATTCGGACATTTAAAGGAGCTGACTATTGCACCCGACCGCGCGCATCGACGCGCCACCGGTCCACGACCCGCGATTCGGCGGTCACGACGACGCTATCGGTTAGATTGACGACAGTGCAAACGTGAGCTGGGACAAAGGCGACGCGTTCGCCGATTTGCAGCGCGTCGACATCGTTGCCGCGAAGATAACCGTGCTCTTCGTTGACGCGGACGACTTTCACGTCTCGACCGTCGGCGGCGATGGCCGAGTAGTTTTCCGGAGTGCGATCCGAGGAGAAGGTCTTGGAGCCCGCGTCGATCAGAGCCAGACCGGGCTCCGGTTTATCGACGACGGTGGCCAACACCTGGAGTGCCACCTCGTCGAAGCCCATGACTTTTGTCCGCACCGAGAGCGAAAGATCGCCGAAGACATAGGAGCCCGGCCGAACGGCCTGAATCTTTCCCCGCGAGATCGTGGTAAGATGTCGCGCGGTGACGCTGCAGCCGGGCCAAAGCGGCAGGCTCGGATCGATCTCCGCGCGTACCGCACAGAGGAAGTCCACCATCGACGCGACCTTGGACGCATGTTGCTCCAAGGAATGTCCATAGAATTGGCCTTCGTGGGTGTAGAAACCCGCGAGCTCGAGATGCGAACAACGAGAGACGGCGGTCGCCATGCGCACCGCCGCCGCGGACGTGCGGGCTCCTTCCCGTCCGAGTCCGGTATCGAGCGCCATCATTACCCGAAGACGTCTACCCACGCGACTCGCCAAACGATTGAGCGGTTCGATGTGAGCCTCGCTGGTGGCGGCGACGCGCAGGTCGTCCAATTGCTCGGAGAGTGCGGCCAGACGCGTCGCCTGTCTGAGATCGACGAGGGAATGTGCGATAAAAAGACTGCGCACGCCGGAAGGAAGCATCGCTTCGGCTTCGCCGATTTTCGCGCAAGTCAGCCCGCGCGCTCCGGCCAACAGCTGCTCGCGTGCAATCGGCACCATCTTGTGGGTTTTTATATGCGGGCGCAGCTCGACGCCATGCGTCGAGCAGGAGTCTTGCATCGAGCGGATATTCGCCAGCAGGCGGGTCTGGTCGACCAAAACCGCAGGAGTGGGAATTTCGTCGTAGGTCATCGTTTTTTGAATACACTCACAGGGGAGCGATCTGTCCGGTTCCCAGTCCGCCGTCCACCATGAGCGTTTGGCCGGTGATGTAGTTGGCGGCGGGAGAAAGGAGAAAGGCCGCTGCGCCGGCGCAGTCGACGGGCTGGCCGATTCGGCCCAAGAGAATTTTCTTTTCGTAATGCTTTCGTTTGGCCGCGTTGACGTCGAGCCACGTTGCCGTTTGCGGAGTGCGAACCAAGCCCGGCGCAAGTCCGTTTACCCTGATTCGATGCCGCGCCAGCGTGTGCGCGAGCGTTCGGGTCATCATCACGAGCGCGCCTTTGGACGTATCGTACGCGGTCGAGTTCTCTTCCGATTGAAATCCGTTGATGGACGAAACGATCACGACCGCGCCGGCGCGGTTTCGTCGAATAAGTTCGCGCGAGAAACCCTGGATCAAGAAATACGCGGCGCGCACGTTGAGATCCATCGTCCGATCCCACTGCCGTTTTTCCATTTTCAGGAAAGGGACGTCGAAAAAGCTGCCTGCATTGCAGACCAGCAGGTCGAGCTCGCCCTGGGCTTGGAATGCATCCGAGATCAGATTGTCGGTGGCTCCGTCTTCGAGGAGGTCTCGTTTTACGTATACGCTGGCGACGGGCACGTCCTGGGGACGATCGTCCTGTCCGTGAAAAACCACGGCCGCATCGGATTCGAGCAGACCATGGGCGATCGCATTGCCGATTCCACGCGAGGAACCGGTCACCAGTGCGGCACTACCGAGGAGAGAGAAGGCTTTCATGCGCGACGTCGGAAAGCGCGAGAAGACGGTCTAGAGCGACGACGGACCGAACCGCTTCCGGGAGGGAGAAGAGACAGGCCGCTTCCTCGTCGAAAGTGCGGCGTAGCGAGACCGACGCTCCAACGAGTTCGGCGACGTGGCTTTGAAAGGGATGGTCCGGGCCCCAGATCGGCTTCCCCGGATAACGGTCGGCCAGCTGCGAGAGCACATCGTCGGGATCGGTGTGAAACGCCTCGAGTCGACGCTCGGGCGCGACCCTGAACCTCAAGCCACGCGCGGCGGTATCGATGGAAACCGTTCAGGTAAAAAAACAGATCGGCGCCGATGTGATGGTGACAGTCGATGAGCACAGAAGCTATTTTGTTTGACGGAACGTTGATTCCGCATTGTGGAATAGACGGCAAGGACAAAAGCAATGAGCATTGCGGTGATCGACAAAGCATTTTCCGTTCTCGAAGTTCTGGCGCGCACCGGACGGGAATTGACCTTGGCGGAGCTGGCCGAGGAAGCTAGAATGCCGAAGCCGACGATGCATCGTATTTTAAAGAGCCTGCGCGATCTCGGTTATGTCGAACAAACCGACCGCGGAAGCGCGTACGCGCTGTCGGAGCGACTGGCGTCGCTGCGGGTATATGGCCGGGACGAGGTCGTGCGGCAGAAATCGGAAGCGCTCATGGCCCGGCTGCATCGGACGTTCGACGAGACCGTCAACCTGGGTCTGCTCGAAGGGATTTATATTCGGTATGCGCACGTGATCGAGACGACTCAGCCTTTGCGTTGGATCGTGAAACCGGGCGCACGCGATCTCTTTCACACCACCGCCTTGGGCCGGGCGATCGTCGCACAGCTACCCGACGAACAGCAGGCCCGGTTGGTGGCCAAAGTGTGCCTGGCGCTGCCTCCGCGGTCCCGAAAAGGCGCCCGCGAAAAGGCGCTCGCGGAGCTGGCCGCCACTCGCAGTCGAGGGTGCGGTCTCGAGGAAGAAGAAACGGTCGCCGGCGTGGCCTGTGCGGCCATCTCGCTCGGATTCCTGGGCGAGCCGCTCGCCGGAGTCAGCGTATCGGTCCCGGTTCATCGTTATCCCGAAGCGCAGCGCGTGGCTCTGATCGCGGCCTTGGTATCGCCTGGCGAGCGCGCCGCCGCTCGCGCCTAATTTTCCCTCCATGCCCTACACGTTTTCCCGTTCCGAGGAATTGTTCGAGAGAGCCCAGCGCAGCATCGCTGCGGGGGTCAACAGCGGTATCCGCAAAATGGAGGCGCCTGTGCCCCTCTATTTCCAACGCGGCTCCGGCGCCCGCGTTTGGGATGTCGACGACAACGAATACATCGACTTTCAGCTGGGACAAGGCGCGTTGCTTTACGGTCACGCTCCCGCGGGAATGGCCGAGGCGCTTTGCCAGCAGGCTAAACTGGGGACGCACTGGGCCGCACAGTGCGAGCTGGAGTGCGAGGTCGCCGAGCGGGTTCAAGCGATGATCCCGAGTGCGGAACTCGTTCGCTTCAACAATTCCGCCACCGAGGTCGTAACCGCCGCATTTCGCCTGGCCCGCGCTCATACGGGACGCCGCCTGATCCTCCGTTTCGAAGGACACTATCACGGTTGGGGCGACGAGGGACTCGTGGGTTTCGCGAATCCGGCGGACAAATGGGGCGACGACGAATCGCCCGCCCGCCTTCACCCGAGCAAGGGTGTGATCCCCGAGGTGCTAGACCAATTCGTGGTCGCGCGATGGAACGATGCGGAACATCTGCGCCGTCGGGTGGACGAGTTCCGCGGTCAGCTCGCCGCGATCGTTTTCGAACCCGTCCTCTGCAATACCTGCTGTGTCGAACCGGTGCCCGGTTTGATGCAGACGATCCGGGAACTCTGCGATCGCGACGGCATGCTGATGATCTCCGACGAAACCATCACCGGCTTCCGCTTCGGTGCGTCCTGCGCGCAAGGCGCCTACGGTTATCGCGCCGATCTCACCGTTCTGGGCAAGGCGATCGGCGGCGGCACTCCGTTCGCCGCGCTTACGGGAACCAAGGCGGCGATGGCGAAGATTCTCTCCGGAGAAATCGTCCACGCCGGGACCTTGAACGGGAATCCGCTTTGCCTCGCGGCGAGCAAGTGGTGTCTGGATCAGGTGCTGGCGAAAGGGTCCACCCATCCCGCTTCGATCAAAAAGCTCGGTCGTGTCATGATGGACGGACTCGCGGAACTGGGCCGCATCCACGGCGTCCCGCTTCGTCCGCAGGGGCCCGAGCTGATTTTCCACGCCGTCACCCTGAAGCCGGGTGCGGCCGAGGGCCCGATCCGCGATTATCGCGACTACGTGCGGCGGCACGACGCTCCGCGCTGGGCCCACCTGCGCCGCTGTCTACTCGAAGAAGGCGTGCGCGCGATCGAACGCGGTCTGTGGTCGATCAGTCTGGCGCATACGCAGGCCGACGTCGACGACGCTTTGGTGCGGGCCGCTCGCGCCTTCGCCCGCCACGCGCAAACCTGGAAGGCTCCCGCCTGACCCGCCATCGGGTACAGATCGCCATGAAGCCACGCATTCTTTTCGGGGGTCTTTTTCACGAAACGCACACGTTTGTGCAGGAGCGAACGCGCTGGGAGGACTTCACCGTCGTGCGTGGCGCCGCCATCTTCGAAAAACGCGGCGACGCCTCGCCCACCGACGGGTTTCTCGAGGAATCGGAGCGCCAGGGGTTCGAGATCGTTCCGACCCTCGACATTCGCGCCACGCCGAGCGGAACCGTCGAAGATTCGGCGTTCGAACGATTTTGGAGCGAATTTTCGGCCGCCGCCTTGCCTGCTCTCGAACGGGGAATCCAAGGCATCTTCCTGGTTCTCCACGGAGCGATGGCGACGGTCTCGTTCCCCGATGTCGAAGGCGAGCTGCTCGCCCGCATTCGCGCCCTGCCGGGCGCCGCTTCGCTCCCGATTTTCGGTGTGCTCGATCTGCACGGCAACATTTCCGCCCGGATGTGCACTCTGGCCAACGGACTCGTCATGTATCGGGAAAATCCTCACACGGATGGCCGGGAGTCCTGCGTCCGCGGCACGGCTCTGCTCGGCCGCTGCCTCCGCGAAGGCGAGGTTCCGCGCATGTATTGGTGTCGTCCGCCGATCGTGTGGGCGCCTCCGGGCACCGGTACCGCCGTCGATCCCATGCTTGCGCTCAAGACATACGCGCTTCGGACCGAAGCGGCCGACCCCGAGATCTGGGCCTACAACTACGCCGCCGGCTTTTCCTTTGCGGATACGCCGGAAACCGGCCTGACCCTGAGTGCGATCTCCACTGCCGGGAAGACGCGCTCGCACGACGTTTTGCTCGGCGGCGCACAACTCGGCTGGTCATTGCGCGAACGCGGCGACATTCGCTATCAGAGCGCGCACAGCGTTTTGGAGCGATGCCTGCGTTCGCCGACCCTGTCCGGGCCGACTCTCCTCGTGGAACCGGCCGATAACATCGGAGCGGGCGCGCCCGGCGACGGGACCGGAATTCTGCGGGCGTTGCTGGATCATCGGGTCGAAAACGCCCTCGTGATCCTCAACGATCCCCAGGCCGTCGCCGCGCTTTCCGATCTCGCCCCGGGAGCCACCCGCGAGATTCCGATCGGAGGTCGGAGCTGGTCCGCCGATGCCGGTCCCGTCGTCCTGCAAGCGACCGTCCTCTCCCGGAGCGACGGCAAGTTTACGCTGGAAGACGCTCACAGTCATGCTGCGTCCATGAGCGGCCTGAATATCGAGATGGGGCCGTGTACGGTCATTCGGTCGCGAGGAGTGACGATTCTACTCACAAGCCGAAAGACGCCTCCCTTCGATCTCGGGCAGTTGCACAGTCAAGGACTGGATCCCACGGGTTTCGCTTTCATCGGCGTGAAGGCCGCCGTGGCGCATAAGCGAGCCTACGATCCGATCATGGCTGCGTCGTTTTATGTGGATACACCGGGGCCGTGCTCGAGCCGCCCGGAAACCTTCGCCTGGCGCAACCTGCGCCGGCCCGTCTGGCCCCTCGACAACATCGACCGTCCCGAATTTTCTTTCGCATGAATACGACCATCGCCTATCCGAAAACGAGCGACACTCCCACGTCGCACCTGCCATTCAGCCCCGCCGTACGCGTGGGCAATCTGATCTTTGTCTCCGGACAAGCATCGGTGGATGCGACGGGGAAAATTATCTCGGACTCGTTCGAGGGCGAGTTTCGCCGCTCCGTCGAGAATCTGCGCAAGGTCGTCGAGGCCGCCGGCAGCGACTTGAAGCACGTGATCCAGACTCGGAATTACGTCCGGGATGCGAGCGATCTCGTCCAGTATAACGCGCTGTATCGCGAATATTTTTCGACACCGTTTCCTGCGCGCACGACAATCACAAACTGCTTGTCCGAAGCGTTGCGTTACGAGATCGAATGCATCGCGGTCGCAATCGAGTAGCGATCGAAGCGCCTTCGGGCGCGTGCGCCGAGGTCGCTTCGATCGGGGGGAGATGCCGGTCGCGACGGCACGAAAGGCGCACCGACAGCGTGGCGGGGAACGATAGCTTTGCCCAACCGATACCTGACTAGGGAGTGTCGGCGCGGTTTCGGAGTGTGACGCGTTTTTAGTTCGAAGCGACGGTCGGCATTTGCGCGCCCACCTGCTTACGCCACGCCCGGAGATCGGAAAGCAATTCGTCGCGTCGGGCAGGTTGCGCGCCCGCGAGATCGCTCTTTTCGCCGAGATCGGTTGCGAGGTTGTAGAGCTCTACGCGGTTGTCCTCGAAATTCTCGATCAACTTCCAGTCTCCTTTGCGAATCGCGCCATACGGCACCGCTCCTTCCGAGTGATAGTGGGGGTCGTGCCAAAAAATCGCTTTCCGGGTAAGCGTTTCGGCCTTCCCCGTGAGCATCGGCGCTAGGTCTACGCCGTCGAAGATTTGGCCGCGATGCGACGTATTCGTGAGCGTGAGCAAGGTGGGGTAGGAAAGGAGGGCAACGCTCGACAAGGGGCATTCGCAGGAGCGAAGAACGAAATCGGCAGGCTTTGCCGAATCTGCCCGGAAACGTAAAAAACCGCTTGTTCGTCCCGCAAGGTTGGGCGAGTGTGAGACTAGGTTTTCGCGCGGCCCGGGATCGGCCGGCGCCTCTCGCGGAGCCGAATTCCCCTTTCCTTCCATGTTTCGTTCCTGCGTTGTGGTTGTAGTTGCCGCCCTGGCGTTCTCCCCCTTTGCCTCGGGGAGCTTTGCCAGCGAGCCGGCTGTACTTCGGTACAACGACCACATCCTGCCGATCCTCGCGGAAAACTGCTTCCATTGCCATGGCCCCGACTCGGGAACGCGCAAGGGCAAGCTGCGGCTCGATCGGTTCGAAGACGCGATCTCTGTCCGAGGAAATCATGACCCCGCCATCGTTCCGGGGGACCCGAGGACAAGTCTTCTCATCGAGCGCATCCTCAGCACCGACGAGGACGAGCGGATGCCGCCGCTCGAGTCGCATAAGAAACTCTCGACCGGCGATGTTGCCCGTTTGCATCGCTGGATCGCCGAAGGCGCACGCTATGAAAAGCATTGGTCGTTCACGGTTCCGACCCGTCCGGCGATTCCTCAAATTCCCCTCTCTGCGACTTGGGTGCGTACGCCGATCGATGCGTTTGTCGCGGCCAAGCTCTCCGAGAACGGTCTCGCTCCGTCGGTCGAGGAAACGCCGTCGCGCCTCCTGCGTCGGCTCAGTTTCGACCTGACGGGCCTGCCCCCGACACCCGCCGAACTCGCCGCCTTTGTGGCCGACCCCTCGGCCCAGGCCTACGAACGCGCGGTCGATCGGATGCTCGCGTCGGACGCCTCCGCCGAACAGTTCGCCCGGCACTGGCTCGACGCGGTGCGCTACGCGGACACGCACGGTATCCACATCGACAACTTCCGGTCGATCTGGCCGTACCGCGATTGGGTGGTCGACGCGTTTCGGCGCAATCTTCCCTTCGATCGCTTCACCGTCGAACAGGTGGCGGGCGACATGATCCCGGCTGCGACGCTCGAACAAAAAATCGCTTCTGGGTTCAATCGCTGCCTGCCCACGACGAGCGAAGGCGGGGCGATCGCCGAGGAATACGAGGCGATTTACGCAAAGGACCGAGTCGAGACGCTTTCGACCGTCTGGTTGGGTCTCACGACTGGCTGCGCCGCCTGTCACGACCACAAATTCGATCCGATCACGCAACGCGACTTCTATTCGCTCACGGCGTTTTTCCGGAACAACACGATGATGGCCATGGACGGCAACCGCGCCGACCCGCCGCCCACACTTTTCATTCCCGCCCCCGAGGACCGAAAGCGCTGGCCGGAACTTCAGAGCGAGTTGTCCACGTCTAAGCGCGAACTGCAGGCGCGGGCCAAAAATGCGGAAACGGATTATGCGGCCTGGCTGGCGACCGCAACGACCCTCGCGGTCCCGCCTGCGGATCGCCGCACCTCCCTGCACCTTCCGCTCAACCGTCCCGGCGAGATCGGCTCGATGAGCCAAGCAAGTTTACACGCCACCACTCCGACGACCCCCGCGATCGAGCGCGAAGGCATCTATGGACCCGCCCCGCGAATCAACGGACTGGACCTCGTGCTGGGTCCGGCGGCCCCCTGGGTAAACGAAACGGCCGAGAGCTTTTCGTTCCTGATCCGGGTGAGCGATGTTCCGCAAGGGACGGTGCTTGCCTGCCGTTCGGAGGACGACACAGGGCCGGGCTGGGAACTCTTCCTCGAGAAAGGCATGTTCGGAATTCATCTCTCCAGCGGACCGGACGGATACCTCGTGCATGAGGTCGCCACGGAGGCACTCGCGCCTGACAGGTGGCATCACGTGCTCTTGTCGTTCGATGCGTCTTCTGCCCGCAGCCGTGTCGTCGATTTGTTCGTCGACGGTAAGTCGCTGATCAATTCCGGCAACTCCTCCCGGCTTCCGGCGAAGATTCTACCCACCGCTCCGCTTCGCCTCGGTTCGCGCGGTACCCGCGCCGGACCGGGCGTTTCTAAACTGGTCGGCGGAGATGTCTTCCTTCAGGATCTGCGGCGCACCAACCGGCCGTTTTCGCTGGCGGACGCGCGGGCGATGGCCACCGTGCTCATCGCGCCCGAAGCGCTCAAAACGCCGACGGACCAGCGCACGCTCGCGCAGGATAAGGCCTTGCGGGCCCATTATTTTGCGGCGGTCGACGGACCTTCGTTGGCGATTACGCAAACGTTGGACAGGCTCGGCGTGGAAGAAGAGATTCGGCGCGTCCGCGGAGCCCTCACCCTCGTGATGGAAGAAAAGACCGGATCGGAGCCATTTGCGTTCGTGTTGAATCGAGGCGAGTATTCGCAGCCCACCGAGAAGGTGATGGCGGCTACGCCCGGAATGCTCCCCGGCCTGCCGGCAGGGATTGCCCCGAATCGACTCGCGCTGGCGAACTGGCTCGTCAGTCCGGAGAATCCGCTGACTGCGCGGGTGACGGTGAATCGCCTTTGGCAACAGTTGATGGGTGTCGGTCTGGTCGAGTCGTCGGGAGATTTTGGCGTAATGGGCAGCCGGCCCTCCCATCCTCAGCTCCTCGATTGGCTCGCCGTGGATTTTCGCGAGTCGGGCTGGGATGTGCGCCGGCTCGTTCGCGGGATCGTGACCACCGCCACCTATCGGCAATCGGCCCGTATTTCGCCGGAGCTGCTCGAGCGCGACCCGGACAACCGCCTTCTGGCGAGAGGACCGCGGAGCCGACTGGACGCGGAACAGTTGCGCGACCAGGCGCTGTCGGCTTCCGGATTGCTCGTCTCCAAATTGCATGGGCGCCCGGTTAAGCCCTATCAGCCGGAAGGAATTTGGGAGGAAGTCGCGATGAAGGAGTCGACCACCCGGTTCTACCAGGTCGACTCCGGCGGCGATCTCTACCGGCGTTCGCTTTATACGTTGTGGAAACGCACGGCTGCCCCGCCGGCGATGGAGATTCTCAATGCGCCGACGCGGGAAGTCTCCTGCGTGCGTCGTGACCGCACCAATACGCCGCTGCAGGCTCTGGTGACGATGAACGAACCGCTCTTCATCGAAACCTCCCGCCAGCTGGCGTCGCGCGCGTTGCGCGAGGCTTCGAGCGTCGACGGACGCCTCGATGTCGTTTCGCTGCGGCTGCTCGGGCGCCCATTGGCCGAGTCGGAAAAAGCGATCCTCAAAAGAACGTTGGACGAAGCCCTCGCCGCCTATCGCGGCGATCCGGGTCTGGCCGCGCAACTGCTCGCCGTCGGCGCGTCTCCCGCGGACAAAACGTTGCCGGTGCCCGAGCTTGCCGCCTGGACGCTACTCGCGAGCCAAGTGATGAATCTGGACGAATCCCTGACCAAGTAACCCGATGAACTCCCCGTTTCCCTCCGACTGGCAGAATACGTTCGACCGATACAACGATGCGATCACGCGAAGGCAGTTTTTCCGTACGAGCGGGACGGGACTGGGCGTCGCCGCGCTCGCTTCCTTGTTGGGCGACCGCGCGTCCGCGGCGGGGGGCGAGTCTGCGCCAGCCGCTCCGTGGAAAATCGCGCCCAAAGCCAAACGTGCGATTTATATCTCCCTGATCGGCGCACCTTCGCAGCTGGATCTTTTCGACTACAAGCCTGAGCTTCAGGCCCGGTTCAAGGAAAACCTCGGGGATTGGCTCAAGGGGCAGGGCGAACGTTTGACGGGGATGACCTCCAAGCAGGAGTCGTTTCCGCTGGCTCCGAGTATTTTCAAATTTGCCCAGCACGGGCAGAACGGAGCCTGGATCAGCGAGCTCCTGCCGTGGACCGCAAAGATGGTGGACGATCTCTGCATCATCCGGTCGATGAAGACCGACGCGATCAATCACGAGCCGGCGAATCAGTTGATCTACACCGGCTCGATGCAAAACGGCAAGGCCTCGATGGGCTCGTGGCTTTCCTATGGACTCGGTTCGCTCAACGAGGATTTGCCCGCCTTCGTGGTGCTGCACGCGAAGCATTCCAGCCCCGTGTCCAACGTGCAGGCGATTTCCTCCCGCTTGTGGGGTGCCGGCTTTCTCCCCGGGAAACATGCAGGCGTGGCGCTGCGTTCGCAGGGCGATCCCGTGTTGTATCTCAACGATGCCCCTGGGATTTCGCGAGACTTGAGACGCAAAATGCTCGACGGTCTCGACGAGCTCAATCGCCGCAGCTACGCGAGCATCGGCGATCCGGAGATTCAAACGCGCACCCAGCAGTACGAAATGGCGTTTCGCATGCAGGCGAGCATTCCGGAGCTGGCCGACCTCTCGCAGGAATCCGCCGCGACCTACGACCTCTACGGCGATCAGGCGCGCGTCGGTGGAACCTTTGCGAGTTCCGCGCTAATGGCGCGCCGTCTCGTCGAGCGTGGCGTCCGCTTTGTGCAGATTTTCCATCGTGGGTGGGATCAGCACGGAAGTCTGCCGCGAGATCTCCAGTCGCAATGCAAAGACGTCGATCAAGCGTGCTACGGTCTGATTAAGGATCTAAAGCAGCGCGGCCTGCTCGACGATACCCTCGTCATCTGGGGCGGCGAGTTTGGCCGCACGGTCTACTGCCAAGGTTCGCTGACCGAAACCGATTACGGACGCGATCACCACCCGCGGTGCTTCACCATTTGGATGGCCGGCGGTGGCGTGAAGCCGGGACTCGTCTTTGGCGAAACCGACGAAATGTCCTACAATGTCGTCAAGGATCCGGTCCACGTGCGCGACCTCCATGCCACCATCCTCCGCCTCATGGGCATCGACCACGAGCGGCTGTCGCTGAAGGTTCAGGGCCTCGATCAAAAACTCACGGGGGTCGTTCCTGCGAGTGTGGTCAAGGGAATCCTCGCGTAAGGCCCATTCCGCCCCGCTTGGCCCGAACACCGCCTGGTTCGCCGAAGCGTTGGCGTCCGCCAGTGAGCGCTCCGTTGGCCATGTGCCGTTGAAGCTGATTTCACCGGTCGCGTTCCTCTCCACGAAATACGTCGCCTTCCTCGACCGAGGCGAAGGCGACCACGACGCACTACGTATAGGAAAGTCTAATCTCAAGGTCACGAGCTCTTCTTGACATTGTGACCAATTTGGTCACAAGTATCCCTCGACCCGATGCGAATCATCACCCGAAAGTTCCTCGAAGCATCCAAGGTCACTTATCCCAAGGTGCGAGCTCCCTTGGACCATTGGCATCGTATCACCCGCGCCGCCAAATGGCAAAATCTCACTCAGACCCGCCAGTCCTTCCCTCATGCGGACCAAGTTACCGTCAAGAGCGGGAGAACTGTCACTGTTTTCAACATCACGAACGATTTTCGTCTCATCAGCGCCATTCACTATAATCGGCTGGAGGTCTTCACGCTCCGGTTCCTGACGCATGCGGAATACGACAAAAATACCTGGAAACACACATTATGAAAACCACCACGCTCACTTTTACCCGGCTGCCTAAGACTTACTCCGCTCTCGTTATCCTGCACTTGCCGCGTCCGATCCATGACAAGGTGGCCTACGATAATGCGGTGGAGGTCGTTCATGCCTTGGCAGGCCATAAGCTGAATCACGATCAGGACGATTACCTCGCCATTATGGCCAAGCTCGTCGAGGACTACGAAAGCGAAACGGTGCCGGAGCCGAAACCGATCAAGGGCATCGTAGCGCTGAAATTCCTCTTGGAGGAAAATGCTCTCACCGCCTCGGACTTGGGCATACTCATCGGGGTCAATCGCTCGGTCGCCTACCGTATCCTTAAGGGCGCGCGTAACCTTACCGCCGAGCACATTAAAAAACTCGCCACCCGATTTGCCGTGAGCGCCGATCTCCTGCTCGCCTGATCGATGCTTATGCCGGGCGGCTGAATTTCATAGGCTGAACGATCTCCTCCTGAGCGCAGGCAGCGTTGCGCTGGTTCTTCTTCTTCCAATGCTGGCTGAAAGCATTGGTAATCGTCGCCAGGCAGGCTCGGTCCTCAGTGAGTTCCAGAATCTCCGTCGTCGCGAAATACTTCACGCGGTTGGGCTGCGGATTGGCGGATAGCGATAGAAGCAGGCGATCGACGAGACTGGACGGCGTTGCTGTGCAAACGTTGCGCCGTAGCTTTCATCGGCCTGCGGTTTGCACGGGCGTCGTCGGATGGAAGAGAATTCGCCGTTCGAGCGCTTGGGGCGGCAGCGGGCTCGCCAAGAGTCGAAAAACGTTAACGCTGTGCGACGACTCTTTATGAACTACTCGCTCGGACAGCTTCGCCTTTCGCTTTTCGCAGCTTTTGTGTTTTCAGCGTTAACGGCATGGGCAGGCAAAGCGACACGGACGCTGGATCTTTATTGGGTGGATTCCGAAGGCGGAGGATCGACGCTGATTGTCACACCCGACGGCGAGTCGGTTCTGATCGATGCCGGGAACCCAGGGGCGCGCGATGCCGGACGCATCTTCGCTGCGGCAAAGTCGGCCGGATTGACGCGAATCGACCATTTTCTCCTGACTCATTTTCACTTCGATCATTTTGGCGGCCTTCCGGAACTCGCCGCGACGATTCCCATCGGAACGATTTACGACAAAGGGATTCCCGAGGGAGACGCCGATGGCCGCAAGGGCTCGTCGTTTCCCTTGCTGATCAAGCCTTATCGCGAACTCTCGGTGACAGATCGGGTGACGCTGAAGCCGGGGATGGTTATCCCGTTACGCAATCTCAAGGACGGCCCGAAACTCGAACTGACTTGCCTAGGCGCCAACCAACTCTTCGTTACGCCGGCTCCGGGTGCGACTCCGAATGCATTGCTGCAAGAGGTCGCCGCGAAGCCGGTGGATACGTCGGACAATGCCAATAGTGCGGTTTTTGTCCTGCAGTTCGGCGGCTTTCGTTTCTTCGACGGCGGGGATCTCAGTTGGAATGTGGAGCAAAAACTCGTGTCGCCGATCAACCTCGTCGGCACCGTCGATGTCTACCAGGTACAGCATCATGGCCTGGACCAGAGCAACCATCCGAACCTCGTTCGCAGCCTCGCGCCGACGGTCGCAGTGATGAACAACGGCTAAAAAAAAGGAAATGGACCCGGGACGTTTGCGACGCTCGCGAGTATTCCTTCGCTCAAAGCGGTCTATCAATCGCACCGCACGGTGCTGAGTGGCGCGGGCAATACCGACGCCGACGCGATCGCGAATCACGACGAGCAATGCGCGGGAAATATAATCGCCCTTTCGGTCGCCCCCGACGCCAAGCTTTACGAACTCTCGATTCCGTCGAGGAATCACCGTCGCAGTTTTGAGACAAAAGTGCCCTGACGTTTTCGCCGAAGGAGCGAGGCAATCGGCTTCGTGTGCACCGTCTGCGAAGGTGTCGCTCGTTTGTGTGCTCTGAGCGAAAACGAGACCGCCATCGACCGCTCGATCGAAAAAGATGCGGCAGATTGCACTCGCGCACTTGTCCTTCAAAACCCGAGCCGACACCTTCCACGAACACCTCGCTTGCAGACTCTACCTCCCGCCTCGCGCCAGATCGTACCAGCACGCTATCGCGTTTCGACTAACGGCGACGAAGTCGGCCGTCCATTCCTCCGGCCCACGCCGATCGGTCGGGACCGGTGTGCCTTGACGCAGTCGTGGGTTCCCGACGGTCCCGAGCCGCAATTCCAACCGGGATGGGTGGAGATCGGTTGGAATGAATCGTTCCTCTATTGCGACGCGGTGCTCGTCGGTACGGGTGTCGCCAACGCCGCACGAAAATTGAACGAACGGACCTGGGAGTTGGGAGACGTCTTCGAAGTTTTCCTTCAAGTACCGCCGCGCTCCGATTACGTGGAGTTTCATGTCACACCCGAGAACCAACGGCTCCAACTGGGGTGGACATCCGACGGTTTGAAGCTCGTTCGCAGCGGAGCGCTTTCGTTGGAGAACTTTCTCCTTCCTCAGACCGATTCGATCGAAAGCGCGACCTCCATCGCTTCGGATCATTGGGCGATTCGGGTCGCGATTCCCGCTCGCGCGATCGGCATCGACGCCTACATCGCAGGGATGCCGCTGCGAGCCGCATTTTGTCGCTATGACTGCGGAACGAAGCCCGAGCCGGTCTTCTCTTCGACCGCGCCGCTTACGCACTGCAGTTTTCATCGATGCGAAGAGTGGCAGGATCTGGCCCTGTTACCTTGAAGGAGAGCAAGGATGGACGAGGAGTTCTCGTTTCACAGCGGTGCGAATAGCTGTCGTAAACGCAGCTCCAGCGCGGGAACTGGGTGAAAGCTCGGCCGAAGCCGCCGCCTAAAGTGCGGTCGCGAGAACGAGCGAGGCGCCGACGAGGAGGTCGCAAATACGTGCCGCGACCGGACGCAATGACAGTGAGACTACGGGGTGGAACCGAGCTTGGTCGTTAGCGTAGGCATTACCGCGACTTGCCCTGGGCTGGTTCCACTCGCGTCAACCGAATGTGCTTAAAGTCCATGACCTGGGTGCCGGGGATCGAAACCGGGGAGATGGTGAGCTTCGTCGCGCCCTTTTTCAACGAGAGCACCCCGACTTTAAGCGCGCTCCATTCCCGATTCTGGTAGCGCGCTTTCCCGGACTCGTCGCGGTGGGGTAACGGTACGGGAACGATTCTAGCCGCGGGCACCGTGGTTTCGATCGACGACGTCGTTGTGCTCACCCGGATACGCGATCCGGCGTCGGCTGGCGGGCAGGTAAAGTCAATTTCCACCTCGAAATCGCCCGCTTGGTGGACATCCAGCTCGAACCAAAGTTGGTCGTCGAGATCCTTCCAGCCGGTGAGCCAGTCGTTCGCGAAGCCGGGTCCTGCATTAAAACGCAAGGAGCCGGAAAAATAGGCTTGGGGAGCGTGCAGCTCGACCGAAGGCTGTTCGCGATATCCCACGGGAAGCGGAAAGCGGCGCAGACCACCGCGCGTGATGTCGTCCACCCACGTTTCGTAGAGCGCGCTCAATTCGCGCAC
>Ga0105048_10008058_pt1 | contig 16888 bp, 16 predicted proteins | sample MAT05_FD_78382 | JGI IMG/M metagenome (GOLD analysis project Ga0105048, IMG submission 78382) | Freshwater microbial communities from Lake Fryxell liftoff mats and glacier meltwater in Antarctica - MAT-05 | ecosystem: Environmental > Aquatic > Freshwater > Ice > Liftoff microbial mat | place...
AGGGTATCGGTGGTGGGGTCAAAGCCCGTTTGGGCAAACAGCAGCGTACCGGCCAGCAACAACGCCGGCACGACCACCAGCCCGATTACCCGCGCAAACCCGGATACCTTGCCCCAGAAAATGGTCGGCACCGACGCGCCCTGACTCAGCAGAATTTTCAGCGTATTCTCTTCCCTTTCCTGCGTAAAGGCGTTGAAACACAGGAAAATAATGAGCAGCGGAATGAGCAGTTGGAGTACAAACGCTACGGTCATTTCGCCAAACCGAATCAGCGAGGTGGCATCTTCGGCCTGACTGAACTTGGCATCATTCTGGCGGTGTCCTTCCAGATACACGCTCGACCCGGTGTAGGTATCGAGACCGAAATCCAGAAAGCTCAGGTCTGATTTGGGCCGGAAGGCAAACGTGCCGTAGTGGGCAGCCGAGTGGGGATTCTTTTCGGGTTGCCCCAGCCAGGCCGCCCGCGCCGACTGGTTGGCCTTTTCACGTTTATCGGCCAGCGACTGGTAGTTCTGAAAACCGGTCCAGGTGGCTACCACCAGCAGGAGCAGCACAACGATGCCCGCCACCACGAACCGCCGGTCGCGGAGGGTAGCGATAAACTCTTTGTTGGCAATGAGGTTCTTTATCATGGTGAATTGGGGTTTAAACAGTTTGCAGGTAAATCGCTTCGAGTTCATTGGCCGTCAGGTGGTGGGTAGCCAGCGTTTCCACCAGATGCCCTTCGCGCATGATGCCGATGCGGTTGCCAACTTCTTTGGCCCGGAAAATGTCGTGCGTCGCCATCAGAATCGCCGTACCCGACTGGCCCAAGCCCAGCAACAGGTCCGAAAATTCGTTGGCCGCTTTGGGGTCGAGGCCGCTGGTGGGTTCGTCCAATAGCAATGCTCTGGCTTGCTTGGCCAGCGCAATGGCAATGCCCACTTTCTGCCGCATCCCTTTCGAGTAGGTGCCGACCCGCCCGGCGTGGGCCTCTGTTTGCAACCCGGCGCGGGTAAGTAGTCCCCGTAACTCGTCGGTGGTATAGCGAAACCCGGCCAGCGACGCGAAGAAATCGAGGTTTTCCAGCCCGGTCAGGTTGGGATAGAGCATGACCGTTTCGGGCAGGTAGGCCAGCAGTTTCTTGGTTTCGAGCGGGTGGTCGGCCACATCGAGGCCGTTGATGATGGCCTGCCCCGACGTGGGCTTGAGAAAGCCCAGAAACAGGTTGATGGTGGTGGTTTTACCCGCCCCATTCTGGCCCAGCAGACAAAAAATTTCGCCGGGTGCAACGGTCAGGTTGAGGTTGTCGAGGGCCGGGGGTGCATCCGGCGCGTATTGTTTGGTCAAGTTGGTTGCTTTTAGCATTGTGTAGGGCGATTACCGCACAAACTAACGGGTTATTTTTTATTTATGCAACGATGTTGCAAACATACAAGCCCGGCCTAATTTTGCTCAAATCAATTTCTTCAACGGCGTATGTGCATCTTTTGAATGCTCGTTCTGGCGAGTATTCTTTTATTCACTGCCTGAAGAGGCCCACAAGGCGCAACCGGCCCCGGCGGGGCTATCGGATTCCCCCGATTGTCGTATCTTTGCCGTTTTAAACCACAACAAGACAAGTTCATGACAACAGATCAGTTGAAAGACTTGAGGGCCAGAGTAGAGGCCCTGAGGAGATATCTTTGACTACGACGCGAAGAAGGAACAGCTAAGCGATCTCGAACAACAGACATTCCAACCCGAATTCTGGACCGATGCCACCCGCGCCGAAACTACTATGAAACAGGTTCGTGTCCTCAAAGGCTGGACTGGTGGCTACGATAAACTCGACACCCAACTCGGCGACCTCGAAACCCTATATGAGTTCTACGAAGCGGGCGACGTAACCGAGGAAGAAGTGGATGCCGAAGCCGCCAACGTGATGACCGTATTGGAAGAACTCGAACTCAAGAAAATGTTGAGTAATGAGGAAGACCAACTCAGCGCGGTACTCGAAATCAACTCCGGGGCCGGTGGCACCGAGAGTCAGGATTGGGCCGAAATGATTTACCGGATGTACCTCCGCTGGGCCGAAAAACACGGATACAGCGTAAAGCAGGTCGACTATCAGGATGGCGATACGGCGGGTATTAAGTCGGCCACGCTCGAAGTGTCTGGCCCGTTGGCCTACGGCTACCTGAAATCCGAAAATGGGGTTCACCGGCTCGTACGGATTTCGCCCTTCGATTCCAACGCCCGGCGACATACCTCATTTGCCTCCGTTTTTGCCTACCCATTGGTCGACGATACGATCAATATTGAAGTAAATTTGGCCGACATCGACTGGGATACCTTCCGGTCGGGGGGGGCCGGTGGGCAAAACGTAAACAAGGTAGAAACGGCCGTTCGGCTTAAGCACAAACCATCGGGACTTATTATCGAGTGTCAGCAGGAGCGGAGTCAGTTGATGAACAAGGAGGTAGCAATCCGCCTGTTGAAGTCGAAGCTTTACGAGATTGAGGTTCAGAAACGCAACGCAGCCCGCGCGGAGGTGGAGGCTGGCAAAATGAAAATTGAGTGGGGTTCTCAAATTCGCTCGTATGTACTGGACGACCGGCGCGTAAAAGATCACCGGACCGGCTATCAAACCTCCAACACCGACGCCGTCCTTGACGGTGATCTGGATGAATTTATCAAGGCATTTCTGTTAATGCAGGAATGATTTTTCCGACAGGATTACAGGATGTAAAGGATTTTTTTTGCTAACAGCAGCTCCGAAACGGCATTAATACCTTTTACAGCCTTACTAAAAATCGGTTTTATCCTGTAATCCTGTCGAAAACAAACTTGTCTGATTCACAAACGTTTCGTAATTTTGCACTCCTATTTTTGGAGGGTCTGATACCGTGAACGAGCTAAAGCAATACGAGATTCCAATTTTTGGGTTGGAAAACAAACGCTACGAATACGACTTCGAGTCGAACGATGCGTTTTTTGGTGTGCTGGAGCAGGAGATGATCCAAAAAGGTACTATTCATACCCATCTGACCCTCAGTAAGTCGGAGACTATGATTCGGCTCGATTTCCAGATTAGTGGCACCGTGGAACTAACTTGTGACCGGAGCCTTGATTTGTACGACGAAGCAATCGACATTGAGCGGTTACTGTTGTTAAAGTTCTCCGACCATAACGAAGAGCTGACCGACGAAATCGAACTGATTGAGCGTAATACCCACAGCATCAACGTAGCGAGGTACATTTTTGAGTTCATTGCTACGTCGTTGCCTATGAAAAAACTGCATCCGCACTTCCGTAAGGAAGACGAGAATGACGACGAAGAATCGGAAGGCAAACTAATTTACACGTCCGAAAAAGATAATGAATCGAGTGAAGACGGGCCAATCGACCCACGTTGGGCGGCTCTTCGGAAACTGAGTGATAATTAATTGATCTATGGTTTTGCGGTTCTCTGGTAAGCTTCACGGTTTATACCTGTAAGCCCGGTCCGTCAAATCATACATTACAAACTATAAACTACTAACAAGAAAATGGCACACCCCAAACGACGCCACTCGACAACCCGTCGCGATAAACGCCGGACTCACTACAAGGCTACGGCCGTAACGCTCTCAACGGATGCCTCAACGGGCGAAGTTCACGAGCGTCATCACGCTCACGTATATGAGGGAAACCTTTATTATAAGGGCAAAATAATGATCGAAGGATACGCTTCTGCTGCTTAAAACCAGCTACTTATGTGTGCCTATCCATAAAGTATTTCGTTGACATCTTCCGGGAAGATGAACGCGAAATACTTTTTTATTGCCCCATACCTGCTATTTTTACGCAGTTATTTCATTCCTACCAAGACCTGCGTCGGCTCCGACGCTCATACAGAGTCAATGAAAATTGCAGTTGATATTATGGGGGGCGATTTCGCTCCAGCGGCAATTGTCGAGGGAGTAGCGATGGCCGCTTCCGAATTACCTGAAAACATAACGCTTGTATTGGTTGGTCGCCAGAGCGTTATCGACGCACTGCTACCCCAATACACATCGAAGCCATTGCCTTCTATCGAGATCGTCCATGCCGAAGATGTTATCGAAATGGGTGAACACCCAACCAAGGCTCTTTCTCAGAAACCCAATTCTAGTATTGGTGTTGGGTTTAAACTTTTGAAGGAAAAAAAAGTCGATGCGTTTTGTAGTGCAGGCAACACGGGCGCTATGCATGTGGGCGCCCTATTTAGCATTAAAGCCATTGAGGGCGTTATGCGTCCTTGTATTGCTGGCTTTGTACCACAATTGGGCGGAGGTTACGCCGTAATGCTCGATATTGGTGCCAACGCCGATTGTAAACCCGAAATGTTGGCTCAGTTCGGCGAAATAGGCTCTGTTTACGCACAGGCAACTTTCGGAATAGACAAACCTCGCGTGGCATTAATGAACATTGGCTCCGAAGAACAAAAAGGTTCGTTGATAGCCCAGGCTGCGTATCAGCTGTTAAAAGAGAGCCGTCGAATCAATTTCGTGGGAAATATGGAAGGGGGTGATATGTTTGCCGATAAAGCTGACGTAATTGTAACCGACGGCTTTACGGGCAATACAATGTTCAAACTCGGTGAGTCCATTTATTCCCTAGCTAAAAAGCGTGGTATTAGCGATGAGTTTATCGACAAAACGAACTACGAGTCGGTGGGGGGAAGCCCAATTGTGGGGGTCAACGGCAACGTGATCATTGCACATGGCATCTCATCGGCAATAGCCATAAAAAATATGATTGGACTCGCCATTCGGCAGGTCGAATCCGACGCATACAGCAAAATCGCACATATGCTAAGTTGACAGTTAACAGTGAACAGCTAACAGCTAACAGCTAACAAGCTGTTTGTCGTTGCGGCTCCCCACCGGGATTGTTCACTGTTAGCTGTTGGCTGCTCACTGTTAACTGTACATGATGAAAGCGGCAATTACGGGCGTTCACGGTTATGTTCCCGACTACGTGTTGACCAACGCGGAGTTGGAAAAAATGGTGGATACCAACGACGAGTGGATTACCTCCCGAACCGGCATTAAAGAACGTCGGATTCTCAAAGGCGAAGGCATGGGTTCGTCGCACATGGGTGCGAAAGCTGTGCAGGGCTTACTGGAAAAAACGAATACGAAGCCAGAAGAAATCGACCTCGTTATTTGTGCAACCGTCACGCCCGATTACATTTTTCCGGCTACTGCCAATCTAATTTGTGACATGGTCGGTATTCGGAATATCGGTAGTTTCGACATTCAGGCGGCTTGTTCAGGATTCCTGTATGCGCTAACAACGGGCACACAGTTTATTGAAACAGGAAAGTACAAAAAGGTAATTGTAGTAGGAGCGGATAAAATGTCGGCCATCACCGACTATACCGACCGTACGACCTGTGTGTTGTTTGGCGACGGAGCCGGGGCCGTTCTGTTAGAACCCGCCGAAGAGGGGCTGGGTATTATGGACTCCATTCTGCGGTCGGATGGCAGTGGCCAAACGCATTTGTTTCAGAAAGCGGGAGGTAGCCGCTACCCACCCACGCATGAAACCGTTGAAAAACGCTGGCATTATGCGTATCAGGATGGGCCGTCGGTATTCAAGTTTGCCGTGAAAAATATGGCCGACGTATCAGCCGAGATTATGGAGCGGAATCACCTGAAGGGTGACGAAGTGGCCTGGTTAGTGCCGCATCAGGCCAATAAACGCATTATTGATGCTACGGCCAACCGCATGAAAGTGCCCTTTGATCGCGTTATGATGAACATTTATAAGTACGGCAACACCACGGCCGCAACAATTCCCCTTTGTTTGTTCGATTACGAATCGCAGCTAAACAAGGGTGATAATTTAATACTCGCAGCTTTCGGCGGTGGATTCACCTGGGGAGCGGTGTATGTAAAGTGGGCTTATTGATTTGAATGTATGATGAACAATGAGTGATGAATCCGTTCAGTATTCATCGTTTCTAGTATTTTTCATTATGCATTATACATTAACCAATATACATTAAAAAAGATGGCAACAACCGCAGACCTACGCAACGGTTTAGTCTTGAACTTCAACCACGACTTATTTCAGGTAACTGAATTTCAACATGTTAAACCCGGAAAAGGAGCCGCTTTCGTGCGAACAAAGCTCAAAAGCCTAACTACGGGTCGTGTGATTGATAATACTTTTAACGCTGGCGTAAGCATTATTCCTGTTCGAGTTGAACGCCGGAAATTTCAGTTCCTCTACAAAGACGAGTCAGGTTACAACTTCATGGATCAGGAAACGTTCGATCAAATCAACATCGACGAAAAACTGGTTGAAGGCGCCGATATGATGAAAGAAGGTCAGGAAGTTGAAATCCTGATAAACGCCGAAAACGACGTAGCCCTTACCTGCGAATTGCCTCCGTTTGTAGAACTCGAAGTGACCTACGCTGAACCGGGAATGCGTGGCGACACAGCTAACAGCCCTAAAAAGCGGGTTGAGGTTGAGTCGGGTGCTAAAATTATGGTACCACTCTTCATCGAACAGGGGCAAAAAATTAAAGTCGATACCCGGACACGTGATTACGTAGAGCGAGTGAAATAGCTATGGATACGAAAGATATACAGCAACTTATTGACTTCATTGCCCAGTCGGGTCTGGATGAGGTTAACGTGGAGACCAGCGATCTGAAGATCAGCGTTAAACGGTATAGTTCAGGACCAGCGGCTCCGGCTTATCAACCACAGGCTGTGGCCGCAACCGCTCCGGCGTTGGCCATACAAGCCCCGGCCGCAGTTGCTGCAGCCGAACCGTCGGCCACGTCGGCCCCCAAAGCCGCCGACACATCGAATTACATTACCATCAAATCGCCGATGATCGGGACGTTCTATCGTTCGTCTAATCCCGAAACGCCTTATTTTGCCGAAGTTGGCGACGAGGTGGCAATCGGCAAGGTGGTGTGCATTATCGAAGCAATGAAGCTCTTCAACGAGATCGAATCCGAAGTGTCGGGCCGGATCGTAAAGGTGTTGGTCGAACACGCTACGCCAGTCGAGTACGACCAACCGTTGTTCCTTGTAGAACCAATTTAATTAGTGATTGGGTGATTGAGCGATTGAGTGATTGGATGAGACTAAGGGAGATTGCCTTTGTTCACTCGATCACTCAATCGCTCAATCACTCAATCATTTTCTGTTTATGTTCAAAAAAATCCTGATCGCTAACCGGGGTGAGATCGCGCTGCGAATCATTCGGACATGCTCCGAAATGGGCATCAAGACGGTAGCGGTTTATTCGACCGCCGACCGCGATAGCCTACACGTGCGCTTTGCCGACGAGGCCGTTTGCATTGGGCCTCCGGTGAGTAAGCTATCATACCTAAATATTCCGAGTATTATTTCGGCAGCTGAGATCACCAACGCCGATGCTATTCATCCCGGCTATGGTTTCTTGTCGGAAAATGCCGAATTCTCGCAAATCTGCGCGGATTATGGTATTAAATTCATTGGAGCTACCGCCGAGCAGATCAAAGGCATGGGTGATAAAGCCACCGCTAAGGCCACTATGAGAGCCGCCGGAGTACCAGTTATTCCTGGTTCCGAGGGTTTATTAGAGTCCGTTGAGCAGGGTAAGGTGCTGGCCGCCGAAATGGGTTACCCGGTTATTGTGAAAGCAACGGCTGGTGGTGGTGGTCGTGGTATGCGCGTCATCAAAGCTGAATCCGATTTCGAGAAAGCCTGGAACGATGCCCGCACTGAAGCAGGAGCGGCCTTTGGTAATGATGGCCTGTACCTGGAAAAATTCGTAGAAGAGCCCCGCCATATCGAGATTCAAATTGTAGGTGATCAGTTTGGGAAAGTGTGCCACTTGTCGGAGCGGGATTGCTCCATTCAGCGTCGTCACCAGAAATTGGTAGAAGAAACGCCCTCCCCTATCGTTTCGCCAGAATTGCGGGAGGAAATGGGCGCAGCAGCCATCAAAGGGGCTCAGGCTATCGGCTACGAAGGGGCGGGTACGGTCGAGTTTCTGGTCGATAAACACGGGAAGTTCTTTTTTATGGAAATGAACACCCGAATTCAGGTAGAACACCCTATCACTGAAGAGGTTACGGATTTTGATTTGATCAAAGAGCAAATCAAGGTGGCGGCCGGCATTCCTATTTCGGGCCGAAACTATTCGCCGAAACTGTTTGCCATGGAATGCCGGATTAACGCCGAAGATCCCGCCAATGGGTTTCGTCCGTCGCCGGGCAAAATCACTAACCTGCATTTGCCGGGTGGTCACGGTGTTCGAATTGATAGCCACGTGTATGCGGGCTACACCATTCCGCCGAACTACGACTCAATGATTGCCAAGCTAATCGTGACGGGGCAGTCGCGTGAAGAGGTCATTACCCGGATGAAGCGGGCATTGAAAGAGTTCGTGATCGAGGGCGTGAAAACCACGATTCCATTCCATATCAAACTTATGGACGACCCTAAATTCAAGTCCGGTCAATTTACTACTGCCTTTCTGGAAGGATTCGACTTCTCGAATATGTAAATTTAGATTGGACCCCGCGTCCGCGCGGGTCCAATCCTTTTATTTATCCCTTTGGCTGCACCCCGCATCGTTGTTATTATCCCGGCTTTTAATGAGGAGAACTCCGTTGGGAATGTTGTGCGCGAAATTCCAACAGGTGTAGCTCATTCCACACCTGCCGAACGACATTGGCAGTTGCAGGAAGTAATAGTCGTTAATAACAACTCCAACGACCAAACGGCGGTTGAAGCCTCCCGTGCCGGGGCTACTGTATTAAACGAGCCGATTCAGGGGTATGGGCGAGCGTGTTTGCGCGGTATTGCTTATGTTCAGAATTTAGAACCAAAACCCGATGTTGTCGTTTTCCTTGATGCTGACTATTCGGACTACCCAGCCGAAATGACCAAGGTCGTAGCGCCAATTCTGACGGATGGCTACGATATGGTCATTGGATCGCGGGCGTTGGGAAGGCGGCAACAGGGCTCTATGACACCCCAACAGATGTTTGGCAATTGGCTGGCTACAAATCTGTTATATTTGTTCTACGGCGTTCGATACACCGATCTGGGGCCGTTTAGGGCCATTAAATTGACCAGTTTGCTGGCTCTTGATATGCGCGACCAAACCTATGGCTGGACGGTCGAAATGCAATTAAAAGCCGCCAAACAAAAAATGCGCGTGACCGAAGTTCCTGTTAATTACCGTAAACGGATTGGATTCTCGAAGATTTCAGGAACGGTAAAAGGAACCATAGGGGCCGGTTATAAAATTATTACGACAATTTTTAAGTTTCTGTAGCGGGGTTGACATGGTATCCCGATTCAAGACGGCGCTACTGCACTCAAGATCATGGAAGTAATTGTTCTCATTCTTTATGGCCTAGCGCTGCTGCTGTTGTTTCTATACAACCTCGGCCAGTTGAGTCTGATTGTTACGTATCTGCGTACCAAACAAAAAAGGCAGAATAACATCCGGCCAATTGATTCAATTCCGTGGGACCAGTTACCGCGGGTGACGGTGCAATTACCGGTTTATAACGAACTCTACGTGGCCGAACGACTTATCGACTCGGTGACCAAACTCCGGTATCCATTACACAAACTAGACATACAGGTTCTCGACGATTCTACGGACGAAACGGTGGAAATCATTGCCCGACGGGTAGCTTATTTTCAGCAACGGGGCATCAATATCCAGCACATTTGCCGGCCACAACGGACGGGCTTCAAAGCAGGGGCATTGGCGCATGGGTTGACGCTCTCGAACGCTGAATTCGTGGCTATTTTCGATGCCGACTTTGTACCCGACCCGGATTTTCTACTCAAAACGCTCCCCAACTTTTCCGATCCGAACGTTGGCATTGTCCAAACGCGTTGGGAACACCTGAACGAAGACTTTTCGCTGATTACTCAGCTTCAGGCTTTTGGCTTAAACGCGCATTTTACCATTGAACAAAGTGGTCGATACGCAGCCGGACTGTTTGCCAATTTCAACGGTACGGGGGGCGTTTGGCGCCGGACAGCCATTGACGACGCTGGCGGATGGCACGCCGATACCTTAACCGAAGACTTAGATTTGAGTTACCGCGCCCAACTTCGGGGTTGGAAATTCAGCTATCGGGAAGACATTGGTTCACCCGCTGAATTACCCGTGTCTATGGACGCCCTAAAATCACAGCAATACCGTTGGATGAAGGGAGCGGCCGAGGTTGCCCGCAAAATATATGGCACGGTGTTGAGCACACCCGGCGTTTCAGTGGCGGCCAAACTCCATGCCGGCATGCATCTGTTTAGCAGTGCGACGTTTATTCTGGTACTGATATTGGGGGTTTTGAGCGTACCCCTCCTCTATATTCGCGCCCGGCACCCCGAGTGGGCGATTGTATTTTACATCATCAATTTCTTCCAGCTTAATCTATTCATTCTGATTTCATTTTATGGAATCCCGTACATTTTGTACTCCAAAAAGAGCAAGGCAATGCTGGCATTTTACTTCCCGATGTATTCATCGCTGATGATGGGTTTGTCGTTGCACAACACCATTGCCGTGATCGAGGGGTACATGGGTAAGAAAACTCCCTTTGTACGAACACCGAAATTCAATGCCAACAAAACCGGCGATCAATGGGGTACTAACAAATATATTGGACGCCAGATAACCTGGCTGACAGCGGCAGAAGGAATATTGGCACTCTATTTTGTGGGTGGTCTTGTACTGGCATTTTACGTGAGCGATTTTCGGATGTTCTTTCTGCATATCATGTTCATGGTAGGTTTTGGGATGGTGTGTTTATATTCGCTGACCCATTCACTGACGGTTCGGCGCACAACCACACTCGGAATATTGCCCAACTCGCCCCGGCAACCTACTAGTTCTAATGACCCTAACTCCGATTCGAATCGGCTGGCTGACCGTGTCAGCAGCTCTTTACGCTCTGCTGGCGTACAGCATTGACCGAAGCCAGTTTACTGGCTTGCTTGGATTGTATTTTCTGGTCGTTTGGGGGTATTCTATTCGTGTTCGTGCTATCCCGGAACTCACTACCGTTGCTGGTCCCGACCGCTTTTTCATCCTGTCAGCAGTTATTTTTCGGGTGATTCTTTTGTTGGCTCCGCCCAGTCTCTCCGACGATTACGCCCGCTTTGCGTGGGATGGCCGGTTACTCGTTCATGGGTATAATCCATATTTGTACCTGCCCCGCTTGCTGTCGGGAACCAGTATGGCCCAACTCGCCGGTTTAACCGATGAACTATTCAGTCGGCTCAATTCGCCGGATTATTTTACAGTGTATCCCCCGCTCAATCAGGTATTCTTCGGCCTAGCTGCCTGGCTTGGTGGTAATGATCTGCCGGCTACAGTGATCTGGTTACGGGTGCCAATTCTGCTGGCCGAAATTGGGACGATCTTGTTGTTACCCCGCTTTCTTAAACGCCTGGGGAAAAACCCAAACTACGCCCTGATTTATGCACTCAATCCACTTGTTGTACTGGAGTTGACGGGGAATATTCACTTTGAAGGTGTTGTCATTTTCTTTTGCCTGCTGGCGATATGGTTGTTAGTGGGGGATCAAAAAGAGATGATATCTCATTCCAGAAACAAGATCTCATTATTTCATCTGCTTCTTTCAGCTTTCGTGTTCGCCTTAGCTGTCGGCACCAAAATGTTGCCCCTCATTGGCTTACCGCTTCTGATCCGTTATCTCGGCTGGCGAAATGGGTTGATTTATTCCACTGCGGTTGGCGCTGTTACAATGGCTATGTTTTTGCCCTTTGCCAGTATAGAGCTAATTCAGAATGTCGGCTCAAGCATTAATTTATATTTTCAGAAGTTTGAGTTTAATGCCAGTGTGTATTACCTCGTTCGGGAAGTAGGCTATTGGCTCAAGGGCTACAATGTGATTCAGTTTGTGGGTCCCTGGCTCTCGCTGATTACACTTTTGGGCATTACCTGGCTGGCGTTTGGGCGAATAAAAATGTCTTTCGGGACTCGGCTTCTGCTCACATTGACTTTATATTTTGCCATGGCAACCACCGTGCATCCGTGGTACATTACGTTAGTTGTAATGGCTTCAATTTTCACGCCGTTTCGGTATCCGTTAGTTTGGTCGGCTCTGGTTTGGGCATCCTATGCAACCTACCAACGCGAACCATACCACGAAAACTTGTGGCTGACCGCTGCCGAATACACGGTCGTAGTGGGGATAGGATTACTGGAATGGGGACACTATCGAAAACAGATCCAAACTGAGTCAGAGGTATTGCACAATAATTTGCCGGGTTAGTGTTATTTTTGGGTATGGAACCCTTATTTGCCACCGACCAGACCCGCGCCCTCGTCCCGCGCATCCGCGAGTTCGTTCTCAACGAACTGGTGCCCCTCGAATCGACAGAACACCTAACAGGTAACTTCTCGAAAGTTGCCAAAATTCTGGATCAAAAGCGTGAATTGGTGCGCAAAGCGGGCTTATGGGGTCTTCAACATAGTATTGATGAAGGCGGTTTGGGCCTGTCGCTCTGTGAGTTTGGGCAAATTAGCGAGGTGCTGGCCTGGACTCCCTTCGGCCATTATACCTTCAACTGCCAGGCCCCAGACATTGGAAACATGGAGCTGATGAATAAATATGCGTCTAAGGAAATCAAAAACCGCTTTCTGGAACCACTAAAGGAAGGGCATATTCGTTCGTGCTTTTCTATGACCGAGCCAGAATTCGCTGGCTCAAATCCCACACAAATGGGCACCGTAGCCGAACGGGAGCGGTCCGCCGACGCGGGGGACAATTACCTGATTAATGGCCATAAATGGTTCACCTCGTCGGCCGACGGTGCCTCGTTTGCCGTTGTCATGGCGGTGACTAACCCTGATGCTGCCCCGCACAAACGCGCCAGCATGATTGTGGTACCAACCGATACGCCGGGTTTTGAACTCGTCCGCAACATCTCGATCATGGGTGATCCTTCTGATCATTGGGGTAGTCACGCGGAGGTTCGCTACACCAACGTGCGCGTGCCTGTCGATAACCTTATTGGGGGCGAAGGCATGGGCTTTATGCTGGCTCAGGAACGACTGGGGCCGGGCCGTATTCACCACTGTATGCGCTGGATTGGTATTGCCGAACGCTGCTTCGACCTGATGTGCCGCCGGGCTGCTACCCGCGAAATCGAGCCAGGCGTAATGCTGGGCGAGAAACAATTTATTCAGGGGTTCATTGCCGAAAGCCGCGCCGAAATCGACGCATCCCGCCTGATGGTTCTCCGCACGGCCCACAACATCGACGAGCAGGGCGCAGCCGCCGTTCGTAACGAAATTTCGACCATCAAGTTTTTTGTAGCCAACATGATGCTTCGTGTGGTAGATCGCGCCATTCAGGTATTTGGCGCGATGGGTGTTACCGACGACGTTCTGTTGGGCTGGTATTACCGTCACGAACGGGGTGCCCGCATTTACGATGGGGCCGACGAAGTCCATAAGACGGCTTTAGCACGGAGTATTTTGAAAGAATACGGCCTGGATACCCGCAAAAAAGTTGCTGCTCAAGTATAACGTTTCCAATACAGAGCCGCAGAGAGCACAAAGGTTATAGATGCTATAACGCTGTGATCTTTGCGGTTCTGTGTTCCTATCCCATGCTCAATCAAGACACTACCAAACCCGTCCGCACCGGCGAGGAACTGGATCAGGTTGCCCTCCAAACGTATTTGAGCGATCAACATGCTGGCGTTGGTACCATCACCGAAATCGCTCAGTTTCCCGGTGGCTATTCTAACCTGACGTATCTGATCCGGTCAGAACAAGGCGAATATGTATTGCGTCGGCCACCGTTTGGGGCCAAAGACATTAAAGGGGGGCACGACATGGGTCGGGAGTTTCGGGTGCTGTCGATGTTACAGAGGGCAGGCTATCGGCGTATTCCAAATCCCGTTGTTTTTTGCGACGATGAGCAGGTGATCGGATGCCCTTTTTATGTGATGGAGCGCGTTCCGGGCATCATTCTTCGGGCTCAAACGGCTCCTAAAATGGGTATTTCCCCCAATTTGATGCTAAACCTGTCGAAATCGCTGGTGGATGCACTTGTGGATTTACATGCCTTAGATATTTACCAAACTGGCCTGATTCAATTGGGCAAACCCGAAGGTTACATCCGACGGCAGGTAGACGGCTGGCACAAACGTTACCTGGCAGCTCAAACCGACGATATTCCGGCGATGACCGAACTGGCCCGTTGGCTCGACCAAACAATGCCCGCAGAGAATTCGCCTACCCTGATTCATAATGATTTCAAGTACGACAATGTGGTACTGACTACCGACCTTTCGCAGATTCTGGCTGTGCTCGACTGGGAGATGTGTACGGTTGGCGATCCACTGATGGACGTAGGAACCACCCTCTCCTATTGGGCTGAAACAGACGACCATCCGGCCCGAAAGTCGTTTAACCTGACCTGGCTACCCGGCAATTTGACGCGGCAGGAATTCGCGAAACGGTATGCCGAGATGTCAGGTCGCGATGTCACGAACCTGATTTATTACTATGTGTTTGGGTTATTCAAAAACGCTGTAGTGCTTCAGCAAATTTATGGCCGTTACAAAAAAGGGCTTACTACCGACGAGCGTTTTGCCAGTTTAGGGGTGGGTGTTGGCATTTTGGCGCGCGATGGAGCCAGGGCAGTAGAGTCGGGGCAATTTTAGATCACCCAAAAACCCAGTCCAACGACATGGTCAAGGCCGGATACCGTACTGATGCGGCTGTCTGGCCTTGTTCATACACGGCATTCTGCTTATAAATGCCGTTTTCTAACGCAAACACGTAAATCTCCTGGCTCTTGGGAATAGCAATCCAATACTCGGGTACGCCAGCCGCTTCGTAGAGGTCAAATTTTTCATTAAAATCTTTCTTCTGAGTCGAGGGCGACGCAATCTCGATAATCCAGTCGGATGGGCCTACACAACCAAACTCATCGACCTTCGATTCGTCGCAGATAACGCATATATCCGGTTGTATCACCGTGTGCACCTTGTCGTTGAAGCCGGGTTCGTACCCAGGATTTGGCAAACGAACATCAAAAGGAGCTGGATATATTTCGCACGATTTATCTGAAAAAAAAGTGTAGAGGTCGCGAAGGATATGCGATACAGCTTTCTGATGTTTAGCTCGTGGCGCAGGCGACATATTGAACAACTTCCCCCGAATCAGTTCGACGCTTTCGTCAAACTGCCATTTCAGGTAATCGGCATAGGTATACTTGCCGTTCGGGTCTAATTGTGTGATATCGGTGATCACAGTACTACGAAGATAAGGCAAAAGGGATTAACCGAGAAAGGAGGCTAACGTGTAAGCAGTCTCTTTTCTTGGTTAATCCCTTCTCTTTTCAAGCCAACGCTTTCCGGTACAACGTCAACCGCTCGTGCAGCGCGTACATCTCCACGCCCGAGCGGTAGATGCCGCTGACGTTGAGCGTAAATACGCGGGGACCAACGGGAAGCGTATTGTATTTAGCCAACGCGTTGAACCAGGTTGCCCGGTTCTGATACGGAGCCAGCAACAACCGGCAGCGACTTAGATACCGGTGTTGCTTGGGGGTCCAGACGGCCCGCTTCTGGTAGGCCGACTCGCGACCATTAAGCAAGTCGGGCAGTGCCTCGGGTGGTGCCATGGGCAGCAACTCGGCCAACAGGTACAGACCTAGTTCAACATTGAGGAGCCGGTTAGCCACCTGACCCGGCAAATTGTGACCATAGCGCAAGCGCGTGGCCAACGGCTCCTGCCAGCGCATCAAATGCAGCGTAGCGGGAGCAGTCAGACGAGTTTGCGTTAATTGGGGAAGCGTTGCCGTTTTCATTAGTATTGTTACCGCTGATGCGGTTGCTTATTGTTCTCTACAAATTTGCAACACCCAAAACGTAATCTTTTTATGTTGTTCTCTTTCTTGAAATTTTTTTTTAAGATTTTTTTTCACAGTAGTATCTGGCTTTAACCACTACAGAGCAAGCTGATTAAACCGGTTTTTATCATTTTTCTTAGAATAAAAACAACTGTACTAATCCATGATATTCGTTTAATTCTGACGGTACGTTGATAGATGTCCAATTCCCATTCCATTTATCATAAACTGGCATTTCGACAGCCATAAATTGCTATTTTTACCCCCTTAACAAATCTGAAGTGCACTCATCAACCGTGTGAAACCATTCGTTTTTACCCGCATACAATACACCTCCGGCGACTGGGATACCGACCAGCGGATGCCGGTCAATCTGCTGCATTCGCTGGTGGAGTACACCACGATTCCGGTTGATCATAAAGAGCGGGTGGTGCTTTTAAACAGCAACGATCTTTTTAAGTCGTCATTCTGCTACCTGAGCGGGCATAAATTGGTGGAGTTTTCTGCGATAGAACGAGACCATTTCCGACGGTATGTGCAAAACGGCGGATTTGTGTTTGTCGATGACTGCAATCATGACATTGATGGGTTGTTTGCCAAATCGTTCGAGCAGGAAATGGCCCGAACCTTTGGCCCCAAAACCCTCCAGAAAATTCCGAACAGTCACCCCTTATATACCTGCTTCTTCAAGTTTTACGAAGGGCCCCCAACTACCTCGTTCGAACTGAATGGATGGGGTGATGACCTCGTCCATGACTACCTGAAAGCTGTTGTAGTCGGTGGTCGGATTGGGGTTCTGTACAGCAATAAAGACTACGGATGCGAATGGGATTATGACTTCCGCAACAAGCGGTTTCTAGCCGAAGACAATACTAAATTTGGCGTAAACATTGTGACATATGCCCTAACTGCTTAAAATTTGAACCTACAACAGTACAAAACCTTAGTAGCCAAGCTCCCCTTATTAAAAGCTGAGATTGGGAAAGTGATTGTCGGGCAACACGAAGCCATCGACCAAGTATTGATTAC
>Ga0105048_10008059_pt1 | contig 16887 bp, 13 predicted proteins | sample MAT05_FD_78382 | JGI IMG/M metagenome (GOLD analysis project Ga0105048, IMG submission 78382) | Freshwater microbial communities from Lake Fryxell liftoff mats and glacier meltwater in Antarctica - MAT-05 | ecosystem: Environmental > Aquatic > Freshwater > Ice > Liftoff microbial mat | place...
CCTTACAGGTCATCTACGAGTTCCAGTCGATGGTGGCCGCGCTCTTCGAAATGGATGTTGCGAACGCCTCTATGTATGACGGGGCGACCGCGCTGGCAGAAGCAGTTCTGATGGCAATTTCGACCGCGAAGAAGCGCCACAAAGTTGTGGTCGCGGGCACGGTTCATCCTGCCTATCGAGAGGTCATCCAAACCTACTCAAGTGGACTGGCAATCGAGATTGTCGACCTGGCTATTCCCACCGACGGTTTCGCGACTTCGGTCGAGTCGATTACCAGCCAACTCGACGATCAGGTCGCCTGTGTGGTCGTTCAGTACCCGAACTTCTTCGGCGGCATTGAAGATGTCGCGGCGATTGGTGAGGCGGCCCATGCGGCTGGCGCACTTCTGGTCGTCTCCACCTATCCAGTTCCGCTGGGTTTGTTGAAATCGCCGGGTTCACTGGGCGCGGATATCGTGACCGCGGAGGGTCAGGCGCTGGGTGTTGCCCAGAGTTTTGGCGGCCCGTACGTTGGGTTGCTTGCGACTCGCCAGTCCTTCGTGCGATTGCTACCTGGTCGACTAGCTGGAGTGGCGACCGACTCGGAAGGCAAGCGAGGCTTCGTTCTGACGCTGCAAACGCGCGAGCAGCATATTCGGCGCGAGAAGGCGACGAGCAATATCTGCACGAATCAGGGGCTGATGGCGACCGCCGCCACCGTCTATATGGCGAGTGTTGGTCCAGAGGGATTTCGCGAAGTCGCAAATCGCTGCTATCAGAACGCTCATTACCTGCAGAAGCAGATCTGCGCGATTCCAGGGTTCAAGCTGGCGCTCGATGCACCATTCTTTCACGAGTTTGTGGTTGAAACTCCGCAACCGGCGGCCGAGATCAATGCCAGATTGCTAGCGGCCGGAATCATCGGCGGCTACGACCTTGGCAAGGTCGATTCGGCACTTGATCACCACATGTTGATTTGCGCGACCGAACTCAACGACAAAACCGGCATCGACAGGCTCATTGCAACGCTGAAATAGCCGTTTCAATGCCAAACTGACCTAAGTGTACGTGCACGAACCCGCGATCGCGGGTTCGTACCGACCTCTCTGCTATACTTTGCGGTCGCTGGCCCGAAGAATGGGATTATTCCTGTGTCTCGGGATTGTGCCGTTCGTCGCGCTGTTTATCGGCGTGGACGCGGGCAACGGGCGGTTTATTAGTGTGACGCGGTGAGACTGTGACCAGACCAATTGTTGCAATTGTGGGACGACCTAACGTCGGGAAGTCCACGCTCTTCAACCGCCTCGTTGGCGAGCGCCGAGCGATTGTCGAAGACCAACCCGGAACGACCCGGGATCGCGTGTATGGTGTCACCGATTGGGGTGGGATCGATTTCAACATCGTCGATACTGCAGGTCTGCAGGACGTTGATGAGATCGAAGCTGCATCGTCATCTGAAATCGCACGCCACACTCGTGATCAGGCACAATTTGCGATTCATGAGGCCGATGTCATTGTCTTCATGGTCGACACCAAGACTGGTTTGACCGGTGGTGATCTCGAGGTCGCAGACCTGCTTCGGCGAACTGATAAACCAACCATCGTGGTCGCAAACAAAGCCGACAGCACATCCCGACGCGATCTGGCGATGGAGTTCTATGAACTCGGACTCGGCGATCCGATTCCTATTTCCGCGTATCACGGTTCCGGCACCGGTGATCTACTGGACCGCGTGGTCGAGGCGCTTCCCGAGTTCGAGGAATTGCCCGAGACGGAAGGGCCGAAGATAGCTATCGTCGGTCGCCCGAATGTTGGCAAGAGTCGATTGCTGAACGCACTGCTCGGTCAGGAGCGTTCCATCGTCAGTGACGTTCCCGGTACCACTCGCGACTCTGTAGATACCCAGCTTGTTTGGGCCGGTCAACCGGTCACCCTGATCGATACGGCCGGGATCCGACGCAAAGGGCGGGTTGATCAGGGTATCGAGCAGTACAGCGTTCTCCGATCAATTCGTTCGATTGAGCGGTCAGATGTCGTCCTGCTCGTCATCGATGCGACCGAGAGCTTCACGGCACAGGACTTGCACATAGCAGGCTATGTCGAAGAACAAAAAAAGGGCATGGTCGTGGTAGTCAACAAATGGGACCTCATTGAAAAAGATGCGACAACGATGGAGGAGTACAAAAAGAGAGCGAAAGACGCGCTCGACTTCATGCCATACGCACCGCTTACCTTCATTTCCGCGAAGATGGGCCAGCGCGTTCCCCAAGTACTTGACATGGCGCTGACCGTGGTTGATGAGCGGGTACGTCGCGTTCCGACTGCAGCCTTGAACAAGGTTTTGAAAGACGCGGTAGCGAAGCACCCACCGCCGAGTAAGCCAAACAAATGGCTCAAGTTCTACTATATGACGCAGGCGGACGTATCTCCGCCGACCTTCATCTTTTTCGTCAACGATCCAACACTGGTGCACTTTTCGTACAAGCGATATCTCGAGAACCAACTGCGTGAAACCTTTGGGTACGCGGGTAATCCGATCCGAATGAGCTTCAGGGGTCGGGAAGAGGGGAGCTAACGTTGCACATCGTCGCCGGCATTCTTCTCATCGTCGCGGCGTACGGTTTCGGCGCAATTCCTTGGGGTGTGGTGCTCGGTAGAGTTCTGGCTGGCAAAGATCTGCGTGATTTTGGCAGCAACTCGACGGGGGCGACCAATGCCTATCGTGTCCTCGGCTGGAAGTTCTCAGCCGCGGTCTTCCTGCTTGATTTCGCCAAAGGCCTGATACCTGTCGTGCTCGCACGATGGATGGATGTTGGCTGGTGGTTCGTTGGCGCAGTCGCGTTTGCGACTGTGGTCGGTCACTGCTGGTCCGCCTTTATTCGCTTCGGCGGCGGCAAAGGCATGGCGACCGGCGCCGGTGCGATCGCCGGGATGGTTCCATGGGTGCTGATTGTTCTGCCAATCATGATCATCATCGTGATTGCCACCAAGTACGTATCACTCGCATCACTCGTCGGAACGGCGCTCGCGACCGGGCTCGTCTGGCTTGCGTGGGCAACCGGCTATGAACCGGCGCAAGCTGCTCTGGCATGTGCCGCAGTGGCCGCGGTGATCTTCATCCGCCACCACGGAAATATCGACCGCCTGCTACACGGCAAGGAACGACGCTTCTCGCTCCGTTCGAGCGCCGGGTAGAGAATCCACATTCCAGTTGAGGTTCTTTGGGTGCGTCGGCAGTGGTTCATAGGGCTGAGAATGGTGTCGTCGGGCTTTGCTTCGACGCCACCCTCCAGCCCCGTTTTGTTAAACGGGATGCGTCAGGCTGCACCGTAGCCGCTGGGATGGCGTTGCATCCATTCCCACGCGGAGCCAATCATCGAGTCAAGAGTCGAGTTTGTCGGATTCCAACCGAGTTCCTGGCGCGCCCGCGTGCTGTCCGCGATGAGCGCGGGCGGGTCTCCAGCGCGACGCTCTCCCTCTTCGACAGGTAGTGCTTTTCCCGTGACCCGCACGACCGCTTCCGCGATTTGCCGGACAGAAAACCCATCCCGCGAACCGAGATTGAATGCGCCCAGGGTACGGTCGAGTTTATCGAGCGCCAGCAAATGAGCATCGACGAGATCGATCACGTGGACATAATCTCTGACGGCCGTACCGTCCGGCGTTGGATAGTCAGTTCCAAATATTTTGAAGTCCGGCCGTTTCCCCAGCAGCACCTGAAGGGCAACCGGGATCACATGTGTCTCCGGGTTGTGATCCTCGCCGCGAGCCTGCGTTGCCCCTGCCACATTGAAATAGCGAAAGATGACATAGGAGAGGCCATAGGCAGTTTCATACGCCGGAAGCATCTGTTCAACGAGCAACTTCGACAATCCGTATGGGTTGATTGGGAGAAGCGCGTCCGTTTCTGTAATTACGTCGCGTTCTGGGGCGCCGTAGACGGCGGCCGTCGACGAGAAGACGAACTTCTTTACACCGGTCCGTTTGAGGGCAGAGAGGACATTGTGGGATCCTACAGTGTTGATTGCGAAGTAATCCGCCGGTTGAATCACCGATTCGGGTACCAGCGTCGCCGCGCCAAAGTGCAACACCGCTTCCGGTTGCGACGCAGAAACTGCGTCGAGCACTGCCTTCGGATCGGTGAGATCTGCCTGGATCAATCGGGCGTCGGGATGTACTGCTTCAGCGTGACCTCGCCATAAATTGTCCAGCACGGTCACATCGTCGCCGCGGGCAACGAGTCGCTCGACCGCGATGCTCCCTATGTATCCCGCTCCACCAGTCACCAGAACCTTCATAGTGCCTCTCAATTGTTAAGATGTGCCAGTCAGTTTTCGACCCGAAGGAGGGCCGGAATCACCATGGTACACTAGCCGTCAGGCTCGCTCAGAACAACATGCGCGACGCGTTTGATCCCGATGTCACTCATTTCGAGGAGTCTTCCGGCATGGTCTCATCGCTTACCTCCCTGATTTCTGACCCGGCAGTTGCAGCCGCAATTGGACGTGAGGAGCAGCGACAGCGGGAAGGCATCGAACTTATTGCTTCCGAAAATTTCGTGAGTGCTTCCGTGCTTCGAGCGGTTGGAAGTGTGCTCACGAACAAGTATGCCGAAGGTCAGGTTGGGAAGCGCTATTACGGTGGTTGCGAGTTCGTGGATGAGGTCGAAACAATCGCCATCGACCGGGCCAAGCAACTCTTCGGCGCGGAACACGTCAATGTCCAACCACACTCCGGTGCCAATGCCAACCTCGCCGCTTACTTCGCCCTTCTGAATCCCGGCGACCGGATTCTCGGTCTGAGCCTGCAGGAGGGTGGACACCTGACGCACGGACTGGCCGTCAACTTCTCCGGCCGGATTTTCGAGGCGCACTTCTACGGACTTGACCCGGCAACCGCGTTGATCGATTACGACGGTTTGCTCGCCAAGGCGAAAGAGACGAAACCCAAGGCGATCATCGCCGGGGCGAGCGCCTATAGCCGGTTCTTTGACTACAAGCGATTCCGCGAGGTAGCCGACGAGGTCGGCGCATATCTTTTTGCCGATATCGCTCATCCAGCAGGGTTGATCGCGGCGGGACTTCACCCGACCCCAATCCCTTACGCGCACGTCACGATGACCACAACGCACAAAACCTTGCGCGGTCCTCGCGGTGGAATGATCCTGACCAGCGAAGAATACGGGAAGTTGATCGACAAGAATGTCTTTCCTGGATTCCAGGGTGGACCGCTCATGCACGTAATCGCGGGCAAAGCGGTCGCGTTCGGCGAGGCACTCGAGCCGTCATTCAAGACGTACGCGCAGGCGGTCATCGACAACGCGAAGACGCTCTCTGACGCAATGCAGACCGCAGGCTTTCCGATCATCTCTGGCGGCACCGACACCCATCTCTTGCTGGTGGATGTCACTCCGGCCGGGATGAGTGGACGTCAGGCCGAGCGCCTGCTCGACACGGTTGGCATTACCGTCAACAAAAACACGATCCCGGGTGAGACCAAACCTCCGACACAAGCCAGCGGTATCCGGCTCGGTTCGCCGTCGGTCACGACTCGGGGCTTTGGCACGCCGGAGATGAAGCAGGTGGCAACAATGATTGCTTCAGTGTTGCAAACTCCCGAAGATGAAGCGATCAAGAATAGGGTACGCGAGGAAGTTGCGGGCTTGACCGGGCGCTTCCCGATTCCAGGTATGTCGTCGCTGTAAACCACCAACGAGAAGAGGTCGCGTGGAGAACTGGGCGATCGCGCTGATCGTGTTTGCGGTCACTGCCGGTTCCTCGGCGTTGCTGGTTTCGCGGTCGATTCCGCTCTTCTCGAAACTTGGACTGCTAGATCCGATAAATCCCAGAAAGATTCACAAAGTGCCGGTCCCCCGCGGGGCGGGCATCGCCATTTTTCTCGCGTTTGTGATCGGGATCAGCCTTAGTTTTTCCCTTGATGTTCAACGTTTTCCAAAAGAGACTGAGCGCATCCTGCTTCTGCTCGCTGGCGGCATGGTCGTGGTCGCAGTGATGTTTGTTGACGACGCGGTTGGACTGAAACCTCTCACGAAACTGGGATGGCAGGTTGGAGCAGCGCTGATTGTGGTAGCCCCGAGATTCCGCGGGGTCAACCATGGGATCGTGATCGAACAGTTCAACGCTCCATTTTTCGGCACGATTTCAGTTCCACTTCTCCTCGCTGTGCTCTTCACAGTCTTCTGGATTGTCGGAATGATGAACACCCTGAACTGGGTGGATGGTATGGATGGTCTTGCCGGTTCAGTCACGCTAGTCACCTGCGGCATTCTCTTCCTTCACACCTTTTTCTGGCCACGCGACGATCCGCAGTTCACGGTGTCTCTGATTCCACTTGCGTTGGGGGCGGCGGTCGTCGGTTTTCTCCCCTTTAACTGGCACCCTGCCCGGATCATCATGGGCGATTCTGGCGCAAATTTTCTTGGTTATGCACTGGCTGTGGCATCCATCATCGGTGGCGCCAAGATCGCCACCGCACTACTCGCGCTGGGATTACCGGTGCTGGACGTCGCCTGGGTAATCCTGTACCGAATCTCGCACGGGAAATCACCGCTCAAAGCTGATCGAGGGCATCTTCACCATCGCCTGCTTGATGGCGGGTGGAGTCAGGCGCAGATCGTGCTCTTTGTGGCCGGGTTATCACTGATTGCGGGGGCGTCATCGCTTCTCCTGCCGAGCAAAGGCGCGAAGCTCGCCGCAATCATCGTATTGGGACTGGTGATGATCGGACTAATAGCAATTATGGCAACGCGCGATCCGAAGCGAGGGGATGATCCCGACAACAACAGAGCGGAGCCTCAATCGCTCCGCTCATAAATTTCCGCGCTGTGACCTACTGAAGCAAGAACTCGAACTTCGGTCTGCCCCTGTCGTCGCCGTCGCGACGATCGACGATCTCGACCAGAGTTGCCACAAGGTGGGCAGCGTGTGCACTTAAAAGCGTTCCGACAATGGCGCCTGCGAGTCCGCCTACTGCTGTCCCAAGAAGAAACGGAATGACCAGGTTGCTGCCGGAACCCTTTCCCGAACTCATCTGTCCCCCGTTCATTTCGTGTGAGCCCATCGTCTGTTCCTTCACCTGCCGAACTTAAGTGTTACGGCATCGCGACAAGCGTTGGTGCTTCGGACCACAGCGATTCAAGGCGGTAGTATGCGCGCTGGTCTTCATCGAAGACGTGTACGATCGAATCGCCGTAGTCGAGCAGAATCCAACCCGACTGCGGGCTTCCTTCTGATCGTGTCGGCCGCACTTTCTCTTTGCCGAGTGTATCCAGCACCGCATTTGAGATAGCGCGAAGCTGCCGTTCATTCTCACCCGAACAGATGACGAAGTAGTCGGCGATCGAAGACAGCTCGTGAATATCGATCACCAGCGTGTCAGAGGCGGGGGTATCGGCAAGAATCTCGGCGATCCGCAATGCCAGGTCCCGGTTATGACCTGCCAATCGAGCATTTCCGGACTGAGAAGTCGCGCTAATGTTTACAGCTTCTATGGTGACCTCCACCAAACCACGGCAGTATGCGTACGTACGGACTGCACGAACAACGTACTAAGAGTATACGAGTTGAACAAACGAAGGGCAATAACCCAATGTCAACGCTCACTCACTTATAGGTACGTCGGGTGGGCCCGGCAGGATTCGAACCTGCGACCCTGGGGTTATGAGCCCCGTGCTCTGCCGCTGAGCTACAGGCCCGGTGACACCCGAAGTAGCACGGATGATCATAGCACGGCATCGAGACCAAAGGTCCCCTAGCTGCTTGCTCCAACCACCTTGCCGCCCAATCGTGGTTCTATCGCTCTCGAAGTTGCCTGCCAGTATGCCGGGATTCGATTAGGTGTTTCGAGGTCAGGACTCGTTGCGATGCGTAGATTCCGCGATGTCCAGAGACCGTGTACGCGACGAAAACCGCGATCCCGAAGTAAATGACGCCATTCGTCGAGAAGAGTTCTGCCCCCATCACCACACAGGCTATAGGAGTGTTAGCTGCGGCCGCGAAAACCGCGACAAATCCAAGCGCCGCCAGGAAATCTGCTGAAAGCGTAAGCGGACCTGCCAGCGTGACGCCGAGTGTCGCTCCAATGACGAAGAGGGGGGTAACTTCGCCTCCCTTAAACCCTACTCCGAGTGTCAGCGCAGTCAGGACTAATTTAAAGACGAAAGCGAAGGTTGGAACGTCTGCGCCGGAGAAGGAGTCGGTCAGGAGCGGGAGACTGAGACCGGAATAGATCCGGGTGCCTAAAAGAAGCGTGATCCCGACGAAGATTGCGCCACCGATCGCCGTCCGCCATATCGGACTGGAGACCACCCGGCGGCTGAGATGATCGAATCCCGCAGTCAGTTCACTGAAGAGGGCGCTTGCGAGTCCAAACGCGATTCCTGCTATGGCGACCTGAGCGATCGACCCGAAATCCAATTCAGGAAGCGCGCTGGTGATCGCGTACTGTGAATGATGCACATCCAGCAGACGAATGGTCTGATCTCCCATCAGGGCAGCAATCAGACAAGGGATGAGCGCCTGGTAGCGCATTCCTCCGAGCGCAAGCATCTCCATTCCAAAGACGGTTCCCGCCAGCGGTGTGCCGAAGACACTGCTGAATCCACCGCTGATGCCGCACATCAGAAGAATGCGAATGTGCGCGGGTGAAATTCTGAACCGGCGAGCGATCTCAGCCGCGATCGCACCGCCCATCTGGACCGCTGTGCCCTCTCGACCGGCCGAACCCCCGAAGAGGTGGGTGGCGATCGTGCTGAAGAGAATCAGCGGAAACAGGCGGAGCGGAATACCGTATCCGCCAGTTTCGTGGATCTGATCGAGGATCAGATTGTTACCGCCGGCCGTCGACCGGCCATACCCGGCGTAAAGCCATGCAATCAGTGCTCCCGCGATGGGAAGGAAAAAAAGTAGCCAGCTATGGTCGGTTTGAAGATCGGAGGCAACGCGAAGAAGCTCAAGAAATGCACCACTGGCGATTCCACTGAGAACTCCGATGAATGCGGCCAACAGAATCAACCGAATCGGGACAAAGCGTTCGCTCACGGCAGACCTCGATCAAAGGGCGGAGCGAGACAAAAAGAGACTCCGCCTGCGGTCGCAGTAGGAGTCATCAGCACGAAGACGTGCGTTTGATGGCGAACCCCATCGCCGGATTCAATTCGCACGAATCCTAGTTTCCAACATTCGGGGCGTCAAGGGAGATCGTTTAAAATGAAGAATGTGGAGCGGGGGACGAGACTCGAACTCGCGACAACCTGCTTGGAAGGCAGGCACTCTACCAACTGAGTTACCCCCGCAAGCCGAACACGGTCACGACCGCGACGACGTCCGACAGTATACCCCAATCCTCAGGAAGTTCAAAACCAAAATGATAGGCAAATCGAGAAATGTTCGCCTAACGGATCGAGCCGCGCCGTGTCACCTGTCAGGTTGCGACGTATACTCCGCGCTACGTTCAAAGAAGATCGTGCGTCTGGCCCACCCGGTTCGCAATGAGGTGGAACCCCCGGTCACAGAAACTGAATTGGCCTGGAAGAAGGGATTTTCTCTCACTATGGTCACATCATCCGCGGACGTTTCACGGGTCGCTATCGAAACCACATTGGGGAAGATCGAAATCGATCTTTTCCCTTCGGCGGCGCCGATCACCGTTGCAAACTTTCTCCACTATGTTGAAATTGGCTCATACGATGGAGGCACCTTTCATCGCACCGTCACCATGGAGAACCAGCCCAACAACCAGATCAGGATCGAGGTCATTCAGGCGGGAATGAACCCGGATCGCCGGAGTGAAAAGGGAGCGCCGATCCCATTGGAGCGCACAACCGAAACCGGACTTCGCCATGTGGACGGCACGATTTCCATGGGACGTTCGGAACCTGACACCGCCGACGAAGAGATATTCATCTGCATTGGCGATCAACCTGAACTGGATTTTGGCGGTCGGCGCAATCCGGATGGACAGGGTTTTGCCGCGTTTGGGCAGGTGACCTCCGGGATGGATGTTGTTCGGTCGATTCAGAAGTCGCCATATGTTGATCAGACATTGACGCCGGTGATCCAGATAACAAGGATCAGAATCGTCGAATAGTATTCAACATCAACGCAACGATAAAACCGGGCTGAGCCGCAAGGCTCAGCCCGGTTTTCTGTTTCCATATCTGGTCGGGGTGAGAGGACTCGAACCTCCGACCTCAGCGTCCCAAACGCCGCGCGCTACCGACTGCGCCACACCCCGACGGTTCATCACCGACAGGCGAGTATAGCGACCCGAGCGGAGGAGTGTCAATTTTTGGGAGTTTCGTGAGGCGAGAGACGAGTTGCGAGAGTACCGGTGGCTTGCCCATTGTTCCTTGAAGCTCGATACCGTTAGTTACTCACGGACCTCAGAAGAGAGATCAGGCGCAGAATCTCTCACTAGAACCAGGCCAGCATCGAGATAATGCCAAAGGCGCAATACGACTCCATGCCGACCGATGCGCCGGACTTCACCTCGCGATCGACGATCCCGAAATCGACGATCAGGTTTGCGGCGACAATCACACAAATCGCGATATTGAGTCCAACTCCAAGCGGTGTCGGCTCGTTGATCATGAGGAGGTCGGCACCGAAAAGGCTGAAGATCAGACTGAAGAGATACATCAACCCGATACCGATGGTCGCGCCAATGATGATCTTGGTGAATTTCGGAGTCGCTTCGACCAAAGTTGTCAAGCAGAGCAGCAATGAACCCAGGAATGCGCCGATGGACGCCACTATGGCCTGTGCGACGATTCCGCCATACGCGGCTTCGTAGACGCGGGAGATCTCCCCAATCCAGACTCCCTTGAGCACAGAATAAAAAGTCCCGCCACGAGTGCCTTCCAAGGATTCGAAGCCGCCATGATCGTGAGTCCGATCAACGTGTTATACCCAGGCTGAATTCAGACTACAGAAGTCGAACTGACGACATCACTCGCATTTCTCCAGCCGATTGCGCCGTAAGAGAGCGCGATCACGGGAAAGAAGAGTGTCTTGACGCTCACACCGAGAGCACTCATCGTGGCAGTTGTCGTGGTTGCACACATTCCGGACAACGCACGCGACGAAAAAGTCCGCTTGTTCAACGTTTGTGTCGACATCAATCGCCTCCCCAGGCGCTTCGGAAACGGGTTACCAGGAACTTTAGTTCACAGAAGATCCCTGTAACCACGAAATCATCCCAAGAGCCAACGGGTTTGTCGAAAGAAATCGTGGAGGCGGATTGCTGATTACGAGACGGCGGTAGCTGGAAGCACACGGTAGATCGTGGTGGCGCCAAATTGGAAGGCAATTTCGAGGTAGGTGCCAACCATGGAGTCGAATGCGGCAATACCTTCGGCCGAGGCGTACTGGGTTTTGCTGAGAACGGTGTGCCGTTCGACATCTCCGACGACCACGTACTGAACGTCGAATTCCCGCAGAATTTGCATTTTGACTTCTGGATCGTTCGAATCATAGAGTTGGCGAACTTTTGCCCATCGCGTATCGAGTTCATCCGCGTAGCGTTGCTGGCGCTCATGGCGGTCCCAGCCGATGATCGTCGGCAAACCTGTCGCAATTGAAATGCGCGAACCATTGCCTCGATAGGGACCGATGCTCGATTCGGCAATGACCGGGGTTCCATCGATCTCGTCGTTAAACCAGTTGATAGCTGCCAGATCGCCATCAAAGGTGATCTGGCCCTGCCCATCCGCGCGATCGAGTGTTCCGTAGTTCATCCAATCGAGCGAATTGAGTGTTTCAGGTCCGGGATGACCGGGAAAGCGGATCTCGAGACGCGGCAGCGTTGAGAAGAGTGGAAAACAGAACGCCGCCAAAATGAGCATCGCCGACGTAAGTACACCCGCTCTTGCCCAGCGAACGCCGATGGTCTGCGATAAAATGTGAGGAACCGGGGCAACTTCAATGTGGTCGTCGAACTCAGGACCGATGAAATTCTGAGCCTCCAGCACTTTGGAACCTTCAGCAGTTTTTTGGGATTCGGGGGAATCGCGCAGAAGCCGAATCATCATCGTCAGAAGAACTGCGGCCGAAATCGCGAAGAGTGTCCATATCTGGTTGTAAAACTTGAAAATCGTGTTCATTCGGTACCAGACAGGGTCCCCGGCCAGATCGTCTGCCAGAAAAACGACTTCCACTCCGGCGCCGATGGCACTTCCAGCTGCAATCAAAGCGCCCGTGAACTTCATGGCCTGAGTCTGACCGGTAAACCAGAGCATGGCCCCAGCAAAGGCGAAGGCGATTGCCAGGGCGACCGTCAGATCTCCACGGATCGCGAACAGAGTTGCGGCGATGCCGCCGAGTCCAGTTGCCAGGAGTCTCGGCGTTCTCCAGCGATCATCTCCCGTTGAGGCGCTCGAATTGAGCATCGTCGCCGTCAGTACAGCGATGACCGAAACGATCATGACGGCGCGGACAAAGGTGGGGTCGCCGAGGTCAAGGAAATCGACGATGAGTAGCCCACCGAAATAGACCGCGAGGATGGAGGGATCTGCGAATCCGGCGAACCGAGAAGATCTCTTCCCGGAGATGGAAATGGTGACTAAACCGAGCGCGATGATCGTCAAAAATCCTCCAAAGTGGACGAAGAATTGAGCGATATCGGTTTTGCCCCGTGTCCGATCGAGCGAGCCGAATAGCGTTACATAATGACTGAAGAACGGTTGAAACAGGAGAAATGCGCCAACTGCGGTCGAAGTCGCGCCAATCAACGTGACGATGATTCTCAGTGAAATCACCGGCAGCCTGGAGGTTGCCATAATGATCGAGATGACAACCAGGGCAGCAAATGCGGGGACATCCCAGGCGTTGGTGGCGAAAAGGGACCCGAGGGTGAGCATCGTGACGAGAGCTCGGCCGCCAATCGCTATCCGGGAGGCATTTCTTGACCGACCGTGACTGATGGCGGATGCAAGCTGCCGGGCTTGCTGAACCATGGAGTAACTCAGTGCGATCGAGAGAATTGTGATTGGCCATGCAATCACATGAGCGTGGAGATCGGCATACAGACCGGTAAAGTAGGGGAATTCGGTGATCCCTCCTGCGACGGCGCGACTCCCGCCCCACGTCCACTCAATGAACGAAGGATCGATGTTGCCAGGAAATCCGTTGACGACGAGGACGGCGCTGTCAAGATTTCCAATGAGGACGAGCAGAACCGCGCCGATCGCACCACCCAGCCAGGGAGAACGCTTGCCGGAGACACCGCGACTGATCGCGGCGGTAACCGAATACCCCGTGCTGGCAATTAGTGCGATGGCGGTCGGTTGAGCCAGATTGAACGCAATTTCAGACGGAATGCCGGTCAGTTTCACCCAGAATGCGACCAGATATGTCCCGTAGTAGTAGTAATTGATATAGCCATCGGCGAACCATGGATCAACTGGTGGAAAGAATGCGCTTCGCAGAATCGCGTTGAGGTGGGCGAACTCCATCGGTTTTTCGCCGCCCCAGATCGGATGCCAGGAATCGGGATTGATGAATCGATAGATCACGAAGAGCGCGAAGACGGACCAGAAAACGATCTCCGCGCCGGCAATAGCTGTAAAGCGGGCGCGAATCGAGTCGAGAAGGCGTTCTCGCCTCATCAGTAAAGCGGAGAGCGACGCCAGGAGCAAAATCGCAACCCAACACCAGATGGCCCGGAATGCGATCAACTGAAGGCTCGAGAGAATCCAGACTGCGTACCCGGCGATCAACGTCGTCAGCAACCTGCCAAACCCGGCTCCGAGATCGGGGAAACGAGGGAATAGGCGCGAAGCTATCGGCATGCCAATTCCCTGAAGAATGACGAGCAGCAAAATCCAGACGAGCAATGCCGCAAACGTAGAACGTGTGATGGACGAACTCCACCTTGCATCGGCGACCACGGTGCCGTCACCAACTGGTGCATCGAGCATGAGAGTATCTTCCGGCGCGTGGCGGACAGGTCGATAGGGTTTGCTTGTGGCTGGCGCCATCAACGCGTCGTAGGTGATTCGATCGACATTCTGGATTTTCTGGTAAATCAACACCTGAGGGTGGTCATAATTGATGAAAGATTCATCTGCGCTGTGATCGTTGAATCGGAACGAGCCGATACCGGGAGTTCGTTCGAATCTCGCTACCAGCGTGAATCCGAGTTCACCATTCTCCAGCAGCTTGTAGTAGCGATTTTGAACCGGATAGCGCCAGGGCGCCTGAGGTATCGCCGTTGATACTCGATTTGACGCCATCACGATGTAATCGACAGAACTGACGACCTCGAAGATGTCATCCGCAACAGTTGCAGGTTCCCGATCCCGATACAGTTCGAGTTGAATCTGCTCGATCTGTCGATCCGAGGAGTTCAAACCGGGCGCAAGAGAAATCGGGAGTGCCAGATCCCACGTCTCTGCCGAAATTCGGCTACCGCCTGGAATATTCTGGTACATCCACTCCGAGGCTTGAATGCGGGTGTTCGGGGCCGCATATACGGACATGAACGAGGCGGACCATAGCGCGACACCGAGGAAAATTGCCGTTGCCGCGGTGGTCGTGCCAATGTGCCCGAATCGACGGTACAGATTCGCGAGCAAATGCAGAAGGAGTCCTCCTGCTCCGACGGCAAGAATTGGCAACAGCGGTTCGACATAGCGCATGAACTTCGTCTCTGGAACCAGAATCAGTGCGCCTTCGAAAACGAGCCATGCGGAGAGGACGATCGCCCCGGCATCGCGACCTGTGAAGGCAAACCACACGATGTAACCGATACCAACGAAGAAGAGCAGCGCGGTCACCGGACCGAGTCCCCAACGAAAAAGTTGCTCCGCCTGGTAGAGAATCGGGGTGGTTCCGACGTATTGCCTGGTGAACGGAACATCCAGCACACCGCGCACGATTCTCGATTGTTCGTCGATCTGCGCAAGATAAACTTTCGGTTGCAGAAGCGCGTACGGCTCGAAGGTGCCAAATCCCACAATAAATCCAAGAATCGCGAGCAGTATCTGTTCCATCAACCCAAGGAAAAGCGAACCCGGACGCTCTCCGAACTGCACGCGCTCATTCAGCGCGCACAGCCCGGCAGCGAGGATCACGATTGCGAGCATGACAACGCTTGCCTTAGATGCCATCGCGAGACCGAACGACACTCCCGCTAACGCGAACCATTTTCCCTCTCCGGACTGGGCCGCCCGGACAGCGCAGAAGATCGAGAGAGTCGCGAAAAGCGTCATCCAGACATCCGTTGTGAAGAAGTGGGAAAGCTGGATCGGTATCGGGGCGGTCGCATAGAGAGCGGCGCCAACCAGTCCGGCATTAGCTGAGAAGATAACTCGTGCAATCAGAAAGACAAGGAGTACTGTGAACGTATCTGCCAGGGCGGAGAGAAACCGACCGACTTTGTGGATGTGACCATGAAAGCCGTTCCAATCAGATCCGGTGATCTTCGAGAGTGTGCTCGCGGCGACATCTGTGACAATCAACGGAAGGGCGCCATAAGCGAAATTGTGGTGTCTTCCAGTGTCCGGGTCGATCGAACGGGGGTTGAGACTGGAAAATGACGGATCGAGGAGATTGCCCAGATCCGGGGGCCAATCAACCACGATCTGAAGGGTTATCGTGTTGACAACATGAAGTTCGTCCGGGTGGAGGAAGGTTCCGTCATCCCAATCGAGATTATAGATACGAAGTGAGAATGCGGTGACCAAGATCATCGCCAGCATGATTGCCGTCGTGCCAATCTGGGGAAAGTTCTGAAGAAAGCGCTGGCGAATCATAGGTGGCGATTGTACGGTTCAGAGATCGTACCGGTCGAGTGGCGTGCTTGACCTAGCAGGGGACTTACTCTTTTATGTCGAAGTCCAACGAGGAATCTGAACGACCGACAAGGTTGGTGTACTTCGGTACACCTGAGTACGCGGTACCTGCGCTTCGAATGCTTGCGAAGGATCCGCGGTTCGAACTCAGTCTGGTTGTGACACAGCCGGATCGACCCGCTGGGCGGGGACACTCTTTGCAGGAACCTCCGGTCAAAGCGGTTGCCCGCGAACTGGGTGTTCCGTTTTACCAGCCTCAAGCGCTTCGCACTCCGGAACTCAGGCAACCACTGATCGATGCCGGGGCGGATCTCTTTGTTGTCGCCGCATACGGAATCATCTTCGGCGCCAAAACACTCGCGATCCCTCGACTGGGAGCGATAAATCTTCACGCCTCGCTCCTGCCGAAGTACCGGGGAGCGAGTCCAATCAGCGCCGCGATCCTGACCGGAGACGAGGTCACCGGCATAACGATTATAAAGATGGATAGCGGGTTGGATACTGGAGCGACGATTTCAGCGCGTTCGATTGCGATCACCCCGTCGGACACGACCGGATCGTTGACCCTCCGTCTGGCTCAATTTGGGGCGGACTTACTCATCGATACGCTGCCGAGTTGGGTCAACGGGGAGATTGTTCCGGTACCCCAGTCGGTGAACGGCGGTTCGACTGTGCGACCAATGACGAAGGCCGACGGGTGGATAGACTGGTCTCAATCGGCCAGAGAGATTGAGCGCCAGTGTCGGGCGATGCAACCCTGGCCCAAATGCTGGACGACGTTGCCCGACGGTAATGTGATGCAGATTACGCTAGTTTCGGTGAATCCGGCAGAAGACAGTGATCCAGGACGAGTGACAGTCCTCCAGAAGCGGGTTATTGTCGCAAGCGGACGTGGCGCAGTAGAACTGTTGCGGGTTCAGATCGCGGGTTCAGCCGAGTCCGCTGCCCACACGTTGATCAATGGTAGGAAATTAGCGACAGGGGAGCAGTTGGGAATGACCGGTGCGCTGGATACCCAGCCTCCATTAATCCAACGGATCGGGCCGATCAAGGGGTAACGCTACCGTTTCGGCGGCCTTGATCCCTTCGTCCAGCCG
>Ga0105048_10008061_pt1 | contig 16885 bp, 14 predicted proteins | sample MAT05_FD_78382 | JGI IMG/M metagenome (GOLD analysis project Ga0105048, IMG submission 78382) | Freshwater microbial communities from Lake Fryxell liftoff mats and glacier meltwater in Antarctica - MAT-05 | ecosystem: Environmental > Aquatic > Freshwater > Ice > Liftoff microbial mat | place...
ACCCTTGCACAGCGGCTCGTCAACGACGTACACGACCCGCACGGGCGACCTGACTCCAAACCGTCCCACGACCGGCAGAACCAGCCACGCACTGTCACCCGGTGCGGCGAATGCGGTGCCATCGGGGCCGAACGTAGAGTCCTCGGCCAGGGCCTGCGGCACGGGCATCCCGGCGTCATCAAAACTGACCGGGCTGTAGGTGCCTTGCGTGACTTCGGCGGGAGTCTCGGCGAGTTCTACCCGGAACCCGCTGCGGCGCTGCACGCCCCACGACAGCGCCTCGTGCCACGCGTGCCGAAAGCGGGCGTCACCGTGCCCGATGCGAGCACGGCGCTCGAAGGGACGATACCCGTGCGGCGGGTGCGTCAGCAGGTCGAAGGCCTTCGTGGCTCCGATGGCGCCGTACGTTACCGGCACTTTCCAGAGCGCGTCGGTGCCCGCTTGTTCCCCGTCCACTCCTGAACACTAGCCACAAACCCGAGACCAACTCCGTTATCTCCCTGCCGTGCCGAAATTGTTACGAAGCTGTACTGACAGACTGGCGACATGAAAATTGCAGTTACCGGCGGCAGCGGCAAGCTCGGACGACAGGTCGTGATCTCGCTTCGCGAGGAGGGTCACGAGGTGATCATTCTCGACCGAGTGGTCACTCCGGGGTCCGGCTCGATAGCCGTTGACCTCACTGATTATGGGCAGGTGCTCGACGCCCTCTTGGGCATCGATGACCGTCACACAGGCCTCGATGCGCTCGTGCACCTCGCCGCGATTCCCGCGCCGGGGCTGGCTCCGGATGCCGCAACCTTCCGCAACAACATGCTGTCGACGTTCAACGTGCTGCACGCCGCCCGGCGCACGAACATCCGCCGGATCGTCACGGCATCCAGCGAAACCGTGTTGGGACTTCCCTTCGACGTGCCGCCGCCCTACATCCCGGTGGACGAGGCGTACGACACCCGCCCCGAGTCGGTCTACTCGCTCACGAAGCACCTCGAAGAAGAGCTGGCACGCAAGCTCGTGCGCTGGGATGACGAGCTGTCGATCACAGCGCTGCGCTTCTCGAACGTCATGGCACCCGAGGATTACGCGGAGTTTTCGTCGTACGACGCCGACGCGACGCTGCGCAAGTGGAACCTGTGGGGCTACATTGACGCCCGCGACGGTGCGCAGGCGATCCTCAAGGCGCTGGAGCTTGCCCGCCCCGGCTTCGACGTGTTTATCATCGCCGCAGCCGACACCGTAATGACGAGGCCCAACGCCGAACTCGTGGCCGAGGTGTTCCCGGGGGTCGAAATTCGCGGCGACCTGGGCGTTAACGACACGATGCTGTCGATCGCGAAGGCGCGGAGCGTGCTCGGCTACGAGCCGCAATTCAGCTGGCGCGGGTAACCCGCGGCGCGACGCACGGGTCTCGCCCTATTTCTTCTTCGCGGCCTCGACGTCGCCGGTCAGGGCCGCCACGAATGCTTCCTGCGGTACCTCGACGCGACCCACCATCTTCATGCGCTTCTTGCCCTCTTTTTGCTTTTCGAGCAGCTTACGCTTGCGGGTGATGTCACCGCCGTAGCACTTGGCCAACACGTCTTTGCGCATTGCGCTGATCGATTCGCGCGCGATGATGCGGGCTCCAATCGCGGCCTGGATGGGCACCTCGAACTGCTGACGCGGGATGAGTTTCTTGAGGCGCTCCGTCATGAGCACTCCGTAGGCGTAGGCCTTGTCACGGTGCACGATCGCGCTGAACGCGTCGACCGCTTCGCCCTGCAGCAGGATGTCGACCTTGACCAAGTCTGCTTCCTGATCGCCCGACGGCTCGTAGTCAAGTGAGGCGTAGCCGGCCGTTTTACTCTTGAGATGGTCGAAGAAGTCGAAAACTATCTCACCGAGCGGGATCGTGTATTTGATCTCGACGCGATCTTCGCCCAGGTAGTCCATGCCGATGAGCACCCCCCGGCGCGACTGGCAGAGCTCCATAATCGTTCCCACGTAGTCCTTCGGGGCCAGAATCGCCGCCCGCACCATCGGCTCGCTCACGTGCGGGATCTTCGTGCCAGAAGGAAATTCGCTGGGGTTGGTCACGGTGTAGTGCTTCTTGTCTTCGGTGGTGACCTCGTAGGGCACCGAGGGTGCAGTGGCGATCAGGTCGAGACCGAATTCGCGCTCGAGGCGCTCCGTGACGATCTCGAGGTGCAGCAGGCCCAGAAACCCACAGCGAAAACCAAATCCCAGGGCTACGGATGTCTCGGGCTCGTAGTTGAGCGAGGCATCCGACAATTTCAGCTTGTCGAGCGCTTCGCGCAACACCGGGTAGTCGCTGCCGTCGATCGGGTAGAGGCCAGAGAAGACCATGGGCTTGGGGTCGGTATAGCCCGGCAGCGCTTTGGTCGACGGACGCGCTGCGTTGGTGACCGTGTCGCCAACCTTCGACTGGCGCACATCTTTCACGCCCGTGATCAGGTAGCCGACCTCGCCGACGCCGAGCCCCTTGGTTGGTGTCGGCTCGGGCGAGCTCACGCCGATCTCGAGAAGCTCATGCACCGCGCGAGTCGACATCATCTGGATGCGTTCGCGCGGGCTGAGCTTTCCGTCGATCATGCGCACGTAGGTGATAACGCCGCGATAGGAGTCGTAGACGGAGTCGAAGATCATCGCTCGCGACGGGGCATTCGGGTCGCCCTGCGGCGCCGGAATGAGTTCGACAACCCGGTCGAGAAGTTCTGCGACGCCAACTCCGGTCTTGCCGCTGACGCGCAGAACATCGTCGGGTTTGCCACCGATAAGGCTCGCGAGTTCTTTCGCGTACTTCTCGGGATCGGCCGCGGGAAGGTCGATTTTATTGAGCACGGGGATGATCGTGAGGTCGTTCTCCAGTGCTAGATACAGGTTCGCGAGCGTTTGCGCCTCGATGCCCTGCGCCGCGTCAACGAGCAGTATCGCGCCCTCACACGCGGCGAGCGAGCGGGACACCTCGTACGTGAAGTCCACGTGACCGGGGGTGTCGATCATGTTGAGGGCGTAGTTCTGCCCCTCGAGGCCCCACGGCATGCGCACGGCCTGGCTCTTGATCGTGATCCCGCGCTCGCGCTCGATATCCATGCGGTCGAGATACTGCGCGCGCATATCGCGGTCGCTGACCACACCGGTGATGCCCAGCATGCGGTCGGCGAGCGTAGATTTTCCATGGTCGATATGGGCGATTATGCAGAAATTGCGGATAAACGCCGGGTCGGTGGAGGCAGGCTCAAGCGACTTCGTTGCTCGTGGACTCACCGGCTACCTCTCATGACGGCCCCAAGTGACCGCACACAAGTTTACGAGATGCGCCGGGGTGGTCTCACCAGAAGACGGCGGCGATGCCAGCGAAGGGCAGCAGGGCGAGGAGTCCGAAGAAACCCCAGATGAGCCCGAGCGCTGAAACTGAGCCGGTGATGATGCCGGCGAGAGCGAAGTTGCCGCTCGCGGTCTCGCGGCGCAGAGCCAGGATGCCAAGCACAATCGCGGCCGCACCCAGAACGAACTGGAAGCCGGTCACAATCGAAGCGATACCCAGGACGAGCGAAACGGTGCCGAGCGTGCGGTCCGCTGCGGTGGTGATGGGAAGTGTGGTGGTTGCGGTGTCAGGAGCAGTTGTTGTCATGGTTCAAGGTTAGAAAAGGATGCCCGCCGCAGGTATCCGGGTAACCCCCCGGTTTCGACGGGCTCAACCCCCGAATGCGGGCAGTCGCCCGAGCCCCTCAAGCAACGGCGCTTGCGGCGCGGCCAGGTTCACACGGATCCACCCTTCGCCCGACGCGCCGAACGCTGAGCCTGGGGCGATCGCCACGCGCTGCTCGAGCAAAAATGCCTCTGCCCACGCCGCGACATCCGCCCCCGCCACATGGGCCATGTCGATCCACAGGTAGAACGTGCCGCCCGGCACGAGATATCGGATGCCCTTCGAATCGAGCAGGGCGCGGGCCGCCGCCAGGTTGTCGCCGTAGTGCTCGCGAGCGGCGTCAACGTGCGACTGGTCGCCAGTGATCGCTGCGAGTGCCGCCCACTGCCCGGGCTGACTCGCGCAGCTAATCGTCGCCTCCTGCACGGTGCGCATCGTCTGGGCGATACCCGGTGGCGTGACGAGATAACCGATTCGGATGCCCGTCATCGCGTATGTCTTAGAAAACGAGAAGACGCTGAACACGCGGTCGTCGCCGTCGAGGCTCGCGATGGACACGTGCGGCTCGCCCCAGGTGAAGTATTCGTACACCTCGTCGCTAATCACCCAGAGATCATGGCGGCGGGCGAAGTCCAGCAGCTCCACGAGCAACTCGCGCGGGAAGATCGTGCCCAACGGGTTCGATGGCGAGTTGATGATGAGCACGCGGGTGCGATCCGTGACGAGCGGCTCGAGGGCCGCCACCTGCGGCATGAAGCCCGAATCGGCGCGCAGGGGATACGGCACTGCCACGGCGGAGAGCATGTGGGCGTTCATCGTGAACGTTGTGTAGCCGGGGTCAGGCACCAGCACCTCGTCGCCCGGCGACAGGGTTATCGCCATCGCCTGGTGGAGCCCTTGCGTGGCACCCGCCGTCACCCACACGCGCTCCGTGTCCACGCGAATATCGTTGACCCTGGCGAGTTTCTCGACGATCGCCTCCCGCAGCACTGCGATACCGCCGTTCGCGGTGTAGTTGGTTTCGTCGGCGTCCCAAGCGGCTTTCGCTGCGGCCGCGATATGGGGCGCGACCCCAACATCGGGTTCGCCGACGGCCAACGAGATCACGTCGTCGAGAGTGATCGCAATTTCATGAATGCGACGGATGCCACTTTCCGGAACTCCGAGGATGTGCGAGGCGAGGTCGGGCATAAATTTAGGCTATAGCTCTCACCCCCTGACCCACCCACGAATCCTGCCGGATGCGCTCGACTCGATGGCTAGCTGATGGTAATGTTGACCCTTGGCTTCCGCGTAGTTTCGCTTTAGGAGCTTCGCGAGTAACTCTTTCCCTTACAACAAGAAGGCATCAACGTGGCAAACATCAAGTCGCAGATCAAGCGCATCGGCACCAACAAGAAGGCTCAGGACCGCAACAAGGCAGTCAAGAGCGAGGTCAAGACCGCCGTGCGCGCCACCCGCGAGGCCATCACCGCCGGCGACAAAGACAAGGCCACCGCGTCGTTGCTGCTCGCGGGCAAGAAGCTCGACAAGGCTGCGTCAAAGGGTGTCATCCACAAGAACCAGGCCGCCAACCGCAAGTCGTCAATCGCCAAGCAGGTTGCTGCACTGTAGTTTTTTTGTCGGGATCTCGACTTCGCTCGATCACCGGGATCGACTCGATCACCGGGTTCGCTCGATCACCGGGAACGGCTGCCCCGCTTCGGCGGGGCATTCGTGTGTTAACGGGTTAGGTGCCCTCACCACGTGTGGCAATAACGCCGATCATGCGCTCGAGCGCGAAGACGGGGTCGCGGCCGAGCCCCTTGATCTGCTCGTCGGTGTCGGCGAGTGCCTCAATGGAGCGGCCGAGCCCCGCGTCGCTCCAGCCCTGAAGATCGCGTCGTGCGCGGTCAACCTGCCAGGGCGCGAGCCCGAACTTCTGGGCGAGCTGGCCCGGCGCACCGTTGGCGCCCGAAAGCTTTGCCATCGTGCGCAGCTTCGAAGCGAACGCCGCGACGATCGGCACGGGGTCGGCGCCCGAGGCGAGTGCGTGCCGCAGCAGAACGAGAGCCTCGCCGCGACGGCCGGCGATCGCGGCATCCGCCACCTTGAACGCATTGGTTTCGATGCGACCCGAATAGTACTTCTCGACCGTCGCCTCGGTGATCTCTTCGCTCGCATCGGCCAGCAGCTGCTGGCAGGCGGATGCCAGTTCCGCCAGGTCGTCCGAGAACGCCGACACGAGCGCTCGCACCGCCGACCCCGTAACCCGGCGCCCCACTGCCGCGAACTCGGCCGCCGCAAACTCGATCTTCTCGGTGTCTTTCTTCAGTTCAAGGCAGGTGATCTCAATACCGCCGCCGGTGCCGGACCGAATGGCGTCAAGCAGCTTTTTGCCCCGCACTCCCCCGGCGTGACGCAACACAACGTAGGCGTCGTCGGCGGGGTGGGTGAGGTAGTCGATGGTTTCGGTGATGAATGCGTCAGTGCATTTCTCGACATTGACAACCCGGATCAGGCGGGGTTCATTGAACAGCGACGGACTCGCCAGCGTCAGCAGCTCTCCTGGCGCGTACTGGTCGGCCTCAATGTCACTGATCTCGATGCTCGGGTCTTCTGCACGCAAAAGGTCACGCAGTTGACGGATGGCCCGATCCGCGAGGTACCCCTCGGTGCCGCTCACGAGCACAACGGGTGCGGGCCTAACCCTGTCCCACGCGAGCTGGGGTATTGCGGTTTTGGAGGCGGCCACCTGCCAAGGCTACCGGGAGGTCCAGACAGTCACCGTTCCCGCGGTCGTGCCCGGCGCGAGCAGGATGAGCCCGTCTTGGTCGGTGCGCAACGGTGCGATTCCCGACCGCGCCAGAATGTCGAGCAGTCGATCGGTCGGATGCCCGTACCCGTTGTCAGCTCCGACCCCGATAAGTCCCACCACCGCACCCAGCCGCGAGTACAGCGCCTCGCTCTGGTCGGGTGAGCCATGGTGCGCGACCTTGACCACATCAACCCGCGGAAGGGGGCCAGAGTCGAGTAGCCGATCCTGAACCGCTTCTCCGAGGTCTCCGAGAAAGATCGAGCTGAGGCATCCGTCGGCGCACTCACCGACCGGCTCGAAAGCAACCGTGACGCTGGCCGGGTTTCCGGGCTCGATTCCCGCCATGCGCACGGGCGGCCACAGAACCTGCCAGCGCAATTCGCCGAGCAGGCCCGTGGGTCCGCGACTGACCTGCTCGACCTGGGCACCACCCGCGACCAGGTCAGCGACCAGACGGTCGTTATCGGCTCCGCCACTCGGTCCAACGAAGGCGCGATCAACTCGGCCGATGACAGCCGGGGCACCACCCACATGGTCGAGGTCGAAATGCGTGAGCACCAGCAGGTCGATTCGGTCGATTCCCAGCTGTGTGAGGCACGCCGTCAGCCGTGCGGGCTCCGGACCGGTGTCGATCAGAGCGATCACCCCACCGCTGCGCACGACGGCGGCATCGCCCTGCCCCACGTCACACATCGCGACCTGCCAGTGCGCCGGTCGGGTGAGCTCGACGGCAATGCGTGCCCCGCCAACCAACCCCCCGTACGCGACCAACACGACGACGACAGCCCCGACCGCCCAGCGTCGATGCAACGACAGAACCAGCAGGGCCGACACGGCCGTCAACGCCACCACTCCCCACCAGCCCGGCACCCACGGGAGTTGCGCGAACGGCAGCGCGGCGAAGAATTGCGCGACCCCCGCGATGCCTGCAGAGGGCAACCACGCCAGTTGGCACAACAGCTGACCGAGCGGTGGCACGAGCACGAGCAGCACGCACGCGGCCAGGCCCACCACCGTCGCGACGGGAGCCAGCGGTCCCGAAAGAAGGTTCGCCACAACCCCGTAGGTAGGCAGTGACGCGTTTAGCAGGATGATGACGGGTTGGCACGCGAGTTGCGCGGCCAGTGGCACCGCGATCACCACCGCGAGCCAGCGTGGCAACCACCGCTCAAGTCGCCTCGCGAGTGGACCGGCAAGCATCAATAGCCCACCCGTGGCAAGCACGGAAAGCACAAAGCCATAGTTGCGGGCGAGCCAGGGATCCATCACGAGCAACGTGAGCGTTGCCAGCGCGAGCACCGGCACACCACGCACCGGCCGCCCCCGCCACAGCGCAACGAGCACGAGGGTGGCCATTAGGGCGGCGCGCAGAACGCTCGGCTCGGGCGTCACTAGCGTTACGAACGCCACTAACACCGCAGTGGATGCCGCAATCCGGGCAGCCCGCGGCATGCCGATCGCGGCTCCCGCCGCCATAATCAAGCCGATGACAATGGCGCAGTTGGCTCCCGATACCGCGGTCAGGTGACTGAGGGATGTGACTTTCATCGCCGCGTCGAGTTCGTCGCTGACCGCGCTCGTGTCTCCGATGGCGAGCCCCGCGAGCAAGTCGCCGCCATCTCCCGGCAGCCTCGCACTGGCTGCGGCGAAGTTCACCCGCAGGGCGTCAGCCCACCCGAGATACCAGGGCGGCGGCGCGGTGACGACGGGGGCGGCATCCGGGAATAGCAGGAACGCCACGTCGTCGCCCGGCTCTGTCGCGGCTAGGCTCCCCGCGAGCGTGAGAGTCGAACCGATCGCCATGCGATTCTCGGGTGATTCGCCGAACACCAGAACGGGGATCGCGACCGTCCGGCCCTCGATATCGACAATCGTCGCCGCGAACGAACGAGAGCCCGGGTACGCGGTCTGGGTCGCCTGTGCCGTTACCGAAACCTGCGCCCCGTCGAGACCGTGCGGCTGCCTCGCGGGCATCTGTATGGCCAGGGTCGTGCAGCACAGTGCCGCGGCGGCGCACGCCAGCGCCACGATCCCGAGTGCGCGCCACCGCAGCGCGATGACGGTAGCCAGTCCCGCGGCCGCCCAGAGCAGCACCAGCGCCGGTACGGCGACCTCGGGCATCCCGATCACGACGGCAACGACCGCCCAGGCGGCCGCAGCGGGAATAGCGAGTCGGAGGTCAGCGATCACACTGTCACGAGGTCTTTGAGTCCGTCGAAGGTCTTCTGACCGATGCCGGTAATGTTCAGCAGGTCTTCGACCGCGGTAAAGCTGCCGTTAGCTTCTCGCCAATCGAGGATGCGCTGTGCCATCGCTGGCCCGACGCGCGGCAGCGTGTCGAGCGCGGCAGCGTCGGCCGTATTGAGGTTTACCTTTCCCGACGCCGCCTCGGCGCCCATCGCCGGTGCCTCACCGAGCGCGGGCACGTAAATCTGCTCGCCATCCACCACAAACCGCGCGAGGTTCAGTTGGCTTTCATCGGCACCGTCGGAGAACCCCCCGGCGGCGGCCACGGCATCCACCGCTCGATCGCCCTCGCGAAGCTCATACAGCCCCGGCCGCACGACCGCGCCGAGAATGTGCACGAAGATCGCAGATCCGGTGAGGGGGGCAACGGATGCCTCGCTGGTCGGCCGCGCGACCTGCGAGGTGGTGCCGTGGTCGCCCAACACCGACACAAGCACCGCGCAGCCCAGCCCAACGAGCACGAGCACCACGACAGCACCCGTCCGCACGCGCACCCGCGCGCGCTGGCGTTCGGCGACCTCATCCACGCGCCGACGCTACGTGGCGTTACGCCACCCGCGGGGCGGCGCGCGACGATCGGTGGAGTGTTAGCCCTGCGTGGCGATGTTGACGACTCGAGGCGCGCGCACGATCACGTTCACGATCGAGCGGTCACCAATCGTGCGCGTAACTGCGTCAGACGCGCGGGCGAGTTTCTCGAGCTCTTCGCTTGAAATTTTTGGGCTCACCATAAGCCGATCGCGCACCTTGCCGTCGACCTGAACAACCGCGGTAACGGAATCCTCGACAAGCAGCGTCGGGTCGGCCTTGCGCCAGCCCACGAGCGCGACCGTGGGTGGGTAACCCAGAATCTCCCACATCTCTTCGGCCGTGAATGGCGCGAAGATGCTCAGAGCGATCGTGATGGCTTCAACGGCTTCACGAACGGCAGCGTCGCCGCCGCCAGGCCCGCTGTCGATCGCCTTACGGGTCGCGTTGGTGAGTTCCATGATTCGCGCGACCAGCACGTTGAACTTGAGCGTCTCCGCAAGCCCCGGCCCGTCGGCCAGAAACCGGTGCGTCTGGCGTCGCAGGCTGTCATTGCCGCTCTTCCAGTCGATGTCAGGGGCACTGGTCACATCCCTGGCCAGACGGAACGCGCGGGCCAGGAATTTCGCGGATGCCGCGGGCGACACATCCTCCCAGTTGATGTTGTCGGTGGGAGGGCCTGCAAACGCGAGCGTAAAGCGCAGCGCGTCGGCTCCGTGCGCGTCGACCTCCGCGGTGAAGGTGGTGCCCTTGCGACTGCGCTTGGACATCTTCTTGCCCTCCGACAGCACCATGCCCTGGTTGAGCAGCGCGCTGAACGGCTCGGTAAAACTCACGTAACCGAGGTCAAACAAGACCTTGGTGATGAATCGGGAGTACAGCAGGTGAAGAATTGCGTGCTCGACTCCGCCGACGTACTGGTCGACAGGCAGCCACTTCTCGGCTTCGGCACGATCGAACGCCTTCTCGGCGTCGTTCGGCGACAAGAAGCGCAGGAAATACCACGAGCTGTCAACGAAGGTGTCCATGGTGTCGGCGTCACGCAGGGCCGGCGATCCATCGCGCGGATCTGGCACGGTGATCCAGTCCTCCGCCGCGGCAAGCGGTGACTGACCCTTCGGCTTGAGGTCGAGGCCATCCGTCGAGGGCAGCACGACGGGTAACTGGTCAAGCGGCACCGGGATGAGCGCGCCGTCCTGACCGTGGATGATCGGGATGGGGGTTCCCCAGAAACGCTGGCGGCTGATCAGCCAGTCGCGCAGCCGGTAGGTTTTCGAGGCCCGACCGGTGCCGGCAGCTTCGAGCTGCTCGACGATCTTCTTGATGGCATTGCTTTTGCTCAGGCCGTCGAGCGAGCCAGAGTTGATCATCCGCCCGTCGCCGACCAGCGCTTTGCCGGTCGAAGCGGGATCAAGGGGCGGCAGGTCGTCGGGCAGAACGCCATCGGGAATGATCGTGATCGCGCCCGTTATTGGCGCGTTCGTGTCGAGTACGACCCGCACCGGCAGGTCGAACTTGCGCGCAAAATCGAGGTCGCGCTGGTCGTGCGCGGGAACTGCCATGACGGCACCGTGTCCGTAGTCAGCCAACACGTAGTCGGCTGTCCACACCGGGATCCGTTCGCCGTTGGCGGGATTGACGGCCCACCGATCGAGAGGGATGCCGGTCTTCTCGCGACCGGCATCCTGACGCTCGATCTCGGTGGCTTTTTGGGCACTCGTGAGGTATTTCGCGAACGCCTCTCGCACCTCAGGCGTGGAGCCGGCGGCGAGCTCGGCCGCCAGGTCGGAATCGGGCGCTACGACCATAAAAGTCACACCGTGCAGCGTGTCGGGGCGCGTCGTAAACACGGTGACCTTGCGGTCGAGTCCCTCGATCTCGAAGTCGACATCGGCACCGACCGAGCGGCCGATCCAGTTGCGCTGCATCGCCAGCACCTTGGGCGGCCACGAACCCTCGAGCTGGTTGAGGTCATCCAGCAGGCGGTCAGCGTAGTCGGTGATCTTCAGGTACCACTGGGTGAGCTTCTTCTTGACCACGACGGCACCGGAGCGCTCGGAAGTGCCGTCAGGCAGCACCTGCTCGTTGGCGAGCACCGTCTGATCTTTCGGGTCCCAGTTGACCCAGCTCTCTTTGCGATACGCCAGCCCCTTGTCAAAGAGCTTGAGAAAGAGCCACTGATTCCACTTGTAATACTCCGGGTCGCTGGTGTGCAGCACACGCGACCAGTCGAACGAAATGCCGTAGCGGCGGAAGTTCTGCTTCTGCTCTTCGATGTTTTCGTAGGTCCAGCCCACGGGGTTGACCCCACGTTCGATGGCGGCGTTCTCCGCGGGAAGACCGAAAGAGTCCCACCCGATCGGATGCAGAACGTTAAAGCCGCGCAGACGCCAGTAGCGGGCGACGATGTCACCGAAGGCGAACGCCTCGGCGTGACCCATGTGCAATTCGCCCGACGGGTACGGGAACATGTCGAGGATGTACTTACGCGGACGCTTGTCTGCCGGATCATCCGTGGCAAAGGGCTTCATGGCTTCCCAGATGGGAGTCCACTTGGCCTGGATCGCGTCGATGTTGTATCCGGAGGAGTCGTCGCGCTCGTCTGCACGCTCGTCAGGCTGGGTCACAGGTGGTCCAATTCGTTGCAAGGGAGAAAGTCAAGGGTACCGAACTCGTGGTCGTCAGCTCGCCCGAAGCACCCTCAGCAGAGCGGCGGCCTTCAGTCGGGCCTCCGCGAGTTCTTCCTCCGGGATCGATAACGCGGTGATGCCGCCGCCTGTTCCCAGCGTCGATCCCTCGCCGTCGATGATGATTGACCGGATGACCATCGCAAGGTCGACCGCGCCATCAAGCCCGAGGTATCCGAAGGCACCGGCGTAAATGCCGCGCGCTCGCTGCTCGAGTGAATCGAGAATCAGGGTCGCGCTGCGCTTGGGCGCACCGGTCATTGATCCGGCCGGAAATGTCGCCTCGATCGCATCGACCGCGGTAAGCCCATCGGCAAGTTCACCCCGAACCGTGCTGACGAGCTGGTGCACCTGGGCATAGGACTCAACGGCAAGGAGGCTCGTGACGCTAACCGAGCCGACCTTCGAGATGCGACCGATGTCGTTGCGCATGAGGTCGACGATCATGAGGTTCTCGGCGCGCTCCTTGTCGCTGTGCTCGAGCTCGTCGCGGAGTTCGACGTCAGCAGCCGCGGTAGTTCCGCGCGGGCGGGTGCCCTTGATGGGCTTGGTTTTTTTCAAGCCGAGCCGCGCCACCGAGAGAAACTGCTCGGGACTCGCGCTCAACAGCGACACTCCCGCGGCCCGCAGCAGTGCGCCGTGGTGGGTGGGGCTGGATGCCCGCAAGGCGAGGTAGGTCGCGACCGGATCGGGCGTGACATCCACCGAAGCCTCGGTCGTCAAGCACAGTTGGTAAGCATCGCCGTCACGAATTGCGGTCTGGCAGGCCCGGATCTTGTCGAGGTACTGGGCGTCGGTGTAGGCCCAGGTGGTTGTCGGTGGTGAGATCTCGACAAGCTCGATCACCGGGACAAGCTCGATCACCGGGGCCGACTCGATCACCGGGGGAAGCTCGATCACCGGGGCTTTCGATAACGCGGACTCCACCTCGTTGCGCCACTCCTCGACATCGCTCAGAGCGAGCAGGGTAACCTCGCGGGCGGCGTGGTCAAACGCGAGGCAGCGGTCGATGAACATCCACGCGGCGTCCGGGTACCGGGAGGCGTGTTCGATCGGCACGCCCATCGTCTGGCCGCGCAGCTCGTAACCCAGCCACCCCACCCACCCGAGCTGGAACCCGTCGGGCGCTTCTGAGAAATCTATCGTCGTGTCGGCGAGTTGCCGGCGCAGCCAGTCCAGTACGGGACGGTCGAACTGGGTTGTGACCGAGCTCGCCAGGCCCAGATAGCTCATGCCCGTGGTCGCGTGTGGTCCGCTATCGAGCCAGAACGCGGCATCCGAATCGCCACAGATCGCGCGGTAGGCGTCGCCCGGGTCAATCCACCTCTCGAGCGATGCCGCGTGGACCCTGTGGCGCATACCCTAAGACTATGAGTGCGCAGTCGATCTACCGCTGGCGGGACGGGGCGCTCGAACCGCTTGAGTACTGCGACATGACGGCAACCGCAATCGTCGCTGCAGATTCCTGGCTCGTGACCGAAGGGAACGCGCTCGCCCTCGACGCTCATCACGCTCGATTCCTGTCGTCGATCCCCGGCACGGAGCTCGACGCCGCTGCATTTTGGGATGCCGCGATTGCCCTCATCCCGCGGGAAGGCGACTGGTTTCCCCGGGTCGAGTGGCAGCGGAGTGAACTCGGTGGTGCGCGATTGATCTTTCGGCTGAGAAGTGCGCCCGAGCGCCGTCGATCCGTGCGACTGGCCACCTGGCCCGGTGACGATCCGCGCACCGCTCCACTGGTGAAGGGGCCCGACCTCGAGTCACTGCTGCGCATTCGCACCTCTGTGCAGCCCGGCGCCGACGAAGCGGTAATCCTCTCCCCCGACGGCTACGTCGCCGAGGGCGCGACCACGGCCCTGTTGTGGTGGCGCGGCGAAATCCTCTGCGGTCCGCCGGCCGACCTCGACTGGCTGCCCAGCGTGACGGCTCGAAGCGTGCTCACCCTCGCCACTGCACTCGGTTTCGAGACGTACGAGGAGGCCGTGACGCCAACCGAGCTCGATGGCACCGAACTGTGGGCGCTGAATGCCCTGCACGGCATTCGAATTGCGACCAAGTGGATCGACGGGCCGGGTCTCGCCGAGAAGCCCGGTCGGCTGGCGCAGTGGCGCACCCGACTGGGTGCGCTCAGAAAGCCGATCTAAGGTCTACACGTGATCGATGTTGTGCTCAGCAATCCCCTCGAGGACTTTGGTGCGCTGCTCAACGGCGCCCTCAGCTGGGTGCTCGATATGGTGCAGTCGGTGCATCCCGCGGTTCGCACGGTCGTCGCCGGCGTGGGGATACTGCTCGAAACGTCGATCCTGATCGGCCTGCTCATTCCCGGTGACACGATCGTCATTGTGGCCAGCACCGCGGTGGACGGGTTCGTAGAATACTTTGCGCTCGCGCTGGCGGTGATTCTCGGGGCCCTGGCCGGAGAGAGCATCGGATTCGCGCTCGGTCGCTTCTTTGGACCCAAGATCCGCGCATCACGCCTCGGCCGTCGCATCGGCGAAAAAAACTGGGTCCGCGCCGAGAACTATCTTGACCGCCGCGGCGGGATCGCCGTTTTCGTGTCGCGCTTCCTGCCCGTTCTGCACTCAGTGATCCCGCTCACCGTGGGGATGAGCACCATGAGCTATCGAAAGTTCATGGCGTGGACGGTACCAGCATCCGTCATCTGGACCTTCACCTACGTTTCGGTCGGAACTTTTGCGGCGGGCAGCTTTCGCGACCTGCTCGACCAGCTGCATTACGCGGGCTACATCTTCGTTGGCATCATCGTGGTATTCATCGTTGCCATTCTGGTTCTCAAGAAATTGCTCGAGCGTTCCGAAGCGCGGCACATGGACACGGCCGGCGACGGTGACGCGAATACCATCGACGACCCGCTGTAGCGGGAACGACGTCAGGGACGGATGCCGCGGCATCCGCCCCTGACGTGCTCTGACTACCGGTTGTACTAGATCAGGCCGTTCTCGGTGAGCCAGCCCGTCGCGATGTCGGCAGAAGATTTCTGGTCGACCGTGGACTGCACGTTGAGGGAGATGAGTCCCTCGGGCGTGAGCTTGGCACTGACCGCATTGATCACGTCGGCGATCTCGTCGGCGACGTCGACATTCACGAGCGGCACGACGTTGGACGCGAGGAACAAGCCCTCGGGGTCGTCGAGTGTCACGAGGCCCTCGGTTTGGATGCGGGGGTCGGCCGTGTAGACATTGGCCAGATTGATGGTGCCCGCGATCAGATCATCGAAGGTGGTGTCACCCGTGGCACTGAACTGCACGGTGGCGCCGTATTTCGAAAGCAAGCCCTGGGGACCGTATGGACGTTCCTCTAGCTCGGCGTTGCCGCCGAGAATCACCGGGACGGTGACATCCTTGAGGTCCGCGAGGCTCGTGAGGTTGTTGTCTGCGGAGAACTTCGCGGTGACGTTGATCGAGTCCTGGTCGGTGGCCGACGATTGGTCGAGAACCGTAATGCCGTCGGGGAGCGAGTCTTTCAACTCGGCGTAGACATCGTCCGGCGTGGTCGCGGTGGTGTCGGGCACATAGAACTGCAGCAGGTTACCGGTGTATTCGGGGAACAGGTCGATCTCACCGTTCTCGAGGGACGGGAGGTAGGCGTCACGCTGGCCGATCTGGAACTTGCGATCAACGGTGAAGCCTGCGTTCTCGAGAGCCTGTGCGTAAATCTCGGCGATGATCTCGTTGGAATAGTAGGCCTGGGAACCGATCGTGATCGTTTGGTTATCCCCCGACGGTTCCGTACCCGGGTCTAGTGGATCACCTGATGCGCACCCTGACAGGGCCAATGCCGCCCCGACCACGGCTGCGCCAATGGCGAACCGGCCCTTGTTCCTTGCTGTGAACATTTTCTATCCTCTTCTTTCGTCGATGGAGGTTTCCATCACCGCGGGTCGTCGGGATGACGACGAGCGGACGTCTGACACACGACCGGCGGTGACACCGCGCGGCACGGCGAAGCGCTGGATCAGCGCGATGAGGCCGTCCAGCAACAGGGCCAGCGCAACGATCACCAACGCGGCCCCGAGCATTTGGGGGAAGTCCCGCAGCGCGAGACCCTTGATGATGTAAAGGCCGAGGCCGCCAAGGCCGATGTACGCGGCGAGCGTCACCGTTGCAACAACCTGGAGTGCCGCGGCGCGAATCCCGCCGATTAGCAGCGGAAGGCCGAGCGGAATCTCGACCTTGCGCAGGATCTGCCACTCCGTCATGCCGGTCGCGCGGGCCGCATCGATAACACGTCGGTCGACGGCCTCGATGCCCGAATAGGCACCAGCCAGAATCGACGGGATCGCGAGGAGCACAAATGCGATGAAGGCGGCGAGCGGCTTCTGCGCGACGCCCACGAGCAGCACGAGGAGCAGGATGAGGCCGAACGACGGCAGAGCTCGCGCGGCCCCCGAAACGCCAATCGCGATCTCGCGGCCGCGACCCGTGTGTCCGATGAAGTAGCCGAGTGGCACGGCGATCACCGCAGCAATCAACACCGCGACGAACGTGTAAAACAGGTGCTCCGCGAGGCGGACCTGCAGTGCATTCGCACCCTGCCATTGGGCCGGGTCGAACAGCCAACCAAACGCGTCGGCGATGAGGTTCACTGGGTGCCCCCCCTGCCGCCCGTTGCCTGGGGGATGGCAGTGCGGCTCGAGATCTCGACCATTTTGCGTGACTGCGGCCCTCGCGGCGCCCACGGCATCAGCAGACGGCCGAGTCGCACGAGCAGCAAGTCGACCAGCAGCGCGAGGATGACGACCATCACCACGCCCGCGAGAATCTCCGGCACGATGCGTCGTTGGAACCCATTGGTAAACAGGTAGCCGAGGCTCTCAACGCCGATCAGGATGCCCACAGTGACAAGGCTGATGGTGGAGACTGCGGCCACGCGCAGGCCCGCGAGCACGACGGGACCAGCGAGGGGAAACTCCACCGCCCAGAAGCGACGCCAGCTGCCGTACCCGACGGCGGT
>Ga0105048_10008063_pt1 | contig 16884 bp, 15 predicted proteins | sample MAT05_FD_78382 | JGI IMG/M metagenome (GOLD analysis project Ga0105048, IMG submission 78382) | Freshwater microbial communities from Lake Fryxell liftoff mats and glacier meltwater in Antarctica - MAT-05 | ecosystem: Environmental > Aquatic > Freshwater > Ice > Liftoff microbial mat | place...
GGACCCGTCGCGCCAACCGTCGGAAAACCACGATCAAGTGGCGCTTCACGCGCAAGGACACCCGACGCAAGTTCGGATATATAAAGCCACGTTCTAAGCGGTCAAAACCTAGTCGCGCGAACACCGTGTTCGTCAGCGCCGCGACGGTCTGGGACTTGTCAATAAAGTCGCACACGAAAGGATGGGAGGCCGCACGCGTGCTGCTGCTGGATGCAGAGGACCATCTGAGAGTGCAGGGCATGCGCGAATTGCCGATCACGCTGGCGCATGCGCGCGAGGCCGGAAGCCTGCCGCTGGTACACCGCGATCCCTTCGACCGCGTGCTTATCGCGCAAGCTCGCGTGGAGCGTCTGCAGCTGGTCAGCAACCAGGTGCTGTTCGATGCCTACGGCGTCAGCCGCCTCTGGTGATCGAGTCGCATCCGATTGGTCGAGTTGGAGCCGAATCCAGAGGCGGGCACGCCCATCGCGCGACTCGTGCCGATTGAACACTCGCAGCCACGTTCACCAGGCGGATATTCTTTTAACGCTGGGGCTTCGTTCTTCGAGCCGATGTCGAGTGAGGAGCTCGACGAGTGGGAGGGGTACATCTCCTGCTCGACACGCACGCACTACTGTGGTGGCTCGACGACGACAGGCGGCTATCGCGCCGCGCACGCAACCTGATTGCAGACGCGGACAACACGGTGTACGTCAGTGCGGCGACTGTCTGGGAAATCGCGATCCAGGTGGCGTCGGGGAAGCTGGCCGATCCCGATGGTGCCGTTCCGCGACTGCCGTCCATCCTCGTGGAGCGTGGAATGGTGGCGCTACCTAACCTCCCCGCGCACGCGATCGAAGCCGCTCGCTTGCCGCCCATACACCGTGATCCGTTTGATCGCATGTGCGTTGCACAGGCTCGCCTCGGGCAGTGTGCGTTGGTCACGAACGACACGCTCATGAAACGATACGACGTGAAGACGGTGTGGTGAGCATCTCAGTGGGTCACTGACGTTCAGTGAGCGTCGCCGCTCTCACGTCACTCCTTGTTGATCCCGCGCGACCGCTTCGATGGGCGTCAAACCGTTGCAGGTTGCATTCGGCGTGTTCGCCCACGTGCGCTGACGCGCTTCGACAAACGCTCGCACGTCTTTCGGTGCGGTGATCCCGGCGCGCACCGCCTCGTCGCGCGTGGCCAGCCACAGGCGGTGCGACTCACGACTGAGCACGTGCTCTACGTCGCCCGGCACGTCACCCCACGCGACACCACCGGCGAGGTTGTCCAACGGTATCAGCATTCGCGCGGCCAGGTCGAGCGTGTTCGCGGTGCGCCAGATATCGACCCCTTCGTACCAAACAGATCCGGCTTGGTATGTGGACCACCGTTCGTCGAACTCCTTCACGTCGGCAAGCATCGGTTCGGCCCACGGACACACCACCTGTTCGCGTAATTCGAGGAACGCAAAGAAGCGACGCAACGACGCGAGCACCGATCGCGCTTCGCGTTTGGTTTCTGCCGTCGCGTGCCGTGGAAACCAGTCGTACAGAAAGGTGCGCAGATCGTACTCGTTGACCGCGGTGACCGGCTTGTGGCAGCCGAAGGCACACAGCTCGATGAACGAGCGGGCGATACCGGCGAGTGCGGAGACCGTCTCTTCGGTCGGCGGTTTGCCCTTGGCGGGTTTGCGAAGCCACGCGCGATAGCGCGTCAGCGCCCGGTTGACGACGCGTGGGATGTCTTGCGGGGTGATCGACGCGCCCACCTGTGCGCCCGGGCCTTCCGCCCCGGCCGTGTGCAAGACGGCGTAGGTGTCCATGAAGTGTGGCAGGATCGTCTCTTCAAGATCCACCCGACAGGTCACGCCGTTCTCCGGATCGGTCCACACGAGGTCGTGGTCTTCGGTGTTGTCGCCCTGAAAAAACGACGCATGCTCGTCGACAAAGCGTGGTGCCGACTCCAACGCGGCGCACAAGTCTTCGAAGTGCTCTTGTCGAACCCCGCCACCGGGGGTGTTCATGACGAACAAGGTGGGGTACGCGGACGGGCCGGCGATCTCCAACTTGCCGTGCTTGATCTCTTCGCGCATGCGCTTGGGGAGTTCCGTACGCGTGTTGAACAGCAACGACAACACCTGACCACGCACGCCGTTAAACGCCGCGGCAGGCTCGCCCGCTTCGCGAAGGGCCATGGTCTCAAGGTCTACCCGCTCGTAGTAGAGTGACAGACCCATCTGGGTGCCAGCTCCACCAAGGATGATGGCGGTCCATTCGTGTCCACCTGAACGCGAAATCGTGAGCGGGATTTCTTCGTCGGATGTCGACCAGGGCGCTGCGCGATGGAAGGCGGCAGCGGCCTCGAACATCCGTATCACGAGGGCCTCGGGCATTCCCCATCCCGCCCACGTTTCCGGTTGCGAGCGCAGCAAGTTCAGCGGTACGATGCCACCGAAGACATGGGCCAGCATGCCCTGCAGGGCATCGTTGACGCCAGGCAGCTCCTCCTGCAGCATCACGCCGACACCATGCGGAATCAGTACGTCTGCGATCGGCGTCATCAGCGACGCGTGACGAATGGACACGTGCGTTGGCGAGAGGCCGGTCTCCTGGATCACTGTCAACAATTCGTGCGCCATGAGCGCGGCCAACTCCTCCGGCTCAGCCGACGGACGATTCACCGTCTCGCACGCCAACACGAACGGCGGTGCCACCACGAAGATCGCCGCGAGACGCGCAGCAGGATCGTCATTGATCAGGCCCGGCATCGGCGAAATATCGAGCTCCCATTCACGGCTGAGCTGTGACGCCGGTGGACGGTTCAGCATCCGGCGCCGCGCTGGCTCGGGTGTGCTGGAGAGAAGCCGCAGTCGTGGGGAGCTGGCCGCCTCGCGGTCGCTCGTCTCATGACACTTCTTGTACTTGAGGCCCGACCCGCAGTGGCAGGGGTCGTTGCGTCCGGGGAGTGGGTGCATGGCGCGAGAGTCGAGAAGGACGAACAGCGTAAATGCGGGCCTCACTGCAGTAAGCGTCATGCATCGCCGATCGCTGTTCAGCACGGTCAACAACGGAAACGTAGGAAGACCAAACTTCGCGCGGTGGACGAGGCCCCGTCAAGCGAACGGCGTCATCAAATGCTCATGGAACGTTAACGACATGCTAACACGCCAACGTATCCATCGCCACGGCTTGGTGATACCGTATCCTCGGCTCGCCGTTCACATCGTGGCGAGCAAAAACTCCGCGGAGGCCAAATGCGTGTGCGTGCTTTCTTCGTTGCGGTCTTGCTGTGGGCGCCATGTGCGCAGTCGCAGCGCGTGGTTCGAGAGACCGCCGCGCAGTGGCGTGCGGCACGCGCATTGACACTGGCGCCGGAACGCGTCTGGTGTGCGGATGCAGACGCGGCTGGCTGCGATTTCAAGCGGCCAGCGTCGGTGCGTGCACTCCCGGACGGCGGTCTCCTGGCCTCTGATGCACAAGGGCCGCTCAATCGCTTCGGCGCAGATGGGCGTTTCATTGCCTCGTTGGGCCGCCGAGGACAGGGTCCTGGCGAATATGGATTCGTGATTGAGGCGAGCCTCGCGTCGAACGGATTCGTCACGTGGTTCGACAACACGCAAATGCGCATCGCGACCGTCAAATTGGACGGCACGGCTGGGCCTGTCTCTCGACTGATGCCCCCGTACACGATGGCCCTGATGTTCCTTGTCGACACCTCGCTGGTCGTGCTCGATGTCCCAGCTTCGGCGAAGGTTGGCGAAATGGTCGAGGCGACGTACCGCACTGTACCCGCGAGTGGCACGCCGCGCATTTTTGCGCGCGTCCGCACGCCGTCCGTTTTTGCCGTCGGCAGTGACATGCTACCGATGGCTGGACCGTTCGATACCCGCGTGATCGGTGACGTCGGTCCGTCGGGCGATGTGGCGCACAGCAATGGCACGCGGTACGACGTCGCGATGTTCCCGACCAGTGGCGCGCCGTGGCGCCTCGAAGTCGATGCACCTGTGCGTGCCGTGACCGCAGCGGAACGCGATAGTGCACTGACGGCAATCATGAAGCGACTGCGCGTGTCTATCGCGAATGAACTCCCGCCGGTTGTACGCGCAGCGTACCAAGCGTCACGCGCGTATCACCCGCCGCTCTCGCTCATCAAGGTGCTGCGCGATGGCACGGTGTGGATCCGGCCCACGCCGGATGCCGGATCGACGTCGGCACGCTGGGATGTCTTTGCGCGCGACGGCACACGCATTGGGGCGGTCAACTTGCCGATACCTTCACGGGTCTGGGACGGCGCGCGCGACTGGGTGCTCGTGAACGAGCTTGGCGAAGACGACATCGCGCGGTTTGTGCGGTATCGGGTGGGGCGTTGAGGCCGCAGCGCACCACCATCTGACGCCGCGCAGAGGCACCCGCGCGCTACCCCGATTCGCGCAGCCAGGCGCTTGGACGGGAAATCGGTCAGTTCGACGCGACCGACGCGTTGGCATCGTACTGCATCGCGCCGAGGATGTTGCCCTCGCTGTCGCGAAACCAGCAGAGCGTGCCCACGGTGGGGATGACGACGGGCGGCATCAGGACGGTGCCCCCGTTTTGCGTCACCGCATGCACCGTGGCGTTGATGTCGCTCACCGCAATCGTAAGTTCCGGCGCATTCGGGCGCTCCCGCCCCATCTCGCGGCGGCCCTGCAACGCCGCACGCGTTCCGGGCTCTTGGCCAGCCGCCGTCTCGATCATCCAGAATCCCGGTGGCCCTCAGCTCACGAAGCGCCACCCGAAGACGCGTTCGTAGAAGGCTCGTGCGCGATCGGCGTTGATCGCGAAGTGCGCGGCGTGTCCTGGGGTCGGCATGGCTGACATGATCGGTGGGGACGAAGGTCGATGGGGAAGTGCAACCCCGCTGCGATACGCTGCTCCCGAACGATCGCGCTTGCGATATCTTGCCACTCTATGGCGAAAAGCAGCCAACAGCACTTGTCCGTCCGCGCCTCATCAATCGGCGTGTCGACGGCGTATAGCTGGAAACCTCGGCCTTCTCCCTGGGCACAGTTGCTGTGGGCAACGGGTGGGGCCATCTCCATTGGCACTGATGACGGACCGTGGAGCGTGGCGCTCGATCGTGCACTGTGGCTTCCCGCCGAACACCGACATCGCGTGCAGGCGTCGGGACGTGTCGCGCTGCACGCCCTCTACTTCTCGGCGCGCTCAGCGGTTCAAATGCCCGCTCGCGTGACGCTCCTGCATCGTTCCCAGCTATTCGTTGCGCTGTGCGCCGAGGTGCTGGAGCGTGGCGGCCTTGATGCCCGACGCACGCGCGACCGCTTGGTGCTCGCGCTGCTGTCTGATGGTATCCGCGATCGCGCTGCTGTTGTTCCTCGTGGCGCGCTTGAACCAATGTGGCCAACCGATCCGCGTGCGGTGAGCGCCGCCAGTCGGCTTGTGGCGACAGTGACGGAGGATATCCACGCCATTGCACGTGTGAGCGGAGCCAGTGAACGTACGCTCGCCCGCTTGTTTCGTCGCGAGACCGGGTACGGCATCGCCGAGTGGCGTCGTCGGGCAACGATGGCACGGGCCGCGAGTGCGTTGCTGCACGGTCGCAGCGTCACGAGCGTCGCGATCGCGAGCGGCTACGACAGCGTGAGCGCGTTTACCTTCGCCTTTAAGCAGATCGTTGGGACAACGCCGGGGCGATATCGCGTACGTGCGAACGTCTAGTCGCGCATCACGTTGGGAGGAGGCCTACGGGAACGGATATCCTCGCGCCAGTAGCCGCGCGAGCGTACGATCGTGGCCGTAGATATCTGCGTAAAAATCCAACTCGCCATTCTCACGCGCGACTGCCGTGGCGTACACCATGTGCACCGGCACGGGTTGCGACAGATCGACCTGAAGCGGCGTTGCCCGATGCGTCGCTTCGCTCATGCGTGTTGAATCCCACGCCGTCTGATCGCGAAGCAGGAACGACGCCAGGCGCAACGGCTCGGCGATCCGGATGCACCCGTGACTCGCATCGCGTCGGGAGCGCAGGAACACCGCCTGCGCCGGCGTGTCGTGCAGGTAGACGTTGAACGCGTTTGGGAAGATGAACTTCACCACGCCCAGCGCATTCTTTGGGCCAGGGCGCTGCCGGATCCGTGCGCGACCTGCCGCGACGGCGTCGACGGCCGCGTCAGATGTCCCCAGCAGCACGTCGCTGTTGTTCACAATCTCAAACTCGTTGCGTGCGAGATATGTCGGATCCCGCCGTGCGAGCGGAATGGTCTCCTTTCGCGCGATACTTGGTGGCACATCCCAGTACGGTGAGAACACCAGGTAGCGCAGTGCGCTGCTGAACACTGGGGTCTTGTGATCGAAGGCCTTGCCCACCACAACGTCCATACTGATGAGGTCGGCCTCGCGGTCGCTGTTGCGCGTGAACGCATACAACCGAAACGCCGGAATGTTGACAATGATCGGTGGCGGGGTACTGATCGTATGCGGCAACCAGCGCCAGCGCTCCATCGTGAGTTGAATCTGGCTGATGCGATCAGCGATCGGTCGTTGCAATTGCGCCATCGTGCCAACGCCCAGCGCACCATCGGTGGTGAGGCCGTGCCTCCGTTGAAACCGCTCGACGGCCGCAACAAGCGTGCTATCGTACCGCAGCGAATCGGCGCCGGGCGACACCGCTGTAGCCATCGGAAGGTCCCCAAATGTGATCAACGTGCGGCGCACGACCGGAATACCAGGGTCGCGCTCTCCAGCGCGCAGTGTCGCGCGCAGGCGTAGCGCGCGGACCGAAGAATCGACGTTCATCACCCGATAGCGGGCGAGCGCCAGCTTGAGCAACCGATAATGCAAGAACGGCGGCTCCAGCCCGTCAAAGATCGCCACTGCATCCGACGACGACGCCAGTGTGCGGAGCGTCGCTTGCAGATCGAACGGCTCGTGTGTGAACCGTAACTGCGCGTGCGCGGCCGTCGCGGGAACGCGTCCATACTGCAGACTTCGCACGGCACGCGTCGTGGCCACGGTGAGCATCACGTCGAACTCGACGACCAGCGCCTGGTTGTGCGGCGAGCTGGACGCGGCGAGCGCATCGAGTCGTGCGGCGTCGTAGTCTGCGGACGACAGACCGCGCGTGTCAATCTGGGCAAGCTGCTGGGTAACCTGTTTGGCGGCTAGCGTCGGAATACCCGACGTACTCCAAAGTGGCTTCCATCCATTCGTGCCGTACGTCGCACGCAGATCCTGCAACACGTCACGTAGCACTGGCCACCGTTGCGCGTCATGACGGCCAGATTCCACGAGGCGTTGCAGCTCACGGGCGATGACGCTGTCGCGTAGTGCTATGGAACTTGCCTGCGCTCCGAGGTCGGCAGGCATGATGCACAGTCCCGCAATGACTGCGCGTATTGCCAAGCGCGACACGCACGCACGTGACGCACTCAAGAGTCTTTGCATACCATGATGACCGGACGTTGGACGTAAGCCGTCAGCGTTGCCTGGTGTGGTGGCGCGTAGGTACTGTAAGCAACTGCAACGTCTCAAGCGCGCGCAATGGGCCGAGGAAAGTGGGCGTCACGCGCAGCGCGGGACGTCGACGTGCGGCCCGCCTGCCTGCGCCACGCGCGACACGACGTCGGGTGTCGCGGCAGTCCCCATCTTGATGGTGGCACGCGCCGCAAAGCCTGTCGCCGTGGACCCAGCCGCGACGGCCGACGCCGAAACGCCAGTGGACGCGATCTCGGCTTGCAGCCCTTCCGCCAGTGATCGCACGCGTGCCCTCGCGGTCGCGGAATTCGCGCTCAAGGGAACGCCGGCACGCCCAAGAATCGAACTGAACAATACCAGCCCGCGCGCTGGCGCTGCACGAATCGGCTGCCGAACTGCTTCGCCAATTGCGCCACGGCACGACCGTTCACATCGATCATTGAGAGTTCGCTCGTCATCGACTGTTCGAGATACGCCCCCGCGCTGCCAGACCCGGCCGCCGCGACTCGGAGAACGCAGTCGCCAACGTGGAGACGCAGATGCCGCATGCCGTGTTCGCGCGTGTTGATGCGCTGCTTGCGCGACGGTATCCCACGATGCCGCAGGCGCAACGACATGCGGTGGCCAGCGTCCAGGCACACACCGTTCACGCCATCATGATCGCGTCGCTGCATTGCAAGGCGGACGAGCGCGATGCGCTGCGCGGGGAGTTGATCCGAACGCTCGTGGCCGCATGCGTGCCTTTCGACCCGTGCGATCGCCGCTGACAATCTGCATCTGCCACCAACGCTACGGGATCGGTGGCTTTGTCGTGGCCGGAGGAGTTGCCGCGCGCTCCTGGGCGCCACGCGGTGGCATATCGCGTCGGGCATTCCCGTCACGGCGTTCGTCGCCAGAGAATCCAAACGCCCGTTGCGCGTCGGGCCACGCCGGCCCCGGCGCGCTTTGACCACCGCGAGGGCTTCGACCATCGCGGCGCGTCGAATCTCCGCCTGACCCTGGCGCTGCGCGTCGCGCGCGTGCTGCGGTGGCACCAACGAGCCAATCGTTCAGCACCTTGAGTGCGCCATCCACCGCACGTTGCGACTCACCGTTTGCGATCATCAGCGAGGACACGCGCGGTCCGCGTCCCATGCGAATGTCATGAAAACGCGTGACCACCAACAGTGAGTCACCGCGCGGTGACATCATGCCGTCAATAATGACATCCGCACGCAGGCCAAAGCCTGTGGACAGCGGATCACCAAACGCCCGCAGCGCTCGGCTCGTCGCATAGTCACTGATCACGTCGTACTTCTCGGTGCTCAACCCTTTCCGGATGGCGCTGGCAACATCGCGGCCAAGCTGCCCGTTGCCCTGCTGCCCCGACTCGTGCAGGAAGCTGGCAACGACGACACGCATGCGTCCGTCAGTGGGTGGCGAAACCATTGGTGCGAGCGTTGTCCCTGTAGGTCGCTGCATCTCAAATCGCATATCACGCGACGCGCGCAGCGACGAGGTGTCGATGCGCCGATACGCTTGCGCCACGGAGTCTGCGAAGATCTTGCCCAGCTCTGCGAACAGCTGCGCCCGATCGAGTGTCACGGTCTTGCCGTCGCTGCTGAGCAGAATGGTGGCTTCGCGCGTGACGACGGCGGTGCCAGCATTCTCAGCAGCGGTCGCCGCCGCGTTCGCAGCCGGGCTGGGCACCGTTGGCTGTGCCGCCGATGCATTCTTTCGCGCCACGATACGATCCGCTTCAAGAATGCGTCGCGCAAACGCGTCGGCGATGGCCAGAGATTCTGCGCGAGTAATAACAACGGGAATCTGGATGCCCGACGCGCTGTCCGATTCGTTGCGATACACCACCACCGTTTCGGGGCGTGACGCGAGGGTGGGCGTCTTACCATCTTTCGGTGCGACGGCGACGCCACCAGTGGACAGGCTGTCCGTGGCAGCGCGGGTGCTGTCGGTGTTGGAGCGCGAACGCACTTGTTGCGCCACGAACACCACGAACGCGGCGGCGACCGCGAGCGCACCCAGCATCACCGGCGTGCGTCGTGCCGTTGTCCCGCGCGCAGCCGAGGTGCCGCTCGACATCGGTGGCAGCGCATCGAGCTCGGCCAGCAGCGCCTGTGCAGATTGTGGACGCTTCGCCGAGTCCTTTTCCAGACAGCGCATGATGAGCAGCGACAGCGCGTCCGGAATGTTCGCAAACTGACTGGGTGGCTTCGGCACTTCGACGAGTTGCGCCGCCATCGTGGCCTGCGGCGAGGATCCCGTGAATGGCGAATGACCGGTAAGCAGCTCGTACGCGAGCAGGCCGACGGCGTAGATGTCGACGCGATGATCGGCGGCAGGGTCGGCGGCCAACTGTTCAGGAGCCATGTAGGCCGGCGTGCCGATGGCCATACCCGTGACCGTACCACCGGCCATTGGAATGGCCGCGCTGATCGCTTTCGCGACGCCGAAATCTGTGACCAGTGCATGCATGCCTGACGTGAGAATATTGTCGGGCTTGATGTCGCGGTGCACGATGCCCCGCGCGTGCGCGTAGGCCAGGGCGTCGACGACATCGTGGAGCACACGCACGACATCGCGCGCGGGCAGACGCTTCTTGCTGGTGAGCGCGCCGCGCAGCGATTCCCCTTCGATATACGGCATCGAGAACCACAGGATGCCGTCGCGATCACCCGTGGCGAGGAGTGGCACGATATGCGGATGTTGCAGCTGCGCCGCCAATTGAATCTCGCGACGGAACCGTTCGACGTTTACGCCGGCAGACAGCTCGGGCGGCAGGACCTTGATCACCACGCGACGTTGCAGCGCGCGCTCGGTGGCAAGAAAGACGCGGGACATGCCTCCGCCGCCCAACTCACGTTCAATGAGATAGTCGGCGTCGATGGACTGTTGGAGGCGATCCTGAAAGCTCAAGCGGGTTCCCTACGAGGAAAGGACGGGCCGACCGGTGCCGGAGTACTCACGTATGACCCGTTCAGCCGCCGGATTGTTGCGTGCGACGTTCGCGGGGGCGAAAGCTGTACTCCGTAAATCAGACGCGAAAACCCGTAAATTGTTAGTGAATCAACTGTTACAACGTTCTTGCCGAGCTCGGCGTAGGGGCGCTGGGACAGGATTTCAGGAGCCAAGCGCTTGACCTGACCGCCGGGGTGAGGGTATTCTTCAGTTCTGTTCCGTGCCGCGTCAGGCAGTGCCCGCCCTTCGTGCAGGCAGTAAGCACACGAAGTCGCGGGCGTTTTGGTGTCTCTGGCAGTCATACGAGGCACATCGCCCACGCGATTCACGTAGAAGTCGGTTTCCGAACACCTACACCCAGCTCAGGCGAATGCCAACGATCAATCAGCTCGTCCGTCGCGCCCGAAAGGACGTGGTGGAGAAGTCCAAAGCCCCCGCGTTGAAGAGCAACCCCTTCAAGCGTGGCGTCTGTACCCGCGTCTACACCACGACGCCCAAGAAGCCCAACTCGGCCCTCCGCAAGGTGGCTCGCGTGCGCCTCACCAACCAGCTCGAAGTCACGGCGTATATTCCGGGCGAAGGGCACAACCTGCAAGAGCACTCGATCGTGCTCGTACGCGGTGGTCGTGTGAAGGACCTTCCGGGCGTGCGTTATCATATCGTACGCGGCACGCTGGACGCTTCGGGCGTCAACGGCCGCAATCAAAGCCGTTCCAAGTACGGCACCAAGCGACCCAAGAAGGGCGCCGCCGCTGCTGCAGCGGCCAAGGGAGGTAAGAAGAAATGAGCCGTAGAAAGAGTGCCGTGAAGCGTACCGTGCTGCCTGATGCACGCTACGACAGCCAGACCGTTTCCAAGTTCATCAACTCGTTGATGACCCAAGGCAAGAAGTCGACCGCCGAAGGGATCTTCTACAGCGCGATGGACATCGTGGAAGCGAAGACCAGCCAGCCGGGTGTGAGCATCTTCAAGCAGGCGCTCAACAACCTCAAGCCGGTCGTCGAAGTGAAGAGCCGCCGCGTCGGTGGTGCCACCTACCAGGTGCCCGTCGAAGTGCGTCAGGATCGTCGCAATGCGCTCGCCATGCGTTGGCTGATCAACTACTCGCGCGATCGCAACGAGAAGAGCATGCACGAAAAGCTCGCCGCCGAAGTGCTCGCTGCCAGCAAGGGCGAAGGCAACGCGATCAAGAAGAAGGAAGACACGCACCGCATGGCGGAAGCGAATAAGGCGTTCGCGCATTATCGCTGGTAGTCGTCGCTTTTTTTGCGATTCTTCGCGCCCCGGGGCCTCGTGCTCCGGGGCGCGATGCGTATGTCGCACAATCATATCTCTTGACGACATAAGCCAACGACCGCACAACTGACAACCCTGCGGATCGGTGTCGGGTTCGCAACACTGCCAGGGTGCGCCCTGTACGGTGCGGTGAGTTTAGCTATCGGGCAGGGCGCGGTGCGCGACGACGGTGACCGTGAATTGCGTGTAGCCTTGGGTTTCGCGATCCTGATGACGGGACTCGCGCCAATCATCGCCAACAGCGTCAGTATCGCGCACGCGCGAGGGACGCGTATCCGTGCTGCCGGGTTTTGGACGACGCTGTTTCCACTTATCACGATGTTCCCGCTGGCGTTCGCGTTCGAAGGCGGCGACGCGTATTTCATGCACTACACGACGTATTGCGCGTGGTTGTCCGGCGCGATCGGCGGCGTGGGCTTCGCGAGTGTATACGCCCAGCGAACTCGTTTTGCGGCACGTTGCGAGTGAGCAATGCAAGTCTTGACGCGCAGCTTCGGCCACAACTCTTTCTCGGCGCGCAGTTCATCCCAAAATACTTTCTCGCGGACAGCACAGGACGCCGACGACCGATTTCACGCGGATTCGAGTCCGAGTGCGCGGCGGTAGTCAAGGATTCGCTGGTGGCGAAGCGGGTACAGCGCGACGCGATCTGTGAGCACTAGGTCGGCTTCGATGGGCGCGGCCACCAAACCGACTTCATTGTTCTCCGAGCGCCGAAGCAAGCGATGCCCCCGCCTTGACCAAAGGCGGAACAACGCGACCCGGGACCGCCAAGATGAAAGGCCTAACCCCTGAAGGCATCTCCCCGCCAAGACGCTCTCAAAGGCGAAAACGATCCCTGTAATCTTCATTGTCGCGGAAGCCATCAAGGCGTTCGCGCACTATCTCTGGTAGTCCGCCAAATCGCTGAAGAGCGGCACCCGTTTTACTTTTGTTCACTCGCTGGGTGGTCGTCTGGTGTGCATCACGTACACGCCGCACGCCGAGTTCAGTCGGGCATATCGGGACGGTGTTTGGGAAGGACCGGCATACTACTCGATTGCTTCGATCTGATGCGTTGGGATCGAGTTGACGTCGAATGGCTCGGCCGGATAGCCGGGGTTCATGTTCTGTCCGTCGAGGTACACTTGTGCGTAGCAGGCGCATGTGATGCCCTGCGCCATCTCTCCTTTGGACGGTGTGTATCGACCACTGCCTGCAGGAGGTGGGCCGCTGGTCCCAGGGTATGCATCGGCCTGCGCCACCGTATCGCTTGCTCAAGATCCACGCCTGATTCGCACGACCGTTCACGAGTCCGAGTCCGGGGATCATGGAGACAATCGACGACAAGCGTTGCCCCTCTTGTCTTCGCAGCTCCTCACTCGTGATGAAGGGTCCGAGACGGAGACGTCGATTTTCATTGAACTCATCCATGCGTGGGTCACTTCGTGCGGCGCGCACCTCAACGGAGTCGAGGACCGTCCGCGCAAGCCGTAGCGCGAAGTCGCCTCTACGCTCGCCGCCTGAAAAACTGATCGCAATGGTGGCCGGTTCGTAACCCAACGCGCGCGCCGTCACCGCGTGGGTTCCGGAACCTATCGACGCGATCTGATACTGACCTCGACCATTGGTGCGCGAGCCCAGTGAGATCGCCTCGATACGCACTATGACGTTCTCGAGAGGTCTCCCCGCAGAGTCGGTGACCGTTCCTCTCAACACGTCTTGAGCAGCGGACTGTCGCTCCGCTGTGAGCGCATAGGACTGCGCAGTGGTGCTGAGCAGGACACTGCTGAACGCACTCAGCAGCAAAGTCAAAAACATTAAAGGCCGCGCCACACCAGGTTTGTGGGAATCGCAGAATTGTTTCTCTCCGGTCGAGTCATTCAATGCATATTCCCCGGTGCACGCGTCCCGGCCGATCGTCATGCGAGTCTCGAAGCCGTTCGAGGATCTTCCCGGAAAACCACGCGGACAACGTGAGTCACGCCAGCTACCTTCGCTCCAAGACGGATGCACCCCTCGGAAATCTCGGGTCGCGTGCGCCGCTCTCTTGCCACGGGCAGTGCGCCTGGGCAGAGCACCAGCCCGGACGAGTGCTGGGGCGGTTTCGGAAGTCTGCACTTCATCATAGACTTCGCCATCCTCAGAGCTCCGAAACCAGATACCGCGGGGCGTTGACCGAACGGACGGCGCCTGCATAGAGAACGTTATGTGGGACGCTCGCCCTCTGACCGACTACGCCAATGACCGAGTACCTCGCGCGAGCCGCGCTGCTGTTGGCCATCGCCGCCTCTGCCGCCGCAGCGCAGTCAGAGACGGACCGGGGAAGACGGTGACGAGCGATGATCGGTTCATCCTCAGTGCCAATGGTGCGACCCTCGATTGGACCGGAATGAAGGAGAAGACTCCCGAACTCTTCCGTGTGCTGGTTCTCTCCAGAGGCGTGTCAACGAAGAGATACGACTCGTCGGCGAGCGAGACGGCATGGACGATAACAAGCCCGCCACGATGCGTGAAACGATTTCACCTAAGGCATCGACGCTCACGGTGTTGAAGCAGGTCCGTTTCGCCGGAGGAGCTTTCACGTTCCGGCACGAATACCAGATGAAACGGGCGGTCGTGACGCCCTGAAGCCCCGTCGAAGACGGCACAAGTAGCGATCGTCGTGGTGCGTGTTGGGATCGGCCTATCCCAACACGGTTTGTCATCGGCGCCGCGTGACCACGATGAGCGCCTGGCGCTTAGCGCTTCACGCGAACCCGATACGATCCATCCGACTCGGCGCGTAGCACGGTGACCGTAGCCCCGCTTGGTGGATGGGTGTAGGTGGCGATGGGCGTACTACCAAACCCGAACGTGCCGTCGGCCCACGGGCCACATTTGCTGAACGCGGTGCCGGTTGTGGAGGCGCGCGAGCCCAAGAGCTGCGCCGGACCTTCGCCGGAGGAAATGCGTGCGTCGACTTGATAGAGCAGCACGCCGGCCGCACAGAGATTGGCATCCAACGCCACGTTGTTACGCACTTCTACGACGAGAGCACTCGACGTGTCGATGGGCACGACGACCATCTTCCGTCCGCCAGCGACCTGATTGGGCGAAAGTACTGCTTCGACGCCGCCGCTTGCGTTCAGACAATCCACTTGGGCGTCGTCGATCCAGCCCAGCTTGCGCTTCTCCCAGGTGAGAAAGTGCGCGGCATTGAACACGTTCGACATCATCGACCACGCGCCGACAAACTTGAATTGGTTGCCGGCGTAGCTGGTGCCGCCCGCTGGGAAGAACGCATAGAGGTCCACGAGCCCCAGCATGTGTCCCGTTTCGTGCGCCATGATGGTGGGACCGAAGGTGCGCACGTCCGTGCCGAACGTGACGGCGTTACCGAAGTTGCGCCCGTCGGCGACGACGTTCGCACTGGTGCCGCCGTTGAAGGTCGGCGAGATCGCCTTGTTCGGGCTTGGCGGTGAGAAGACGTAAAGCGCATCGAAGGAAGAGAAGTCGATGGCGGCATCGGTGACTGAGAGCACGTCCAACAAGAACTGTCGATGGCCCGCGAAGGTGCTCCAATCATAGCTGCTGATGGCCTGCGGCATGCGATACCACTGCGGAAAGGCGACGGTTGTCAGATTGATGCGACTGTAACTCATCTCGCGCAACAGCGTGACGCCGGGATCGACTACACTGCTCATCAACTGCGCTGGCGTTTCCGTAGCGGCGAGCGCAGGGTAGTCGACAAACAGCACGGCCGCGCGAAGGGCATTGCTGGCGCGCAAGCTGAGTGTGTGGTCTGTGGAGCCGAGTGAGAATCGACGCGTCGCGTTGGATGGGGCGAGACTGCACACGCCACCAGCTTGTGCGACGGCGGTGAACGTTGTCGGCGTAACGCCGGCGACCGTTGCCGTTGTCGTAGCCGTACCCGCGGACGGCGACCATTGAACACGCGCGAGCCCCTGCGCGTCGCTCACCGTGCTCGCTGAAGACAGGGCGCCTGCTGTCGTCGCCCATGTCACCGTTGCCCCCGAGACGGCGACACCAGTGGCAGCGCGCACACGAACAACGAGGGAGTCGGCGAGCGGTCGATTGGTGAGCCCCTGCTGCGATGCGCCTTGCACAATCTCGAGGGTTGTAGGCGGTGGTGCGGTGACCGACACACTCGACGTCCCAACGACACCGTCGACGGTCGCGCTGATGCTGGCCACACCCGGCGCGACGCCCGTGACCACTCCCGCTGGACTTACTGTGGCAATCGTGCTCGACGCGCTGGACCACGTCGCGGCGCGACCACTCAGCAGATTGCCTGCTGCATCGCGGGCGACGGCGGCGAGCAGGGTGGTGCTGCCCACCACGACTGTCGCTGTGAGCGGCGATACCGAGACCGTTGCCACCGGCACTGGCGAGACGTTGATGCTGGCCGATCCAGCGACACCACTGATCGTACCTTGCACCGACGTCGTTCCAGCGAGGACGGCAGTTACGACACCATTTGCATCGACCGTTGCGACCGAAGGTGTCGTCGAACTCCAGCTTGGCGTGCCTCGCCCCGTCAACGTATTCCCAAACGCATCACGCGCCGTCGCGGTGAGCGTAATCGTCCCGCCAGGAATGAGTTGTCCCGTCGTCGGCGAAATCGCAACGGTCGCGATGGCGGCCGGCGGAGCAGGCGACGGACCGTCACTGCCGCCGCCACCACATCCGGCCGCCACGGAGACGGGTGAGAGCGCCAGTACACGCGCCCAGACCGATCCACGACTTTTAAGCATCCTGGCGATACGCAAGAGTACAGGTTCCATCATCAGCGCCCTCAGTAGAAGAAACAGCTTGCGCACCCTCTCGTGCCGCGCTTGTGTAAAAGATAAGCGGATTCTGGCGACCAAACGGCTCAGGAATCTCACGGTAGTGTTTCGACCCTCACTACGGGAGCGGCATTAGACTGAGATTCGCAGCCAGTTCTTCGAGGGTGCTGCTTCCCACGAATTCCTTGGAAAACGACGGCAATTTCTCGATTTCCTCGGTAACGTAGGCGAACACGCAACACGGGTGGTCTACGCGCGATGTCAGCTCCCCTTCGCGCAGGAGCGGCCGTCAATCGGCCTCACTCTCAAGCTCCGCAAGATCGGCCCCGACGCGGCGGCGAAAGGCGTGCGAGCGACGGGATAGGAGTTTCAATCGGGGTGGGTCGACTATCCGTCGAGCATACGGCGCGATCGCCGAC
>Ga0105048_10008064_pt1 | contig 16883 bp, 10 predicted proteins | sample MAT05_FD_78382 | JGI IMG/M metagenome (GOLD analysis project Ga0105048, IMG submission 78382) | Freshwater microbial communities from Lake Fryxell liftoff mats and glacier meltwater in Antarctica - MAT-05 | ecosystem: Environmental > Aquatic > Freshwater > Ice > Liftoff microbial mat | place...
GCGGCGCTCAGGGCGGCGCGGCGGCGAGCGGCGATGTCTCGGGCGCGGCTGGTGGCGGCGCGGCGGGCGCGGCAGCCTCGGGCGACGCCAAGGGAGCGGCGAGCGCGGTCGGCGGTGCCAAGGGTGGCGCGGCGGCGAGCGGCGATGTCTCGGGCGCGGCTGGTGGCGGCGCGGCGGGCGCGGCAGCCTCGGGCGACGCCAAGGGCGCGGCGAGCGCGGTCGGTCAAAAGGTTGGCGCCAGCGCCGGGGGATCTGTCCAGGCGGGTGGCGCGTCGGTGGGAGCGCAGGCCAGCGCCAGTGGCGCGGGCAGCGCCGGCGGCTCGGTTTCGGCCGACGGACCCGATGTCCCCAGTGTTCCGAGCGCCGGTAGCGCCTCGGCCGCAGCGTCGAGCCGCGCCGGCGGCGGAGCGGTCACGGGCGCGGCGAGCGCTGGCGGCGGCGCTGCGTCGGCCGCCGGCTCGCAAGCGGCGGGCGTGGGGTCGGGCGTCAGCGCGAGCAGCGTCGGAGGAGCGAGAGCGCAGTCCGCGGCCGCTGGTGACGTGAGCGGTGCGGCTGGTGGGGGTAGTGTCGGTGCCGCAGCGAGCGGCGACGTCAGCGCTGCGAGCTCGAGGGTCGCGAGCGCGCCCGGTACCAGCACGGCGGGCGCTGCCAGCAGCGCCGAGTCGCGCGGGCAATCCGCCGCCGGCGTCGACAAGGTCGCCGACGTGCAACCGGGCGGCGACAGTCGCGCGTCCGTCGACGCCACGGTCGACGCCACCGACGCCCTCAAGAAGCCCTGAGCGCGCGCTCCCGGCGCGGCGCTGCGCGGCGGTAAGCGGCGCAACGCCGACGCCAGCGCGACGCAACGCCGACGCCAGCGCGACGCGACGCGACGCGACGCCAAGGTGACCTTGCGCGGCGGCGACGCAGCGCGTCAGTGCTGGGTCCGCGCGCCGGGGTCGTCGGAAATGCAAGCGCAGGAAGCGGCAGACCTCCGACCGAGTGCTTCCGCTTGGTTCCGTCCTCGAAAGGCAGGCGCATGCGTTGACCCACCTCGGTCGGCTTCCATAGGATGTGGTCGCGATCGAAACTGTGTTTTCGCTCGCGAAAGGACCCGCGGTGGACGAGGAAGCACTGATCGTTTGGCAGGACGTGCTCGACAGCATCATGGCCGGACGGTCGGGTGATCTCATTTGCCCGTACTGCGGCAATCGACCGTTGCTGGTCGAGCAGGTCGACTTCACGACGAAGATTTCCTGCAACAAGTGCCGGAAGTTTCTGCAAGGACGATTCGAATAGTAGAGCGGCGACCGGCGAGCCGAGGGGGCTTCGCCTGCTGACCGTGTACGACGCATCATCGACGGAACCTGGCTGCGGCCCGGTCACGTCTCTAACTTCGAGGGGAGCCTGATGTCCGACGACCGCTCGTTTCTCGGCAAGGGGTGGCGCTTTCCAGTCGCCATCAACCTGACTGGCGGCATCTCGTCGTCTTCGCTGGAGGAGAACGTCCGCGAGTCGATCTTCATCATCCTCGGGACCGCGCCCGGCGAGCGCGTGCAGCGCACGGACTTTGGCTGTCGCATCCACGACCTGATGTTCGAGCCGAACAACGTCGTGACGTCGGCTCGCGCCGAGTACTTCTGCGAGGAGGCGCTCTACAAGTACGAGCCTCGCCTCTCGGAGGCGACGGTGAAAGCGCAGCCCAACAACGACGAGCCCAACCGGCTCGACATCAAGATCACGTACAAAATCATCGGCCAGACCCACGTGAAGAATTTGGTCTATCCGTTCTACCTGCGGAAGCCCGACGAGGCACAAGCCTCGTGAGCTCGACACCTCCCGCGATCACCAGCGAGCGCGCCCCATGATCCCAAGCCCCAAGCTCGACGACCGCAACTTCAAAGACATCGTCGACGAGGCGGTGAGCCTCATCCCGCGGTACGCACCGGAGTGGACGAATCACAACCCCGCCGATCCGGGCATCACGCTCATCGAGCTCGCGGCGTGGATGACCGATCTGCTCATTTACCGCCTGAATCAAGTCCCCGAGAAGAACTACGTCGCCTTCCTCAACCTGCTCGGCATCAAGCTGCGCGCGCCGCGCGCGGCGAAGGCGCTCTTGCAGTTCAAGCTCGTCGACGGCGTGGCCAAGCAGCGCGTGCCGCGCGGCACCCAGGTGTCGACGCCGCAAGCTGGTGACGACTCGACGGTGACCTTCGAGACCGCCAACGATCTCGTCGTCACCTCGGTCGCGCTCGACCGCTGCTTTTCGTACTTCGACGACACCTACGCCGACAACAGCCGCTTCGTCGACCAGGCCGCCGAGGGTGGCTTCGAGGTCTTTGCCGGCGCCCAGCGTATCGACCGCTACCTGTACCTGTCTGACCCGCGCTTCGTCGGCGTCGGCGAGTCGGCGCTGCTCCGCGTGTACCTCGGCTGCCCCGAGCGCGGCGGGCGTGACCTCGCGCGCATGCTGGAGTGGGAGTACTGGAACGGCGAGCGCTGGAAGGACATGACCCAGGCGCCGATCGAGGTCGATCGCGGCGAGGTCGCGTTCTTCGGCCCGATGGCGTTCGTGCCGGTCGCGGTCCACGACATCGAGGGCCTGTGGATCCGCGGTCGCCTCGCCGAGGTGCCGCAGGACACTGGCGAGACCGAGATCGACACCGTCCGCACCCGCGTCGAGGTGGCCGGCGAGGGCATGCTGCCCGAGAAGGCCTTCGCCAACCTCGACAACGGCGCGTTCATCCCGCTCGACCTCGGCAAGAACACGTTCCCCTTCGGCAAGGAGCCCAAGGCCGACTGCGTGCTCTACCTCGCCTGCGACGATCTGGTGCAGACGGCCGATGCGTACATCTCGATCGACCTGCAGCTCGCCGATCAGGGCACGTACCCGCGGCCGAACCCGTCCGATCAGCTCGTGCTATCGTGGGAGTTCTGGGACGGCAAGCGCTGGCGGTTCCTTGGGCGCTCGAGCCCGCGCGGCATCCTGCCCGGCGCCGGCGACGAGTACGGCTACCACGACGACACCCGCGCGCTCTCCCAGGGCGGCGTCGTCAGCTTCCGTCGTCCCAAGGACATGGAGGTCATCGAGATCAACGGCGAGACGCGCCGCTGGGTCCGCACCCGCATCGAGAAGGGCGACTACGGCATGCCGCCGGAGTACGCGCTCGAGGGTGACAAGTGGATCACCAAGGACGAGCGTCCGCTGCGGCCGCCCGCGTTGCGCTTGATCACGTTCAAGTATCGCGAGGACTATCGCGACGTGAAGGTCGCGCTCTCGTACAACGACTTCACGTTCGCCGACGTCACCGAGGTCGCGCGCACCGAGTACACGATCTTCCAGCCGTTCACGCCCAAGACCGACGAGTCGCCGTCGCTGTACCTCGGCTTCGCCGACAAGCTGCCCAACGATCTCATCGGCCTCTACTTCCAGACCGAGGAAGAGCTGGGCCTGGGCTCGCTGCCGAGCGAGGAGGCCGACGTCCTCACCCCTGAGCTCACGCAGTACGAGACGATGAAGAAGATGGCGTGGGAGTCCGAGCAGCGCGTGGTCTGGGAGTACTACGGCGGCAAGGCCTGGGAGCCGTTGCCGGTCACCGACGACACCACCGCGTTCACCGGCTCGGGCTTCGTGCAGTTCATGGCACCCGACGGGATGCAGAAGCTGCTCAAGTTCACCGAGGAGCGCTACTGGGTGCGGGCGCGGCTCGAGATGGGTGGTTACGTCAAGTTCCCGCGCATCCGCCGCGTCCTGTCCAACGCGACCGAAGCGTTCCACCACCAGACCGTCACCGACGAGATCCTCGGCAACTCCGACGCCACCCCGCTTCAGGCCTTCAAGCTGCTGCACGGCCCGGTGCTCGAGGGCGAGAGCCTCGAGGTGCGCGAGCGGCAGCAGCCCAAGGAGCTCGACATCGCGGATCTCGGCTCCGATGCGGTCCGCCGCGTCGAGCCCGACAACGCCGACAACAACGAGGTCTGGGTCCACTGGAAGCGGGTCGACAGCTTCTTCGAGTCCACGCCGACCAGCCGCCACTACACCCTCGACTACCTCACCGGCACGGTCGGCTTCGGTGACGGTCGACGCGGCATGGTCCCACCCGAAGGTCGCAACGGCGTCGTCATGCGCACCTACCGCATCGGCGGCGGGGCCGCCGGCAACGTCAACGTCGGCGCGGTGAGCTCGCTGGTCCGCGCGCTCTCGTACATCGACACCGTCACCAATCCGCTGGTCGCCTCGGGTGGCTCGGATCGCGAGGGCGTCGAGGAGGCCAAGACCCGCGCCCCCTACACCATCAAGAGCCGCGATCGCGCCGTCACCGCCGAGGACTTTGAGATGCTCGCGCTGCGCGCCTCGACGTCGCTGGCTCGTGCCAAGTGCGTCGCTGACCGCTCGAATCGCGGCCAGATCACGCTGGTGCTCATCCCCAAGGCCGAGACCCGCGCCGGCACCGACGACCTCACCAAACGGCTCGTGCCGTCCAACGAGATCCTGCGCTACATCAAGCGCTACCTCGACGATCGCCGCCTCGTGGGCACTGTCGTGAACGTCATCAAGCCGAGCTACAAGGACCTGTCGATCAAGGTCACGCTGCTTCGCCGCACCGTCGGCACCTCCGACCGCCTGCGCCGCGAGATCGAGATCAAGATCCGCCGCTTCATGCACCCGCTGCTGGGCGGCAAGGACGGCAAGGGCTGGGAGTTCGGCCGCCCCATCCTCAAGAGCGACCTCGTCCACCACATCGAAGAGATCCCCGGTGTCGACGGTGTCGATTCGATCGAGATCCGCGACGAGCAGAAGGACGTCGGCGTCGAGCACGTGCGCATCGACGACGACGAATTGCCCTTCCTCATCAACGTTCACATCGCGGAGAAGGTCCGCGACGACATCCGCTGACGGCTGTCGGACCACCCCATGGCAAACGAGCTCCTGAATCGCAAAGTCGTCCGCGTGCCCGAGGTCAATGGCCTCGGCATCGACAAGGCGCGCATCCTCATGGAGGATGCCGGCCTCGGCAACAAGCTGATCGTCCTGTATCGCGAGGGCTACGAGGAGCACAACACCGTCGTCGATCAGCGTCCGGCGCGCGGACAGATGGTCTACGAGGGCACCGAGGTCACGCTGTGGATCGCCCGGCGTGGCTACCTGCAGCACCTGCCCGCGCTGTACCGCCGGTCCGACGCGGTCGGGCACAACGTCATCCGCGACCTGTGCTTCATCTTCGAGCACATGTTCGGGACCATCGAGCAGAAGATCGAGGTCAACCACCAGTACTACGATCCGCACAGCACGCCGGAGGAGTTCCTCACCTGGCTGGCGTCGTGGACCGCTTTCACCGTCGACCTCGACTGGCCCGAGCCCCGCAAGCGCGCGCTCATCAAGCGCGCGGTCGATCTCTACCGCATCCGCGGCACCAAGCGCGCGCTGGCGCTGTTCCTCAAGCTGTTCACCGGCTACGAGCCGACCATCGACGAGAACGTGTGGCCCTTCAAGGGCTTCCGCGTCGACAGCGAGGCCCGCATCGGTATCGACTCGGTGATCCTACCGCCGGTCAATCTGGCCCACTGCTACATCATCACGGTGCCCGTCAAGTTCGACGAGGTGACCCCTGAGCTGGTGATGCGCATCCACCAGATTGTGCAGCTCGAGAAACCGAGCCACACGCACTACTACCTGCGCTTCCTCGAGGAGGAAGGCGACGTCGAGCTGCGCGAGTTCATGGTGATTGGCGCCCGCTCCGGTATCGGCATCGGCGACGAGATCATCGAGCCAATTTCGTGACCCTCGCTACTTCCGCCCCTAGTGGAGTCCCGTCATGAGCGACCAGAAAGAAACCGGCTACAAGCGCATCAACTTCTTCAAGGGGTTCCTGACCACCGAGAGGGACTGGAACGAAGCCGAAAAGTACCACATCGACAAGCGGATGCTGCACAACCGCTTGTTCCACTCGCCCGGCGTGGCGATGGGCTACGGCGGTGACTTGCGCGTCGGTGCACGCGCGCGCGGCGACCTGTCGGTCGAGGTCCAGCCGGGCTTCGCGATCGACGGCGTCGGCCACGACATGATGCTGTTCGACGCCGCGATCAAGAACATCAACCCGGAAGAGTTCCGGCTCCCCCAGACGATCTACGTCGTGCTCCGCTTCTACGAGGAGCTGACCGACTTCATCGCCTACAAGGAGAACCTCGAGTACAAGGGCCACCGTCGCGTCCTCGAGACTTGCAAGATCGAGGTGAGCCAGACCGAGCCCGACATCGGTCGGGAGGTCGAGCTGTGCCGCATCTACCTCGAGAAGGGCGCCAACCGCATCCGCGACGCCCGTGACGCCGCCGACCCGCGCGCCAACGAGATCGACATGCGGTTCGTGCCCAAGGCGGGCCGGGCCGGCTCGTTCATGCCGCCGGCCCAGCGTCTACGCCTGCAGAATCTGCTCTGGCAGATCCGCCGCGCTGGCCTCGAGTACAGCCGCCGCGGCATCCACTCGGCCAACAACGTCGTCCAGTGCTGCAACACGGTGCTGATGATCGACGCGTCGAACATGTGCGACCTGCGCAACATCTTCGACCTGTTCTACCTGCTCATCGAGAGCGAGGGCGAGATGGCCCTCGACATCGACGCCCACCACCCGGCGATCGCGCAAAAGAAGGAGTTCTCCGAGTTCCGTCGCCACGTCGAGATCCTCCGCGGCCTCATCGCCGAGGGGAAGTTCAACATGGACGCGTTCAACAACATGGTCTCGTACCAATCGAAGTTGAACGAGATCGCGCAGGCGGCCATCGCCGGTGAGAAGCTCCTCGTCGACGTAAAGGAAGAGCCCAAGGAGATCGCCCCCAAGGTCGCCGACCTGAAGGACTGGGAGGGCGTGAAGGTCATGCCTTACCCCAAGGAGTCGATGGACCTCGAGGGCCTCACCTGGATCCTCGTCGACGAGATCAAGATTCTCGACAACGACTCCGAGGCCAAGCACTCGTTCAACATCAAGGAGGCCAAGGACTCCTACCGGTCGCGCCAGAAGCTCAAGTACCCCGACGGCACGGTGATCGAGGGCGTCGGCCGCGCCCACGTCGGCGGCTTCGCCGAGTTCAAGATCAACGTCACGCCGGGCCGCCCGGTCGTCGTGCTCCGCCGTATGGACTACGTCTACGGCGACTACGAGCTCGAGATCCAGGTCAACAACAAGCAGGTCGGCGTGGTCGCCTGCACCGGCACCGACCGTGTCCACCGCTGGCGCAACTGGCCCGCGATGATCGCGGCCGAGCACGTGACCGAATCCAGCATCATGATCAAGCAGATCGCGCTCACCGCCGGCCGCGACGTGAACATGTTCCACATCTGGGTCTATCAGCCCAAATGACCCACGGCTCGCTGAGCCGGTGTTAGAATCCTTGAGCCGATACGGGGGCTCACCTTCGGCTTGGAGTCGCACGCGTCATGTTCTACGAGAAAATCTTCGGTCCAATCCTCAAGCCGTTTCGGGAGATCCGGAACAAGTGGTCCTCCGCGAAGAGCGTCAAGGGCCAGGTGAAGATGGACGTGTCGCGCGCGAAGGGGCTGGGGCAGAACGTGCAGGGCTACGCGGGCGACGCACAGAAATTCGCAGGTCAGGGTCAAGCCGCCGCCGCCGGCGCACAACAGCAAGCGCAAGGAGCGCAAGGGTTCATGCAGCAAGGAATGCCAGGGGCACCCGGCGCAGCCGGTGCTGCGGCGCCGATCAATCCCACCCCACCCATCCGCACCACCGGCTTTTGGATCTTCAAGAAAAAGTTCTGCAGCCAGTGCCAACAGGAGCTCGACAAGACCTGGGATGCGTGTCCGCACTGCGCGCAAGCAGCGCAACAGCAAGCGGCTGCCAACGCGCCCAAGGCGCCGATGAAGACGCAGGCCATCGCCATCAACAGCGGCGGCTCGACGGCCAACCCGTTCTCGGGTCTGCAGATGATCGGCTGGATCGTGCCGCTGCAGGGGCCTCAGCGCGGCGAGCTGTTCACGCTCGGCTCGCAGACCGTGGTCGGAAAGGACCCCGCCTGCACGCTGGTCCTCCAGGACAGCTTCATGTCATCGCGCCACGCCGAGATCAAGATCGAAGCGGGCTCGTGGATCCTCAAGGACATGGGCTCCACCAACGGCACCTACGTCAACGATAAGCGGGTCGACAAGCAGGAGCTCGTCGACAACGACTTCATCAAGTTCGGTCAGTTCATGTGCAAGTTCAAGAGTCTATGAGAGGACTCGATCCAGGGATGGTGACCATGCCCGCCACCGCTCGCACCCGATCATGGTTGCGCTTCGCGACCCTCGCGCTCGCGCTGACCGCGCTGGCCGGCACCGCGTCGGCGCAGACTTGGTCTGCGGAGGTCATCCCGACCGAGCCCAACGGCAAGGACAAAAATCCTGCGCCGTCGGTGAAGGTGAAGATGGTCGGGGAGACCATGCCGGGCCCCGACGTCTGGCAGACCACGGTTCTCAAGCAAGCCGACTTCAAGCAGCCTGGCACCAATCCCAACCGGGCCATCCCGTTCCACAAGGGCTCGGAGACGCTCGGCATCGTCGTCGTCGTCGAGGGCCACGAGTTCTACTTCGGCAACGACAAGTACCGGGTGGCCAACAACTGCCAGCGCCAGCCGACCGATCCGCCGATCGATCCCAAGGCGCCGCCGTGCCGCATCGTGAAGGCGTCGGCCGGCGTGTTCGAGATCATCAAGAGCGCGCTCGAGACCCCGGGCGGCAAGGACGATGAGATCCCGACGACGATCTCGCGCGCGGGCCCGCCGGGCTCGAAGGGCGCGCTCGTCGTCTACAGCGCCGGTGCCGAGTCGAAGTTCCAGGGCGAACTCAAGAACTTCAACGCCGAGAAGCTGGGCGAGCAGAGCGCGCAGCAGGGCAAGACCTCGCGCGACCTGATGGAAGGCCTGTCGATGGCAGCCGACATCCTGAAGAAGATCGGCACCAACCGGAAGGCGCTCTTCATCATCAGCGACGGCTTCGATGCCGGCAGTCCCGCGGACATCACCAAGCTCAAGAAGCGGCTCGACGACGACAAGGTCGAGGTCTACGCGTTCTACCTCGAGGCCGGCTCGGAGTTCATCCAGGACGACGCCACGACGATCACCGCGAGCAAGACCCGCATGAACATCCTCGGCGCGCCGTCGATCCGAGTGAAGGATCAGGCCGCGCTCGCGACCAACATCACCGCGAAGATCTCCGAGCTCAACAGCCGCTACACGCTCATCTTCCCCGGCTCCGTCACCGACCCCAAGACCAAGGTGAAGAAGGGCTTCAACTGGGACGACAAGGAGCACGAGTTCACGCTCAAGCGCGGCGACGATGAGATCGCCAACGCCAACAAGGCCGGCGACGTCGCGCCGGTGTTGCTCACGCTGTCGCCCAAGTGGGGCCAGAGCTCCGGTGGTGGCAAGTGGTGGCTGTGGATCGTCATCCCGGGCGGCGTGCTGCTGCTCGGGATCATCATCGCGGTCGCGAGCGGCAAGAAGCCGGCGCCAGCTCCGCCGCCGATGATGGTGGCAGCGCCAGCTGGCGCGCCGCCGCCGCCGCCGTCGGCACCTGCCAACGCCAACAAGACGATGATGGTCAACATCTCGAGCGGCGACGGCTTGCCGGTCGTCGGCTGGGTGGTGCCCATCGCGGGCGAGAAGCAGTTCCAGACCTTCAAGCTGCAGTACGGCGAGACCCGGATCGGCACGACCTCGAACTCGCACATCGTGCTCAACGATGGCTTCATGAGCACCGATCACGCCAAGATTGTCATGTCGCCGACCGGGTTCACGCTCGTGGACGGCGGCTCGACCAACGGCACGTTCGCGAACGAGCGCCGCATCCAGCGCCATGAGCTCGTCGACAACGACATGATCATGTTCGGCAAGACGGTCTGCAAGTTCAAGACGATCCTGGGGACGTGAGGGGAGACGCCGACGGAAGTGTCAACGCCGGTCCTCGTCGTCGTCATCGTCGGGTCGATCCTGGGCCTCGGGCTCCTGATCTTCGCGATCGCGCGCGCGGGCCGCGCGGCTCAGCAGCAGGCCCGCGTGCCCATGTGCGGCAACTGCCGGCGGGCGATGCGCCCCGAGTGGCCACGCTGCATGTTCTGTGGCTGGGCGCCCTCGGCGCGCCTCGACTTCGTGCTCGGTCCGCTCACCGGACAGTCGATCGAGCTGCGTGACGATGTGACGACCGTCGGCTCGGTCGCCGGCAACTCGATCGTCCTCGCCGATCCCGCGGTGTCACGCAAACATGCCGGCATCCGGCGCGTCGATGGCACCTACGAGCTCGCCGATCTCGGCTCCACCAACGGTATCTACGTCAACGGTTACCGCGTGCCCAAAAAGACCCTCGTCCCTGGCGACGTGCTTCGGGTCGGCAACAGCGAAGCCGTCTTCCGCCCAGCTTGAGAGTCCAACGATGAGCTCGTTTCGTTCCCTGATCGTCCTGGCCGCGTTGAGCGCGGCGCTTCTCGACAATCGCGTCGCCCACGCCGACGTGAAGATCGAGGCTCGTGTCCTCGACGGTGTCGCGACCGACAAGGACCCCAAGCCGGCGCCGCAGATCGAGATCACCGTCATCGGCGCCAGCGCGCTCGATCTACCCGCCTACAGTCTGCGCCAGACCGACAAGAACATCCCTGCCATCAAGGCAGTGAAGGTCACGCCGTACCTCGAGGGCCCCGATCCGGTCGGCATCGTGGTGCTCATCGAGGGCGACGGGTTCTACCTGGGCACCAACCAGATGGCCGACGGTATCACCGGAGCGCTGGCCAGCCTGGCGTCGGCCGGCCCGCCGGGCTCGCAGGGCGTGGTGCTCACGTACGCCGACGCGGTCGAGGTCGTGCAGGCTGTCGGGCCGCTCACCGATCTGGCCAACGTGAAGCTGACCGTGAAGGCGACGACGGGCACCAAGGCCGCGCGCAACCTGGCGGTGGGCCTCAAGGGCGCACTCGCCGAGCTCGACAAGCTCCAGACCAAGCGCAAGGCGCTCATCATCATCGGTGATGCGGTCGACGGCGACGGCGCCGGCAGCGCGTCGTCGGCCATCCGCGAGTTCGGCAAGCAGCTCACCAGCCGTGACGTCGTCACGGCCGCGTTCATCTACCAGATCAAGACCGTCGAGTTCGGTCAGCCCGCGACGCCGATGCGCATGGATCCGGTCACCAAGATCATGGTGGAGGACGAGGACGCCGGCGCGCTCAAGGCCAAAGAGTACCGCCAGGTCCTCAAGCAGGCCATCGAGGACGCGAAGTTCCTCACCGGCGATCACGCCACGGTGGTGTCGTCGAAGACCGCGTTCTCGGGCGCGGCCGACAGCTTCGGCACCGAGCTCCAGGATCGCTTCTACGTGCGCTTCCCGGGTTACGACAACGAGGCGAAGGTCGGCCTGACCTGGGACGGCAAGCCGCACCCGATCACGCTGCGCGTCGACGGCAACGACCTCGCCAGCATGGAGGTCACCCTCGAGCCGGCCTGGAGCAAGCCGGCCCCAGGCTCGATGGCGTGGGTGTTCGTCGTCGTGCCGCTCGCGCTCATCGCGATCGGCGCGGTGGTCTACAAGGTCACGCGTAAGCCCAAGGTGGCCGAGGGGGCGCCGACTGGTGCGCCGGGTGTCGGTATGCCCGGCCCGGGTGGTCCGGGGGCGCCGGGGCCTGGTGGTCCGGGTGCGCCGGGGCCTGGTGGTCCGGGCGGTCCCGGTGGTCCGCCGCCTGGCGGTGGCAAGCCGCAAAAGACGCAGTTCATCAACCTCGCCGGCGACGACGTCTTCCCGGTGGTTGGCTGGCTGGTGTTCCTCAACGGCCCGCAGAAGTTCAAGACTCACAAGCTGCCGTCGGGCGTGACCAAGATTGGCACGGGCACTGGCTCCGACATCATCATCGACGACGGTTACATGAGCACCAATCACGCGTTCGTGATGGCGACGCCGGACGGGTTTCTGCTCGAGGACTCCAACTCGACGAACGGCACGTTCCTCAACAACAACCGCGTCCGCAAGCAAGAGCTCAACGACAACGACGTGGTGATGGTCGGGCGCACGCAGCTGAAGTTCAAAGCGACGATCTGAAGCTATATATTTCGGAACCCGGTGCGTGGTGCGGGTGGGAGCGGTGAGGCGGGCGGGGATCCGTGGGGCCTGGGCTCCGTGGCGGGTGGGCTCCGTGGCGCCATTCCTCGTCGAAGAGCTGGCCACGGGCGGGATTTCGCCGTCGAAGACCGGCAGAGGAGGGGAATCGTCGTCGGGGTCGTAGCGGGCCGCGTACGGCTCGGGTAGGATTTCCCTACCCATGGGCGGAAGGCTACTGTTCCGCGACGCGCAAGGTCGCGAAGGCGCCGTCGATCTCGATCCGAACGTCACGCTGTTCATCGGCCGCGGCCTCGAGTGTGCCGTTCGCACCGATGACGGCATGGTGTCGAGACGACATTCTTCCGTGCGGATGGAAGGCGGGCGGTTCCTCATCGAGGACCTCCAGTCGGCCAACGGCACGGTGATCAACAACCAGCGGGTCCAGCGGCACATGCTCACGCACAACGACGTGGTGCAGTGTGGCTCGATCATCATCCGGTACATCGAAGATGGCCCGCTGATACCGCCCCATCAGGCGCGTCCTCCGATCGCTGGTGGTGGTGACCCGCCGCCCAAGGCGGGACGCACCATGGCGATCGAGTCGTCAGGCATGCCCGGGCATCCCGGCGCCCAAGGCGGCGCGGCGGGCGGCGGCTACGGCGGTGCGCCTGGCGGCGGCGGCGCGGCTGGCGGCTACGGCGGTGCGCCTGGCGGCGGCGGCGCGGGCGGCGGCTACGGCGGTGCGCCTGGCGGCGGCGGCGCGGGCGGCGGCTACGGCGGTGCGCCTGGCGGCGGCGGCGCGGCTGGCGGCTACGGCGGTGCGCCTGGCGGCGGCGGCGCGGCTGGCGGCTACGGCGGTGCGCCTGGCGGCGGCGGCGCGGGCGGCGGATATGGCGGTGCGCCTGGCGGTGGCGCGGGCGGCGGATATGGCGGTGCACCTGGCGGTGGCGCGCCCGGCGGTGGTGCGCCTGGAATGCCCGCGGGCGGATATGGCGGCGGCGCTCCCGGCATGCCCGGCGGGGCGCCTGGCATGCCAGGCGGTGTGCCCGGCGGCGGCGCGCCAGGAATGCCTGGCGGGGCTCCCGGCATGCCCGGCGGCACCTACGGCGGCGGATCGTCGGGCGGGTTCGGCGGCAGCGCGGCGGGCGCGGGGCGCCCGGGCGCTCCTGGCGGCTACGGCGGCGCGCCGGGAATGCCTGGCGGCGGACCTCCCGGCATGCCCGGGGCGGGCGGCGCGCCGGGAATGCCTGGCGGCGGACCTCCTGGCATGCCCGGGGCGGGCGGCGCGCCTTCGTACGCAGCTCACGGCCCGCCCGGCATGCCCGGCGGCGGCGCCGGCGGCATCTTTGGCACCGGTGGCGGTGCGCCCGCGATCGGCGGTCCTCCCGGCATGCCCGGCATGGGCGGACCTCCCGGCATGCCCGGCATGGGCGGTCCTCCCGGCATGCCCGCTGGTGGTGGTCGCCCCGGCGAGCCGTCCATCGTCGTCGACATGGACAACCTGGCCGACGGCGGCAAGGCCGCGGCCGAGATCAAGCGCCAGCGCGCCGAGATCGATCAGGTCCAGACCAACTACGATCGCGAGGTCGCCGACGGCAAGCGCATGCGCGCCGAGGCGGCGACGCTGCGCGAGAACATCGAAGGCCTGCGCTCGACCGTCCGCGATCGCGAGGAGCAGGTTGCAGCGCACGGCCGCGTCGCCGATGAGCTACGCGACGAGCTGAACCAGCTGCGCGAAGAGATGGCCGCGGTCCGCTCGCAGATGACGCAGATGTCCGAGAGTATGGCGACGCGAGAGCGCCAGCTCGGGCGCGCGCAGGACGACGTCGGCAAGCTCAAGGAGGACGTCGAGGACGTCTCTCGCCAGCTCATCGAGGTGTCGCGCACCAAGGACGAGGGCTGGAAGAAGCTCAACGAGCAGCTCTCCGAGATCGAGCACCTCCGCGAGGTCATCAACGAGCAGGAGCGGATGCTCGAGGAGCGCCGCGTCGGGCTGATCTCGCAAGAGGAGGTCATCAAGGAGCTCCGCGTCGAGCGCGAGAAGTACCAGCGCCAGGTCGCGCAGCTCAAGGCCGAGCGCGACGAGGCGGTCTCGAACGCGACCCGCCGGGAGGCTCACGCTAACGCGCTCGAGGACGAGAACAAGCGCATGGGCCGGCTCATGGTCGAGCAGCAGATGGGCGCGGCTGGCGGTGGCGCCGCCGGCGACCAAGTCATGAAGCTCAACACCGAGCTCAAGGACATGCGCATCGACAACAAGAAGCTCGAGGCCGATCGCGATCGCCTGCAGGATCGCTACGACACCACGTCGCGCGAGCTCGACAAGCTCGAGGGTCGGGTCGCCCAGCTCGAGGTCGAGCTGCAGGAGACCAGCCACGCTAAGCTGTCAGCCGAGAGCGCTCGGGGCCTCGCCGAGGAGTCGCTGGCCAAGGCCGAGCTGGCGCGCCACAAGGCCGCCGAGCAGGCGCTCAACGCGTCCAAGGCGCGCGACGACGCGGCCAGCGGGGACGCCGCGACCGTCCGCGAGCTCGAGAAGCTTCGCCGCAAGGTCGCCGACTACGAGGCCAAGGCGGGCACGCAGGTGTCGGCCGCCGACGTCAGCGCGCTCAGCGCCGAGATCGAGGCGAGCAAGCATCGCATCGCCGAGGCCGAGAGCTTGGCCGCGACCGCCGACCGTGCCCACAAGGGCCTGCAAGCCGAGCTCGACGCGGCCCGCGTCGAGGCCAAGGCCGCCAAGGCCGAGGCCGAGCGCGCCACCGCCCTCGCCCAAACCGCGGCCAGCGGGGGAGTCGGTGGTGGTGGTAGTGCGGGCGCGCCCGAAGAGCTCACGCAGATGGCGAAGGAGGTCTACGATGCGATCAACGATGTCCTGTCCGAGCTCCGCAACAACATCAACCTGGTGAAGGGCGAGATCCCGAACCTGGTGGGCGCGAGCCCGGATGCGCTGGCCGTCGTCACAGACACGATCGAGACCCTGGTCGGTCAGGCCGAGGATGCGAAGGGTTCTTTGCGCGGCCTGCGCGATCTGGCAGGTGGTTGACCGCCTCTCGCTCCGTAGTATCAGTCACCGGATCGGAACAAACCAAACGATGATCACCGACACCGTTCGACGAACCTCTCGTGGCGAGATCGAAGATCTCATCCGCGCTCGCTACTCGCTCATCTGGCTGACCTCTCCCGAGGAGACCCGCGTCGAGGAGGCGCTGAAGAAGCTCTGCATGGAGCGCGAGATGCGCCTCGAGGTGTGGTCGATCACCGAGGGGTTCAAGGTCATCGCCAACGGGCAGGGCACCCGCGACGTGAAAGATCCCATGAAGGCGATCGACCACGTCATCCGCGGCGAGGGGCGCGCGCTGTACATCCTGCGCGACTTCCACCCCTTCCTGAAGGAGCCGGCCGTCGTGCGTCGCCTGCGTGACGCGGCGACCGAGCTGCGTCGGACCAAGAAGAGCCTCATCGTGCTCTCGCCGGTCACCAAGATCCCGCCCGAGCTCGAAAAGTCGGTGTCGGCGATCGTCGACTGGGATCTGCCGAACCGGCAAGAGGTCGAGGCCATCGCGCGCCGGCTGCTGCCCAACGCGCCGCCGGCGACCCAGCAGCTCGTCGAGAGCGACCCGACGTACCTCGAGCGCGTCGTCGAGGCTGCCCTCGGCCTCACCGCCGTCGAGGCCGAGAACGTGTTCGCCAAGGCGATGGTCCGCACCCACACCTTCGACCTCGAGACGATCATCGAGGAGAAAAAGCAGATCATCCGCAAGAGCGGCCTGCTCGAGTATTACGAGCACCGCGAGGAGTTCACCGACGTCGGCGGCATGGACATGCTGAAGGACTGGCTGGTGAAGCGGCGCAACGCGTTCTCGTCGCGGGCGCGCGATTTCGGCCTGCCGCTGCCCAAGGGCATCCTGCTCATCGGCGTGCCCGGCACTGGCAAGTCGCTCACCGCCAAGGCGGTCGGCGCGCTGTGGGGCATGCCGCTGCTGCGCCTCGACGTCGGCAAGATCTTCGGCGGCCTGGTCGGCTCGTCCGAGGAAAACATCCGCACCGTCATCAAGACCGCCGAGGCGGTCGCGCCCGCGGTGCTGTGGATCGACGAGCTGGAGAAGGGCTTCTCGGGCACCGGCTCGTCGGGCCAGACCGACGGCGGCACCACGTCGCGCGTATTCGCGTCGTTCATCACCTGGCTCCAGGAGAAGACCACTCCGGTCTTCGTGATCGCGACCGCCAACAACGTGCAGCAGCTGCCGCCCGAGCTGCTCCGCAAGGGCCGCTTCGACGAGATCTTCTTCTGTGATCTGCCCGATCGCGATGATCGTCGCTCGATCTTCGACATCCACATCCGGAAGAAGAAGCGGGACCCGGGCCAGTTCGATATGGACCGCTTGGTCGACGCCACCGTCGACTTCTCGGGCGCCGAGATCGAGCAGGCCGTGGTCGCGTCGCTGTACGATGCGTTCGACACCGGCAACGATCTGTCGAGCGATGGCCTGCTCAACACGCTCAAGGAGATCGTGCCCCTGGCGATCACGATGCGCGAGCAGATCGAGGCGATGCGCGAGTGGGCCAAGACCCGAGCCCGCTACGCGACCACGCGCGGCAAGGGAACCGTCAAGCAGAACGGCCCGGGCTGGATGGCCAAGTACGGGGCGACCCGTGGCGGCCTCGGCGACAAGCCCGGCGAGAACACTCCCGAGGACGACGATCGCAAGCTAGAACTGTAACTTCACGCCCACGACCTGCTCCGCAGCCGTAGGCTCTCAGGTACTTTCACGCCCACGACCTGCTCCGCAGCCGTAGGCTCTCAGGTACTTTCACGCCCACGACCTGCTCCGCAGCCGTA
>Ga0105048_10008065_pt1 | contig 16882 bp, 9 predicted proteins | sample MAT05_FD_78382 | JGI IMG/M metagenome (GOLD analysis project Ga0105048, IMG submission 78382) | Freshwater microbial communities from Lake Fryxell liftoff mats and glacier meltwater in Antarctica - MAT-05 | ecosystem: Environmental > Aquatic > Freshwater > Ice > Liftoff microbial mat | place...
CGTTTTTTGTTATTCCTGCACCTTTCTCATAATCTAACTTATCAGTGCCCATAGGAATAATTCTACTTCCCATACCCAATACCTTCTTATTCTCTTTATCAATTAAAGCCCATCCAACAGAATTGGTTCCCAAATCAAGTCCAAGAATCTTTTTCATACTAATTTGTTTTTAAAAATTTAGTTTCTATATTTGACCCTGAAAGCAAATCACAATAAGGGTTAATCCCGTAGTGAAATTTATTAAAGCGGCGCAAGTCGCTTTTTTAATGCCATAAATCTTCTTAACTCACGGTTATTTTCTTATTTCTGGCTACAGTCATACTGGTAACCATAAAACAATTCGATAGATTATACTCTGGTAAATAATTTTAACAACCCACATCAGATACTCATTACTCCCGTAAGCATAGAAGCAATGCATTAAATTAGTTGGCAATGAAGGTTTTAAAATACTAATTGGATAATAAACAGCGGGATATTTCTTAAAGATATACAAGCTAAAGTATATTCCAAATTAATTTGACATGGATTTTATAAAACCTGCAACCAATAGAAATAGTATTATACACCTCCCCAAACGAAACCTTGTATTTTGAAAATGCCCAATAGAAATAGTACCGTTGAAATGTTACGCCTGATTGAAGCGGATACCCCGGTGAAGATTTTGTGTGTGGGGCTGTGCCGGAGTAGCAGCGTAAAGCAGGGCGGATGATGAAAAGTAAGGTAATCCCCACGTACAAAAAAATCAATTTCAACGCATACGATAACTCAATGCCGCTTAATTTTGCAACAGGCGAATGCCGATGAAAAAAGAATGCAGGACATAGAACCATATTTTAACTGGCGCCACCTGTACGCAGCGGAGGATGATAAACGATCGCCTTTTTATGGCCGGGTGTACAGCGAATTTGAATTTTCTCAAACCATTTACAATTATTATATCCATCCGCAGTGGGATGAGTTTGGCAGCCGTACGCTGTATATGAAAATACTGTTTGCAGACTATGACCAGCATTATGCCATCATAGAGCTGATAGGCGAATGGAATGATGCCATTGAGAATGACATCATGACGTTGCGCAGAGACATCACAGACAAGATGTACAAAGAAGGCATTACAAAATATATTTTAATTGCAGAAAATGTGCTGAACTTTCACAGCAGCGACGACAGTTATTATGAAGAGTGGCGGGAACAACTGGAGGAGGATGGTGGCTGGGTGGTAGTGATCGGGATGCCCCCGCAAAGCCAGTATGATTTTAAACGGTCGAGATTGACCAACTATGTTGCCTTACTGGATTTTCCCCAATGGCGTTCATTAAAACCAGAACATGTTTTTGTGCAGGTAGACAACTGGATGCTCCGGCAATTATCTTAACTACGGTTTGTTTTGATGCATTGCACTAACAACGTTTGCGTAAAAAATTTTAACAATATTAGATTTTGATTTTTAGTGACGTACTTTTGCCAAATCTCAACAAAACCATAACTACCGCGATATGACCTGGAAATCCTTTTTCACAGCTTCGATAGGGAAAAAATTTGCAATGGGGCTTACGGGCCTTTTTTTAATCACTTTTTTGATCGTTCATGCCGGGGTTAATTCCTGCATTTTTGTAAACGACAACGGCGAAACATTTAATACCGCTGCCCATTTCATGAGCCACAACTGGGTGCTCCGCATTATGGAGATTGGTTTGTTTGCCGGCTTACTTTTACACATCATCCAGGGTTTAATACTGTGGAAACAGAACAGGGCTGCAAGGCCGGTGAAGTATGCAGTAAGCGATGCTAACAGCAATAGTACATGGTACAGCCGGAGCATGGGCCTGCTGGGTACTTTGTTATTATTCTTCCTGGTAATTCATGTGTCCAAATTTTTTGTTAGTACCAAAATATCCCTGTATGGCGGCGGAGATGACAGCCATAATCTCTACAACGAAATGAAAGAAGAGTTTGCCAAATGGTGGATCGTGGTGATTTATTTGTTGGGTGTAGCCTCCCTGTTCTGGCATTTATTGCATGGTTTTGGCAGCGCCTTCCAAACACTGGGTATCAATCACAAAAGATACAACCCAATCATAAAAAACATTGGAACCGCCTACACGGTGATCATCTGTATACTTTTTGCTTTAATGCCGTTGGCTTTTTACTTTAACTGGATAGAATAAGCTAAACAATTTCTTATTCTGAAAGTTATTATTGTAATATTTACAGCAATTAAATTTTAACCACACAATTTTTTAATACTATGGCTTTAGATTCAAAAATTCCTAACGGAGAAATGAAAGAAAAGTGGAGTGATTACAAGGGGCATGTGAAGCTGGTAAACCCGTCCAACAAACGCAAGCTGGAAGTGATTGTGGTGGGTACAGGTTTGGCCGGCGCCTCTGCTGCTGCTGCTTTGGGTGAGATGGGGTACCAGGTAAAAGCATTTTGTTTTCAGGATAGTCCACGGAGGGCACATAGTATTGCGGCGCAGGGTGGCATCAATGCAGCCAAGAATTATCAAAATGACGGCGACTCTGTTTTTCGTTTATTTTATGATACCGTGAAAGGCGGCGACTACCGGGCGAGAGAAGCAAACGTTCACCGGTTGGCAGAAGTAAGTTCGGCCATTATAGACCAGTGTGTGGCACAGGGTGTTCCTTTTGCAAGAGAATACGGCGGTTTATTAAGTAACAGAAGTTTTGGCGGTACCCAGGTGCAGCGTACTTTTTATGCTGCCGGGCAAACAGGCCAGCAGTTATTGCTGGGTGCTTACAGCGCATTGGAAAGGCAGGTGGCATTGGGAAATGTAACCATGTACAGCCGCCACGAAATGCTGGATGTGGTAATGATTGATGGTAAGGCAAGGGGCATTATTGCAAGAGATTTGATAGACGGGAAATTAGAACGCCATTTCGGCCATGCCGTACTGTTATGCAGCGGTGGTTATGGCAACGTATTTTATTTAAGTACCAATGCCATGGGCAGTAATGTAACTGCTGCCTGGAAAGCCCATAAGAAGGGTGCCTTTTTTGGCAATCCCTGTTTTACACAAATTCATCCTACGTGCATACCTGTTAGTGGCGACTACCAGAGCAAGCTAACGCTGATGAGTGAGAGCTTACGCAATGATGGAAGGATATGGGTGCCCATGAAAAAAGATGACCCCCGAAAGGCCGTTGATATTCCTGAAGCAGAAAGGGATTATTACCTGGAAAGAAGGTACCCGGCTTTTGGTAACCTGGTACCGAGGGATGTGGCATCGAGGGCTGCTAAAGAAAGATGCGATGAAGGGTATGGTGTGGGCACTACCAAACTGGCGGTTTACCTTGATTTTGCTGACGCGATAAAACGCTATGGGAAAATTGAAGCCGGCAAAACAGGTAACGACCAGGCCAGCGAAGCGGAGTTAATTCAATCAGGAAAAGATGTGGTGAAAGAGAAGTATGGTAACCTGTTTGAAATGTATGAAAAGATAACAGGCGAAAACCCGTACCACATGCCGATGAGGATTTACCCTGCTGTACATTATGTTATGGGCGGCTTATGGGTAGATTATGAATTGCAGACAACGGTAAAAGGCCTGTATGCTTTAGGCGAAGCCAACTTTAGCGATCATGGTGCTAACCGTTTGGGTGCGTCTGCATTGATGCAGGGTTTGGCCGATGGTTACTTTGTAATACCATATACATTGGGCAACTACCTGGCTGATGAAATTCGCACCGCAGCAATTGCAACCGAACATCCGGCATTTGCAGAAACCGAAAAAGCAGTAAGTGACCGGATCAATACCCTAATGAATATTAAAGGCACTAAAACCGTGGAAAGTTTTCACAAACGCCTCGGGAAAATAATGTGGGAGAAATGCGGTATGGCAAGAAATGAGCAGGGATTGAAAGAGGCTATCGTTGAAATACAGGCTTTGAAAAAAGAATTTTGGAGCGATGTAAGGATACCGGGAGAGATCAACAGTACCAATCCTGAACTGGACAAAGCCGGCAGGGTAGCCGATTTTATTGAACTTGGTGAATTGATGTGTAAAGACGCCCTGAACAGGAATGAAAGTTGCGGCGGGCACTTTAGAGAAGAAAGCCAGACTGAAGATGGAGAAGCAAAAAGGGATGATGAAAACTACAGCTACGTGTCGGCCTGGGAATACAAAGGAGAGAGTGAGTGGGCGTTGAATAAAGAAGCACTGGAATTTGAGATTGTGAAGCCTACGCAACGGAGTTATAAATAAGTTGTTGCATGGCTTTAAGGTTGCATGGTTAAATTGTTGGGGGAGTATTTGAGGCGTAACGCATTTAGATTTAATAGCGTTTATATGGCTGAGGATAAGAAGTTTTTAAAGCTGAATGATATAGAAGCAGACAAGATTTCTTTTCACTTGAATAATTATGTCTGGAATGTAGTTTTAAAGTGGGACTATTTTGCAAGGAAACAATTGGGGCACAATTTGTAGATGCGGTGGATTCAATATCGGCAAATATTGCGGAAGGTTTTGGAAGGTATTTTAAGAAAGATAAAATTAAGTTTTACCGGTATAGTTATGGGTCAATGAAGGAGTGTTTTGACTGGAATGAGAAAGCAAGGGTGAGAAAGTTGTTTACGGAAGATGAATATAAATATATTTTTACTGAACTTGATAAGTTGCCAAAAGCAATGAACAGTTTAATAAAATATACAAATGAAAAATTGAGTGTTTAGTAAATTGATGCATGGTTATATTGTTGAATTGTTGGTGCGTAATTGTTTGATGCCAGTACTGGTAAAACTAAATATTTTATAGTTGGATTTGATTGATGCCAGGGTAATAATTTACTTAATGAAAAATGCATAGATGATACTTGAGTGTTTAGAAGAAATAAAAGCGCTTCGTACTATTGAACGCTAAACAACAATTTATCAATAAAACAATTTAACCATAAAAGATGGAACACTACACCAAATGAGTGTTTAGCTACAATAAAATCGCTTCCTGTTATTGGATGCTAAACAACAATTTATCAATAAAACAATTTAACCATAAAGGATGGAACACTACAACATGAACCTCACACTTAAAGTGTGGCGCCAAAAAAATGCCAATACAAGTGGTAGTTTTGCGACCTATTCAGTAAAGGACATCTCTTCGGAAATGTCTTTTCTTGAAATGATCGATGTATTGAACGAGCAAATGATTGGCGAAGGGAAAGATCCGATTGCATTTGATCATGATTGCAGGGAAGGTATTTGTGGTGCCTGCAGCATGTATATCAACGGCAGGGCACATGGCCCGTGGGCGGCTAATACCACCTGCCAGTTGCATATGAGGGCTTTTAAAGATGGGGATACCATCGTGGTGGAACCCTGGCGCAGCAAGGCTTTTCCCGTACTGAAAGATTTAATGGTTGATCGCACCGCTTTTGACAGGATTATACAGGCGGGCGGGTATATTTCTGTGAATACAGGAAATGCGGTGGATGCCAACGCGATACCGATTGATAAAAAAGATGCGGATAATGCGTTTATGGCAGCGGCTTGTATCGGTTGCGGCGCCTGTGTGGCCAGTTGTGTTAACAGCAGCGCTATGCTTTTTGTAAGCGCTAAGGTTTCCCAGTTGGCATTGTTGCCCCAGGGCGAACCGGAAAGGGAATCAAGGGTACTGAGTATGGTGGCCCAAATGGATAAGGAAGGGTTTGGCAACTGTACCAATACCTATGCCTGCGAAGCCGAATGTCCTAAAGGAATCTCCGTATCAAATATTGCCAGGCTTAACAGGGAGTTTTTAACTGCCGGTCTTACTACAGAAGATTAATAAATTTTAAACGGTATTTTAAAAAAAAACCTCTTTAACCGGAGGTTTTTTTATTGTGTTACCCCGTGCTATCTATTGACAGCGTTGCCTTGCTGGTGCAGCAACCAGCCAGATTACAGGGTCTTACACAATAAATGTTAACTTTATCCATTCTATTTATAAACTCCTCCATTGAAATTGACAAGGATATTTTTGCTGTTGGTGAGTTCATTGGTGGTGCAAGTATCCCTGGCGCAAAAGCCTGTATCGGCGTTAAGTAATCTCCGCACAAAATACATCAACACCCGGTCGACGCAGGTAAAATTAGATACCCTCAGTCTTTTTCCCAATACGGTTTCAATTGACAATGTGCCTGCTGATCAATACAGTGTAGATGCTGTAAATGCCATTTTAATTTGGGTAAAAAAACCGGGTGTTGACAGTGTGCTGATCCGCTACCGGGTTTTTCCTTACAAGCTTAACGCTGTGTCGCAGCATTTTAATTTTGACAGTATCCGTAATAACTTCCTGCTGCAAAAGCCCTTCACCTACAAATACGGCAATAGGCAAAACAGCACCCTGTTCGATTTTGGTAACATCAACTACAACGGTAGTTTTGGCAGGGGTATCTCTTTTGGAAACAGCCAGGATGCCGTATTGAGCAGCAGTATGAACCTGCAGTTAAATGGTTTTATTGGCGACAGCCTTGAACTGACCGCAGCAATAACAGATAATAACATTCCCATTCAGCCGGATGGCAACACACAGGATCTCCGGGATTTTGACAGGATATTTTTACAGGTTAAAAAACGCACCTGGCAGATAAATTTTGGCGACATCGATATCCGCCAGAGCAAAAATTATTTTCTCAATTTTTATAAACGATTGCAGGGCGTGTCCTTTATTACAGATAATAAGATAGCAAAGGGGGTAACCAATTCTTTGTTATTAAGTGGTTCGGTTGCCAAAGGAAAATTCAACCGGAATTTTTTGACACCCATTGAAGGCAACCAGGGCCCATACCGGTTGCAGGGTGCCAACAATGAATTGTTCTTCACCATTTTAGCCGGTACCGAACAGGTTTTTATGGATGGAGAGTTGTTGCAACGGGGCGAAGACCAGGATTATGTGATCAATTACAATACAGCCGAACTAACGTTTACGCCCAAACGGATGGTAACCAAAGATAAAAGGATACAGGTGGAGTTTGAATATGCCGACCGGAACTACCTCAACAGTAATCTGTACGTAAACGATGAAGTGAATTTTAAGAATAAGCTGTTTCTCAGTGTGGGTGCGTTCTCCAACCAGGATGCCAAGAGTTCTTCTATTAACCAATCGCTGGATGACAGGCAAAAACAATTTTTAGCCGATGTGGGCGATGGAATAGACACTGCTTTTTATCCAGGGGCGGTGATTGACACTTTTGCAGCAGGTAAAATTTTATATAAGAAAATCGACACCCTTTTCAACGGGAGTTTACACGATTCCATTTTTGTGTATGATTCTACCAGCAGCATGGTATTGTACAACGTATCCTTTAGTTATCTCGGTACAGGCAAAGGCAATTATATCCAGTTGTTTAATGCCACCAATGGAAAAGTTTTTAACTGGGTGGCCCCGGATGCAAATGGTAACAGGCAGGGCGACTGGCAACCGGTGATATTGCTGGTAACCCCCAAAAAATTACAGGTGGTCACTGTAGCTGCGGAATATTTGTTGAATGCAACAACCAGGATAAAAGCTGAGTTTGCAGCCAGTAAATACGATATCAATTTATTTTCATCAAAAGATAAAGGCAATGACAATGGTGTGGCTGCCAAGATCCGGTTGATCCAGGAGGGACAACCCGTGAACCTTTTTAAAAAATCATTGCTGTTGCAAACCCAAGTGGGATTTGAATATGTGAACAAACGTTTTAAGCCGCTGGAAGTATTAAGAAATGTAGAATTCAACAGGGACTGGAGTTTGCCTTTTATCATTGCTCCGGCAGATGAGCGGATTATTACCGGAGGCGTTGGATTAAGTGATAAAGCCGGCAACAGGTTTAAATACGATTTTGAGAACTATAACAGGAGCGACACTTTTAATGGCTTTAAGCATCAATTGGAATATTTCACCACCGTAAAGGGCTGGAAGCTAACCAGCAATGTAAGTGTAACCAATACGGATGCAGCAGCTCAAAAAGGAATATATGTACGGCCTACCATTGATATCAGCAAGCAATTGAAAAGCTTTAAAAATATAACTATTGGAGCCAACTACCTGGGGGAACATAATAAACAAACAAATAAAAGAGCGGATACATTAACGCCATTTAGTTTTGCATTCAATGTATGGCAGGCGTATATCCGGTCAGACAATTCAAAACCCAATAAATGGGGCATCAGTTATTTTACCCGGAGCGATTTTTACCCGGTAACGAATCAATTGCAGCAGGCGGATAAAAGCAATAACATTGGTTTTTTTACTGAATTGCTCAAAAGCGAACATCAGCAGCTTAAGCTGAATGTCACCTACCGCAAACTGCAGATAATTAATCCAGCCATCACAACACAAAAAGCAGATGAGAGCCTGCTGGGCCGGGCAGAGTACTATGTGAATGAATGGAAAGGTTTTTTAACGGGCAATATTTTATACGAGGTAGGAGCAGGGCAGGAGCAAAAAAGGGAATTCAGTTTTATTGAAGTACCTGCAGGACAGGGGGAATACACCTGGATAGATTATAATAATAACGGAATAAAAGAACTGAATGAATTTGAATTTGCCCTGTTTGCCGATCAACGGAAATACATCCGGGTATTTACACCCACTAACCAGTTTGTGAAAGCGAATTATGTACAATTCAATTACAGCATAGAATTGAATCCGAAGGCCATCATCAATACGGCCACCGCAAAGGGTGTAAGAAAATTTATTGCACGGATCAGCACTGCGTCATCCCTGCAGATCAATAAGAAGAATATTGCAGCGGGCAGTTTTGAATTTAACCCCTTTACCAAACAAATTGTGGATACCACTATTTTAACACTGAGTTCTTTTTTATCCAACACATTTTTTTTCAACCGGGTCAATCCTAAATGGGGCATGGATGTTACGCATGTACTCAGCAATGGGAAATCATTACTTACTTATGGCGTGGAAAGCCGCAGCCAGCGAAACATTGCGCTGAAACTACGGTGGAATATCAGCCGCAAAATTACCACGAACATCGTTGCCCGTTCGGTTACCAACAACCTGGTTACTCCAAAATTCAGTAACCGGAATTACGAAATTGTTCAGCAGGTGCTGGAACCTTCGGTAAGCTATATCAGCGGCACCAAATTCAGGGCCACCCTGGGATATAGTTTGAACGATAAGAAAAATACCACCGGCTTCCTCGAAAAATCGAACAGCAGTGCATTGAATACGGAGTTGAAATACAACGTACTTTCCAGCAGCAGCATCAATGCAAAGTTTTCATTGAACAGTATCGGGTTTAGCTATGCCGATGGTGGCTCGCCCAATTCTACTGTTGGTTATATCATGCTGGACGGATTGCTGCCGGGTAAAAATTATTTATGGAACCTGGAGTTCACGAAACGTTTGTCAGGAAACATTGAAATGAGTTTACAGTACGATGGGAGAAAACCCGGAGAGTCAAGAACAGTCCACATTGGCCGTGCCACCGTGAGGGCAATTTTCTAAACAGGAAATTTTAATAAGCAAAATTAAGTACCGCATCCAGTTTCGCTTTCCCGTTTTTATCTTCTGCGCCTCAATGGCAAAACTTATAAAAATCATCGTACCTAACAGGGAAAAGCGTTTCATGATTGGCTGATTTAGTGGTTTAAAAATAGAACCGGAATAATTTTCATTGGTACCCTCCAGTACGGATTTTGAACGTCAGCAACATTGTTGCAGCCTGCAGCAGGGTAGTGTTTAATTTGTGTTGGAGATGATATGTACATTTGCACTGCAAAACTGGTACGGTATCGTACAACTATCTTATTGATACATTTGAATAAAAAATTACAATATGAAGAAATTTAGCATCCGGGAGATTACAGCAGCAGTCAATGGTGTTTTGACAGGAAATGCAGCGTTGATCATCACAGGCCCTGAAGAATTGGCGCAGGCAACCGATACGCAGGTGACATTTGTAGGAAATAAAAAATTTATAAAGGCATGGGAAACATCCAGCGCCTGTGCAGCAATCGTGAATGAAGACCTGGTGATAGTACCCGGGGAGGGGAGGGCCATCATAAAAGTGAAAAATGCGGATATTGCCATGGCTGAAGTGCTGGAAATGTTTATGCCGGAAGCGGTTGTTTTTGAAACTGCTATTCATCCCACGGCAGTAGTGCATGCCACGGCTGTGATTGGCGACCACTGTAAAGTTGGTGCCGGTGCTTATATTGGCAGGGATGTTTCAATAGGGGCTAACAGTATTGTGTACCCCAACGTGACTATTTTCGACAATGTAACAATCGGCACCCATACAGCCATCTGGTCTGGTACAGTCATTCGAGAAAGATGTGTGGTGGGAAGCTACTGTATCCTTCATCCCAATGTAACCATTGGAGCCGATGGCTTTGGGTTCAGGCCTGCACCTGATGGAAAGGGGCTGGTTAAAATTCCGCACATTGGCAATGTGGTAATTGGTAATGGGGTGGAAATTGGCGCCAGCAGTTGTGTAGACAGGGGTAAATTCAGCAGCACCATTGTGGGCGATGGTTGTAAAATTGATAATATGATTCAGATAGGCCACAACAGTAAAATGGGTCGTAGCTGTATTATGGCAGGAGCCAGTGGTTTGGCTGGTTCTGTTACGCTGGGTGATGGTGTGGTAATTGGCGGCGGTGCCCGTATTTCGGATCACGTTACACTCGGAAACGGCGTTTCTGTGGGGGGCAATTCGGGTGTTATCAACGACTGGCCCGATGGTGCAAAAGTATTGGGCTATCCTGCGGTGGATGCAAGGGATGCTTTAAAGCAATGGGTTATTTTGAGGAAGCTGGTGAAGGAATCGAAGTGATTTGTTTCACCGCAAAGAACAGGATGTAAAGGAGTTTTCGCAGCGATAAGATTTACAACTCTGCGTAACCTCAATTTTCTCTGTTGCGCTGCGGTTAAATTTATCTTACTATCCAGTTAAACTCATAATCCAGCGGTGCTTTTATACCGGTGCGGTCGGTAATTCGCCTGTATCGTTCCGGTAATTTCATCAGGTAGTCCCTGGCTTTTTCACCGGCATCATTAAGGCCGGTAATATTTGCAATGTTCCATTCTTTAACCAGGCTCTCTAAAATGTCTGTGTAGTCTGCAGAAGTGTAAACACCCAGCCGTTGGGCTGCATCACTGAAATGGGTAAACGCAGTACCTATTTTCTCACCCTGCTGGCGCAGGAATTGAGCCGGCATTACAATTTTTTTACGCATCATATCTTCAAACGCCAGCATCATTTCACTCGGGTCAATTTCAAAAATGCTGCTGATAAAACTTTTATATGCTTTTGCATGCCTTAATTCATCGGCTGCAATTAGGCCACAGATTTTTGACAGTTGCCCATTACCATAATTCTTGGCCAGTGTAGCGGTTCGGCGGTGAGAAATATTAGTGGCCATTTCCTGGAAGGAAGTATATACAAAATTCCGGTAAGGGTCACGGGCTGCCCCATTATCCACGCCATCTGCCAGCAGGTGCTGGGTACTGATCTCCATTTGCCTCATATCTACCCTGCCGGATAAATAAACATATTTGTTCAGCAGGTCGCCATGCCGGTTCTCTTCTGCCGTCCATAGCCTGATCCATTTACTCCAGCCCTCCCGGTTACATTTATCCACCCCTTCCACATCCATCAGCCAGCTTTCATAACTGGGCAATGCTTCTTCTGTTATAATATCACCAATAAGCACTACCATGTAGTCGTATGGTAATTCTTTACACTCCTGTTGCAGTTCTTTAATATCTGCTGTAAACGTAGTGCTGCTGCTAACCGGCAGCATATCAGCCGGCTGCCAGTTATCATCAATATTTTTTAAATAGGTATTAACGATGTTATCCATATCCTTTTCCAGGAAATGCATTACTTCCAGTCTTGCAGGTGTAAGATTCATTGGTAAGCTTGAAATCATTTTAATTGATTGGTGATATTATCGGGTAAAGGTACAATAGTGTTGCCAAAATGAAAAGAATGCGGATGATATATTGGTTAGAGAACGGTTCAGCAAAAGAACCGCTTCATCTTACCCAATGCCGGCGCTTCGAAAGAATAAAAAATAATTTCCATAAAAATTTTGCTGAAAAACTTTAACCCCTATCTTTGCAATCCAAATAAAAAAAGGGAGTTTAGCTCAGCTGGTTCAGAGCATCTGCCTTACAAGCAGAGGGTCGGCGGTTCGAACCCGTCAACTCCCACTAAACCTCACAAGCAATTGTGGGGTTTTCTGTTGTATGCATCCTGCAAAATATTGAAGGCCAGCAGTTAGCAATGCTGTAAAATATGCCCGTCGTCAACCATGTCAACATTGCACAAGGCAATTATTTGTCTGGAACTTCGGGAAATTATTATGGGTTTTAAGCCTGTGTTGGCAAAAAAATAACCGGCAGTTCTTGTTCTGCCGGCATCAAATTAAAATAAAGGGTTTCAGTGCAAACAAGGTTAGGAGAGGTAGTGTTTTAAATGAGTCTGCAATGTGCTTCAAAAAAATGATCTTTAAAAAGGATATTGGTGCTTAATTGGATTGTTATATACTGCATGCAAGATAGTGCCAATTGGCAATTGAAAGGCTAGTAGCTTTTATTGATTATGTGTAGTATATGTACTACAGGAATGATACAAGGTACCTTCATGCTGTTTACCTGGAGAGCTTAATTTTTGTCAGCTATATTACAGGTAAAGCTATGATTGTAACTGTTTTCGGATGCTATTCCATTCTTTCCTTCATGCTGTGTTTGATTATTTCTGCTTTTGAATAAACAGAAAATACCAGTGGCATGTAATCTCGGAAAGTAAAAATCAATTTTATTTTTTTATGAACTTGCCGGATACCTGAAGCCAGGGATAAATTAATCCTTCCTGGTGTTGGATAGTGTTAAGGAAATCAAGATGACGTATCTAGCCTGGCAAGGCGGGAATAGAATGCAGACCCTGTTGAGTTGTTTATCAATTTGGCGTAACCATCTTTAATAATTAAGCCGGTTAGATTTGATACTAACCGGCTATTGTTGGTTCAAAACGGTGTTGAATTTATTTTCTGTTCACCAGCAAAGTCTGGGTTGATCTTGTGCTATCCGGAGCAATGATCTCTACCTGGTAAGTACCGCTTGCTATCGTAGATGGTAAGTTCAACACCTGCGTACTGTTGCCGCCGGCATGGGTAGCTACCCTGGTAAATACTGACTGACCGTTTGTACCTAATAACCTTACCGTGTACCTGCCTTCTGCCTGGTTAGCGAACTTCAGGTTTACGATACCGCCTTCAACCGGGTTGGGGGAGATCGCAAAACCCGGTTTCACATTGCCGGACAGTACTTTTACCACGCTGGTATATTTTACCTCACCAGCCGTGCCGATGCTCTTAATTCGGTAGAACAGCGTGGTGGCGGGTGCCGCCGCATCTGTAAAGCTGTAGCTTAATTCTGTTGCGCTGTTGCCCGTGGCGGTTACCGTGCCAGCGGTGATGAAGTTCCTGCCGTCTGCAGAACGTTCTACTTCATAACTGCGGATATTCCTTTCGGCTGTTACCTTCCAGTCTGCTTTTACTCCTGCTGCCGTGCGGTTGGCACTGATGCTGATAAAGCTTACCGGTAATGGATTTGCATGGGTAAACACGATTCGGAAGCGGTTACTTGCTGATGAAGCTGCATTGGCATCTATTGTAAAACTTATGAAAGTATTTGCGGCTAAGCTAACGGGGGTGCTTGTGTACAAATAAGTATCTTCCAGAAATGCCACCAGGCCTGTTGTACCTAAATTGTTGGCCACAAATACAAACTGGTATTGCTGCTGCAGCAGGTTCCACATATTGAAGAAGATAGTGTCATTGCTGTTGATGGGTTGCCTTGCTTCAATGGCGATTGTTTTTTCATTTTTTTGGATGGCAAAGTTTTCACCGGGATTCACCATTTTTGTTGCATCATCGCCATCTATAGCATTGGAATAAGCGATGCTGAACACCACCGTATTGGCATCCACCATCACCGGATTATTGCCGGTTACCGCATACAACCTGGTGTCAATTTTTACCAATTCATCAGCAGGGGTGGAAGGCCTGAAGCCTGTGTTGCCGCTGCCAGTGATCTTGCTGCTTTCCGGAAAAGTGAGGGTTCCGGTGCTGCCACTATTCTTCACAAAAAATGCCTGCCCCGATTGTATGGTGGTATTTGGGGCACCCAGCACATAACTGCCACTGTCTACCAGGCAATTGAAATTATTGGTAGTACTAAAGGTTTGATAAAAACCTAAACTGTTACCGGAAATCTTTTTAGCATCGTAGATATAAAACACATTGCCCACTCCACCAGTACGGGTGGTTTTAGTAAAATCAATGGCCGATGCAAAGGGATTACCCAGTACACTGTAAGCATTTGCAGGCAATACCGGCGAAGTGATATCGCCCTGGTATACATTCCCGGTAGTTCTTAACGTAGTGGCATTGCTGTTATGGATACCCCCTGTTACACCTTTCAACCTGTCGCCCCTTACATATAAAAAATAGCCTCCGTTTGTTTCCATGGATGTATTGGTATTGCCTACCCCATCCCATGCAGTACCATTGTATTTTAATAAGGATGGCCTTGGGGTAGTATTGTCAAATCCGTTGGCAGTAACGTTGGCCAGGCTGCCTGGGGCAGTTACCTGTGTGCCGTAGCCAGGCCGGTTGTTATCCAAAGGGTTGGGGTTTACATCACCTTCCTGCCATGCCTGCCGGAAGGTTTGCCCGCTGCTATGGGTTGGAACGGACAATAACCGCCATGCCCTTGTGAGGTTGTCGGGGATGTAGCGTTCTACTGTAACCGGGCCGGCAATATAATTTCCTAAAGCATCACCTTTGGTAATACTGGCTGTTTTGGTAGGAGTGCTGCGGATTACAAGCTCGCCGCTATAGGTATATAGCCTTCCCTTAGTGGGTACAATGCTATCGGTGATGATTAATTTATTTAACAATTGCACTACGCCGGAGCTGCTGGTATTGTATTTAAGGATAGCCAGTGTATTGCTTGTGCCATCGTTTGTTTGATCCATTACGATGGAGCCACTGCCAGCGTTTTGGTACACAAGGCTGGAAGTGGGCGAGCCTTTAAATATGGCTCCATTAGATTCTCCACTCATTGAAAGTTTATGCCCATTCAAATCAACAGTGGCACCATAAATGGAAATGACTTTAAATACTGCAGCATCTGCCGTAAGCTGCGGCTGGTTGCTAACAAGTGGCACATTAACTATTGTAATACCTGTTGGCACCAGGTTGCAATCCCAGTTTGCAGGGTCTTGCCAGTTGGTAGATACAGCACCATTCCAGTCGCAATTGTTTGGCAGCACATCAACCAATCCATCGCAGTTATCATCAATGCCATTGGTAAGATTTTCTATTGCACCGGGATTAATGGCTGTATTGTTATCATCGCAATCTGCTACACCTCCGGTGTAAAGAATATAGCCTGGTGGAATGGTATAAGTACCGGCATCGCAATTAACTACCTGGAAAAGGCTGAAATCTGGATAGCCATCACCATCCCTGTCTATGTATGCATAAGTTGGCGATACATTATCATCGACAATACCATTGCAATCATTGTCTATGCCATCACAAAGCTCCTGTGCACCGGGATGAACATTGTAATTGTTATCATTGCAATCAGTGCTGTCGAGTACATATAAATAACCATTGTCAAATACGGGATAAAAGAATGAGTATGTTATTGATACAGCAGGGTCGCCATAATTATCATTATCACTATCACGGAACAGTTTTCTTGTATCAATCAATCCATCGCAGTTATCATCAATTCCATTGCCAAATATTTCTTCTGCGCCGGGGTGTATAGCAGCGTTGGTATCATCACAGTCAGTATTGTTGCTTACATAGCCTGCATGTGTCGCATCGCAGGTTTGTATGCTCACAGTTGCATCGCCATAGCCATCTACATCTGTGTCGGCATAGTAAGTTATCGGCTGGTCGTCTGCAATACCATTGCAATCTTCATCAATACCATTATTGCAAATATCTATTGCGCCAGGGTGTATGTTGGCGTTAGTATCATCGCAATCTGAGTTATCTAAAACATAGCCTGTATGGTCTGCGCCGCAGATGTAGGTACTGTTGTTTATATTTCCGTAACCATCGCCGTCCGTGTCTGCATAGTACAATGTGCCACCTAAAATTAAATTATTGTTATCATCACAATCCTGCAGCCAGGTGCCGTCGTAACGATAGTAATGTGGCGGTAAGACAGCGCCAAAGCAATTGGACTGAAGCGAACCATAAGCGCCATCGTCATCATTGTCTATATAAAACAAGCCGCCCTGCCAAAGTGTATTGTCGTTGTCGTTGCAATCAGGGCCAAGGCTGGTGATGGTATTGTAGCCCGGAGGAAAAGTAAATGTAGTGCCTGCACATACAAAAGCAAAATTGCCATTCTCTGTATATCCATCACCATCATTGTCAACATAAAATTGTATTGTGCGCCAAATGGTAATGTCGTTGTCATCACAATCACCGCCTAAAGTAGTTAATGAATAACCGGGGGCAAGATTACCATAGCAGGTATTTTGAAGAGAGCCATAGAAACCATCACCATCCCCATCAAAGTACACAAGCCCGAATTGCCAAACGGTTGGGTCGTTGTCATTGCACTCTCCGGAAGTTAATGAGTAGCCAAGTGGTGGAGTGTTGGCGTCTGCCGCACATACGAAGCCATTTGTAAAGCCGCCATACCCATCATGGTCTGCATCAAAGAAGAAAAGAAATTCCTGGTGTACTGCTGCATTGTTATCATCACAATCAGCAACAGGAAGAACAGTACTTGTATAACATGCACCGGGACTGCTGCAAGCTTGTAAATAAGATGATGCTGCATATCCATCTCCATCTGCATCAAGATACCAGTTGGAAGGAAATGTGTTTACTTGTA